>Ga0102953_1001122_pt1 | contig 17396 bp, 9 predicted proteins | sample SalPon2A_C_D2_MG_FD_78509 | JGI IMG/M metagenome (GOLD analysis project Ga0102953, IMG submission 78509) | Soil microbial communities from South San Francisco under conditions of wetland restoration - Salt Pond MetaG R2A_C_D2_MG | ecosystem: Environmental > Terrestrial > Soil > Wetlands | place... | reverse complement strand
CGTGATTTTGCTGCCCCGTGGGAACCCGGTGAAAGAAGGGATCGATCCCGGCAAGGTTAACCTTCCTGAAGCCTTGGCGAAACTGCAAAAAGGTCATTTCACAGGATACCTGCGTTTTGACACAACCCAGGGGACCGGCATCATTATTTTTGACAATGGGCGATTGATCAGCGGCCTGTTTGAAACCGCGCGCGAAAAGCTCATCGCCTACGATGCGATTTTCACGGTTTTCGAACGTTCGTTGGCAGGCAACGCCAGCCTCGATATCTACCGGTTGTCCTCAGCATTGGCGATGAGTATCCATGCCCTGCTGCATGGCAATGTGCTGTTTTTGGGGCAGGAGGTCCAGCTGCTCGACATTCGCGGTCTGCTCGGCAAGCTGAAGGAAGACAAAATTTCCGGCTGCCTGCGGATTTACACCAAGGAGCATATTGCGCTGATCTTTTACCGTGCCGGTCATCCGCTCGGTTTTTTCCATGACGGGTCGACTGATATCGAGAAGAACGCAGAAAATTCTTTGTCGGTGGCCAAGCTCCCAGGTGCCAAGATTGACGTGTTGACCGCTGAGGTCTCCGAGGAGGACAACCTTGCCGATTTGATGGCGTCAGCCGATCTGACGCAGATGTGGGCCAAAGCCAAACAGACGGTCGCCTTAGAGCGCAAGTCGAAAGAGAATGAGGTCAGTCGCAGTCTCGAACTACGGGAAAAAGAGCGGCGCCAGAAAGTGGTCGTTCTGTTCAAGGGGATTGCTGAAAAAAGCCTCGGCAAGATCGGCGCCCAACTGGCCGAAAAGGAATTCGAAAAGGCCCTGGCCGGTCAGGGCCTGGTTTCCGAAGCGGTTCTCAACGATTTTTACCAGCGACTCGGCAAGGCAGCAAGGCTGGTTGCCGGTCCGTCTACCGTCAAGCGTATGGTCGACGAGATGCAGCGCGGGATCAAGACACTGCTGAAAACCGCCTGAGAGGCTACGCGTAATCTGTCTGACTGCCGCCAGCCGCTGCTAGTTTGATTCCCATGTCTCGGAGGCGTTCATTATGGATTGGAGTATCGTCCAACTCATTCTCTGGCTGATTGCCGGGATTGTGTCATTTTACTTCAGTCTCGGCAGTGCCCGGGTCTGGACCAGTATTGCCGTCGGTTTTGGCCTGACCCTGATCGGCGAGCTGCTGCTGTATGCACGACCGTTTTTGCCAGCGCCTGACATTCCCCAATTTGAGGCGATGGGATTTATCGTCGAAACTATCTCGATCTTGGTCATGAGCCATGGTTTTCAGGAATATTATGTGTTTTCCCGGACCCTCGAAGCCGAGGGGAGCAAGCTCATGGTGTATCTGTCAACCATCGGAGTCATTGCTGGCTCGCTGGTTTTCATTCTGATCAATCCGACCCCGGAATTCGATAACTTGCGTCTGATCGAGGTGGTCAGTTTGACCAACTGGGTCTTCCTGTCACTGATCAACATCGACCTGATCCGTAAGATCTATTCCAATGTCAAGGACAGCCCGATCGGCAAGGGTTTTCTGGCCTTTATGCTGGTCTTTATCTTCATGTTCCTCTGGAAAGGCTCTGAGCTCTACATCCGGGTCTATGACCTGGATATTTTGGCGAGCCAATTCCCGTTCCGTTATAATCTGTCGGTTGCGGTCTCCAACATTGCCAATATCCTTGCCAGCCTCTCGGTCGGCGGGACCTTCCTCAGTCTGGCCCGGCTGCTGCGTTAGGTTGGGTGTTTACAAAGATAAGCGAAATAGGGCGGCCTGTTGGTCGCCCTTATTTGTTTTTGTTGCTTATCTCTTATGGACAGGAGTTGCGACACCCTTTTGTTCTCTCTGGGATAGCCCAACGGTCGTGGCTCTTTCAATACAGTTTCCGACCCAGAACTTGGTAGAATAGTGACATGCCCCGATCGGTCGGGATTTGTGCTTGCAGAAATGTTGTCCTGACGACTCGTGACCAGGCGAAGGGAGAGGAGTTCGTTGTGTTGACACCGCAATTGGCTAAACAGAATGCGACAGGGACCGGACGAAGGGTTGTCTTTGTATTGTTTGTCGTGCTGTTGTGGGTATGCCATTCAGGTTTGTCGTCCGCCGTTGAAGAATCACACCTGCTGGATGGCAAAGCATACGTGGGTAAAAATGGTGAAAAAGGCCAAAGGCTGGCGGAATATGAGGATGAGGAGATCGTTTTCCGTGACGGTCAGTTTCTCTCGGTTTCATGCGAGCCCTATCATTTTGGCAGTAGCCCATATGCGGCAAAGGTCGTTGGAGATGAAATCCAATTCGACGCCGTCACTGAGAGTCCGACCCACGGGAAAATCACTTGGCATGGCATCATCAAAGGCGATCAGGCGGAAGTGAGTTTCATCTGGACCAAGGAACGTTGGTACTGGGACATCCGTAGAGAATACTGGTTCCGAGGCGCGCTCAAAAAGTAGCAGGTCTCTTGCGTGTCGAGTCAGCGTCAAGCACTCCTGATGCGGAGAACTGAGGTGGTTGATTCAAGACAGGACAGGAAAGTCTCTGCAAGGAAAAGTCGCAATTTAAGGCTGGCGCTCGTCCTGGCCATTGTCCTTCTGCTCAACTTGGCCGGAACCTGGCTGGGGCACATGGTCAACTTTCAGTTGTTCCCACGCCACGACACGATGCTTCACTCTGTTCTGATGGTCTCGATCGTGCTTTACATCTTACTGATGGCAACACCCTTCATGCCTGGAATCGAGGTCGGTCTTGCCATCATGCTCCTGCTGGGCAACAAGAGTGCCTTGTTGATTTACCCGTGTACCCTGGTCGCCCTTAGCTGCAGCTTCATGATAGGAAAAATATTCCCGTTACATCAGGTTCGTAAATTTCTTCAATGGCTCTATCTGGATCGGGCGAGTGAGCTCGTGAGTCAATTGGAGTCACTCGATCCGCCAGAACGTTTATCGTTGCTGTATGAAAAAGCGCCGGCGAAGTTTGCAACATTTTTACTGCATCATCGCTATGCAATGCTGGTCATTGTGCTCAACCTGCCCGGCAATGCTTTGATCGGTGGTGGCGGCGGCATTGGCCTGATTGCCGGGATGAGCAGGCTCATTCCGTTTCACAAGTACTTGCTGGTCATTTCCGTCGCCGTTGCACCGGTCCCGCTTTGTCTTTATTTTCAAGGAATCTGATATAATCGGTAGCGCCAAGTGAGGATAGGGGTGGGTGAATGTCCTGCCGCGAAAACACCCTGATCGAGACAGCAAAGGCCCAACCTGGAATATCAGGTTGGGCCTTTGCCATGAACTCTTGCGGATTGCTCCCTTGAATCACTGCCGGGTCTTATTGGACTGTCTGAACCTGCGGCGCATCAAGCGGCACCAGCACGATCTGGATGCGGCGGTTCTGCTCGCGTCCTTCGGGGGTGTCGTTTTCGGCAATCGGCCGGTAGGGGCCATAGCCGGTCACGGCCAGCCGTTCACCGGGGATGCCGACCTGGTCCTGAAGGAAGTGCACGACATTGGCGGCGCGGGCGGTGGAGAGTTCCCAGTTGGAGGGAAACTTCTCCTTGAGCCGGCTGCTGATGCCAACGTTGTCGGTATGCCCTTCGACCTGAACCACCTTATCTTGCGATTCGTTGAGGATGTTGCCGACCCGGCGCAGAACCTCCAGTCCCTGCGGTTTGATCTCCGCCTTGCCGGAATCGAACAGGATCCGCTCGACCATGTTGACGGTCAGCCTCCCCTGCAGTTCGGAGATGGTCACCTCACCCCGTTCGATTTCGCTTTCGAGCTTGCCGACCAGCTGGTCGTAGGTGTTTTTCATCTGCGCCAGCCGCGCTTCGCGCGCGACCCGCTCCATCTCGACCTGATTGGTCAGCTCGCGGTTTTCCGCCTGCAGCCGGTCGATGGTCTGGCGCATCTCGGTCATTGCGGCACCGGCTTCGGCGCTGCGATTCGACAGGACCTGCTCGAGCCGTTCGATATCCTTGGTCGAACGTTCCAGGTCCTGCTGCAGGCCGGCTATGGTCGCGTTGGCATTATCAAAGTCGGTCTGCAGCGCCTGGTGATCGGCCTTGAGCTGGTTGTGGCGGTTCTGCAGGTCGGCAAAATCCTGCTGCAGTGATGCCAGTTCCTGTTGCAGGCTGGCTGCTTCATCGACCTTTAGCTGGTGGACAGATTTGCTGACGCAGCCGCTGAAACACAGCAGCAGAAGCATGAATAAGGGCAGAAAATAACGCGGCACGGTGACCCTCCTTGGTATGCAGTTGGTTCCGGGGCTGTATCACGTCTTATTTAGTAACACAACCACTTGAAAAGTAAAGGTTAATCGGGACGGGCTTTTCGCTTGTAGCCGTGCTTTGCGATATGCTATAAAAACGTAATTTCAATAGTTTATGGAGCTGTTTATGTTTGAAATCGAACGGATCGTCCGCCAGGCCCTGCAGGAAGATATCGGCTTGGGAGATATCACCACCCAGGCGACAGTGTTGCCGGGGACCCCGGCCCGTGCCGAACTGGTGGCCAAGCAGCCGTTTGTCCTCGCGGGGATTGAGGTCGCCGGAGAAGTCTTCCGCCAGCTCGACAAGACCGTGGCCTTCGAACCCTTGAAGCGGGATTCGGAAACGATGCAACAGGGGGAGGTGCTGGCCTGGATCAAGGGCGAAGCGGCCACCCTGTTGCAGGGCGAACGGGTCGCACTGAACCTGCTCCAGCGAATGAGCGGTATCGCCACCCTGACGGCCGAGTTCGTTGCCACCGTCGCCGGAACCGGAGCGACGATCGTCGACACCCGCAAAACCACCCCCGGCCTGCGCAGCCTGGAAAAATATTCAGTCCGTATGGGTGGCGGCAAGAATCACCGGACGTCGCTTTACGATGGCGTGCTGATCAAGGAGAACCACATCGCCGCCGCCGGGGGGATCGCCATTGCCGTCGAGCGGGCCCGGGCGCGAATCGCCCACCTGATGAAAATCGAGATCGAGACCCGTGATTTGCAGGAAGTCGCACAGGCGCTGGAGGCAGGCGCCGATATCATCCTGCTCGACAATATGTCCCCGGCACAACTGGTCGAGGCGGTGGCGCTGGTCGATGGCCGGGCGGTGACCGAGGCCTCCGGCGGCGTCAACCTTGAAACGGTCAGGGACATCGCCGAAACCGGTGTTGACCTGATCTCCATCGGCGCCCTGACCCATTCCTATCGCGCCGTCGATATTTCGATGCTGTTTCAATAACCCGACCGGAGCACCACTTGGCCCAGTTCGACTCTCGAGAAAAAATCCTGCGACTGTTCCGCGCCCGGAATTCAGACTATCTGTCCGGTGAGGAACTGAGCCAGGAACTGGGCATCTCTCGGACCGCGGTCTGGAAGCATATCCGGGCCCTGCGGGCCCTCGGCTATCAGATCGATGCGGTCACATCCAAGGGCTATCGGCTGCTCAGCGGCCCGGTGGCGCTGGTCGCTGATGAGATCCGCTCGCGGCTGTCGACCCGGGTGATCGGCCGGGAAATCCTCTGTCATGAGCAGCTGGCCTCGACCAACCTGACCGCCATGGAGCTTGGCGAGGCGGGTGCTGCTGAAGGCCTGGTCGTTATCGCCGAGCAGCAGACAGCCGGCAAGGGGCGACTCGGACGTCGCTGGGAGTCGCCCGCCGGGGTCAACCTCTACCTGTCGATCCTGCTGCGGCCGGCCATGCCCCCCTGGGAAGTGCCCCGTTTGACCTTCCTCTCCGCGGTCGCTGCCGCCCGTGCCCTGCAGGACGTCACCGGTCTCAAGGTCGAAGTGAAATGGCCCAACGATCTGCTGGTCAACGGCAAGAAGATCGCCGGGTTACTCAACGAAATGAGTGCCGAGTCCGACGCGGTCCACCATGTGGTGCTCGGTCTCGGTCTCAACATCAATATGACGGCAGACCAGTTCCCGTCCGAGTTGCGCTATCCGGCGACCTCGGTCTGGCTTGAAAAGGGGACTCTTACCTCACGGCTCGACGTTGTGGTGGCGTTGCTCGAGCATTTCGACCGCCTCTATGACGAGTTCCTGCGCTGCGGGATGGAACCGGTTCGCCAGGCCTGGCAGGAGTTGTTTGCTATGCTGGGAAAAGCGGTGCGAGTCGAATCCGGGCCAGCCAGCCTGAAAGGCGTCGTGGCCGGGATCGATGAGGAAGGGGCTCTGCTGCTGCAGCTCCCCGATGGGACAATCGAAAAGGTGCTCGCCGGCGATGTCCTGCCGGTTGAATAGTCCGGCTTGATGCTGATTCGAGGTTGAAAAAATGTTACTGGTTATCGACGTAGGCAATACCAACACGGTTCTGGGGATTTACCGTGACAAACAGCTGCTGCACGACTGGCGACTGACCACCAGCAAGTCTCGCACGGTCGACGAATATGCGATGCTGGTTCACGAGCTGTTCGGTCTGTCGAATCTGCATTTCACCGACATTGATGATGTGATCATTTCCTGCGTGGTGCCGCCGATGCTGGGGACCCTCAACGGGCTCTGCGACCGCTATTTCAAGCTCAAGCCCTATGTCGTCGGCCCCGGGATCAAGACCGGCATGCCGATCCTCTATGACAATCCGAAAGAAGTCGGCGCCGACCGGATCGTCAATGCCGTCGCCGCCTACGAGAAGCACCGGCGCAGCCTGATCGTGGTCGATTTCGGCACCGCGACGACCTTTGACTACATCTCCGGACGGGGCGAATACCTCGGCGGCGCGATCGCTCCCGGACTGGTCATCTCGACCGAGGCGCTGTTTGACCGGGCCAGCAAGTTGCCGCGGGTTGAATTTGCCAAGCCACCGCAGGTGATCGCCAAAAACACCGTTAACAGTATGCAATCGGGAATTTTTTTCGGTTACGTCGGACTGGTGGACGGGATCGTCGGACGCATGCAGGAGGAGGCGAAAGAGACGTCACTGGTGATTGCCACCGGGGGGATTTCGACGCTGATCGCCAAGGCTTCGCAGACGATTGACGAAGTCGATCCGAACCTGACCCTGGAAGGGCTGCAAATTATCTATTTACGGAATAATACCGGCTTTTGACACCCTTGAAATCGGGTGCTAGAATACCGGCCAAAGTTAATATTTTTCAACAGTTCAATCCGGTCAGCTTGCTCAGTCTTTCTATTTAATTCGTGTTCCCGGCAACGGGGTGAAAGGAGTTATCATGGGAAAGTACGACACAGCAAAGATCAGAAATCTTGGAATTGTGGCTCAAGGTGATGCCGGCAAGACCTCTTTAACCGAAGCCATGCTGTTTAATACCGGCATGACGGACCGTCTCGGCAAGGTTGACGATGGCAGTTCAACCATGGATTTTGAGCCGGAAGAAGTCAAGCGCCACATCACCATTTCCTCCAAGCTGCATCACTGTGAATGGGAGGGGCACAGCCTGCATCTGGTTGACACTCCCGGCTATACGAACTTTCTGCATGATACCCGCAACTGCCTACGCATCCTTGGCGGAGCGGTCCTGGTCGTCTCTGCAGTCGATGGCGTCAAGGCCCAGACCAATACGCTCTGGAAGTGGATGGACGAATTCGAAGTACCGCGCATCGCTTTTGTCAACAAACTCGACCGCGAGCGGGCCGATTATCTCAAGGCCGTCGACGATCTGGAAAAAAGTCTCGGCACCCGTGCCGTCGCCGTCAATATGCCGATGGGTGCAGAAGACAATTTCAAAGGCGTCATCGACCTGGTCAATATGAAGGCCCGGGTGTTCCAGTTCGACGACAAGGGGACCTACCAGGAAACCGAGATACCAGCCGAATACCAGGACGAAGCCGATCGTCTGCACCTGATGCTGGTCGAAGCGGCCGCCGAAGCGGATGATGAACTGATGGAAAAGTACCTCGAAACCGATTCTCTGACTCACGACGAAGTCCTGCGCGGTTTGCGCGAAGGAACACTGACCAACGTATTCACTCCGGTGCTGTGTGGCAGCGCCACTGCCAATATCGGCGTTCGCCAGTTACTCGATTACATCACCTACTGCCTGCCGTCGCCGATCGACAAGGGAACCCAGCACGGGGTCAACCCGAAGAGTGGCGAAGCTGCGCAGCGTCAACCGAGCCCGGACGAACCCTTCTCGGCCATGGTTTTCAAGACCATCAGCGATCCCTATGCCGGCAAGTTGACTTTGTTCCGAATTTACTCGGGAACCCTGAAGCCGGACACCATCGTCTACAACCCGAACAAGGAAACTACCGAGCGGATTGCCGCCATTCTCGAAATGGAAGGCAAGAAGCAAAAGACCATGAACGTTGCCGAGGCCGGCGATATCTGCGCCGTAGCCAAGCTCAAGGAGACCGAGACCGGTGACACGCTCTGTGATGGTGCCAAGCCGATCCTTTACGAGAGCCCGGTTACGCTGAAGCCGGTGATTTCGTTCGCCCTGGAAGCCAAGAGCAAAGGGGATGAAGACAAGATCCACAGTTCGCTCAAGCGGCTGATGGAGGAGGACCCGACTCTGCAGGTGCAGCGGGACGAGGAAACCAAGGAGATGATCCTGGCCGGGATGGGCCAGGTGCATGTCGAGGTCGCTGTCGAAAAACTCAAGCGCAAGTTCGGCGTCGAAGTGGTCTTGAAAGAACCCAAGGTCCCCTATCGCGAAACCATCAAAAAAACCATCGAGCAGGCCTACCGGCACAAGAAACAGTCCGGCGGCAAGGGTCAGTTCGCAGACGTCAACATCAAATTGGCGCAGCTGCCGCGTGGTGGCGGTTACGATCTTGTCGACAAGATCGTAACCGCCACCACGCGGCAGCTGCGCCAATTTGATGTTGACGTCTGCGAACTGACCCTTGCCGCCGGACTGTTTCTTGTGCCGGTAGGCCTGCTCGATGGTTTTTTTGATGGTTTCGCGATAGGGGACCTTGGGTTCTTTCAAGACCACTTCGACGCCGAACTTGCGCTTGAGTTTTTCGACAGCGACCTCGACATGCACCTGGCCCATCCCGGCCAGGATCATCTCCTTGGTTTCCTCGTCCCGCTGCACCTGCAGAGTCGGGTCCTCCTCCATCAGCCGCTTGAGCGAACTGTGGATCTTGTCTTCATCCCCTTTGCTCTTGGCTTCCAGGGCGAACGAAATCACCGGCTTCAGCGTAACCGGGCTCTCGTAAAGGATCGGCTTGGCACCATCACAGAGCGTGTCACCGGTCTCGGTCTCCTTGAGCTTGGCTACGGCGCAGATATCGCCGGCCTCGGCAACGTTCATGGTCTTTTGCTTCTTGCCTTCCATTTCGAGAATGGCGGCAATCCGCTCGGTAGTTTCCTTGTTCGGGTTGTAGACGATGGTGTCCGGCTTCAGGGTTCCCGAGTAAATTCGGAACAAAGTCAACTTGCCGGCATAGGGATCGCTGATGGTCTTGAAAACCATGGCCGAGAAGGGTTCGTCCGGGCTCGGTTGACGCTGCGCAGCTTCGCCACTCTTCGGGTTGACCCCGTGCTGGGTTCCCTTGTCGATCGGCGACGGCAGGCAGTAGGTGATGTAATCGAGTAACTGGCGAACGCCGATATTGGCAGTGGCGCTGCCACACAGCACCGGAGTGAATACGTTGGTCAGTGTTCCTTCGCGCAAACCGCGCAGGACTTCGTCGTGAGTCAGAGAATCGGTTTCGAGGTACTTTTCCATCAGTTCATCATCCGCTTCGGCGGCCGCTTCGACCAGCATCAGGTGCAGACGATCGGCTTCGTCCTGGTATTCGGCTGGTATCTCGGTTTCCTGGTAGGTCCCCTTGTCGTCGAACTGGAACACCCGGGCCTTCATATTGACCAGGTCGATGACGCCTTTGAAATTGTCTTCTGCACCCATCGGCATATTGACGGCGACGGCACGGGTGCCGAGACTTTTTTCCAGATCGTCGACGGCCTTGAGATAATCGGCCCGCTCGCGGTCGAGTTTGTTGACAAAAGCGATGCGCGGTACTTCGAATTCGTCCATCCACTTCCAGAGCGTATTGGTCTGGGCCTTGACGCCATCGACTGCAGAGACGACCAGGACCGCTCCGCCAAGGATGCGTAGGCAGTTGCGGGTATCATGCAGAAAGTTCGTATAGCCGGGAGTGTCAACCAGATGCAGGCTGTGCCCCTCCCATTCACAGTGATGCAGCTTGGAGGAAATGGTGATGTGGCGCTTGACTTCTTCCGGCTCAAAATCCATGGTTGAACTGCCATCGTCAACCTTGCCGAGACGGTCCGTCATGCCGGTATTAAACAGCATGGCTTCGGTTAAAGAGGTCTTGCCGGCATCACCTTGAGCCACAATTCCAAGATTTCTGATCTTTGCTGTGTCGTACTTTCCCATGATAACTCCTTTCACCCCGTTGCCGGGAACACGAATTAAATAGAAAGACTGAGCAAGCTGACCGGATTGAACTGTTGAAAAATATTAACTTTGGCCGGTATTCTAGCACCCGATTTCAAGGGTGTCAAAAGCCGGTATTATTCCGTAAATAGATAATTTGCAGCCCTTCCAGGGTCAGGTTCGGATCGACTTCGTCAATCGTCTGCGAAGCCTTGGCGATCAGCGTCGAAATCCCCCCGGTGGCAATCACCAGTGACGTCTCTTTCGCCTCCTCCTGCATGCGTCCGACGATCCCGTCCACCAGTCCGACGTAACCGAAAAAAATTCCCGATTGCATACTGTTAACGGTGTTTTTGGCGATCACCTGCGGTGGCTTGGCAAATTCAACCCGCGGCAACTTGCTGGCCCGGTCAAACAGCGCCTCGGTCGAGATGACCAGTCCGGGAGCGATCGCGCCGCCGAGGTATTCGCCCCGTCCGGAGATGTAGTCAAAGGTCGTCGCGGTGCCGAAATCGACCACGATCAGGCTGCGCCGGTGCTTCTCGTAGGCGGCGACGGCATTGACGATCCGGTCGGCGCCGACTTCTTTCGGATTGTCATAGAGGATCGGCATGCCGGTCTTGATCCCGGGGCCGACGACATAGGGCTTGAGCTTGAAATAGCGGTCGCAGAGCCCGTTGAGGGTCCCCAGCATCGGCGGCACCACGCAGGAAATGATCACATCATCAATGTCGGTGAAATGCAGATTCGACAGACCGAACAGCTCGTGAACCAGCATCGCATATTCGTCGACCGTGCGAGACTTGCTGGTGGTCAGTCGCCAGTCGTGCAGCAGCTGTTTGTCACGGTAAATCCCCAGAACCGTGTTGGTATTGCCTACGTCGATAACCAGTAACATTTTTTCAACCTCGAATCAGCATCAAGCCGGACTATTCAACCGGCAGGACATCGCCGGCGAGCACCTTTTCGATTGTCCCATCGGGGAGCTGCAGCAGCAGAGCCCCTTCCTCATCGATCCCGGCCACGACGCCTTTCAGGCTGGCTGGCCCGGATTCGACTCGCACCGCTTTTCCCAGCATAGCAAACAACTCCTGCCAGGCCTGGCGAACCGGTTCCATCCCGCAGCGCAGGAACTCGTCATAGAGGCGGTCGAAATGCTCGAGCAACGCCACCACAACGTCGAGCCGTGAGGTAAGAGTCCCCTTTTCAAGCCAGACCGAGGTCGCCGGATAGCGCAACTCGGACGGGAACTGGTCTGCCGTCATATTGATGTTGAGACCGAGACCGAGCACCACATGGTGGACCGCGTCGGACTCGGCACTCATTTCGTTGAGTAACCCGGCGATCTTCTTGCCGTTGACCAGCAGATCGTTGGGCCATTTCACTTCGACCTTGAGACCGGTGACGTCCTGCAGGGCACGGGCGGCAGCGACCGCGGAGAGGAAGGTCAAACGGGGCACTTCCCAGGGGGGCATGGCCGGCCGCAGCAGGATCGACAGGTAGAGGTTGACCCCGGCGGGCGACTCCCAGCGACGTCCGAGTCGCCCCTTGCCGGCTGTCTGCTGCTCGGCGATAACGACCAGGCCTTCAGCAGCACCCGCCTCGCCAAGCTCCATGGCGGTCAGGTTGGTCGAGGCCAGCTGCTCATGACAGAGGATTTCCCGGCCGATCACCCGGGTCGACAGCCGCGAGCGGATCTCATCAGCGACCAGCGCCACCGGGCCGCTGAGCAGCCGATAGCCCTTGGATGTGACCGCATCGATCTGATAGCCGAGGGCCCGCAGGGCCCGGATATGCTTCCAGACCGCGGTCCGAGAGATGCCCAGTTCCTGGCTCAGTTCCTCACCGGACAGATAGTCTGAATTCCGGGCGCGGAACAGTCGCAGGATTTTTTCTCGAGAGTCGAACTGGGCCAAGTGGTGCTCCGGTCGGGTTATTGAAACAGCATCGAAATATCGACGGCGCGATAGGAATGGGTCAGGGCGCCGATGGAGATCAGGTCAACACCGGTTTCGGCGATGTCCCTGACCGTTTCAAGGTTGACGCCGCCGGAGGCCTCGGTCACCGCCCGGCCATCGACCAGCGCCACCGCCTCGACCAGTTGTGCCGGGGACATATTGTCGAGCAGGATGATATCGGCGCCTGCCTCCAGCGCCTGTGCGACTTCCTGCAAATCACGGGTCTCGATCTCGATTTTCATCAGGTGGGCGATTCGCGCCCGGGCCCGCTCGACGGCAATGGCGATCCCCCCGGCGGCGGCGATGTGGTTCTCCTTGATCAGCACGCCATCGTAAAGCGACGTCCGGTGATTCTTGCCGCCACCCATACGGACTGAATATTTTTCCAGGCTGCGCAGGCCGGGGGTGGTTTTGCGGGTGTCGACGATCGTCGCTCCGGTTCCGGCGACGGTGGCAACGAACTCGGCCGTCAGGGTGGCGATACCGCTCATTCGCTGGAGCAGGTTCAGTGCGACCCGTTCGCCCTGCAACAGGGTGGCCGCTTCGCCCTTGATCCAGGCCAGCACCTCCCCCTGTTGCATCGTTTCCGAATCCCGCTTCAAGGGTTCGAAGGCCACGGTCTTGTCGAGCTGGCGGAAGACTTCTCCGGCGACCTCAATCCCCGCGAGGACAAACGGCTGCTTGGCCACCAGTTCGGCACGGGCCGGGGTCCCCGGCAACACTGTCGCCTGGGTGGTGATATCTCCCAAGCCGATATCTTCCTGCAGGGCCTGGCGGACGATCCGTTCGATTTCAAACATAAACAGCTCCATAAACTATTGAAATTACGTTTTTATAGCATATCGCAAAGCACGGCTACAAGCGAAAAGCCCGTCCCGATTAACCTTTACTTTTCAAGTGGTTGTGTTACTAAATAAGACGTGATACAGCCCCGGAACCAACTGCATACCAAGGAGGGTCACCGTGCCGCGTTATTTTCTGCCCTTATTCATGCTTCTGCTGCTGTGTTTCAGCGGCTGCGTCAGCAAATCTGTCCACCAGCTAAAGGTCGATGAAGCAGCCAGCCTGCAACAGGAACTGGCATCACTGCAGCAGGATTTTGCCGACCTGCAGAACCGCCACAACCAGCTCAAGGCCGATCACCAGGCGCTGCAGACCGACTTTGATAATGCCAACGCGACCATAGCCGGCCTGCAGCAGGACCTGGAACGTTCGACCAAGGATATCGAACGGCTCGAGCAGGTCCTGTCGAATCGCAGCGCCGAAGCCGGTGCCGCAATGACCGAGATGCGCCAGACCATCGACCGGCTGCAGGCGGAAAACCGCGAGCTGACCAATCAGGTCGAGATGGAGCGGGTCGCGCGCGAAGCGCGGCTGGCGCAGATGAAAAACACCTACGACCAGCTGGTCGGCAAGCTCGAAAGCGAAATCGAACGGGGTGAGGTGACCATCTCCGAACTGCAGGGGAGGCTGACCGTCAACATGGTCGAGCGGATCCTGTTCGATTCCGGCAAGGCGGAGATCAAACCGCAGGGACTGGAGGTTCTGCGCCGGGTCGGCAACATCCTCAACGAATCGCAAGATAAGGTGGTTCAGGTCGAAGGGCATACCGACAACGTTGGCATCAGCAGCCGGCTCAAGGAGAAGTTTCCCTCCAACTGGGAACTCTCCACCGCCCGCGCCGCCAATGTCGTGCACTTCCTTCAGGACCAGGTCGGCATCCCCGGTGAACGGCTGGCCGTGACCGGCTATGGCCCCTACCGGCCGATTGCCGAAAACGACACCCCCGAAGGACGCGAGCAGAACCGCCGCATCCAGATCGTGCTGGTGCCGCTTGATGCGCCGCAGGTTCAGACAGTCCAATAAGACCCGGCAGTGATTCAAGGGAGCAATCCGCAAGAGTTCATGGCAAAGGCCCAACCTGATATTCCAGGTTGGGCCTTTGCTGTCTCGATCAGGGTGTTTTCGCGGCAGGACATTCACCCACCCCTATCCTCACTTGGCGCTACCGATTATATCAGATTCCTTGAAAATAAAGACAAAGCGGGACCGGTGCAACGGCGACGGAAATGACCAGCAAGTACTTGTGAAACGGAATGAGCCTGCTCATCCCGGCAATCAGGCCAATGCCGCCGCCACCACCGATCAAAGCATTGCCGGGCAGGTTGAGCACAATGACCAGCATTGCATAGCGATGATGCAGTAAAAATGTTGCAAACTTCGCCGGCGCTTTTTCATACAGCAACGATAAACGTTCTGGCGGATCGAGTGACTCCAATTGACTCACGAGCTCACTCGCCCGATCCAGATAGAGCCATTGAAGAAATTTACGAACCTGATGTAACGGGAATATTTTTCCTATCATGAAGCTGCAGCTAAGGGCGACCAGGGTACACGGGTAAATCAACAAGGCACTCTTGTTGCCCAGCAGGAGCATGATGGCAAGACCGACCTCGATTCCAGGCATGAAGGGTGTTGCCATCAGTAAGATGTAAAGCACGATCGAGACCATCAGAACAGAGTGAAGCATCGTGTCGTGGCGTGGGAACAACTGAAAGTTGACCATGTGCCCCAGCCAGGTTCCGGCCAAGTTGAGCAGAAGGACAATGGCCAGGACGAGCGCCAGCCTTAAATTGCGACTTTTCCTTGCAGAGACTTTCCTGTCCTGTCTTGAATCAACCACCTCAGTTCTCCGCATCAGGAGTGCTTGACGCTGACTCGACACGCAAGAGACCTGCTACTTTTTGAGCGCGCCTCGGAACCAGTATTCTCTACGGATGTCCCAGTACCAACGTTCCTTGGTCCAGATGAAACTCACTTCCGCCTGATCGCCTTTGATGATGCCATGCCAAGTGATTTTCCCGTGGGTCGGACTCTCAGTGACGGCGTCGAATTGGATTTCATCTCCAACGACCTTTGCCGCATATGGGCTACTGCCAAAATGATAGGGCTCGCATGAAACCGAGAGAAACTGACCGTCACGGAAAACGATCTCCTCATCCTCATATTCCGCCAGCCTTTGGCCTTTTTCACCATTTTTACCCACGTATGCTTTGCCATCCAGCAGGTGTGATTCTTCAACGGCGGACGACAAACCTGAATGGCATACCCACAACAGCACGACAAACAATACAAAGACAACCCTTCGTCCGGTCCCTGTCGCATTCTGTTTAGCCAATTGCGGTGTCAACACAACGAACTCCTCTCCCTTCGCCTGGTCACGAGTCGTCAGGACAACATTTCTGCAAGCACAAATCCCGACCGATCGGGGCATGTCACTATTCTACCAAGTTCTGGGTCGGAAACTGTATTGAAAGAGCCACGACCGTTGGGCTATCCCAGAGAGAACAAAAGGGTGTCGCAACTCCTGTCCATAAGAGATAAGCAACAAAAACAAATAAGGGCGACCAACAGGCCGCCCTATTTCGCTTATCTTTGTAAACACCCAACCTAACGCAGCAGCCGGGCCAGACTGAGGAAGGTCCCGCCGACCGAGAGGCTGGCAAGGATATTGGCAATGTTGGAGACCGCAACCGACAGATTATAACGGAACGGGAATTGGCTCGCCAAAATATCCAGGTCATAGACCCGGATGTAGAGCTCAGAGCCTTTCCAGAGGAACATGAAGATAAAGACCAGCATAAAGGCCAGAAAACCCTTGCCGATCGGGCTGTCCTTGACATTGGAATAGATCTTACGGATCAGGTCGATGTTGATCAGTGACAGGAAGACCCAGTTGGTCAAACTGACCACCTCGATCAGACGCAAGTTATCGAATTCCGGGGTCGGATTGATCAGAATGAAAACCAGCGAGCCAGCAATGACTCCGATGGTTGACAGATACACCATGAGCTTGCTCCCCTCGGCTTCGAGGGTCCGGGAAAACACATAATATTCCTGAAAACCATGGCTCATGACCAAGATCGAGATAGTTTCGACGATAAATCCCATCGCCTCAAATTGGGGAATGTCAGGCGCTGGCAAAAACGGTCGTGCATACAGCAGCAGCTCGCCGATCAGGGTCAGGCCAAAACCGACGGCAATACTGGTCCAGACCCGGGCACTGCCGAGACTGAAGTAAAATGACACAATCCCGGCAATCAGCCAGAGAATGAGTTGGACGATACTCCAATCCATAATGAACGCCTCCGAGACATGGGAATCAAACTAGCAGCGGCTGGCGGCAGTCAGACAGATTACGCGTAGCCTCTCAGGCGGTTTTCAGCAGTGTCTTGATCCCGCGCTGCATCTCGTCGACCATACGCTTGACGGTAGACGGACCGGCAACCAGCCTTGCTGCCTTGCCGAGTCGCTGGTAAAAATCGTTGAGAACCGCTTCGGAAACCAGGCCCTGACCGGCCAGGGCCTTTTCGAATTCCTTTTCGGCCAGTTGGGCGCCGATCTTGCCGAGGCTTTTTTCAGCAATCCCCTTGAACAGAACGACCACTTTCTGGCGCCGCTCTTTTTCCCGTAGTTCGAGACTGCGACTGACCTCATTCTCTTTCGACTTGCGCTCTAAGGCGACCGTCTGTTTGGCTTTGGCCCACATCTGCGTCAGATCGGCTGACGCCATCAAATCGGCAAGGTTGTCCTCCTCGGAGACCTCAGCGGTCAACACGTCAATCTTGGCACCTGGGAGCTTGGCCACCGACAAAGAATTTTCTGCGTTCTTCTCGATATCAGTCGACCCGTCATGGAAAAAACCGAGCGGATGACCGGCACGGTAAAAGATCAGCGCAATATGCTCCTTGGTGTAAATCCGCAGGCAGCCGGAAATTTTGTCTTCCTTCAGCTTGCCGAGCAGACCGCGAATGTCGAGCAGCTGGACCTCCTGCCCCAAAAACAGCACATTGCCATGCAGCAGGGCATGGATACTCATCGCCAATGCTGAGGACAACCGGTAGATATCGAGGCTGGCGTTGCCTGCCAACGAACGTTCGAAAACCGTGAAAATCGCATCGTAGGCGATGAGCTTTTCGCGCGCGGTTTCAAACAGGCCGCTGATCAATCGCCCATTGTCAAAAATAATGATGCCGGTCCCCTGGGTTGTGTCAAAACGCAGGTATCCTGTGAAATGACCTTTTTGCAGTTTCGCCAAGGCTTCAGGAAGGTTAACCTTGCCGGGATCGATCCCTTCTTTCACCGGGTTCCCACGGGGCAGCAAAATCACG
>Ga0102953_1001121_pt1 | contig 17405 bp, 16 predicted proteins | sample SalPon2A_C_D2_MG_FD_78509 | JGI IMG/M metagenome (GOLD analysis project Ga0102953, IMG submission 78509) | Soil microbial communities from South San Francisco under conditions of wetland restoration - Salt Pond MetaG R2A_C_D2_MG | ecosystem: Environmental > Terrestrial > Soil > Wetlands | place... | reverse complement strand
CATGCCGCCGACCTGGGGCCGCCGCTGCACCTCGACCTGCGGCTCTTCCGCCGCCCTCACCGCTCCGGCGCGTCCGGCTGGAAGCAGGACCCCGCCAAGCTCGGCAGCAGCATCCTGGAGGAGCCTATCCATTACCTCGACCTGGCACGCTGGCTGCTGGGGGAGGTCGCGTCCGTGCAGGCGTGGGCGGTCAGCCGCTCGGGACGCGAGGGGCTCTTCGAGAACCTCGACATCCGCCTGGAGTTCGAAGACGGCGCCCGCGCCATGGTGACGCGCAGCATCGCCGGCTTCGAGCACCACGTGCACTGCGACGTCAGCGCCGAGGGCGGCGCCGTGCGCGCCCGCTGGGACGGCCGCCAGGACACCGACGACGCGCCCGCGGCGCGTCTCTGGGTGCAGGACGAGGACGGCATCCGGGCCGTCGACGTGCCGCAACGCACCGGTCATGCCTTCGACCTGCCGCGGCAGACCGAGGCCTTCCTGCGCGCCGTGACCGAGGGCGGGCCGGTGCCCGCCGACGGGCGCGACGGGCGGGCGGCGGTGGCCCTGTGCCTGGCTGCCGAGCGGTCCCTCCACGACGGCTCGCGCGTCGTGGGCGTGGTCGCTTGAGGAGCGTCGAGGCAGCGCGGGTGTGCGCGGAGGCGCGGGAGCGCGAGGAGCTGCCGGGCCTGGCCGTGGCCGCGGCCTCGGGCGGCGACGTGGTCTTCGCCGGAGCCTGGGGTGAGGCCGACCTCGAGAACCACGTGACGCTGGCGACGGACGCCGTCTTCGAGATCGCCTCCGTGACCAAGCTGTTCACCGCCGAAGCGGTGATGCTCCTGGTCCAGGACGGCGCGCTGGCCCTCGAGCGAACGCTGGGCGATCTCCTCCCCGATGCGCCCGAGGCCTGGCGCGCCGTGCGGATCGAGAGCATCCTTGCCCACCAGTCCGGATTGCCGAGCTACACCGAGGCCGACGGCTACTGGCGGGGCGCCGCGCTGGATCGGGGCGTGGACGGCATCCTTGAGCTCGTGTCGGGCCTGCCGCTGCAGTTCGAGCCGGGGGAGCGCTTCGCCTACGACAACACCGGCTTCTACCTGCTCGGCCTGGTGATCGAGCGCGTCTCGGGACGGAGCTACGGCGCTTTCCTGGCGGAGCGTATCTTCGGGCCGTTGGACATGGGGGTCACGCGGGTGAACGACTACGGCGCGCTCGTGCCCTGCCGGGTGCGCGGCTACTCGCGGGACGGGGCGCGGGTCGTCAACAAGCCGCCTTACAGCACCAGCAACACGTTCTCGGCGGGGGTGTTGCTGGCCAGCGCCGGGGACCTGGCGCGCTTCGGGGCCGCCGTGCAATCGGGCACGCTGCTCGACCCGCAGCTGCGCCGCATGATGCGCACGCCCCGGCCGACGCGGCTCGGCAACGAGCTGTCGGGCGGCTTCCGGGTGGGCCTCGGGTGGTTCCTGATGGACGACGGCGACCGGCGGTTCGAAGGGCATGGCGGCGGCATCGTGGGCTTCCGGTCGTGCCTGATCCGGCGCCCCGAGGAGGGGGTCTGCGTGGTCGCTCTGGCCAACGCCGACTGGTGGCGCGAGCCCGAGAGCCTCGCGTTGGAGGTCGCCCGTCGCGTGAGCTGACGCCTCCGGCGGTCTCCCCGGCGCGCCGAAGCGGCGCGGCCTCAGCGGGGCGCGGACGCGGGCGCCACGCCGAGCATCCAGGTGGCGCAGGCGGCGGCCAGCAGGTAGAGCCCGGCGGCGCTCAGGAGGACCACGGGGAAGCCCCAGGTGAGCGCCACGGCGGTGGCGGCGGTGCTTCCCAGCACCGCCGCCACACCGTTCACCGCCCAAGCCAACGCGACCTGCCCCTCACCCTGCTCGCGCGTGCCCTGCTCGCCCACCGCCCTGAGCGCCAGCGGGAACGGCATGCCCATGGGGAAGGCCACGATCAGCAGGGTGGCGGCGGCCAGCGCCGCGCGCGCCGCGCTCGGCCACGCCAGGCTGGGCTGCGACCAAAGCGGGTAGGCGAGCGACCACGCCGGGCTCAGCACGGCGACCGCGAGGGCCGCCCAGGCGGCCGTGCGCAGCGCGCCCTGCACGCTGCCGGCGGCCCGCGACGAGACGCCGGCGCCGAGCCCGGCGCCCACCAGGAGCGCGGCCAGGCCGACCGCCAGCGTCAGCGTGGGGTGGCCGAGGTAGAGCCGGAGACGCTGCAGCGCACCCACCTCGACGAGCATGAAGCCCGCGCCCAGGCAGGCGAACAACCACGGTGCGGGCTTGGCCGGGCCGCTGCGCTTCCGCTGCCGCCACCCCAGCAGCGCCGCGCCGAGCGCCGCCAGCGTCGCCAGAGTCACGAGCAGCCGCCTTAGCGGGCGCGGCAGCCCCGGCTCGAAATCGAAGAAGAAGGGGCGGGCATCGTGGGTGGGGCGGATGTCCACGCCGCCGCTGCGGGCTTCCAGGTCGGCCAGATGAAGCGTGCCGGCGCTGAAGGCGTCGAGCGGCGGGTTCTCGACCACGCCTGGAAGGTAGAGCGGCTGCAGGCCGGCGGCCACGGCCAGGCGGCCGTAGCGCGTGGCCTCGTCCGTGGACAGAGCGTGGTCGAAGACCATCAGCAGCGGGACGGAGCGGCTGCCGCGGGCGTCCAGGACGGCCACGACGTGGTGAAGCGCGGTGGCCTGGCTCATGCCGCCCTCGGTCAGCGCGGCGATGGCCGTCGTGAGGGCGCGGGTGAGGGTGGCTTCGTCGTAGAGCTTGAGCGCCACGGCGCCGCCGGGCGCGAGGTGGGCGAGCTCCTCCCGGAACGCCTCCACGGTGTAGACGCCGTTCTCGACCAGGGCGTAGGAGCGCGCCTCGGCGGCGTCGGTGACCACCTGGGAGAGCAGGATGAGGTCGAAGCGTCGCCGCTGCCGCCGCAAGAAGCTGCGGCCCTCGTCGACGTGCAGGTCCGCGCCGGCGTAGGCCGGCGCGCCCGACACGAGCCCCGTTGCCGAGGCGCTCTCGGCCAGCCGCACGCCGGCGCCGTTGAGCTCCACCGCGGTGATGGCAGGAACGCCGAAGGCGTGCGCCAGGGCGACGTCGAGGCCGCCGCCTGGGCCGATCACGAAGACGCTGAGCGGTGCGGTGACGGCGTACGCGAATGCGCCCACGTCGTGGAGGTAGCTGGCCGGGTCGGCGGTGTCCGGCACCAGCGAGCCGGCGCCGCCGTCGAGGTAGAGGTAGAGGCTGCCGTCGGGCCGGCGCACCAGGTCGCTGCGGCCCAGGGCGTCGGCTGCGTGCCCGACCTCCACGGCCCCGTTCCGGAGCTCCCGCGTCAACGGCTTGGCGGTGGCGAGCGCGGCGAGCGGCGGCGTCGCCGTGCCGAGCGTCAGGTGCGCGGCGAGCAGCAGCGCCGCGGCGCCGGCGGCGACCGCTGCGGCGCCCCGCAGCTCGCGCGGCGAGATCAGGAGGCCGGCCAGACCCACCAGCACGCCGGCGGCCATGACGGCGCCCACCGGGCCCAGCAGGTCGAGCGCCGCCACGGAGGCGAGGGCGCCCAGGCCCGCCCCGCTGAGGTCGGCCAGGTACAGCGGCGAGGCGGCGCGCGAGCGCAACGCGAACAACGTGGCCAGGGCGTGCCCCAAGAAGGCGAAGGGCACGGCGCAGAGCGGGAGCGCCAGCGCGCGCGCCGGCGTCGTCGCGAGGCCGAGCAGCGCCACGCAGACCAGCGGCGTGGCGAGGGCGGCCGCCGCGGCGGCCAGACCTGCGCCGCCGCGGGTGCGGGTCCCCGGGAAGAGCGTGGCGGCCGCGGCTCCGATGCCGGAGCCCAGCACGGCCACGGCGAGCAGCACGTAGACGAAGGGGCTGAAGTAGAGGACCGACAGCACCCGCGTCAGGGCGATCTCCAGCACCAGGCCGGAGGCTGCCAGCAGGAAGATGCCGCTGCCGAGCGCGGCCGCCCGTCCCGCGGTCGGCTCGGCGGGCCGGCCGGCCGCCGGCCGAGAGGCGCGGCTCAACGCGAGGCGCGCGGGTCGAGCACGTCGCGCAGCCCGTCGCCGAGGAGGTTGAAGCCGAGCACCGAGGCCATGATGGCGAGCCCGGGGAAGATGCCCATCCAGGGGGCCTGCTGCAGGAAGGAGCGCCCCTCCGAGAGCATGCGCCCCCAGCTGGGCTCCGGGGGTTGCGTTCCCAGCCCGAAGAAGGAGAGCGCGGCCTCGGCCAGGATGGCGAACGCGAGGCTCAGCGAGGTCTGCACGATGATCGGCCCCAACGCGTTGGGCAGCACGTGGCGCAACATGATCCGCCAGCGGCCCTGGCCGAGGGCGCGCGCGGCCGTGACGTACTCGCGCCCGCGCACGCTGATCACCGCGCCGCGCGTGACGCGCGCGAAGATGGGAACGTAGACGATGGCGATGGCGACCATGGCGTTGCCGACGCCCCGGCCCAGGATGGCCATGATGGTGATGGCCAGCAGCACCGCCGGGAAGGCGAAGAGGACGTCCATGACGCGCATGATCACCTCGTCGACCCAGCCGGCCAGGAAGCCCGCGGCCAGGCCCAGGAGCACGCCCACCGTGCCGGAGATGCCTACCGCGATGAAGGCCACCTTGAACGACACCGCAGCGCCGTAGAGCACGCGCGAGAAGACGTCCCGCCCGAAGTCGTCGGTGCCGAAGGGGTGCGTGAGCGAGGGCGCGGCGAAGCGCGCCGAGAAGTCCATGCCGGTGGGGTCGAAGGGCGCGAGCCAGCGGCCGAAGACCGCCACGATCGCCAGCGCCAGCACGATGATCCCGCCGGTCACCACCAGCGGGTGCCTGAGGGCGCGGCGTACGAGCGAGCGGCGGCCCGGCTCGGCGCTGCGCTCACCGGCGGTGACGGTCGCCGATGCGCTCATGCATACTCCACGCTGGGGTCCAGCAGCACGTAGGACAGGTCGGTCAGCAGGTTGATGACCGCGAAGGAGGTGGCGAACAGCAGGACCGACGCCTGCAGAACCGGGTAGTCGCGCTGCAGCGTGGCGTTGAGGGCCATGGAGCCCAACCCCGGCCAGGCGAAGATGATCTCCACCACCACGATGGACGAGAGCAGCGTGGCCATCTGCAGCCCGATGATGGTCACCACGGTGATGGCGGCGTTGCGGAGCACGTGCTTGGCGATGACGCGTCCCGCGCCCAGCCCCTTGGCGCGCGCGGTGCGCACGTAGTCGTTGCCGAGCACCTCCAGCATCGCCGAACGCACGAAGCGGGCCATGATCGAGCCGCTGATGACGCCGGCGGTCGAGGCCGGCAGGATGATGTGCTTGAGATAGGCTCCCAGGCCCTCGGAAGGAGGCGCGTAGCCGTTCGAGGGCAGCCAGTGCAGCGCCTGGGCGAACACCAGGATGAGCAGGATGCCGAGCCAGAAGTCTGGGATGGAGACCCCGATCTGGCTCAGCACCGACACCCCGAGGTCGCGTGCGCCGCCCGGCCTCAACGCGGAGACGATGCCGCTGGGGAGCGCGATGAGAAGGCCGATCAGCAAGGCGGCGAAGGCCAGCACCAGGGTGGCGGGCAGGCGCCGGGCGACCTGCCCGGTGATGGGCTTGCCGCTGATCAGGCTGTCCCCGAAGTCGCCGTGCAGCACGATGCCCGTCAGCCAGCTCCAGTACTGGGCCGGCAGCGGGCGGTCCAGGCCCATGTTGTGCTCGAGCGCCGCGACCGACGCGTCGGTCGCCTGCACGCCGAGCGTGACGCGGGCGGGGCTGCCGGGCACGAGCGGGATGATCGAGAAGGTGAGGACGGACACCCCGAAGAGCACCAGCAGCAGCGTGCCGAGCCGTTGCAGTAGATAGCGGAGGCTCACGGACACCTCATCGTCGAACCAACATAGCGAGAAGGCGAGAGAGAAAGAGCGGGGGCGGCGGTAGCCGCCCCCGCTGGCGGGGCTAGAGCGGAGCGCTCACTTGTTCAGCCAGGTCTTGGTGAAGTTGACGGCCTGGTCCGGGCGGGCGGCGTAGCCCTTGACGGTGTCGCGGTAGGCGTTGATGTTGGCCGGGTTGTACATGTAGATGTACGGCGCGTCGTTCACGACCATCTGGTTCACCTGTTGGTAGATCGTCTTGCGCTGGTCGAAGCCCTGCGTCTTGCGGCCCTGGGCCAGGAGCTGGTCCACCTTGGTGTTGCTGTAGCCGGTGAAGTTGAAGACCTCGCCGGTCTTCTGCTGGGCGTAGAAGTAGTCGTCGGGGTCGACCAGGCCGTTCCACGAGCACACGTAGGTGTCGTAGTTGCCCTTGCCTTCCTCCTGGAGCCACTGCGCCCACTCCAAGGTCTTGATGGTGACCTTGATGCCGACCTGGCCCAGCTCCTGCTGGATGACCTGGGCGCCGCGGACGGACTCGGGATACTGCGTGGTGGGCATGATCTGCATGCGGAAGCCGTCCGGGTAGCCGGCGTCGGCGAGGAGCTGCTTGGCCTTGCCGGGGTCGTAGCTGTAGGGCGCGTAGTTGAAGGCCCAGGCGCTGGAGCTGGGGATGGGGTCCTGGGTGGGCTCGCCGGTGCCGAAGGTCATCGCCGAGGTGATGTCCTTGCGGTTGATGGCGTAGTTGATGGCCTCGCGCACCTTGGGGTCCTTGAGGAACGGGTTGTTCAGGTTGACGCCGATGTACCAGTAGGCGCCGGCGGTGGTCTTGTCGACCACCACGCCGCTGGCGTTCCGGAGCTGGTCGAGGCTCTGGGGCGGCACGCTGATGGCCCAGTCGATGTCGCCGGAGAGGAGAGCGGTCTGCCGCACCGACTCGTCCTTGATGATCCGGATGTCCACCTCGTCGAGGTAGGGGAGGCCCTGCTGCCAGTAGTAGGGGTTCTTCTCAAGAACCACCTTGGTGCCGGGCTCGAAGTCGGTGATCATGAACGGGCCGGTGCCGATCGGCTGGGTCTTGATGCTACCGTCCTGGACGCTCTCCTTGGCGATGATGCCGACCGACTTGTTGACCGCGAGGTGGCCCAGCAGCGCTACGTTGGGGGCGTCCAGCTCGAACTGCACGGTGTAGTCGTCGGGGGCGCTGACATCCTTGACGCCCGCCAACAGGTAGGCGTTGCCGGAGCCGGTGTCGGGGTTCAGCATGCGGTCGTAGGTATAGACCACGTCCTGCGCGGTCATCGGCCGGCCGTTGCTGAACTTCACGTCGTGACGGAGGTGGAAGGTCCAGGTGAGCCCGTCGGAGGACACGTCCCAGCTGGTGGCCAGCGAGGGGACGATCTTGTCCTGCTGGTCGAGCGTGACCAGCGTGTCGAGAACGTTCTCGAGCACCTGGAAGCTGGAGTAGGCGCTGGTGATCTGGGGGTCCAGGCTCACCGGGTCTTGTGCCCACGCCGCGGTCAGCGTGCCGCCGCTCTGCTGGGCGAAGCCCATGCCGAGCGCGGCCAGCACGGCGAAAAGGCCGAGTATGAGGGTCAGGCGTTTCATGCGTCGTCACTCCGTTTCGGGGTCGGCGGCGAGGCGGCTTCTTCCGGCTCGCTGGGTAGCGGCCAGTCCCAGACGCTCTTCTTGATCTTCACCACGTGGATGGTCTCGCTCTCGTAGACTCCCTCCCTCCCCAGCTCCTGCTGGATGAACGTGTGGACCTCCTCGGCGGAGGCGTGCAGCGACTCGATGACGAGGTTGTGGCTGCCTACCCCGATGGCGAGGTAGCGGACCGCCTCGTTCTTGGCGAGCGCGTCGGTGACCTCCTCGAGAACGCCGGGCCGGACGCTGGCGTAGGTGGTGGCGACGATGGGGACCCCCAGCTTCAGCGGGTCGCTGATCGCGAGGATGCGCATCCAGCCCGACTCCAGCAGCTTGCCGGCGCGCTTGCGCACCATCGACTCGGAGACGCCGAGGCGCCGTGCGATCTCGCGATAGGGCATGCGCCCGTCGGTGCGAAGCAGGTCGACGATGTGCTGGTCGATACGGTCGAGCTGGTGGTAGGTGCCGAGTCTCATCATGAGATTCCGATGCGGGACCGGAGCGCCTCCCGCAGGCGCGTGCGCCATCTGGCTGCATGAATTTTCAGACGCCCCACTATAGGAGCAATGCGTCACCGAAGTCAACGAAACGGACGCATCGCGTCCTCCGGCGGGGCCTAGCGTGCGTTATCGGGTGAGGGGCGTTCGATCCGCTCGGGCTGCGGTCGCGGCCACGCGCGCGCCGATGTCGCCCAGGCCCACGATGCCCAGGCACTTGCCGGCGACCTCACGGCCGGTGGCGGCTTCCCGGTCCCAGCCGCCGGCCCGAACCGCCCGGTCGACCGAGGCGAAGCTCCGGTAGACGGTGAGGACGGCCCCGATGACGTACTCCGCGACGCTGGTGGCGTTCGCGCCAGGGGACTAGGTGAGGGTGACGCCGCTCGCTTCGAGCGCCTCCAGATCGAAGTTGTCGAGCCCCACGCCCACGCGCCCGACGACCTTCAGGCGGGGGGCGGACCCCAGCAACGCGGCATCCACGCGCGTCTGGTTGCGGACCACCAGCGCCTCGGCGGACTCCAGCGCGGCCAGCAGGGCGTCGCGGCGAGCATGGAGGTCCGGTTCGAAGCGCACGTGACCGGCCGTCCGCAGCAGGCCGAGAGCGGCGTCGGGTAGGAACTCGGACACGACGACGACGCTCACGGCCGGCTCGATCGGGATGTCGGCAGGGGCCGCTGGCCCAGCGCGATGGCGATGGTGGCGGCCACCAACGCGTCCGTCGATGCGATCAGCGGCAGCGCCAACCCCGCGCCGTCCAGCGCCGGCTGGGAGAGCGCCAGCGGCACCTCCGTGCAGCCGGCGACCAGCGCCTCGGCGCCGGCCTCGTGCAGGTGGCGGGCGAGGCGCAGCATGCCTCCGGCGATGGCATCGCCCTTGTCGCCGGCCTTGATGGCGTACATCAGCTCCATGAACGTGGCGCGGTCGTCGCCCTCGGGCGCCACCGCCTCCACGCCGCGGGCGGCGAAGGCGCGCTGGTAGAGGCCGGCGTCGAGCGCGCCCTCCGCGGCCAGCACGCCCACCCTGCGGGCGCCCGGCACGCGCGCCAGGGTCGCGGCGACGGCCTCCTCGACGATGCTCACGAAGGGGATGGCGACCGCGTCCTCGATGCTGTCCTGGAACGCGTGGGCGGCGTTGCACACCATCACCAGGAAGTCCGCGCCGGCCGCCTCGAGCCGCCTCGCCATGGCCGCGAGCTGCGGCGCCGGTGACGGGCCGCGGCCCGCCACCGCGTCGTTGCGGTTCGGGACGCTGGGGTCGTCGTCGATGATCAGGTGCAGGTGGTCCTGATCGCGGCGTGCCGGGGTGGCGGCCAGCACCTTGGCGAAGAAGTCGAGGGTCGCCTCGGGGCCGAGGCCGCCGAGGACGCCCACCGTGAGGCGTTCCCCCGTGAGGCGTTCCCCCTCGAGGCGCGGGCCCGTCATCCCAGCAGCGTGTCCTGGTAGGCGTAGAGGGCCGGGGACCCGCCGGTGTGCAGGAACAGCACGTTGTCGTCCTGCGCGAAGCGGCCGCGCCGCACCAGGTCGATCAACCCCGCGGCGGCCTTGCCGGTGTACACCGGGTCGAGCAGGATGCCCTCGAGCGAGGCGAAGAGCTTGACGGCTTCGATCATGGCGTCGGTCGGCAACGAGTAACCGGGCCCGACGTAGTCGTCGAGGACGGCGACCGCCTCGGCGGGGACGGGCGTCGTCACGCCCGCGAGCTCCGCCGTCTGGCCGGCCAGATCGAGGATACGGCGTTCCTGCGGCGCCTTCTCGGCGCGCACGCTGATGCCGGTCACCGGGATGTTGGCGCTGGCACCGTGGATGCCGGCGACCATGCCGGCGTGGGTGCCCCCGCTGCCGCTCGCGGTGACGATGTGGTCGACCACGAGCCCCATGTCGAACGTCTGCGTGAGCAGCTCTTCGGCGCACGCCACGTAACCGAGCGCGCCCAGCGGCGTCGAGCCGCCCCCGGGGATGATGTAGGCATGACGGCCGTCCGCCTCCAGCGCCGCGGCTTCCTTGCGCATGGCCGCCATCAGGTCGGCGCCGGCGTCGACCACGGTGATCTGCTCGACCTGCAGCAGCCGGTAGAGGAAGTTGTTGCCGCTCGCTTCGGGGTCGTAGCTGCCGGGGACGCGCTGCTCGAGCACCAGCCGGCACTTCAGCCCCTCGTGGACGGCGGCCGCCAGCGTCAGGCGGCAGTGGTTGGACTGCACGGCGCCGGTGGTGATGAGCGTGTCCGCGCCCTGGGCCAGCGCGTCCGCCACCAGGAACTCGAGCTTCCGGGTCTTGTTGCCGCCCGCCGTGAGGCCGAGTTGGTCGTCGCGCTTGATGAAGAGGTTGGGCCCACCGAGGTGGGCACTCAGGCGCTCGAGCGGCTCTATGGGCGTCTGGTAGGGGGTGTAACGGCGTCGCGGGAATCGCGCGAGGTGCATGGGGCTCCTTCCGGTGCCGCGGGGGCCGCCGCCGTGGGCGCAGCCGCGAGCGAAGCCATCATACCGGCGTCCGCGCTGCCGCGGATCCTGCTGGAGCCCGTTCCTGGACACGCCTCTTCACCCGTTGGCGCCCTTCCGGGCGGGCCCGGGGCCACGGGGGCGCCGCGGCACCGCCATGTATGCTGGAACGGTGCGCGGGAGGCGGGTTCCCGTGCCGGGAGAAGACGTTATGAGCATCCAACGCGACGTGGCCCAGGGCGCCCCCACCGGCGCTTCCGAACGAAACCCCGGCATGGCGCTGGAGCTGGATTGGGTCCGGGACGCGCACGTCAACCGCAGCGCGGTGGAGCGCCGGGCGGCGACGTTGCCGGCGCGGCGCAGCGTGAAGAAGCAGTGGCAGCTGGCGTGGTTGCTCAGGGCCATCACGCTGATCGACCTCACCACGCTGTCGGGCGACGACACGCCGGGCCGTGTGCGCCGGCTGTGCGCCAAGGCGGTGCGGCCGGTGCGCCACGACCTGCTCGAGGCGGTCGGCATGGCGGACGCCGGCCTGACCACCGCAGCGGTGTGCGTCTACCACGACATGGTGGCCCCGGCGGTGGAGGCGCTGCGGGGGAGCGGCGTGCCGGTAGCGGCGGTGTCCGCGGGTTTCCCGGCGGGCCTCTCGCCTTACGAGACGCGCCTGGAGGAGATCGGGCGGAGCGTGCGGGCGGGCGCGGCCGAGATCGACATCGTGATCTCCCGGCGGCACGTGCTGACCGGCGACTGGCAGGCTCTCTACGACGAGGTGCGCGCCTTCCGCGAGGCGGCAGGGGAGGCGCATCTCAAGGCGATCCTGGCCACGGGTGAGCTGGGCACGTTGCGCAACGTCTACCGAGCCAGCCTGGTGGCGATGATGGCGGGCGCGGACTTCGTGAAGACCTCCACGGGGAAGGAGAGCGTGAACGCCACCTTGCCGGTCGGGCTGGTGATGGTGCGGGCCATCCGCGCGTACCTGGAGCGCACCGGCTACCGGGTCGGCTTCAAGCCGGCGGGCGGCGTGCGCACCGCCAAGGAGGCGCTGGCGTGGCTGGCGCTGATGAAGGAGGAGCTGGGGCGCCCCTGGTTGGAGCCCGAGCTCTTCCGTATCGGCGCGAGCTCGCTGCTGGGCGACATCGAGCGGCAGCTCGAGCACGGCGTGACCGGCCGCTACTCCGCCGACTTCCGACACCCGGTGGGTTGATGTTCGCTCTGCGGCTCGCCGACGACATCGTGCTGGACCTGCTCGAGGAGCGCGACGCCGACGAGCTCTACGCGTTGGTCGACGCCAACCGCGAACACCTGCAGCGCTTCCTGCCGTGGGCGCGCATCGCCACGCCCGAGAACGAGCGGGCCTTCCTGCGCGCCAGCCTGGAACGCTTCGCGCGCGGCGGCGGCTTCGACGCGGGGATCCGCGTGGGCGGAACGCTCGCCGGTGCGCTGGGCATCTTCAACGTGCGCGCCGATGTGCGCCGCGCCGAGATCGGCTACTGGCTGGCCGAGAGCTTCCAGGGCCGCGGCGTGATGACCCGCGCGGTCGCGGGCCTGGCGCGCGTGCTGTTCGAGGAGCGCGGCTTCAACCGCCTGGAGATCCGCTGTCAGAGTGAGAACCTGCCTAGCCGCCGGGTGGCCGAGCGGCTCGGCTTCCGCCATGAGGGCACGCTGCGGGCGGTGCACGCCACCGCCTCCGGCCTGTCCGCGGACCTGGAGGTGTTCGGTCTCATGCGCAGCGAGTGGGAGGCGGCGCGGGAACGTCCCGGGGAGCGGCCGCGGACGGCCGGGCCCGAAGGGCAGGAGTGGAGACCATGAGCGAGGCGGAACGCAGCGTGAAGAGCATCTTCGCGAGCATGGAGTACGGCCCGGCGCCGGAGGGCGCCGAGGTGGCGCAAGCGTGGCTGGAGCGCCACGGACGCGCGTTCGGGCATCTCATCGGCGGGCGCTTCGTGGAGCCCGCGGCCGGGGAGCGCTTCGCCACGGCGCATCCGGGCGACGGCTCGGAGCTCGCGCAGGTGGCGCAGGGGAGCGAGGCGGACGTGGACGCGGCCGTGCGTGCGGCGCGCGAGGCGTTGCCGGCGTGGCAGGCGGCGGACGCGCACGTCCGTGCGCGGCACCTCTACGCCCTGGCGCGCCACGTGCAGAAGCACGCGCGCCTGCTGGCGGTGCTCGAAGCGCTGGACAACGGGAAGACCATCCGCGAGACGCGCGACATCGACGTTCCGCTGGTGGCGCGTCACTTCTACCACCACGCCGGCTGGGCGCAGCTCCGCGACCGCGAGTTCCCCGGCTACGAGCCGGTGGGCGTGTGCGGCCAGGTGATCCCCTGGAACTTCCCGCTGCTGATGCTGGCGTGGAAGGTTGCGCCGGCGCTGGCCGCCGGCAACACCGTGGTGCTCAAGCCTGCGGAGTTCACGCCGCTCACCGCGCTGGCCTTCGCGGAGATCGCCATGGAGGCGGGTCTTCCGGCGGGCGTGCTGAACGTGGTGACGGGCGACGGCAGTACCGGCGCCGCCCTGGTCGCGCATGACGGCTTGGACAAGGTCGCGTTCACGGGCTCGACGGAGGTGGGCCGGCTCATCCGCCGAGCCACCGCCGGCCGCGGCATGAAGCTGTCGCTCGAGTTGGGCGGCAAGAGCCCCTTCATCGTGTTCGACGACGCGGACCTGGACAGCGCCGTGGAGGGCGTGGTGGACGCTATCTGGTTCAACCAGGGCGAGGTCTGCTGCGCCGGCAGCCGCCTGCTGGTGCAGGAGAGCGTGGCCGCGCGCATGGAGGAGAAGCTGCGCGCCCGCATGGAGACGCTGCGCGAGGGCCCGTCGCTCGACAAGGCGATGGACCTCGGCGCCATCGTCGCGCCGGTGCAGCTCGACAGGATCACGCGGCTCGTGGAGCAGTGCCGGGCCGAGGGCGGGCGCTGCTACCAGCCGTCCTGGGCGGCCGGGTGGGCGCCTGCCGGCAACGGCGAAGCCGAGGGGGGCGCAGGCCTGTACTACCCTCCGACGCTGATCGCCGACGTCGCGCCGGCCTCGACGGCGGCTCAGGAGGAGATCTTCGGGCCGGTGATCGTCAGCATGAGCTTCCGCACGCCGGAGGAAGCGGTGGCGCTGGCGAACGACACGCGCTACGGGCTGGCCGCCAGCGTGTGGACGGAGAACGTGAACCTGGCGCTGGACGTGGCGCCGAAGCTGGAGGCGGGGGTGGTGTGGGTGAACTGCACCAACGTCTTCGACGCCGCCAGCGGCTTCGGCGGCTACCGCGAGTCGGGTTACGGGCGCGAGGGCGGCCGCGAGGGGATGTTCGAGTACCTCACGCCGGCGTGGGAGAAGGGGCTGCCGGCCTACGGCGAGGGGGAGCTGGTCGACCCCGAGGGCGGCGACGCGCTCGCGCTCGGGGTCGGCGGCAACGGCGAGGCTCGCGGCGGCGGTGCGATCGACCGCACCGCCAAGCTCTACATCGGCGGCAAGCAGGCGCGCCCCGACGGCGATCACAGCTACCCCGTGCTGGGCGCCGGCGGCGTCCACCTCGGCGAGGCGCCCTCCGGGAACCGCAAGGACGTCCGTAACGCCGTGGAGGCAGCGCGCAAGGGCGCGGCCTGGTCGAAGGCGACCGCCCACAACCGCGCGCAGGTGCTCTACTACCTGGCCGAGAACCTGGAGGCGCGCGCCAGCGAGTTCTCGGCGCGCTTGCGTGCCCTGACCGGCGCAGGCGCCGACGGTGCGGAGCGCGAGGTGGCGGCGAGCGTGCGGCGGCTGTTCACCTACGCGGCGTACGCCGACAAGTACGACGGCGCCGTGCACCCGACGCCGTACAGGAACGTCACGCTGGCGATGAACGAGCCCTGGGGCGTCCTGGCGGTGGCCTGCCCGGACGAGGCGCCGCTGCTCGCCTTCGTGTCGCTCACGGCGCCGGCGCTGGCGATGGGGAACCGCGTGGTGGCGGTGCCGTCGCCCCGCTGGCCGCTCGCCGCCACGGACCTGGTGCAGGTGCTCGACACCAGCGATCTCCCCGCGGGCGCGCTGAACATCGTGACCGGCGTACGGGACGAGCTCTCCAGGGTGTTGGCCGGGCATGCCGACGTGGCCGCCATGTGGTACGTGGGCGGCGCGGAGGGCTCGGCCATGGTCGAGCGCGAGAGCGTGGGCAACCTGAAGGCGACGTGGGTGAACTTCGGCAAGCGGCGCGACTGGTTCGATCCCGAGCAGGGGGAAGGGCGCGCCTACCTGCGCCGCGCCACCCGAGTCAAGAACATCTGGGTGCCCTACGGGGAGTGACCCGCGGCCGTCGCGCCGTCTCCGCGGGTTGCGTTGTCAGCGCAACATGCGCAGCAGCGTGGACAGCACCTGGGAGCGCACTCGCCTGGACGCTCCGAAGGCGAACCCTGCCGCCAGGGCGATGCCGACGGCCGTGAAGGGCCGGCGCCTGGCGGCACGCACGAGCTCGCCGCCCAGCAATGCCCCGCCTACCGCCGCGCGTGACGCGTCCCGGCCGGCGAGGTCCCGGAGTCGGGCCTTGGCATCCGCGACGTTCACCGGCCGGTGCTGCTCGCGACCCATGTCAGCCCTCCAGCCACCAGCAAGACGGCGATCCCCGTCAACAGACGCGCCAGCGGCGCCGCCACCACGGGGTAGAGCGCCGTCACCATCGCCCACGCGAGCAGCGCCACCGCGCCGATCAGGAGCACCGACCCCGCGGCGATCAGCGCCACGCCGCCCGCCGCGCGGATCAGGCCGCGGCGGGCGCTCCGGCCTTCGGCCTCGAGGAGCTCCAGCCCGGCGATGAAGACGTCGGCGATGGCTTCGCGCATCTACTTGCGCCCGAACAGCCAGCCCAGCAGCGCGCCGACGCCGAACGCCGTAAGCAGCGACGTTCCGGGGCGCTCGGCGACCTCCTCGCGCACCTTGCCGGCCACCTGCTTGCCTTCGTCCTGAACCGTGGACGCGGTCTGTCGCAGCCGCTCGGCCAACTGGTCGGCCTCCTTTCGCAGGGAATCCCGTGCTGCCTGCACGCTCTCGCCCGCGACCCGCCCGCCTGCCTTCGACAGGTCCGACAGGTCGGAACGCAAGGACTTCAGGTCCTTCTTCAGGCTGTCGATCTCACGTTGTACGTCCGTCGTCTGTGCCATTGCACCTGACCTCCAGAGGTCGGTCGTCGGCACTGTGCAGGTTGCCGCCGGTTGGCCGTGATCGGCCATTCCGTGCAATCCCGACCGCCCTTCGTGGTGTTGGCAACCGTGTTACCGGCACAGCACCGGACGACCCACGCGGCGGTGGGCGGTGTCTGTATCGAGGCTAGCACCGTGATCTGGTGCACGGTGTGATGCGCGTGCTGGCCACGTTCGCGAGCATGCGGAGGTAGCCTGGACGAGGCTGCTCGGGCCGCTCGCTACGTGCGCGCCGGTCCGGCGGCGGTCCCGCGGGGGTTCGAGCCCGAGCGCGCGGGCGGAAGGAAGGACCATGGACCGCGAGTATCTCGACCACCTGAGGCGCCAACTGGACGAGCTGCGAAGCCAGGGCCTCTACAAGGACGAACGCGTCATCGCCTCGCAGCAGCAGGCGGCCATCACCGTCGAAGGCGGCAGCGACGGGGACCGCGAGGTGCTCAACTTCTGCGCGAACAACTACCTCGGCCTGGCGAACCACCCCGCCGTGATGGCGGCCGCCCGGGAGGGGATCACGGAGCGCGGCTTCGGCATGGCGTCGGTGCGTTTCATCTGCGGCACGCAGGACATCCACAAGCGCCTCGAGGCGCGGCTGAGCGAGTTCCTGGGGACGGAGGACACCGTCCTCTACTCCTCGTGCTTCGATGCCAACGGCGGCCTCTTCGAGGCCCTGCTGGGTCCGGAGGACGCGGTCGTCTCGGACTCCCTCAACCACGCCAGCATCATCGACGGCGTGCGCCTGTGCAAGGCGCAGCGCTTCCGCTACGCCAACAACGACATGGCCGACCTGGAGAGGCAGCTCGAGGCGGCGGCCGGCGCCCGCTACAAGCTGATCGCCACGGACGGGGTGTTCTCCATGGACGGCGTGGTGGCGGATCTGGAAGGCATCTGCGACCTGGCCGAACGGCACGGCGCCATGGTCATGGTCGACGACAGCCACGCCGTCGGCTTCCTCGGCGAACACGGCCGCGGCACCCACGAGCACCGCGACGTGATGGGCCGGGTGGACATCCTCACCGGCACCCTGGGCAAGGCGCTGGGGGGCGCGTCCGGCGGCTACACCAGTGGCCGCGAGGAGGTGGTGGCGTGGCTGCGGCAGCGCAGCCGCCCCTACCTGTTCTCGAACTCCGTCGCGCCGGCGGTCGTCAGCGCCTCGCTCGCGGTGCTGGACCTGCTCGAGAGCTCGGGCGAGCTGCGCGCCCGGCTGCGGGAGAACAGCGCCACCTTCCGCCGGGCCATGGCGGAGGCGGGCTTCACCCTCACCGGCGCGGACCACCCCATCATCCCGGTGATGATCGGCGACGCGGCGCTCGCCACCAGCATGGCCGACCGCCTCCTGAACGAGGAGGGCATCTACGTCGTCGGCTTCTCCTTCCCGGTCGTGCCCAAGGGGCAGGCGCGCATCCGCACGCAGATGTCGGCGCTGCACACGCGCGACCAGCTTCAGCGTGCGGTCGACGCCTTCACCCGCGTGGGGCGGGACCTGGGCGTGGTGGCGTGAAGGCCCTCGCCAAGCAAGAGCCGCGCGCCGGCATGTGGATGATCGACGCGCCCGAGCCGGAGCCGGGCCCCAACGACCTGCTGATCCGTATCACCCACACCTCCATCTGCGGCACCGACGTGCACATCTACAACTGGGACGCCTGGGCGCAGAAGACCATCCCCGTGCCGATGATCACCGGCCACGAGTACGTGGGCGTGGTGGAGGCGGTCGGCTCCGAGGTGCAGGGGTTCGCAGCCGGCGACCGCGTCTCGGGCGAAGGGCACATCACCTGCGGGCACTGCCGCAACTGCCGCGCCGGCCGGCGCCACCTGTGCCGCAACACCGTGGGGGTCGGCGTCAACCGGCCGGGCTGCTTCGCCGAGTACATGGCGCTGCCCGCGGT
>Ga0102953_1001120_pt1 | contig 17410 bp, 18 predicted proteins | sample SalPon2A_C_D2_MG_FD_78509 | JGI IMG/M metagenome (GOLD analysis project Ga0102953, IMG submission 78509) | Soil microbial communities from South San Francisco under conditions of wetland restoration - Salt Pond MetaG R2A_C_D2_MG | ecosystem: Environmental > Terrestrial > Soil > Wetlands | place... | reverse complement strand
ACATGAAGGAGTAGTCCCTGCGCTCACTGCGTTCGGCAGGGATTGCTTGCTGCATCCGTTCCTACAGCGCTTCGCTCGTAGCCACGGGCAGTCAGCAAGCCGCCGCCTTCTTTATCGCGTTTTACGTGATTTGGGATCCCGATCATACCAATGGTCGGGATTCTTTTTTTATCCCCCGAAGGGAGCTTGCCTTTGCTTGGGGGTTTTTATTCCTGTAGCGTTACAGCCATCCCGCTTGCTTCCTGCAGCCGACAAGCCTACCTTGTTCCAGGGGAGGGGAGTGAAGCTCCCCAAAGCAAGGAGTCTATCCAGGTTAAAACCTCTATTCTTTGGCAGCAATTCTTATTAAGCCAGCTGAACTCTCCTGCTGCTTGCTTCCTGCAGCCGGGCATCCTATCTTGCAATTGGGGTGGGGCTCCAGAGCCCCGGCCAAAGGTTCTCAATCCGTATCTCCCGGGGGCAAGCCCCCAACCCCCACGGTATAAAGCTAAGGCCCCGGGATGCATAAAACATGCAATCTTATTATAAATCCCCAACAAAAGGATTCTTTGCAACCTGGCTTTACTAAGGCCCCTTCCGCTGCTTGCTTCCTGCAGTCGACAAGCCTACCTTGTTCCCGGGGAGGGGAGTGAAGCTCCCCAAAGCAAGGAGTCTGTCCAGGTTAAAACCTCTATTCTTTGGTAGCAATTCTTCTTAAGCCAACTGAACTCTCCTGCTGCTTGCCTCCTGCAGCCGGGAATCCTATCTTGAAATTGGGGTGGTGCTCCAGAGCCCCGGCCAAAGGTTCTCAATCCGTATCTCCCGGGGGCAAGCCCCCCAACCCCACAGTATTAAACTAGGGCCCCGGGATGCTTAAAACATGCAATCTTATTATAAATCCCCAACAAAAGGATTCTTTGCAACCTGGCTTTACTAATGCTCCCTTCCGCTGCTAGCACCCTGCAGCCGGCAAGCCTACCTTTTTCCCGGGGAGGGGGTGTACTCCCCCCAGCTTAGGCACATGTCCAATTAAACCCATGTCAGCCTACCAACGCGCCTTTTAAATGTTAACCCCCGGTCCATTTATCTGCTAGCATCCTGCAGTCGACAAGCCTACCTTGTTCCCGGGGAGGGGTTGTATACCCCGCCCGGGGCATGGAACACCAAAACCAAAGCCATAGAAGACTCAATGCTAATCTGAACACATTATTGCTCTCCTGTTAGCCTTTCCAATTATAGGCCTCAAATCTCATATAAGCCCCTACCAAATAATGCCTTTTCGTATATTTAGCGAAAACACGGACCATGAATTTCAAAAAACTTACTTCTTGCCTGTTCCTGATCTCAGCGCTGACAGTTGCCCAAAATACCGACTTGAAAGCCCTCGTCGGAGGAACCCTTATCGATGGCTACGGATCCGTTCCCATAAAAAACAGCGTCATAATTATTGAAGGGGAAAAAATAATTCAGGTGGGTACTGTCGGGGATACTAAGGTCCCTGATGGCGCAGAAGTAATATCTACCGAGGGCATGAGTGTGTTGCCCGGTCTCTGGGATATGCATGTACACACCATGATTGACGGGCATGCCGACTATGATTACTGGGATAAGACTTATCCCCCACTCTTAAAGGATGTGATCATGCCCGCTTCGGCCCATCAATTGCTTATGGCAGGGGTTACCAGCGCCCGGGATCTGGGAGGACCTTTGGAAGAAAGCATAGCCGTTCGCGACGCCATCAACAAAGGGGAAATCCCAGGGGCTACCCTCTATGTGGCAGGTCCGTTTATCCAACATGAAGCATATCCAGGTACAGAAGCCTTTCGATGGGGCGTGAATGGCCCGGAGGACGGCCGGAAAAAAATCAGGAAGTTAGCCTCCGCCGGGGTAGACCTGATAAAACTTATAGACCAGGACCAGATGACCATGGAAGAAGTGCGCGCCGTAGTGGATGAAGCCCATAAGCACAACCTGAAAGTGGTAGCCCATGGCCATCGCCCTGAAGAAATCCGGCGCGGGCTTGAAGTGGGGGTCGACTGTTTTGAACATACCGGTTTATCCTCCGCTCCCCGCTACCCCGATGATATCATGGATATGATCAGGGAACGCACCGCCCAGATGAATCTGGGACCCTTCTTTTGGTGCCCTACAGTAGAGGGATTATACAACTACGAATATGTGCGTGATAACCCCGAAATGCTCGATAACGATTCCTGGCACCTGGACCTTCCGGACAGTGTGGTAGCCGATATTAAAGCCAGTTTTGAACATCCCGACAGACTTCCGTATTTTCAGCTCACGCCTTCCCGGAAACCGACCCTGGAAACTAAGGTGAAACAACTCCTCGACGCCGGGGTGGTACTGCTGGTGGGTACAGACAGCGGCATCCCCATGAAATTCCATAGCCAGTCTACCTGGAATGAATTGGATGTATGGGTCAATAAATTTGGAATAGACCCCATGTACGCCATTCGCTCGGCCACCTATTGGCCTTCCCTCTGGATGGGAGTGGCCGACGAAGTGGGCACCGTGACCCCCGGGAAGTACGCGGACATCATTGCCGTAAAGGGTGATGTGCTCCGATATATCGACCTGCTTCAGGATGTAGACATGGTAATCAAACACGGAGTACGCTACAAATAATACCAACGGATCATCTTGTCTTCCGAATCTAAAAAACGCCAGATATCCTACAAATACGAGGAACGTCTCAATGCGGCCACCCATGGGCTGGGAACCGTGATGGCCTGTCTGGGGATGTACTATCTGCTAGAACATGTTTCGGCTAAAACGCCATTTGCAACGGAAAGCCTGGTCCTGTACAGCCTCTCCATGATCCTGCTGTTTGCCACTTCTACCGCCTACCATCTGGTAACCCACCCGGCATGGAAACGCCGCTTACGAATGGCAGACCATATCAGCATTTACTTCCTTATCGCCGGAACCTATAGCCCGGTAGCCCTGATCACCCTGGTACATGGCGATGGATGGACTTTATTTTATTTAGTTTGGGGCATTGCCCTGGCCGGAACGGTCATGAAGTTGTTCTTTACAGGGAAATACGAATATGTCTCCCTCTTGCTTTACCTCTTCATGGGTTGGCTGATAGTAATCGATATTCAGGATTTGATCCGCCTGAGTACGACCCGTGGTCTGGTTCTACTCGGAACAGGAGGCGCCTTCTATACTTTGGGAATCTTTTTTTACACCCAACGGAGAATCCCGTATAACCACCTGATCTGGCACTTTTTTGTTTTGGGAGGAGCCTTCAGCCATTGGTTTTATATCTACCTGGAAGTCGCCTAGTCTGACCCCGGTATCCTCTTTACAATCCTTTGACTGTGGATAATCTTTATTTGAGACCTAAATAAAATAGGCAATAATCACCCCCAATGCGATTACGGCAAGTTTCCTCAGGTTGAAGCGATGCCCTTCCGAACTTTCAAACAGGATGACCGTGGAGATATGCAGAAAGATCCCGATAACGATGGCCGTTGCATAGGCATTATATTCCCGTACCATGGGTACCTGAGAGGCTACCAGGCTTCCCATGGGTGTCATAAGGGAAAAGATCACCATAAATAGGGCTACCCAACGCATCTTCAACTTTGAATCGATCAAAAATATGCTAAGAATGACCGAAATGGGGATCTTATGCACGATGATCCCGTATATGATACTGTTGTGGTTATTTACAGGAAATCCTTCCAGGAATGCATGCACCGAAAGGCTCATGAATAAAAGCCATGGGAAATGTGCCCCTTCCTTTTTTAAATGGACATGCCCGTGCTCTGCGCCTTTGGAGAAAAATTCCAGGAAGATTTGGAGCAGGATACCCGACATGATGCAAATGCCGATAAGTTTGGGATCTTCATCCCGGTATACACTCGGAAAAAGTTCAAATATGGTCAGGGCCAGCAGGAAGGCCCCACTGAATGCCAACAATAATCGTAGCTCATTCTTTGCCCGTGGCTGGGTGATATAAACGAAGCAAAAACTCCAGAGGACAGCCATTATGGGCAGCAGATATGTCATATGGTAATTCCCTTGGTTTGGTGTTCCGTCGCTGATGGCCCGACAAAAATACTGTATTTTTACGGGAGTAACGGATAGAACCATGGGGAATAATTATGAGATGCTTGCGAAGACATTTGCAGGATTTGAGCCGGTCCTTGCTAGGGAATTGCGCGACCTGGGCGCCGGTAACGTAAAGGAAGGGGTGCGCTCGGTAACCTTTGAAGGGGACAAGGGTTTTATGTACAAAGCCAATCTTTGCCTTCGATCCGCCACCCGAATTATCAAGCCCATACATCAGTTTTCTGCGCCAGACGAGGAGGCCTTGTATCGGCAGATCTTTCAAATGGATTGGCCGGCTTATCTGGATTCCGGCCAAACCTTTTCCGTAGATGCCACCCTTGCCACTGATCGTTTTACCCATTCCCTATATGTGGCTCAGAAAGTAAAAGACGGGATCGTCGATAAATTTCGGAAAGAAGAGGGCGTGCGCCCCAGTGTGGATACCCGGGACCCGGATCTCAGGATCAATATCCATATCCATGACAGCCTCTGCCATGTTTCCCTGGATAGCTCGGGTGAATCCCTTCACCATCGGGGATACCGGAGCGCGACCAATATCGCGCCCATCAATGAGGTGCTGGCTGCCGGGCTTTTGCTGATGAGCGGATGGGACGGTCGTTCGGACTTCCTCGATCCCATGTGTGGCAGTGGGACATTCCTCATTGAGGCAGCCATGATAGCCTGTAATATCCCACCGAATCTCCATCGTAAAGTATTCGGATTTCAGAGATGGACAGATTATGACCCCGAATTGTTTGACAAGATAGTCTCTTCAAAGCTCAATAAATCCAGGGAATTTCATTTTCAAATTACCGGTTATGACAAGGCGCCCTCAGCCGTGGAAAAAGCCCGTCAAAATGTCCAGAATGCCCTTCTCTCAGATTATATTACCGTTGAACAAAATAACTTTTTTAATACCGAGAAGCAGGGCGACAGGCACCTCCATATGGTATTTAACCCTCCCTATGGGGAAAGGCTGTCTATAGAGATGGAAAAATTTTATAAAATGCTGGGAGATACGCTGAAACAAGGTTATGCGGGGAGCCAGGCCTGGTTCATCACCGCCAACCTGGAAGCACTGAAATTTGTGGGGCTTCGCACCTCGCGTAAAATCAAGGTCTACAATAGCCAGCTGGAATCGCGCTTTGTAAAATATGAACTTTATGAAGGCAGTAAAAAGGGAAAATACCGGCAACAGGCTGAATAAATTGAACCCCCCCTTTCACAAAGGTTAAGTTCGATTGTTGCCAGCTTTCTTAATTTAACATTTGTGCAAATTCAGGCTGTTTTCAAAGCTATTCCTGATCCTCAGGGACTGCCTGGCGCTTTTTGGCCTTGCGGTACAAAGGAATGAGATAGGTTATGGTATAATTATAACCCACCCCGAAATTGCTCCCTTCGGTTACCTTATTGAACCCCGGGATCCAAAGATTGGGCAATGTTTCGGATTCCTTGTTACCGATCAGGTATCCAAGGCGTACGCTGGCGCCCAGGTATATATTTGCAAACATTTCGGCCTTGAGACCGAATACAAACTCCAGCCAGGAAGCGCTCAGTCCGCCGTATTCACCAAGAAGGTCGGTACCCTCCTGCAGATTGTCCGGATTCCAGTAGCGGTTACTCTGGTATATCCTGTACTGGTTAAGGGTTTGGGTGTGGGTGCTCAGGCCATACCTGCCGCCGATAAAGATGGTGTTGTTCATCCCATACCAGTTTACATAGGTATTGTAATCGACCCCGAACTTGATATAACTCCCGGAAGTCGTATAGTCATACAATACAGTCCGGTTGGGGTTGTTTTCGTTGCCCAGTTCTTCCATCCGGGAAAGCTTTTCGTTGCCCAGTTCGGCGGCCAGGTATAAGTTTTCAGAAAACCGGTAATCGCCAACAAGTTCAAAACCCTGGTAATCCGTATTGAAGAAGGTACGCGCCAGCCTGCTAAGGTCTGCGCCCACCCGAAGACCGTAGGGCTGGGTATAAACCACGCTGTCACTTTTGCTGCCCGGGATACTGTCGTTCTGAGCAAATCCGGCCCAGACTGTCAGGCACAGCAATCCGCTAATAAAATATCTTGACATGTGCGCCGGATTGATTCTCTACATTTGGTTTTACGATCGTCAGGTCCCCGATCCATGGATCCGTATCTGCCGGAGGGGTTATAGCGAGGTTTTCGAAATTGATTACATAGCCACATGCCCTGGAAACAAAAACTTCCTTGGGGTCATAGCTGATCCTCAGGGTATCTGCGTTGCCGGTTTCCTCCCCGTCCGTATCGGCGGAATTCAGGATGAATACAAAGCTGGTTTCCGATTGGTCTATTTTCAGCGGCAAGCCAATGGAATCGGTTGTACTGCGGTCGTTGAAGGTATTAACCGTCCCCGACTGCCCCAGCCCGATAACCCGAAGGCTTGTCGCGGATTTAAGTTCAGCGGTATCTGCGATGTCGTAAAATCGGATGATGAGCAGGGGGGTGTCACCGTCAACACAGATATCATCCTTTTCACAAGCCTGTATACTCACTAGAAGCAGGAGAAAAATGAACAGGAGTCTCGATCGCGCCTTGGGAGAAGAAATGATCAGACCGGCATAACGGGATATTACTTTGCGCGCCATTTTTCCAAAAGTACAATATTTTCTACGTGATGTGTTTGCGGGAACATGTCCACCGGCTGGATTTTTGTGATCTGGTAGGTATCCTTCATCAATGCGAGATCCCGGGCCTGGGTGGCGCTGTTACAACTTACATAGACCACGCGTTCCGGCGCTATTTGCAGGATTTGCTCCACCACCTCCCTGTGCATGCCTTCCCTTGGTGGATCGGTAATGATTACCTGCGGGGTTCCATGGGCCGCGACGAAACTTTGATTTAAGAGGTCCCTCATATCCCCGGCAAAAAAATCAACATTCCGGATGTTATTTATGGCTGCATTTTCCTTCGCGGCACTAATCGCATCGGGGATGGCCTCAATGCCTATGACCCTGGCTGCCTGCCCGGCTACAAATTGTGCGATGGTGCCGGTGCCCGTATAAAGGTCATATACCAATTCCTTCCCGGTAAGCCCGGCGAATTCACGGGCTGCCTTGTAGAGTTCATAAGCCTGTGCCGAATTGGTCTGGTAAAACGATTTGGCGTTGACCCTGAAATGAAGTCCTTCCATTTCCTCCATGATATGGTCCTTCCCACGGTAACAGATCACTTCCTGATCATAAAGGGTATCATTGGCTTTGCTGTTGATTACATATAACAGGGATGTTATCTCCGGAAACTTTTCAGACAGGTGATCGAGCAACAACCGGCGGGCGGGTTCATCTTCTTCAAAAAATTGAATGAGGACCATTACCTCGCCGGTGGAAGCAGTACGGATCATCAGTGTTCGCAACAATCCTCGCCGCTGCCTGGGGTTAAAAAAGGATAGTCCGTTTTGGACCGCAAAATCCTTAACCGCCAGCCGGATGGGGTTGGACGGATCTTCCTGCAGGTGACATTTTTTTATATCCAACACTTTATCCCACATCCCGGGGATGTGGAACCCCAGGGCATTTCGGTCTTCAATGGGAATCTCGGAGGCAATTTCGCTTTCGGTCAGCCATCGGCTGTCGGAAAAGGAGAATTCCAGTTTATTACGGTAGAAATATGGTTTGCGCGAACCTATAATGGGCATCGGCTCAGGAATTTCCAGGTGCCCGATCCGCTGCAGGTTGTCTGCCACTTCCCTTGCCTTGAACGCCAGCTGGTGCTCATACGCGAGATCCTGCCATTTACAACCTCCACAAAGCCCGAAATGTTCACATACCGGCTGGGTTCTTTTATCGGATAATTGGTGAAACCTGGTGGCTATACCTTCCAGATAGGCCTTGCGCCTGCGGGTGGTCCGGACGTCTACAACATCACCCGGCACTGCATTGGTAAGGAAAATCACCCGTCCGTCCGGTGCATGGCCTACGGCCTTTCCCCTGGCACCCGCCCTTAAAACCTCGACCTTTTCAAAATGCAAAACCTTTTTCTTTTTACGCATGGCGCAAATGTACTAATCCCGGGGAAGACTCTTCCCCCTACTTTTGGATTATCTTTAAAGAATCCAGGGTAAAAAGTGAACCTTTCCAAACAGATTCCGTCTTATTGGTATAAGTATGAATCAACCACAGAGAATATTCGATGGCCTGCTGGTCCTTCAATACCGTCTTGGCGACCGGAAATCAATGGGGATGCTGGTTAAACGGCATCACCAGAAGCTTTGCCGATGCGCCTACAGGTATACACGAGACGCAGAGGCATCCAGGGACATTGTTCAGGATAGCTGGAAGGTTGTGATACGAAAACTGGGGACATTAAAGGACCCGAACAAATTCGGGAGTTGGGCCATGGCTATTGTAACGCGGAGATCACTGGACTACCTGGCCGCACAAAAAAGGCAAAAGGAAATATACAGGGAAGCGATGATACTCCGGAAACTGAAAGAAGCCGAACCGGAAGCACTTTCCGAAAAAGAAGCGCTTCTCGGAAGGTTACGCGCCACCATCTTTGAGCTAAGCCTGGAACAACAGGAGGTAATCCGGTTGTTTTACGTAGAGGGTTTACCGCTTACAGAAATCGGGCAGATTCTCCATCTTCCAGTGGGGACGGTTAAGTCGCGCCTGTTTCACGCCCGTGAAAAATTAAAGCAACTTTTAAAATAATAAAGATGAAAAAAGAAATGGAAAATATTGATGCGCTGATCCGAGAAGCTCTTACGGATGAGGAGGCGAAATTTTATAAAGACCTTGAAGAACAGGACCTTTTCAGCAGGCTGGAGGAGGTTTATCGGGGAAAATTAGGGTGGCTGGCCATTCTCATGAATCTGATCATGCTGATCTTGTTTGGCATTTTCGTTTTTTGTGCCTTCAAGTTTGCGGCATCAACAGATCCCGGTTCGCAAATAAGCTGGGCTGCCACCGGGTTCCTGTGCATCCTGGCCGTAGGGATGCTCAAGTTGTATTTTTGGATGCAGATGGACAAGAATGATATCAAAAGGGAGTTGAAGCGGATCGAGTTGCAAATTGCGGCCCTGAGCGCCCGCCTGCATCGTGAATGAATGGACTAAATAACATGGAATTGCCGGGCATTTCGTACTTTTACCAGACGTTGCGGGATGATTCCTCTCCTAAAAGAAGGAATGGTATAAGTAGTTCGTAACAAGTGCATTATGTCTGAATCAAAACCAACCCGCTCAAGGGCTGCCATGGCAATGGAGGGCCGGTATGGCGCCCATAATTATCATCCGCTCCCTGTTGTGCTCCAAAAAGGAAAAGGGGTGTTTGTCTGGGATGTGGAAGGAAGGAAGTATTACGATTTCCTCTCGGCCTACTCGGCGGTAAACCAGGGGCATTGCCACCCAAAGATCGTTGAAACGGTGAAGGTACAGGCCGAAACGCTGGCCCTTACATCCCGGGCCTTCTATAACGACCGTTTGGGTATGTTTGAGAAATATCTGGCCGAAACTTTTAAGTTTGACCGTGTGCTGCCGATGAACACAGGTGCAGAGGCCGTGGAAACGGCAATCAAGATTTGCCGGAAATGGGGCTACGAAAAAAAAGGCATCGAGGATAATGAAGCCCTGATAGTTGTTTGCAAAAATAATTTTCACGGACGTACCACCACTATCGTTTCCTTTTCCAGTGACGAACTGGCCAGAGATCATTTCGGCCCTTTCGGAGGCGGGTTTATGGAAATACCCTATAACGATATCCCGGCACTTCGAAATCTCCTTGAGGCACATCCAAACGTGGCAGGCTTCCTGGTAGAACCCATACAGGGAGAAGCCGGGGTGAACCTCCCTTCGGCCGACTATCTGGCGGCAGCTAAGGCGCTATGCGAACAACACAACGTCCTCTTCATAGCCGACGAGATTCAGACAGGGATCGCAAGAACGGGAAAACTGCTGGCCACCTGCGGCAATTGTAGTTGTGCCGACCGGCATTGCAGTGGCTCACCTGAGGTAAAACCAGATATCCTGATCCTCGGCAAAGCCTTGTCTGGAGGGGCATACCCCATTTCAGCCGTGTTGGCGGCTGAGCAGATCATGGAAGTCATTCGCCCGGGGACTCATGGCAGTACTTTCGGGGGCAATCCCATGGCAGCGGCGATAGGGATGGCCGCTCTCGATGTGGTGCGGGAAGAACAACTGGCGGCGAACGCAGAACGCCTGGGCAAGCGGTTTCGGGAGGTGTTAACCCAATTTGCCGGGACGTCTTCCGTTCTCAGTGAAGTGCGGGGCAAAGGCCTGTTGAATGCAGTGGTTATCAATGATTCACCGGATAGTTCCACTGCTTGGGAAATTTGCCTGGAACTCATGGAAAACGGACTCCTGGCCAAGCCTACCCATGGGAATATCGTCCGGTTTGCACCCCCGCTGGTGATGACTGAAGGACAGCTGGACGAATGCCTCGAAATCATCACCAAAACCCTCAGGAAATTCGAAAAGATCCTGGCGGGCTGAGATTCCAAATAAGACAAAAAAAACCGCAGCCATCAGGCTGCGGGAAATTCTTGCTTGAGAAGTACTTAAGAACGTACTTCTTTAATTCTTGCCTTCTTCCCGGTAAGGCCCCGGAAATAGAAAATACGGGCCCTGCGGACCTTTCCTTTTTTATTTACTTCAATTTTTTGAAGGGCTGGCATGTGCATGGGGAAGATACGTTCCACTCCTACGGTACCAGACATTTTACGGATCGTAAAAGTTTCTGTGGCACCGGAACCTCTCCTCTGTATGACAACACCCCTGAAGAACTGGGTTCGGGTTTTTTCGCCTTCCTTGATTTCGTAGTATACAGTTATGGTATCACCTGCCGAGAATTCCGGAAATTCTTTTTTGGGAACAAATTCGTTTTCAACAAACTTCAATAAGGATTCCATCGCGCAATCGAAATTTAAATGGTTCTTAAAACCAACATGCACGGACTTCGCCAGAGGTTGATTTTAATCGACTGCAAAAATACGCAATATTTGATGATACGCAAATGAAAAAAAGCTTTTTAAAATGCGGCCGGAATGCCAGAAGCATGGGTGAGGCGATGAATGCGAAGTGCCGCGGACTATTTGAGCAGGTCGGGCCGGCGGACCTTCGTACGCGCCTGAGCTTGCTCTTCCCTCCACTTTTCGATCTTTGGAAAGTCGCCGCTTAACAGCACTTCCGGAACCTGCAGGCCTTTGTATTCCCTGGGGCGCGTATATACCGGCGGTGCCAGGAGGTTGTCCTGGAACGTATCGGTAAGGGCGGAAGTTTCATCATTCAGAACACCAGGGAGCAATCGGATCACGGCATCGCACAGTACAGCCGCTCCGAGTTCTCCTCCGGATAGCACGTAATCGCCTATGGAAACCTCGCGGGTAACAAAGAGGTCGCGTACACGCTGGTCTACGCCTTTGTAGTGGCCGCAGAGGATGATCATGTTTTCTAACAAGGAAAGCCGGTTGGCCATTTTTTGATCCAGGGTTTCGCCATCCGGAGTCATATAGATAATTTCGTCGTAGGTTCTCTGTGCTTTCAATTCGGAAATGCAACGGTCTATGGGTTCCACCATCAGCACCATCCCGGCTCCGCCGCCGAACTGATAGTCATCTACTTGCCGGTACCGGTTATCTGTATAGTCCCGCAGCTGATGCAAGTGCACTTCCACAAGGCCCTTTTCCTCCGCCCTTTTAAGGATGGAGGCCCGAAAGGGACTTTCGAGTAATTCGGGCAGAACAGTAATGATATCAATACGCATGATGTTCTCTGCTGGGCCATCCGGGTTTGATTATCCGGCATTCCAAAAATAGTGAAAACAGTGAGAATCCTTCTGCCACCCCAACCGTTCATACAGCCGCTGCGCAGGATTATCCACCGCTGTTTCGAGAGCCAGCCCCTTGTTGGCCTTGTCCCGGCAATAGCTTTGTGCGGCCCTTAGAAGTTGTTCACCTATCCCTTTCTTTCGATAAGATTCTTCCACAAAAAGGTCATTCAGGATCAGCAGGGGCTGCATGCTTACCGAGGAGAAGCCATGATACAACAAGGTAAATCCTACAGCCCTTCCTTCTTTTGTCACTGCCATAAATATAACGGCTTCTCCTTGTTTCATCCTGTTCTGCAGGTAAGCTCCGGCAGCCCTGGGATCTGAAGCCTGGCGGTAAAATTGGCGGTATTGGTCGAACAGGGGAACCAGTTCATGGACCTGCGCCTCGTTTGCCTGGATAATTTCGGTCATGGACAATGAAACAGGGGCCCGGTGGGCCCCCATTCCTTATTTGGATTTTCGGTATTTGTTGATCTCGTCCTGCAGTTGCCTGCTGATTCGTTGTTCCCGTTCCAATGCCCGCCTTCTGTGATCTTCATATTCTGTCTCCAGGTCGGACAGGTTGGATTTGGCTTCTTGTGTGAGGAAATTGCTCCGCCTGAATTTATAGATAAACAACAGCAGGAGGAGGAAAAGCCCCAGGATGATGGTCCAGAGGATAAAATTGTAAGTGCCTTTCGAGACCTGGGCTCCCAGAAAGGACATGCTGTCTTTCTCTTCCGTAACTTTATTGAGGTTGTCCGTAGTTTCCTTTAACTGGTCGTTCAGGGAACTGATGGTATTTTCGTGGCCCGTGATGGTGGCGTGGAGTTTGGCGGCCTGGGTATTGGCAGCATTGATGGTATCCAGCACATTATCCCTTAATTTGTCCAGACTAATGGTGCGCACAACTTCATACCTTCTTCCATCGGCGTGATAGTTGCCCGAGCTTTTGTATAAATATTCAAACTGGCTTTTTATGGTGCCCCCATCCAAGGAGAGGTCTTCCTCTTCCTGCTGGCCGTATTGAAACTGGAAACTCAGGAGGGCGCATAGCACGGTAAGTATTCCTAACCCTTTAGTGTTCATGTATTTGGTACTTAAATTAGTAATCGGATTCAGAGATGGAACGAAGGTAGTTCATTAAAATTAATTTTAAAACAATATTGAATGTAAGCGAACCACCTTCCTTTTATCTTTTACAACGGCAGAAATTACGCTTTGGTATGGCAATTTAATAATAGGTGAATCTTCGGACTTTTGCCATGTATTTCGCCAAGCGGATTACCTGGTGCGAGTATCCATATTCATTGTCGTACCAAACGTATAGCACGAGGTTTTTGCCGTTGGGGGCCACGATGGTCGCATGGCTGTCATAAATCGCCGGAGCCGGGGTGCCGATAATGTCTGAGGAAACCAGTTCGTTGCTCAGGGAGTATTTGATCTGTTCTACCAGATCCCCTTCCAGCGCGTATTTTTTAATGATGGTATTCAGTGCTTCTTTGGAGGTCTTGGTCCTGACCTGAAGGTTCAGGATGGCCAGGGAGCCATTGGGTACGGGGACCCTGATGGCATTGGAGGTGAGTTTGCCCTTCAGGGACGGCAGGGCTTTGGCTACGGCACTGCCTGCGCCGGTTTCGGTAATGACCATATTCAATGCGGCGGCCCGGCCCCTTCGGTATTTCCCGTGAAGGTTGTCTACCAGGTTTTGGTCGTTGGTATAGGCGTGTATGGTTTCAAGATGGCCCTTCTCAATCCCAAGCGAGTCTTCCACCACCTTGAGCACAGGGGTGATGGCATTGGTGGTACAGGAGGCCGCCGAACATATTTCCGTGGTATCGGGATCGAAGTCGCCCTGGTTTACCCCATGCACGATATTGGGAATGTCCTTTCCAGGGGCCGTCAGCAGTACCTGGCTGGTACCTTTGGATTTCAGGTGGCGACCCAGAGATGCACGGTCCCGGTAGGCTCCGGAATTATCGATCACCAGGGCATTTTCTATGCCATATTCGCGATAGTCGATGGCATCGGGCTCCTGGGAACTGATCATGTGAACGGTGGTGCCATTTACCAGCAGAGCCTTACGGTTAAAATCTGCCTCCACGGTTCCGCTAAACGGCCCGTGTACCGAATCTGTCCGAAGCAGGGCCGCCCGCTTCTCCAGGACTTCCCTGCTGTATGGGCTCCTGGTGACGATAGCCCGCAACCGGAGTTGGTTTCCCTTGCCCGTTTTCGCCATCAGTTCCCTGGCCAGCAGCCGCCCGATTCGCCCGAAGCCGTAGAGGACGACATCTTTTGGCTGGATCTCCCTGCTCTCCCGGGCGCCTTTGAGCTTGTCCAGTACAAAAGCCTTTACATCCTGGTGGCTCTCCAGGGTATCGGAATGGTACTCGTAGGTAAGCTTGCCGATATCCAGTTTCGCCGGGGGGAGAGGGATGTCATTGATGGCGCGTAGCAGTTCCACGGAATCGAATATGGAAATAGGCTTTTGGACGAATTCCCCCGCATACTCATGCAGGTTAATAATGTCGCTTACATTTTTGTCGATGATCTGGTTTTTGAACAAGACCACCTCTATTGACTTGTCGTACCACAGGTCGCTGATGATCTTGATAAATTCGGTAGTCGCCTTCCTCCGGTCGGCCTGGAAGGCAAGTTCTTTTTCGTAGGATTTCAGGGAATTCATCATAATAATTTTCCCTACAAAAGTAGCTATTCCAAACGTTTTCATACGGGTCCGGGCAATAAAAAAGCACCCGGGACAGGGTGCTTTTAAGATGATGACTGGCAGCTTTATTGAAAGATCAGCCGTTCTTTTTCGCCGTTTTTATCCAGCATGGTAATACTGGTTTTCCCGTAACGTGAAATGCTTCCGAAAAGATCGTTGGCATCATTGATATCATTGATCAGCCGGTCATCCACCTCCAGGATCACTTTCCCTTCGAGGCCGTACCCCCGGTAGGTTTCCGGAACACCTACAATTTTAACGCCTTTATCTGTCTTGAACTGGCGCTTGTCTTCCTTGGAAAGGTTTTTCACCTTTAATCCCATGACAGGAACAACCAGGGACTGCCGTTCTTTCAATTCAACGTTGACTACCTTCGTTTCTCCATCCCGGACATAAGTAATTTTAATGATATCTCCCGGCCTTTTTGTGGAAACATACCCGGTTAGGTCTGCAAATTTACGGACCTGGTGGTCGTCAACCTGCTTGATGATATCCCCGTGTTGCAGGTGGGCTTGCTCCGCACCTGAATCCTCTTCGATCCCGTCAATATAAACCCCATCAATCTCGTTGATCCCCTGCTCAACAGCGTATGGGGTACTAAGCCGCGGAGATGTGATGCCCAGGATGCCTTTTTGTACATTGCCGTATTCCATGATATCTTCCACCACCTTCTTGGCGATATTGCTGGGTACTGCAAAGGAGTAGCCCACATACGAACCGGTTTGCGAGGTGATGGCGGTATTGATCCCGATGAGGTCACCGTTTGTATTTACCAGGGCGCCCCCGCTATTGCCAGGGTTCACAGCCGCATCGGTTTGAATGAAGGATTGATTTCTTCCCAGGTCACGCGCCTTGGCGCTAATAATCCCGGCTGTAACAGTGGAGGTGAGGTTAAAGGGGTTCCCGACGGCAAGGACCCATTCCCCGATTTTCGTATTGTCCGAATCCCCGAATGCGAGGTACGGGAGGTTCCTGTCTGCATCAATCTTAATCAGTGCTATATCGGAATTGGGGTCTGTACCGATGATCTCGGCCTCATAGGTTTTGTTGTTATTGAGGGTGACGCTGAGTTCGGTGGCCTTGGCGATCACATGGTTGTTTGTGACAATATACCCGTCCGGGGATATGATGACTCCGGATCCAGTACCAATCTGGGCCTGTTGACCCCCATCGGAACCGTAGAAGAAGTCCATAAAACTGTTGTGGGGGCTTACCGTAACGTTCTTAACGTTCACCACGGCATTAACCGTTTTTTCGGCCGCTACCGTAAAATCAACTTCGTTGATGCCCGCACCCTTGTAAGAGGCAGGGGTGTTGCTGGTAGTGAAGAAAGGCGTCTCCTGGCCTTCGGTCACAGCCCTGTACGCGGGTTTCTCAATAAAAAGTTTGTAGGCTCCCAGGGTGAGGGAGCCTGCAAAAATCGCTACTAGAAATAAACTTGATAATCGCTTCATAAATATTGTTTTTATTCCTGTTTCTGATTCCTGAACGTAAAATTAAAAGATTTTTATGGCGTTTATTTCAGTTTAACGCACTTTTAACGGCTCAAATTACCTTGAAATATGTTCTATATTTGTGCCGTTCAACGTTATGGAAATCGAATTTTACAAATACCAGGGGACCGGGAACGACTTTATCCTGGTGGATAACCGGGAGGGCACTTTCCCTAAAAATGACCCCAAAATGGTCGCGAAGATTTGCGACCGCCGGTTTGGGGTAGGCGGGGATGGCCTGATCTTGCTGGAAACGGATCCCACTGCAGATTTCAACATGCTTTATTACAATTCGGACGGGCACCCGGGGAGTTTGTGTGGCAATGGGGGACGTTGCATAGTATCTTTTGCGAACTACCTGGGGATAATCGGGAACAATACCACCTTCCGGGCCGCAGACGGCCTGCATACCGCCACCATAGAAGGAGAAAGCGTGAGCCTGATGATGCACAATGTCAATGAGATCCGGGAAAAATCCCAGTACCTCTTCCTGAACACCGGATCCCCGCACCATGTACAACTGGTTGAAGATCTGGAGAAATGGGCGGTTAAAGAAGAAGGCGCACGTCTGCGTTACGGGCTTTACGGGAAAATGGGGTCTAATATCAATTTCGTTCAACCCGTTTCCAGGGACATATTCGCTATCCGTACCTACGAACGCGGGGTTGAGGACGAAACCCTTTCCTGCGGGACCGGGGTTACAGCTGCCGCCCTGGCCATGCATCACCTGGGCAGGACAGACAAGACCCAGGTAACCATAAAGACGGCTGGTGGCCGGTTGCAGGTGCAATTCGAACCCCATGGCGGAGGTTACCGGAACATTTACCTGAAAGGCCCGGCAGAACAGGTATTCAAGGGCAGCTGGCCATGTTAAAACTCAAGGGGAATCAGATATACTTGCGGGCGCTGGAACCTTCGGATCTAGAATTCCTGTACGAACTTGAGAACAACCCTGAAGTATGGGAGATCAGTGGAACCACATCCCCATATTCCAGGCATATGCTGCAAAAATACCTTGACAATGCCCACCGGGACATTTACGAAGTCAAACAACTGCGTTTGGCAATTGCAGATAACACCTCGGCCTTACTGGGATTTATAGACCTTTTTGACTTTGACCCGAGGCACCGCAGGGCCGGGCTCGGGATCGTTATCCTGAGTGAAAAAAACCGGAACAGGGGCATCGGGGCGGAAGCGATCAGGCTGATTTGCGAATATGCCTTCACCATCCTCGATCTCCACCAGATTTACGCCCATGTCCTGGAAGACAACGGGGCGAGTATCCGCCTGTTTGGGAAAATGGGATTTGAACACACTGGCACCCGCAGGGAATGGATCCTTT
>Ga0102953_1001119_pt1 | contig 17411 bp, 14 predicted proteins | sample SalPon2A_C_D2_MG_FD_78509 | JGI IMG/M metagenome (GOLD analysis project Ga0102953, IMG submission 78509) | Soil microbial communities from South San Francisco under conditions of wetland restoration - Salt Pond MetaG R2A_C_D2_MG | ecosystem: Environmental > Terrestrial > Soil > Wetlands | place... | reverse complement strand
CCTTATGCAAAAGGAGGTAAAATTGGATTGTTCGGTGGTGCCGGTGTTGGAAAAACCGTATTGATCCAGGAATTGATCAACAACATTGCATTGGCCCACAGTGGTCTTTCAGTATTTGCAGGTGTTGGTGAACGTACCCGTGAAGGGAACGACTTGTTGCGTGAAATGATTGAAGCCGACATTGTTGACTATGGTAAAGAATTTAAGGAATCGATGGAAAAAGGCAGCTGGGACCTTTCAAAGGTTAATCCGGAAGCTTTGAAGAAATCGAAACTGGCATTGGTGTTTGGACAGATGAATGAGCCTCCTGGCGCCCGTGCCCGTGTTGCTTTATCAGGATTGACCATTGCGGAAAGTTTGCGTGATGGCGACGGATCAACAAGCTCAGGTCGTGATATTCTGTTTTTTGTGGATAACGTGTTCCGTTTTACACAGGCTGGTTCAGAGGTGTCAGCACTTCTGGGACGTATGCCATCAGCTGTAGGTTATCAGCCAACATTGGCAACTGAGATGGGAAACATGCAGGAGCGAATCACCTCAACAAAAAATGGATCGATTACTTCCGTTCAGGCGGTTTATGTGCCTGCTGATGACTTGACCGACCCGGCACCTGCGACCACATTTGCCCACTTGGATGCGACAACGGTGTTGAGCCGTAAAATATCAGAGCTCGGTATTTATCCGGCTGTTGATCCGCTGGATTCAACGTCACGAATTCTGTCTCCCGATGTTGTTGGAGACGAGCATTACAACTGTGCTCAGCGTGTCAAAGAAATTCTGCAACGCTATAAAGAATTGCAGGACATCATTGCCATCCTGGGTATGGATGAACTTTCCGAAGAAGATAAATTGATTGTTCACCGTGCACGTCGTGTTCAGCGTTTCCTTTCCCAGCCGTTCTTTGTCGCCGAGCAATTCACCGGGCTGAAAGGTAAACTGGTAAGCATTGAAGACACCATCAAAGGATTTAACATGATTATGGATGGCGAAGTTGATAAGTATCCTGAAGCAGCGTTCAACCTTGTTGGAACCATTGAAGAAGCCATTGAAAAAGGAGAAAAAATGCTGGCAGAAGCTGCGGCCTAAATCTCAACTGACAAACTATGTTTCTTGAAGTTATAACACCACATAAAACACTATTCTCCGGAGAAGTCACGCTGGCAAAATTTCCGGGAAGCGATGGGTCTTTCGAAGTGATGGAGAACCATGCTCCCATCATTTCAACCCTGGGTGAAGGCCAAATAAAAGCGATCGAATTAAATAAGGAAGTTCATTTTTATGATATTACCGGGGGTGTGATTGAAGTAAAAAGCAGCAAAGTTATTGCGCTGGTTGAATCAGCTCCAGCAGTAGAATCAGCATAAAAAAATAACCGATTATACTTGAAATACCCTGAAAGATCAATATCTTCAGGGTTTTATTTTTCCATTGAAAACCAAAATACTTATCATACGGTTTAGCTCCATTGGGGATATTGTTTTAACCACCCCCGTAATGCGTTGTCTGAAAAAGCAATTGGACAATGTTGAGATTCATTTTCTCACCAAAGAGAAACATGAGGAATTGGTAGTGGCCAACCCGTACATTGATAAGATTCACCTGCTTCAGGGAAATCTTTCCGAAGTGAATCAACAACTTCAAAAAGAAAAATTCGATTACATCATCGATCTGCACCACAACTTGCGCAGCCAGATTGTCAAACGAACACTGCGTGTAAAAACCTACAGTTTACACAAGTTGAATGTCAAAAAATGGCTGCTGGTTAAATTCAAGATCAACATCATGCCGAACATTCATATTGTCGATCGGCTGATGGATACCGTGGCGCCCCTAGGTGTAAAAAACGATTTGGCAGGCCTGGATTATTTCATTCCAAAAGATGAAAAATTTGACTTTTCAAAACTCCCGGAAAGCTTTCAAAAAGGCTATGTTGCCGTGGTGCTTTCGGGAACATACCATACCAAACGGTTTCCGGCGGAAAAACATCTGGAACTAATGGATAAAGCTGATGTCCCATATATTTTACTTGGGGGAAAAAGTGAGTCGAAACTGGCCAAAAAGATAGTAAAAGAAACAAAAGGGCAGGTCGTTAATTTATGCAGTAAACTGTCAATTAATCAATCGGCATTGATCGTAAAACAGGCTAAGCTCGTTGTTGCCAACGACACTGGACTGATGCACATTGCTGCTGCCTTTAAAAAGAAGATTTTGTCGATCTGGGGAAGTACAACGCCCAACCTGGGCATGACCCCCTATCTGCCGGATAAAGCTTCGAAACAACAGCGGGTGGAAGGACTCAGTTGTCAGCCTTGTTCCAAGATTGGTCGCCACCAATGTCCCAAGAAGCATTTCCGCTGCATGCTCGATCAGGATACAACCGAAATGGCTTCGTGGGTCATGCAAAATTATTAGGCAAACACCTGATGAATCCGCTCCAGGGCTTCCTGCAACGTTCTTCTCGGACAACCAATGTTAATGCGCATAAAACCAGCACCTTGCTTGCCAAACTGTACCCCTTTATTCAATCCAACACCAGCATCAATCAATTTCTCATTCAATTCCTTGTCCGTCAAATCAAAGGCTGAAAAATCAAGCCAGATCAGATAGGTGGCTTCTGGCTTCATCGGAACAACCTGCGGTAGGTTTTCCCTGAAGAAGTCTTCCAGGAAACGATAGTTCTGATCGAGATAGTCAACCATTTGATCTACCCATTCCGCACCTTCGCGATAAGCTGTTTCCAGCGCAATGGAACCAAAAATATTTCCCATGTGCAAGTGAGGAACTTTCAAGGTGCGTTCATAGCGCACAAAATGCTTTTTGTTTGGAATAACGACAAAAGAGGTCGTCAAACCAGCAATATTGAACGTTTTGCTGGCCGCCATACAAACCACGCAGTTATTAGCAATTTCTTCGGAAAGGGTTGGCAGCGGCACGTGTTTGTTTCCATCGTACACCAAGTCGGCATGAATCTCATCGGAAACGATCAGCACGTCATTCTCCAGGCAAATGTTGGCCAGATCCGAAAGTTCCTTCTTCGTCCACACCATTCCTCCCGGGTTTTGCGGATTACACAACAGCAATATTTTCGATTGCGGCGTGATTTTCTTTTTAAGATCCTCCAAATCGAATGTGTATCGACCATTCACCAACTTCAACGGATTCTCCACCATGGTACGCTTTGTTCCTTTCACCGAATCGAAAAACGGGAAATAAACCGGCGGTTGTACAATCACCTCATCACCCGGCTTCGAGAAAGTTTCAATGGCCAGCGTGAGTCCGGCAACCACGCCGGGACTGAACGAAACCCACTCCTTCTCAACCGCCCAGCCATGGCGCTGCTTCAACCAATTAATGATGGCTTCAAAGTAGGAATCATCCCGAAATGTGTAGCCTAAAACTTCATGTTCGAGCCTTTTCTTCAAAGCATTAATGATAAAATCCGGTGTTTTAAAATCCATATCGGCCACCCACAGTGGCAGGACATCATCGGTACCAAAGATCATTTGGCGGGCGTCGTATTTTAAACTGTTGGTATTGGTGCGATCAACGATCTCGTCAAAATTGTATTTCTTCATGTTTCTATAGTTCGAAATATTAGTATAAAAAGCGGATGAGGCTAAAGTTCAATCTTCTTCAAAAAAAGTGGTTCACTTTCCCGTTGCACCTGCAACACAAAATTAAACCGGTTCAAATCCAGGCAAAGGTCAAAGTCTGACGATGGCGCCCAGCTCTGTTTTGCAGGGTCGAAGAACCGTGCTCCGGCCCCTGTTTTCAGTTTTCCCACCATTGCCTCAAAATCAACAGGCTTTTCTTCCAGCCTGGCTTTAACATACTCAGCCAAAAAAGTGTCCTCATCAGTTGGATACTGACAGGCATAACCCATGCAAACCAAGCTCAACTTTTCAGGATTCTTCTGCTTTACGTATTGAATGATGGCACCTGCATTGACAAAACTACCTGTAATAATCTCACTGGCACCAGTTGCATTCACAATGCCCTGTGTTCCACTACTCGTGGTGTGTACCATCGTTTTTCCCTGTAAAATACCGCACAGCACCTGAGACGGCGAATTCCCAAAATCGAACCCTTCAGGCTTTTTCTCATGACGTTCGCCAACCAATACATAGTCCGGGTTATTTTGCTTCAGATGATACGCCAAATCAATATTTCCAACCGGGAAAATTTTTTCCACACCACGATCAAACGCGTAACACGCGACCGAAACCGCTCGAAACACGTCAATTATCACCGTTAATCCTTCAGCCTGTTTTGCTCCATCAAGTAGATGCAATATCTCTATCTTCATCAAATTGAAATAAAATTAATAGTTAAAATTATTGCTTGGCACTGTTTTTGTTTTATCCAAATACCTTTCCATAAATCTCGATTTTACAAATACTTCACACACATTTTATATTTATAGTTTTTATCTATATGTTGGACAACATAAATTTAACCTAGGCTTAAAATATGTTCTTGAGCATGTTATTTCGACACACGTTATATTTGTACTGTGATTCATATTAAACTTTTAAAAGTCAAAACTATGAAAACATTTAGAACAATTACCATGATGTTTGCTTTAACAGTTATTGCAAACATTGCCCTTGCAACGGGAAACTTGCGTTTAAACATCCTGCCATTGACGGCAGAACGTGCTGTTGTCGCCATTTCAAACGACGCGCAGAGCAAATTCGAAATCAGTATTAAAGATTCCAGAGGCGGCGTTGTCTACTACAAAGAAACAGAAGGCACTATGACCGACTACCGTAAAGTGTATGATTTTTCGAAACTGGAAACCGGTGATTACAAATTGATTGTGAGCATCGATGGTGTAAAAGGAGAACGTAATTTCAGCATCAACCACAACGAAATCAGCGTTGGAAAAGCCAAAATTTTGGAAGCACCGTTTTTTTCGTACAAAAACGACGTCCTGCGCCTGGCTTATCTGAACCACTCTGCTGAGAAAATGAAGCTTTCAATTTATGGCAATGGGGAACTGATTTACAGTAAAGCATTGGAAAATAACTTTTCTGTAAACGAAGGACTTGACCTTTCTAAATTGTCATCTGGTGAGTACCTGGTTGTTTTAGCCTCTGGAGATGAGACCTACGATTATACCGTAGATGTTGACTAAGAAATAGAAAATCAAATCATTTTTTTCCAATGCGGTTATCCAAAAGAGACCGCATTTTTTTATGTCCTTTTTTGAGCACTCTGCTTTCGAGATAATGAGGTGCCGTTTATCACTTTTTATTTGCTGCATTTTTGATTACTTTGAGTTAGTCGATATTCTAATCATCTAAAATTGACAGTCATGTACGGAACAATCAAACAAGACTTACAGCAAAAATTGGCCGAACTCAAAGAGCAAGGACTTTATAAAACCGAGCGAATCATTACCTCTCCACAAAGCTCGAACATCAAAGTTGGTGACGATACAGAAGTGTTGAATTTCTGCGCCAACAATTACCTGGGACTGGCCAGCCATCCGGAAGTGGTGAAAGCTGCACAGGAAATTATGAATGACTGGGGATTTGGATTGTCATCCGTCCGGTTTATTTGCGGTACGCAGGCGATTCACAAAGAACTGGAGCAAAAAACATCCGAGTTTTTGGGAACGGAAGACACGATATTGTACTGCGCGGCATTTGATGCCAACGGTGGTGTTTTTGAACCACTGATGGGTGAAGATTCAGCCATCATTTCGGATGAGTTGAACCACGCCTCCATTATTGACGGCGTTCGATTGTGCAAGGCGCAGCGTTATCGCTACAAGCATTCTGACATGACTGAGTTGGAACGTTGCCTCGTGGAAGCCCAATCCGAAAAGTACCGCGTTGTGGTGACTGATGGCGTATTTTCTATGGATGGTGATTTAGCCAAACTTCCTGAAATTGTGAAACTGGCTGAGAAATACGATGCACTGGTGATGGTCGATGATTCGCATGCCACTGGCTACATCGGCAAAACCGGGCGAGGAACAGCGGAACACTTTGGCCTCTTGGGCAAAATTGACATCATCACTACGACGTTTGGGAAAGCGCTCGGTGGTGGAAATGGCGGCTGCACATCGGGACGCAAAGAAATTATTGAAATGCTACGCCAACGTTCGCGCCCGTATCTATTTTCCAATACGCTAGCGCCGGCAACGGTTGGTGCAACTTTGAAAGTGTTGGACATGCTTTCAACTTCCTCCGAATTACAAAATCGCACCATGAGCAATGCCAAGGCTTTCCGCAACAAAATGGAAGCTGCCGGTTTTGATTTGGTGAAAGGCGACACAGCTATCGTTCCGGTCATGTTGTACGATGCACCACTTGCTGTAAAATTTGCCGACAAACTGCTGGAGGAGGGCATCTACGTCATCGGCTTTGTGTATCCGGTTGTTCCCAAAGGGAAAGCCCGAATCCGTGTTCAACTTTCGGCAGCCCACACCCCCGAACAAATTGACCGGGCTGTTGATGCCTTTGTTAAAGTGGGGAAAGAATTGAAAGTGATTTAACAGATCATTCAAGATATTGAGCATGTTTCTATGCTCAATTCGCTTCATAAAAATCCGAAGGGATCCGATTTTCTAAAAGATCGGATCCCTTTCAGTTTTTATTGAGCAGGTGACTCGAAGTCACCTGCTCAATAGTTAAAACAATTGAGGGCTTCACGAAAAGTGAAACCCTCAAAAAATGATCTTTCAATTCAATCTGTTATAATTCAATTGGATTTCCGTTGTAGAAATCTAATATTTTGGTTCGGAAAATGTAATCGTATTTGGCTTGTGCCAGGTCGCTTTTTGCCTTGGTGAGATTGTTTTTTGCCTGGTTGTATTCCACTGAGTTCACCATGCCAACATTATATTTTTCTTCCGTATAGCGAAATGCTTCCTGCATCGATTCTACAGCTTTGTTGCTCGCAACATACTTTTTAAGGGCTGCCAGGGCGTTTGTATAAGCTTGTTCAATATCTTTTCGCAGAGTGTTCTTTGTATTTTGAACTTCCAGCTCCTGGTTCATCACCTGGAGTTTAGCATTGTCTATTTGAGTGCGAGCTTGTAACTTATTAAAAATGGGGATGTTCATGGAAGCGCCAACATAATACCGCTCATTACTTTTCATCTGTTCCTGGAATGACATCGGGTACCTATCGTTATAATAATTGTTGTAATTAGCACCAACTGAAACACTGGGATACAGTGAACCTTTCGCGATAGCTACTTGCTCTTTGTAGCCACCCAAGCGGTATTCAGCACTTTTAACTTCCGGCATAATCTTCACCGCATTGTTAAACACGTCCATGGAGTTTAAAAGTGTACGGTTCGCCGTAACTACCGGCAACACCGGCTTTTCAATTGTAAACTTTTCGGTGGATGGCAACTCCAGCAACTGGTATAAATTCAAATAAGCCAACTGCAGACTATTCTGTTGGGTCACCAGGTTTAATTCCTCGCTGGCCAGCTGAGCCTGAATCTCCAAAAGGCTTCCTTTAGCCAAACTTCCGGCATCCACCAGCTTTTTTGTCCGATCAATTTGCATCTTGGTCACATCAATCTGATCCTGCGCCACCTGCTCCAACTCCTGATCCATCAGTATCTCCAGATAGGCTGCTGCAATATACAACATGATGTCATCTTTCGATTTCTGCAAATCGGATTGACTTGCCTGCAAATCAAGTTTTGCTTTTTCAATGGAGTTTCTCAAAATCAAGCCATTCCACAGCATCAAGTTAGCACTCAACCCGCCACCAGTTTGGTTTGAGTTGAAATTTGCGTAGGTGTTGTCACTCTGCAAGGTCCTCCCAAAATTGAAACTGTTGGAAAGACTTCCACTTAACGAAGGAAGCATGTTATTTTTTGCCTGTTTCAGTTGATTGTTGTAATAACCGGCATTGATGGATTGTTGTTTGATCTGAATATTGTTGTCAAGCGCATAGTTGATACACTTTCGTAAATCCCACTTTTCTTGTGCACGGGTCACTCCTGAAAATAGAAGTAGAAAAGATGCAACAAGCAGCAAAATATGTTTCATGGTTAATCTATTTTAGTTTTCCAATGGGCTAATTTAGTCATTCATTTGAAATTTACCGGATTAGCCTTGGCTATTTTCTTTTTGTTCTTTCAGCTTTTTAGGATCGATCTTGTCCCCTTTCACCTTGTCATTTTTTGTCAAACCAGAGACGATTTCAATATTTATGCCATCGGATATCCCGGTTTTCACCTTGCGCTTCTCATATTTGCTTTCATCGGCATTCACTAAAACGTCAACAAAAGCTGAATCATTTTCAAAATGAAGCATGCCTTCCGGGAGCACCAACACACTGTCTTTTCGATCGAGCACGATGCTAGCGTTTGCGCTGTAACCGGCTCGAATGAACTGGTTGTCTTTTAGCGAAACATTGGCTTTAATTTCAAACTGAATAGCCCCGTTTTCTTCTTTGCCTTTCGGCGATATGTATTCTAAAGTTGCATTGAATTTTTCCTTCTCAATGGCGCCAATTTCCAACTCAATGGGCATGCCTTCTTTAATTTTTCCCACTTCGGTTTCATCCACTTTCCCTTCGAAAATCATGTCCTGCATGTTGGCCACCGATGCAATTGTGGTTCCTTCATTGAAGGTATTCGATTGAATGACTGAATTCCCTACTTTAACTGGCACATCGAGCACCATACCGTTGATGGTGGAACGCACCAGCGTATTGGTTGCTGTTTTTGCCTTTTTAGTTACCCCATTTTTAATCAGTTCCAGGTTATTCTCTGCAGCAGCAACTTCTTCTTTGCCCGAATCGTAAGCAACCTTCGAGTTCATGTAATCTTCGTAGGAAATGACTTTCTCATCAAACAATTTTTGCTGACGATCAAAATCCGATTTAGCATCTTCAAAATTGATTTGAGCACGTTTCAACCTGGATTCGGCAGTGTTCAGGTTTACCATGTCCGGGATGATCTTGATCCGGGCAATGACCTGATCTTTCTTTACAAAATCACCTGCTTCAACAAATAGCTCGTCAATAATTCCTGAAACCTGGGGCTTAATATCAATCTCCTGACGTGGCACCACCGAACCGGTAGCGACCGTTTTTTTGATCACATTGCTCACAAATGGTGACTTGTTTTCAAAGACGTCAGGTTGCTTCTTCGATTTGGTGTACAAGAAATAAATCGTTCCACCAAATATGCCCACCAGGACGACTATTCCTAAAATTCTAAAAAACTTTTTCATCGCATTGGTTTTTATCGTTTTCTGTTTTCATTGATTATTCAAAATTCGTTCTTCTAACTTTCGCTAGATTCCCTCATCGCGCAGGGCGTCAATGGGTTTTATTTTGATGGCCCGGCGAGCAGGAATGAATCCGGCAAACGCGCCTGATACCACCAGTACCGCCAGGGCAGACAGCGCCATCGACAGGTTGACCTCCGGATGACGAAAAAACACTTCATCGCCTGCAGACAGTAGGATTTGATTGAGCACCTCCAACAGTCCAACCCCAAGCGACAGCCCAATATAACCGGCCATGACAGTCAGGAAAACACTTTCCGCAATAATATGAAGCATGATTTTACCCGGCGTAGCGCCAATCGCACGTTGGATGCCAATCTCCTGGGTACGCTCTTTGATGATCACCAGCATGATGTTGCTGACACCAATCACTCCGGCCATGAGCGTTCCGATTCCCACGATCCACGTCAGTGCCTGGATACCGAAAAAAAGCATGGAGAACTTTTTAAACTGAGTTTCGAGGTTGAAAGAACCAATGGCCTGCACATCATCAGGTGCAATCTTGTGCCGCTTTTTCAAAATTGTTTTCAGCTTGTCCTCGAGGGTACTCACGCCGGTTCCTTTTTTCGCTGTAACTGAGAAAAAGTGAATGACATTGCCATAATTGTATGCCGTTTGCATGGTTGAAAACGGGATGATGATCGTCTCTTCCTTCTTCCCACCACCAATATTAATGCGGGTTTCCGGGTGAATAACGCCAACCACCTGGAAGTAGACACCGCTAATTTTGAGGTATTGTCCAATCGGGTCCTCATCTTTATCAAACATGACTTCCTGAACCCGTTCTCCAATGACACATACCTTGCGTTTTTGAATTACGTCAATTTCATTCAAAAGGCGGCCTTTCAAAGGTGTCCACTGGTCAATTTTGAAATAGTCGGGATAATCCCCGTAAATATTGAAAGCGCCGGTCCGCTCACCACGTACCGTGTTATCGCCATTCTGTTGCCAGCCAAAAAGCCGCGGTGACAAATACTCGATTTCACTTACATTTTGGCGAATGTATTGTATATCCTGGTTGTCGTAATGCCAACGGCGTCCGCGTTGAAATCCTTCGTAGGGGACACTGGTACGCTCGGTCCAGAAAAAGGCTGAATTGGTGGCAAAGGCTTTCACACCCTCCATCACGCCATTTTCCAATGCACGTCCTGCACCCGACATAATGATGAGCATGAAGATGCCCCAAAACACGCCAAATGCCGTCATGAAGCTGCGTAGGCGGTTTTGCTTGAGGGCGCTTATTATTTCTTTCCAAAGATCTGCATCAAACATGGTTCTGGTTTTTTGCGGTTATTCGTCGCGCAAGGCAACAATGGGTTTAATACTGGCGGCTCGTTTGGCGGGTATGTAGCCGGCAATGGTTCCTGCCACGATCAGCAAAATAGTAGCAGAAACAGCCACACCAAAGTCAACCGTTGGATTCAGGAACATGGTTTCTCCCTGTTGCGGCCCGGCCGAAGCCGACTGAACCATCATAAAATTAACCAGTTCCATCAGGCCGGTTCCAAGCACCAGACCGATGTAACCAGCCAAAGTTGTAATGAGCACAGACTCCAGCAAAATCAGTCCAACGACCGAAGCCGGACTAGCTCCGATGGCTTTTCGAATCCCAATTTCTTTGGTGCGCTCCTTCACTACGATCAGCATAATATTGCTGACACCAACAATTCCAGCGATCAGTGTTCCAATACCGATAATCCAGATGAAAATTTTTATGGCCTGGAAAATGCGCATCGTCTGGATGTAGTTTTCCATTTTATTGTATAATCCCAACGCACTCTCATCTTTCACGTCAAAATGATGCTTACGAGCAAATGTAGTCCGGATGCGGTTTTCAATATCCTTAGTCTCCTCAAGCGTTTTGCCGTCAATAGTGAGCGCCAGATTGTGGATGCGGTTGCTTCCATTGAATACTTTCTGTGCCGTTGACACCGGCATGTACGCATTGCGGTTTCGGGTCGATTCCGGCTCTATGCAAACCCCGACAACTTTGAACGGCACCATGTTCACTTTCACATATTCACCCAAGGCTGTTTTATCTTTAAATAAAGCGTCTTTAATGTCTTTCCCAATCACAACGACCTTACGGTTTTCCATAATATCAACCTTATTGATGAACCGTCCTTCCAACATCTCCATATGGTCAACATCATTCAATTCCGGGTGACAGGTAACGGTCGTGTACTCACCCGATTCTTTCCCGTAAGAATAGCGGGTATTGCCCATGTAGTAGCGACCAGAGGCTGTTTCAACGCCCTCAATATTTTTAACCAATTCATAGTCGTCGTTGTGAAAACGGATCGGACGTCCGGCTTTTAATCCTTCATACGGAATTTTTGTTTCACCTGTCCAGACCCACATGGCATTCACGGCGTCATTCATAAAATTGCTGGCCACCCCGTTGCTCAGTCCATTGCCTGAACCCAGCAGGATCATCAGCATAAAAATTCCCCACGCCACCGAAAAGCCGGTCAGGAACGTACGCATTTTGTTCTTCTTGATGGTTGACAGGATTTCCTGCCATTTATCGATGTCAAACATGGATTGATAGTTTAGGCAGTGACCAATTCTTTTTTATATGTATGACGAAAATCTTCCAGCTCCCCATTACGAATAATCTCTTGGATCTGTCCGTCATTCAGCCGAATGATTTTTTGGGTCATCGCAGCAATGTCGTGTTCGTGTGTGACGATGATGACTGTAATACCTCCTTGATTGATTTCGTTCAGGATACTCATGACCTCGTAAGAAGTTGTGTTATCCAACGCACCAGTTGGCTCATCTGCTAAAATTATTTTGGGCTGAGCAATCAGTGCGCGGGCGATAGCAATCCGCTGTTTTTGCCCGCCGGAAAGCTCATTGGGCATGTGCTCTGCCCAATCTTTCAAGCCCAGTTTTTCCAGGTACTCCATGGCTATAATGTTGCGCCTTTTGCGTTTCACACCTTTATAATAAAGCGGCAGCGCCACATTCTCCATGGCATTTTTAAATGAAATGAGGTTGAACGATTGAAAAACAAAGCCGACCATTTCATTACGAAGCTGGGCAGCCTTCTTTTCACTCATATTGGCAATTAGCCGATCAGAAAGATGATAGGTCCCTTCATCGTAATTGTCGAGCATACCCAAAATATTTAACAGGGTGGATTTGCCCGAACCGGAAGAACCCATGATGGAAACAAACTCACCTTGCTCAACTTCCAGGTCAATGCCTTTGAGCACATGCAGCTTGCTGCTCCCCATGTCATAAGATTTGTGAATGTTGTTTAGTTTGATCATTGTTTCTTGTTTTCTGCTTTCTAGCAATCAAAATTGTTGAATTCGTGGCTGTTTTCTTAAATTTATTCGATGAACGGTTGAATTTTTGGTGTCAATGGCCTTTTTTCATTCCCTTTCGTTTTTCAACCTTTTCCATCCGTTCGGATTATACTCAATAGGACGAACAATCCTACCAGACGTTACAGTTGCTATCTCATTTTTTTCAAACTTATGTCAATTTTAAAATCATTCTAAATGCAATCATCGAAACCAGATCCAAAAGCCGTATTTTTGATAACTTGTGAAAAATGAAAACAGCAAACTCTGAAAGCAAATCAAGCCCCAGGAAAATGGTCGTTTTTTCACTGGGTACCCGGGGCGATGTAGAGCCTTTTCTGGCAGTGGCGCAAATCTTGAAGCAGCAAGGATGCGAAGTAATTTGTGCTTTCCCTGAACAGTTTCGGCAATTGACCGAACAAGCTGGTTTTTCATTCAGTGGTTTGAGCAAACAGTTTCTGGAACTGATGGAAGGAAAAGCCGGGCCGATTGCTTTGGGAGGGAAAGGATTTTTTCGACGATTGGTTGCTATCATTCGCATGTTTGTCAAATCAGAAAGCGTTCAAAAAATATTGGTTGACCAACAATATCGCCTCCTTGAGCAGGAAAAACCCGATTTAGTCATCTACAGTGGAATTTGCGCCTACCCGGTGATTTGGGGAATGGCTAACCCGGGTAATACAGTCATGATCAGCCCGGTGCCTTGTTTTATCCATCCGGTAAAAACCCGGGCAATGCAGGGAATTCGGGGCAATCTCGGACCATTCCTCAACAAGCTTACCTATCAAACCTTTAATTGGATTTTATTTGGCAACATTTATCGCACCACGAAGCGCTATCACAAGCTGTTCCCTCAAGTGAAATTTAGTCCGTGGAGCATTAAGTCCAACTTCCTTCGGAATGAAAAACTTTGGTATTCCGTGTCTCCAACCCTTTTCCCCCGCCCAAATTACTGGCCTAAACAAGCAGAGGTCATCGGGCATTTGGAACGCGAGCAAAAACACGAATGGACTCCCGAACCATCATTGAACGACTTTCTGGAGAAATATCCTAAAATTCTAATGATCACTTTCGGCAGCATGGTCAATCCTGCACCCGAAGAAAAAACCCGTATCATTCTCAGGATCCTTGCAAAGCACCGCATTCCAACGATTATCAACACGTCGTTTGGCGGTTTGCAACGGCCAGCCAATTTCCCCGAGCAAATCTACTTTGTGGAAGACATCCCCTACGACTGGGTTTTCCCAAAAGTGTATGCCGTCATTCATCATGGTGGTTCAGGAACTACACATACCGCACTCAAATACGATTGTGCCAGTATGATTGTTCCACACATCCTTGACCAATTTTTCTGGCACGATGTGATCGTTAAACTTGGAGTTGGCCCAAAAGGATTGCCTATATATAAATTGACAGAGAAAAAGTTGGAGCGTCGAATTCTGGACTTGTATACAAATGACAACTACCATAAAAAGGCTGGGCTAATTCAGACAAGAATGGCTGATGAAGACGCCGAAAACAGGCTTTCAAACTTGCTTTTGTAACTCTGAATAATCGATCGAAACAACTAGCAGACCAGCGAATTTGGAATGGCAACAAGATATTTTATATCTTTGAGTTATGGACAAAATAAAACAACAGACCAATGCCATTAAAAAACTATGTGTGCAATATCATGTAGAAAAAATGTATGTGTTCGGGTCCATTTTAACCAGCCAATATAATTAAAAAAGTGATGCCGATTTTCTGGTTCAATTTTCAAATATAGAAAGTTCTGAATATTTTGATAATTACATGGATTTAAAAGAAAAGCTTGAACGTTTATTTGAACGAAAAATTTGATTTGGTTGAAATTCAGACGGTAAAAAACCCAATTTTAAAACGTTCGATTGAACGGGATAAAATCCTAATTTATGGACGAGAAGATTCTAAAATGGCTATGCCATCAAAGCTGCTATCGATGAATTAGAGAGCTTTTTCTCAGGTACACCCAACGATTTCAATCAATATAAATCGAATACAATCCTCAAATGAGCCGTTGAGGGAGATTTGGAAATTATAGGAGAAGCTGTTAATCGAATTTTAAAGCAGGATGAAAATTTTCGGATTGAAAACGCCAAAAGAATTGTCGGTCTTCGAAATCCAATTATCCACGCTTACGATAATATTTCTGATGAAAATATTTGGGCAATTCTATTAAAACACATCCCACGACTCAATACGGAGATTGAGATACTAATTCACGAATAGGTTATCTTCTATTTGCAACTAAACACCAGTTATTCGCTGTAGTTTTCCATTCACCACCACCCTATCAATACCCATTTTTTGAGCTGACTGCAATGCATCTTTACTCGTGTGAACGATTGGTTCACCTTTGGCATTGAACGAAGTATTGATCAGTGCCCTAACGTGGTATTTTTCGTCGAGCAATGTGAGCAGATCAAAAAGGTACGGATTCTGTTCCCGGTTGAAAATCGTTTGAATCCGTGAAGTTCCATCCACGTGAAGTGCTCCGGCAAGTTCATCTTGCATTTCAGCCAAAACATTAAAATCGAGCAACATGTACTGACTGAGTGGGTGAATTGTTTCCAAGCCAGTAAAATACCGGGTGTTTTTTTCAAGCATGACCGGGGCTACAGGTCGATACCATTCGCGCCCTTTATGCTGCATACTGATTTTTCGAGCCAGCTTTTTGCTGTTGGCCAATCCAACCAGGCTGCGGTTTCCCAACGCTCGCGGACCGGCCTCTCCATGCCCGTTGCAAAGCCCAATGACCTGTCTTTTCATTATAGACATGGCCACTTCTTCCAAATCTTTCCCGGAATAGTCAAAATCTGATTCCTGCAAATTCCAGTTATTCAGGTAGGGTGCATGAATCTCCACGCGGCCATGCTTCTTCCATTCTGCGAAAGCAGCGGCTCCGAGCGCCAATCCCGAATCTTCGCAGCAGGGCGGGATAAAAACCTCGTCAAACAAATTCGATTCAATCAATCGTGTGTTGGCTACAATGTTCAAAGCACATCCACCCGAATAATACAACGTTTTTACGTCGGTTTGCTTTTGAAGACGGTCAAAAATTGCAATCGTTTCCCGGACAAAAAGCGCATGCAAAGTGGCTACCACATCTTGTAAAAAAGAATTTTTTGCATCAAAAAACCGCAAGTCTTCATTAAAATCAGCCTTGGCTTGTTTGAAAAAGACTGACTTCTTTCCCCAGATATTCTCAAAATATTGGTGCTTTTTCAACCATGCCTCCAACTCGGTTCGGTAGCTGCCATATCCAGCCAATCCCATCATTTTTCCTGGCACCGAATTCTGTCCACTCAGCTTTTCCCCAATGATGGCAAACGCCAATGCATTGGCATTGAAAATGGAGGTGAGGTATTTGTAATTCCAGTGCGCTTCCAGTTTTTCAATCCGTCCATTTTGAAAGCGCCATGCAGAAAAGTTGCTCTCACTGGCGCCACCATCGAAATGCACCAGTAAACTGTCATCTTTGAAGTTACCGAAAAAAGGCAGGCAAGTGAAAACGTGCGCCAGTTCATGATTTAAGACCCAGGCTTTCACATTTTTTCCGAACCACCAGCAACGCCCTTGCTCAGAATTAGTCGCTAATGATGAATTCAACGGCGCTTCGAAACGCACATTGCCCTTTGTTGTTAGAAAAGTACGCCCAACCGCATTGTCCACAAAAACAAGGTCGAAATCCTCCCCCAGCAATTTTTTTTCTTTTAATATTGATGGAATTTGTTCATGCAATCGATTATCACGCTTCCGGCGTGAGATCCGCTCCTGCTGAAGAAAATGGGTCACACGCCCCTCCTGCATAATGGCCAGGTTGTGATCATGAACATACAGCGGATGCTCAAACATATCCCTGTCCTGGATACCATAAATAGCCAGTGTCGCTTTTTTCGGATCCATCAGGTAAACTGCAGGTAGATGATTATGGCAACAAACAGGTACATCAGCAGGTTACTCCAGAAAGCTCGCTTCTGAAAAATCAAATAGTTTGAAATTAATACCGTCAGGGGTAGTGCCATGATGATCAGGATTTCCTGCGACACAGCCGGAACCAGCATCAGCAACGCAAAGGCGATTAAAAAGATGAGGAAGAAAATCTGAAAATATTTTCGTGTGCTGATTTTCTTTTCATCATATTGATTGAGTAGAAAAACGCTACCCAATAGCGTGAGTACCGTTAAAAACCCCAGGTAAACCTGAAGTTGAATATTTCCACGTAAAAAATGGTTTTCATGGTTGAAGTTGGCTACAATGGTGTGATTGAAGACCGACATTTGCTGAGTTAGAAAATAATAGGACCACGCAAAAAGCCAGGGAACAAACAAACCCAATATAGGGAGGATAAAATTGCGCCATTCCGGACTTTTCTTTATCAAGGTGAAGCCGATCCAGATGATAGGGAAAAAGAAAAGCAGGTTCAGGTAGAACAGCGAACCAACGCCCATGAAAAACCCCGCTTCAAAAGCATTGGAATGAAATTTCGATTTATCGTAGGATTGAAAAATTCGATCGACACTGAGTAACAGAAACAGCAGCCCAAAATAGACAGGATGCAGCGAATGCATGGTCAGCAGTCCGCTGATAATCAACACAAAAATATTGGATGGCAAAAAGGTTCGAATGCGAATAAACGCATAGGTAGTGTTCAAGCGTAAAATAAGAAAGGCCATGGCGATGACCAGTAACATAGCCACCAAATTGCTCACGAGCACTGACTGACCAATCAAATGACGAATGGGCTTGTATAAAAACATCTGATCTTCGCCCGGGAAAAAGGGGAAAAATGATGGATGAATGTAGG
>Ga0102953_1001118_pt1 | contig 17426 bp, 19 predicted proteins | sample SalPon2A_C_D2_MG_FD_78509 | JGI IMG/M metagenome (GOLD analysis project Ga0102953, IMG submission 78509) | Soil microbial communities from South San Francisco under conditions of wetland restoration - Salt Pond MetaG R2A_C_D2_MG | ecosystem: Environmental > Terrestrial > Soil > Wetlands | place... | reverse complement strand
TGCGTTACACGCCAATCTGTTTGAGGTGGTGCTTGAGGTGTTCGAGGTAGTGGCGCATCCACGACTCCAGCGTACTTGTCTCGCCATCGCCGATCCTGCACGGTGTCTGCAGCCTTTCCGCGGGCACGTCCTCCATCACCGCCGCCAGGTGGAGGTTCAACGCCATCCACAGGTCCACCAGCTCGGCCCAGGGCCGCTGGCGGTAGTGCTGCAGGGTGACCCACGCTTCCTGATCGTAATCCGGCAGCTCCAGCGGGCTCACCAGCTGGGCCCAAATAAAGCGCTGGTGGTTGTTCGCGGCCGAATCAATCAGGTGGCCCAGGATTTCTTTTGCCACCCATCGGCCCGACCCGCGACTGCTGCCCGCGGCGTCATCACCCATCGCTCGCAGCGGTTCAGCCGCCTGATGAACCTCGGCTCGCAGCTCGTCAGCCAGTTCTTTCATCGGTCACCTCTCCGCGCGTGGCAGGCTAGCGCAGAGTTTTGCTGCAACTCTGCGGTTTTTGATTGCAAAGAAACGAGCCGCAGAGTTCAAGAACAACTCTGCGCGACCAGGCTGGGGCCTGGCTATCTCAGCGCGGCTTTGGCGCCGGCTTCGGCCACGGCGTGGTCGTTCTCCACGGTTGAGCCGCTGACGCCGATGGCGCCGATGATGGTTCCATCGGGCGCCTGGATGGGCACGCCGCCGGGGAAGCTGATGAGCCCGCCGTTGGAATGCTCAATGGCAAAGAGCGGGCCGCCGGGCTGCGAGAGCTTGCCGATTTCGCCCGTGGGCATGTCAAAAAACCGCGCGGTGCGCGCCTTCTTGATGGCGATGTCAATGCTGCCCCGCCAGGCGCCGTCCATGCGGACAAAAGCTTTCAGGTTTGAGCCCGCGTCCACCACGGCGATGTTCATCAGGGTATTCAGCTCTTTCGCCCTCGCCAGTGCCACATCCATCACGGCCAGGGCCTCTTTGGTGCTGATCTCTTTGGTGCTCAGTCCTTCCATGCTCACAGCCTCCATTTTTGATTAGCCGGGCGGGCGGGATCATTGACGCGGGAGGATTGGGCCCCCGGCTCGGCATCCTCCCTTATTCATCTTACGGGCAGCCTGCGCCGTGCGCAATGCCGCAACCAGCAGAGTGGGGCTAGTGCGGAAGCTGGTATTCGCCCACGGTGTCCCACAGGGTGTTTCCATCGGCTGCCGCTGACTTGAACGTGTTGGTTCCCTTTCCTCTGACGCCATGGAGCTTGCCTGTGCCACCCACCAAGTTCCACTTTTCGACGCAGCTTTGGAGCGCGCCGTTTTTCATAATCATGGAGCCCTCGCCGCGGTAATAGGCTTTGTCGCCGTTGGCCATGGTATCGACATAGTAGAAGCGGTAACGCGTATGGTCGCCGCTGGTCTCCGCCAACTCGGTATAGACGCCCTGCTTGCTCGCGATGCCGGCAATCTTCACAGGCTTGACCCAGGTACACTTGCCCTGCTCGATGGTGAAAGAATGGTTCGGCCGGTCTCCAATCTGGAGCGAGTAGTGCTTGACGGGGTTGCCGCATTGCTCAGTGCCCGACATTCTGGTTTGCGCGCCAGCCGCTGCGGCCAGCGCGAAAGCTGCGAGACACATGAAGATGATTTTCAGCCTCATAGATCCTCCCTCGGAGCAACAGATGGGTGGCGGCGTTCACGGTAATGCGTGCCCGTATTCCGTGCCCAGTAATTGTTTACCATAAGACCGCGGTTTGGCGGGCTGGCTTTTTGGCGTGGGTGCGGGATTTGGCACCGCGGCTCAGCTTCGGGTGGAGGAGCGCAGCCCTGGCCCGAAGATCCAATCTGCCAGGAAGAGCAGGCCGATAAGGAAAGCTGAGCCGCTGATGATGAAATACACCGCGACCGGGAAGCGGAGATGGGTGATCCACAGATAGAGCAGGCCGAGCCCGATGAATCCCACGAAGCCCAGCCAATCCCGATGCCAGGCGAACACAAGAAGGACGGCAAGCGTGGCCGTGGGAATGAGATGAATGCCAAGGGCAATCAGCAGCTTTGCAAAAGGAAGGTGTGCCTCAAACACGTCGAGCGCAAAAAGGCTGATGAACAGCGTGTACACAATGCCCCACACGCGGGGCGCCCAGTAAAGCATCCGTTTGCTGGTCCGGACCATGGGTTTTCTCGTTCAAGTGACTTCAGATGGCAATATGATGACGGCAAGTGGAAAAAAGTACAGTGACAACGCGCACAGACATCGGTGACCTGCCTGCCGCCGTTGTCCCTCCGGCACCTACCCGCCAATGGAGAAGGCTGAAGTTCGTAAGGGGAAAAGCAAAGTTTGACACAATTGCGGGTGAAGGATACGCTCACGGGATGCCGACACTCACACTGCAGGAACAATTCGACCACATCGACATCTACCTTTTCGACCAGCTTCTGAAAGGCCATATCGCGCCCGGCATGACCATTCTGGATGCCGGATGCGGTTATGGCCGGAACATCGTCTACCTGCTGCGGGAAGGTTACGAAGTTTTTGCCGCGGACGAAGACCCGAAGGCCGTGGAGAGCGTGCGAACCTTTGCCCGCAAAGTGGCGCCGGCGCTTCCGGAAACAAATTTTCGCGTGGAAGCCGTGGAACAGATGTCGTTTGACGACGAGTGCGCGGACGTGGTGATCAGCAACACCGTTCTGCACCTGGCGCGCGACGACGAACAGTTTGAGCGGATGTTGCAGGGAAGCTGGCGCGTGCTGAAGCCCGGCGGACTTTTCTTCTGCCGCATCGCATCGACCATCGGCATGGAGAACCAGTTTGTGCAGATTGAAGGACGCAGGTACCGCTCGCCGGACGGCGCGGAACGCTACCTGGTGGACGCCGCAACGCTGGAGTCGATCGCGGAACGCCTGGGCTCTGAACTGGTGGAACCGCTGAAAACCACCGTGGTGCAGAACCAGCGCTCCATGACAACCTGGGTGGTGAGAAAGAAAATGAGTTAGAAGTGAGGAGGCAGGAGACAGAAGACGGAGCACAGTAGGGCATGCCATGCCCTGCCGAATCCAACGGCCGGGCCAGAGTCCGGCGCTACAAAACACCCCGCAGCCGGTCGCGATGCGCGGCCACCCTCTCCCCTCGGAGAGAGCACAACACCCAAAGAACACGATCAGCGGCTAAAGCCGCGCGCTCGTGTGACCGTCTTCGGCACGGATGAATCCTGGCCCTTTCACAAAACCCGCCTTATTTCTTCGGAGCCACCACAAGAGCTACAGAGTTACAGAACAGCTCTGCGTTACCAACCCTAGCTTCCGGACTTGGCCTGCTCGGCGTTTCCTTTTGCCGGTGCTTCACCCGGTTTTGCAGCGGCTTTGGAGTCGGGCGCCGGCTTGGAAGGAGAAATGATGTCGTCAATGGCCTTCTTGAAGGCCGTGTAAGGAAACGCTCCTCCGATTTTTTTGGTGGCCCTGATCTCGTTGGGGTCATTGCCGGTGGGCCCCAGGAAAAACGTTGGCGTGCCGGTGACGCCCAGCTTTCTGCCCGCAGCAACCTCGGCCTGAATCTCCTTCTTATACTTGCCGCTGGTGAGGCACTGGTCGAACTTCTGGGTATCAAGCCCCAGCGCCTTGGCTGATGCTTCCAGCCCCTTCTCATCGAGTGCCTTCTGGTTGCCGAACAGGCGGTCGTGCATTTCCCAGAACTTGCCCTGGTCCTGCGCGCAGCGGGCGGCTTCAGCGGCCCGGAAGGCGTTGGGGTGAAGCTGTGTCAGCGGGTAGTTGTGGATGACGTAGCGCACCTTGCCCGTCTTGACATACTCAGCCACAACGGGCGGATAGGTCTGGCGATAGGCGCGGCCGCAGAAGGGGCACTGGTAATCGGTGAATTCCACCAGAGTCACCTTGGCGTCCTTGTTGCCCATCACCGGATCACCCTTGAGGCTGATGTCGGCGCCTTTGAAGGGCGGCGGGGGCTTGGGAATCAGCCGCTCCTTGATGGCGGTGATGTCCTTCTGCATGGCCTCCTGGGCGGCTTTCATTTGCTGGATTTCCTTGATCAGCGTTTTCATTTCATCATTATTGTTGGACTGGGCCAGGCAAACCTGCCCGGCAGGAAGCAAGCACCACGCAGCAACCAGCGCTGCCAGCAGCACGTATCCCTTGGTTAATGTCCTCATCTGGAAATACCCCCTGTGACTGGTTGGTTCGATTATACGCCTAAATTCCTTTGCAATCCCTGTCTTCATGATTCCGGAAAATATTGCCCGCTGCCCCTGCGCTAACTGAAGGAAGTGGGAAGGGCCGGCGGCTTCAGCCCCGGACTGAAAAAAAATCCTGGAGAGGCCCCCTGCGCGGGACCTCTCCAGTTGGAGTCTGATGGTAGTTGTCTCTTCTTCCGCTATTTGTTCTGTCCCTTGTGCTGTCCGTTGTTCGTGGAGCTGGCATTGTGCGGATTGCCGCCGCCGGTCGATTTCTGCAGGTACATGCGAGCACCACCACAATCAGCAACCGAGCTGCCGATAGCTGATTGATCGTTGACGAAGCCATTCCCGTTCGCCGACTGGCAAGCTGTCGGATCAGCGCCCGGGTTGTTCAGCACTGAGCCGGAAGTGAGCGTGACGGTATCGTACTGTGCGTTGAAGGCGCTCACTGCCTGCTGGCAGGCATCGAGTGTGGCCTGGTCGGCTGTGGCACAGGACCCCGCAAGGCCGCAGCACCCGGCGAATGTGAGAGTGGAATTGGGGATCGTGGCTCCGCAGTCTCCACCATCCTGCTGCGTGACCGCAAGGTTCAGTTCCGCGGCCGCGCACTGGAAGATGAGATTGGCCTGGACCGGATTAATGCCGAGCTTGGCGGCATCCTGGCCCAGGGAGCACATGTCCTCAATGGCTGAGCAATCGTTACCGGCCATCACGTTGTCGAGGTTCAGCCCGCAACTCTGGATGGCGCCACCGGCAGCGGTCATCACCGCATAGGAGGTGTCCGGATGGGTCTTCCAGAAGCCCGGGGTTCGGGTTTCGCAACCCTGGCTGACCGGGCATGTTGCGTTGTAGTTGGCCGAGATGGTCGGGCCCGTGCTGCTCTCAAGGTGGCAAGTCACGGCACCGTTGTTGCAGGCGGTGGACGAAAGGCCGCTGAGGTCGGCTGTCCACGTCTGCGAGGCAGTCGAGGATCCCGATACGCCGAGATCAGTGGATGCCGGACCCGTGAGACTCAACGGGTTCGCGTATGGAGTACTGGTAGTTGAAGTTGTGCAAGCGCCGCTGGTGTCGTATGTGTCGCTCGCCATGCAGTTGTAGAGCGGAGTATCCGTGCTGGTGTTGGTAGCCGTCACCGTCACGTGGTTGAGGCCGCCCGACTGCTGGTCGCAGGTCTTGGTTACGTTCAGGCCAGGCGCCAGGCAGTTGAACCCGGCAGTATCGTGGAATCCTACCTGCCTGTCTGTGATGGAGTTGTTCGTGAGCGGGTCGCAGGTGCAGCCGATGGTTGCCGTGTTCTGGCCGCTGACTTCACACTGGGTAAGGTCAGGGCTGCAAGCGTGGGTGAACGCCTGCGTGGTTGTGGATTGGCTTGACGTGAGGGTGGCGGGGGTATTGGTCCCGTCACTGATAGCTGCGGGCGTACAGGGGCTCGTCGGGCTGCCCGTGATGACGGCGGAGTTGCTCTCACTGTACGTGCAACCGTGCACACTGTCGGTACCGGTGTTCGTGATGACGTATTGAACGGCGACATTGTCCGCCGAGTGGCCCGTGTAGGCCTCGTAGCCGGTGCAGGTATCGACTGTAGTGTCAGCGCTCGGCGGCGTATCGGAATTGACGCTGTCGTCTGTTCCAAAAACGTCGACGGATGACGCTCCAGCGCAGGCAACCTGCTTGTCAATCTGCACGCTGCACGATTCGCAACTGAAATCCGCGGTGTCGTGAGCGTCCGTGTGAATGGACGTGGTACCGCATACGCAGTCGATGTTCGCGGTGTCGTAATTTGGCCCGGCCGCATCGCAAGTCAACGGCGTGCTGCCATCTGAGGTGGTGATGACTGAACTGGTGATGGGTGATCCACCGTGCGCGATGGTCGCAATGCTGGTGTCCTGGGTGAAGCTGGTTCCGTCAGTGCCGGTCTGTGCGGTTTGGCCGGTTACGTCGTGAATGACGCAACTGTTGAGATCGACATTACCCGTGTTCTGGTAAACGTAACGCACCTGAATCGGGTCGCCCGTGAATCCGGCACAGGTCTCCAAACCTGAGGTTTCACTTCCCTGTGGCCCGACATTGGTCCAGGTGTTTCCACCGTCGCAGGAGATCTGCTTGTCAATGGTCACGCTGCAACTCGATACGTTGAAGTTGTCGCTCCCTTGAGCGCCGCCAGAGAGCGTTGAGCCATCGACATTGCAACTGCCCACCCACTGCCCCGACTGCACCACGGGGTTGTCGGCGGGATCGGCGGAGCTGTTAACCTGCAAGCTGAAAGTGATGTGGCAGGACTGGCCGTCGCTAGTGAAGTGAACGGGATTGTTCGGCGTGAACCTTATGTGGCCGTCTGGCGGGGGCGCCGCTGCCTCGCTCCAGGTCACTTGAGTGGCCGATGAGTCTTCGCAATCGGTGGTAACGGGGCCGATATAACTGATAGGGTTGCCATCGGCTGTCCCCCCGTCGCACATTGAGAAGAGGCCGTTGTCGTTGGAGCAATCCATGATGAAGTCAAACTCGCTGATGTCCTCAGTATTCGTTGTGGCCCCACCCGAAACCTGAGAAGTCATAGTGACGGTCAGCGTTACGGTGGACCCGCTAAAGTAGGGCGGCGACGTCACGAAGGACGTAGAGTAGGCGCCGGCGCAAGTTCCCTGCTGCCCAAATATGGCAGCGGGCGTTGCTGTCATAAAAGCCAGCGCGCCCAGCGCCAGCAGGATAGTACAGAATGGCCCTGATAATTTCGGAAGTCGCTTCATTTTTTCATCTCCTTACGCGGGAACACGGGTTTCTCCCGTCCGCGGAGTGGCGGCGGCGCAACGCAGGGCTGGCCCTGCAAACAGCGCAATTGGTGCTGCCGAACCGAACTCCCAAGCGCTTGCAATTGCATCGACGCAATCCTGAAAATTAGGCTGAGTTTTCCTGGATTCAGACTACCCGGGGCACGATACTTTTCTTTATCGCGCAGTCGGCTCCGGGAAGCAATCGTTCTTACTATTCTGAATGGACTTTTGCCATTTGAAAGAGCCCTCAGGGAATCTCCTGATAAGCCTGGGGCAAAACCCTGCACACGAAAAGCGGCGGCGGACGGCGGCCCCAATGGCGCAAGGGCCGCGCGTTTGAACGGGCTCGTTGACGATTGATGACTACGCGTGGCTCAGGAAGGAAGGGCTGTGACCCATTCGGAGAGGTAGCAACGGATCAATTTTTCCATCCAGCGCTCCATGGAAGGACTCTTCAGGCAGAGATACAGGGCCCAATCGTTCTCACGGTGTATAAAAGCCACCCAGGGTGGCGTGACCGCCCCGCGCGAGAGCTGGTGGGACAGCCACAACCGTTCGTTTTCTCCCAGGCGGACGGTATAGAGGGCCCGAAGTTCAGGCTGAGGGGCTCCCTCTCCAGGTTTCAGCCAGGGAACGGGATGGAAGTTCCTGGCAAAAAGGCAGGACGATTCGGCGCCGGTGAGGAAGTGTACTTCCGCCAGGCGGTAGAAGTGGACCTGATCGCGCGCGCGTTGCGGCGGTTGGCTGCCTTCCACACGATTGCTGCCGTCTTGCGACGGCCATACATCGGAAATCTTGACCCCCAGGGCGTCAATAATCTTCTGCAGCGTGTCGAGGTTGAAACGATAGAACCCTGTTTCCAGGCAGCCCAGTGAACTGGCGGAAATTCCCGCGGCGTGCGCCAGCTCTCGCTGCGTCCACCCTTTCAGGATGCGCAGTTTTCTGATCCGCTTCCGGACAAAGGTGTTGGTGGCCCCGTCTGGCAATCCAACGGAAGCCGGTTTACGGACCGCAACGTGTGAGCTCGACACTGCACCCTCCCTCACACTGCACAAATGTTGTCCCTGGGGTTGTAGATGTGTCTTTTTTAACTGATTTTGAAACCAAAGTCAATCTGGAGGTGCAGCCCGCCTCGGGAGCCACGCAAGGCGCCTTCTCATCGCGTCTTCGAAGCTCTCCGGCGGAAATCGCCAGGCCAGTCCGGATTTTCCGCCGCAGAAAAACAGGCCCGCGGTTGCAACGGGATTTGAGCGAGGCGGCGGCTTACGGCTTCGCTGGCTGGCTGATGGAAGCAACGAATGCCGGGCCGGACTGGAGGGTACGGTATTGCCGGGGATAGCTGACGACATCAATCCGGACCGGGGCCAGCCCGGCGCCGAGAAAACCCAGGGATTTTGCGGCACCGCGGCTGACGTCGATCATACGGCCGCCAACGTACGGGCCGCGGTCATTGACTTTCAGGAGTGCCGACTTTAAATTCATCAGGTTCGTGACCTTGATTCGGGTTCCAAGTGGAAGATAGCGATGAGCGCAGGTCATCGCATTCATGTCAAAGGGGGGGCCGCTCGCGGTCGGCAGGCCCTGGAATTTGGGTCCGTACCAGCTTGCCACGCCAAACTGCCAGCTGGCAGAAAGGGAGGAATTTTTCAATGGATTGGAGCCCCCGGACGGAGCCGCGAACAGGGTCAGGGCCGCCACCATGCATCCCATCATGAGCTTTCTCAATTCGACCTCCGTTCGTTCGCCGCAGAAGAAGGCACAGGTTCGAGCCTTGCGCAATGTGTACTCTGCAGTGTCGAAATGATGAATTCTAAAGAGTGGGACCCTTAATCCCAAGGTAACTGGAGGCTACAAAACTAACAATCGGGTCATCGGCCCAATTCGCGCCGGGAAAAGCCTGATGGCCATGTTAACCATTTAATCATCAGTGGATTAGATCGGAGAGTCTGTGTGCGCGCGCGGCGCGTTGCGCCGTGCGGAATGCTGGACTGCGACCGGCCCGGCGCACCGGGGGGTGGCAAAGCGTTTTGGACCTGCGGCCGGGCGCGTATAATAGGGGGAGAGGTAGGATGGCAGAGCTGATTTCAATGCTCATGCGAAAGAACATGAAGCGAACGTTGCGGCAAGGAGTGTCGAAGCCTTGATTCTGCCGCCAGAGGAGGGAAATCTGGCTGACACCGCGGAAAGCACGGGCACGCCAGAAAGAAAGCACGGGTCGGGATGGACACGGGTGTTCGGGCTGGAGAGCAACCTGCCGTTGCGAGTCTGGCTGCGGCGGGTGTGGAAGGCCGTTATACACGACGTCTGCGAGGACCTGGCCGCGCAGATGTCCTACTTCTTCCTGGTGGCGCTGTTTCCCTTTTTTATTGTGCTGGCGGCTATCGTCGGTTACCTGCCGTTCACGGGCGCATGGCCGCACGTGCTCACCTGGATTACGCATTACTTCCCCGATCCGGTTCAGCCCTACGTCTTCAGAACCGTCACCAACCTGACGCAGGAGTGGGGCGGGTTGCTCAGCTTTGGACTTGCGAGTTCCATCTGGATCGCCACCCGCGCTGTGATCAGCCTGATGGACGGCCTGAACACCGCCTACAACGCGAAAGAAACGCGCGGCTTCTGGAAACGGCGGTTGCTGGCCTGCGGGGTGATGCTGGTGTTCGCGCTCACCTTCCTGACGGCCTTCGGGCTGCTGGCGTTTGGAGGCAAGGTGGGCCGCTTCCTGGGGACACAATCCGGAGCGGGCCTGGTCTTTGTGGTGCTGTGGCACGTGCTGCGATGGGCGATTCCGCTGGGCTTGCTGAATTTCGCCGTCTGCTTTGCCAATTATGTGCTGCCCAATACCAAGCGCACCTGGCGATGGATGACGCCGGGCAGCCTGTTTGTGGTGGTGGTGTGGTTTCCCTCGACCATCGGCTTCAACACTTTTGTCCGCCACTTCACCACGTCGGGCGCCTATGGCGCCGTGGGCACCTTCTTTGTCCTCATGACCTGGGTTTACATGACCAACTTCATCCTGCTGGTTGCGGCGGAAATGGATTCGGAACTGGAAAAAGCCGCCCGCACCTTCCACTCTGAAAACGTGCCGCGACGCCTGTTCGTTGCCAGCTGAATTCCTCAGATTTCACAAATTGCCGTCCGGCAGCGGCTACAGTTTGAAGTGGATGACAAAACCGGCGGAAACAACAAGGTCATGCATTTTTCCGTTGACGGGATAGTAGGCCGTGACCCCGGAACTGGCGCTTTGGGGAAGACCGTAAGTGGGTGTTGCAACCCGATGGTCTCGGGCGTCGAGCCGGAAAGCCAGCATGTGGGTGAGAGAGATATCCAGCCCGAAGCCGAAGTTGTATCCCAGCTTGTCGACGGGATTCAGCACCGTTCCCGGAACTCCGTTGAATCCTTGTGTACGGGCCAGCGCCGCGCCCGCACTGGTGGGCGAAAAGCGGTCGAGATCAAGTCCGAACACCAGATAGGGGCGCACGCCCTTGATGGGTTTGGCGGAATGGGCGTTGGCGTCGAGGGTGATCCTCTGGCCCTGGATGCCATATCCCACCACGTTATTGGGCGTAGTGGAATTGAAGTAATTGGTGACGGCGAGGTTGTTGCGAAACCTGCTGTAGGAGCCTTCCGCGCTGAGGGTCTTGAAGAAGATGGGATATTCAGCCCCCACGGTGAAGCTGTTGCCGGTCTTGTAAGTGGAGGCGAAAGACCTGCCGTAAACGTTGTAATACTGCTTGTCACGGAGCGAGGATACTCCGCCCATAATGAATACGCGGAAGTCCTGGGCATGCAACGCCCCCGCGCTGGCGCTGAGAAGTACCACCGCCATCAGTCCCTGAAGCCATCTGCGAATCTTCAATGGTAAGCCTCCGATCAACGTGATCCTGTCCTTACTGGCGATGCCGGGATAAAGAGACATCCTGAAATGTTCCGCACTCCGCGCCGTCCAGTGCCGGATTAGAAATTTTACACGGGATCGGCCAGTCCAGTCACATGAGTCTTCAAGGACGGACCGGGGTTTGCTGCGATGGCCAATTCATGGAAAAGGTTGCAACGGCGGGTGGCAATGGATTAGGCGGAGGCGAGTTGAACCGCTCACGGACCCTCTGGCACGAGACTCCGCCATCGCTGGAATCCGATACCGGGAAACTTCGCCGCCAGGTGAGCGCAGCGAAGAGCGGCGCCGCACGGGAAGAACCCGGCGCCTCAGCGGCTGCGATTTGGAGAGCCTTTCAGCCACCAGTTTCCCTGCCGGGAGCCGACCTGCCACCAGCCGGAGACTTCTTCCTGAAGCGTCAGCTCCAGCAGTTGCTGGAACGATTTGCCCTGCCAGTGTTCGATGTCGGCGCCCCAGGAGCCAGCCAGCGATTCGCCCCGGGCGGTCTGCGCGCTCCAGTGGCCCTCCCATCCCTGCCTGTTCTTCTGCGCCCGCCAGGTGCCGCGAAGAACAATCCGTTCGCCGCTCGCCAGCATCCACGTGCCTTCGGCCACGTCGGGGTGCCCGGGCAAGGCGCCGCCCGTCCAGGTGCCATGCAAGGTTTTCCCACGGCCTGCGGTGGCGATCCAGGTGCCGTGGATGGTCTGGGCCGGCTGCTGTGCAAACGCACACACGAAAACCAGCAAGGCAATCAACCGGATTGTGAAGGCAAACGAGATTCGAATCGCGCGCCTCCGGGCGGCCAATACCTGCGTCAAACCCTTAACTACCGCGCCGGGGGAAATGATGAATCTTGATTGATGAAGAGTGAAATCCGGCTTCCCGGCGCATCTGCTGGCACCTGAACTTCATTGTCGAGCATTCAAAGTTCGCATTTCGTCCCTTCAATCACACAATCGCCAATGGCTCAATCATACAATGACTTCAGGAGCCCTGTTTTTCCTCTTTGGATTTGTGTTCCTGCCACATGTCGAACGCTTTTTCCAGCGTCGCTTCCAGCAAGTCGGGCATGCGTTCGACGGTGCGCCCGAGCGAGCCGCCGGCTCTCAGGCGATGCACGGTCAGTTCGCCGCCACGAACCGCCACCAGGGCCACCGGATTCAGCCGGATGCCGCCGCCCCCGCCACCGCCTTCACCAGTCCCTTTCTTGGAGGGTGCTTCGCCTGCTCCGCCGCCTGCTCCTACCCCCAGCGAAACGCGGGAGATAGGCACGATAACGTATTCGCCCATGGCGATGGGCGCGCCGACGATCGTCTCGGTTTTTGCCAGGTCTTTGAGTTCTCCTATCAGGCCTTTGAGAATGTCATGTGCGGGATTCACGGTTGCCTCCTTTGATTCGGTCAAGTGTCTTGCTCCGTCAGTTTGATGGCCGCACCGGGATGGAATTTAATGCGGCCGGGCGGCCGAAAAGGCCCGCCACTGTTTGAAAACAGCCCGGTAGGGCAGCCCGGGCAGGAAGAACAGAAACGCTTTGAAAACCCGATGCGGATGTAAACGCAGTTCGAGCAGCAGGTTGTTTTCGCCCCCGAAGTTGACCCGGATTTGCTGCGGGCGTCCGGGGTTCGAAGCCGCCAGCACGCCGGCCAGCATGCCGTTGAGCGCAGGGTCGGGCAATGAAACGTTGCCGGCCAGGGCACCCAGCTCAACGGAACGGAAAATCCGCCTGAGCAGCATGGAAAGCTTCCTCACCAGCGCGCGCCGGATATCGGAATCGCCCAGGCAGCGCACGAAGAACCGCCCTCTAGCGCGGCGCCTGCTGCGGGCCTTTTGAACTGCCGCCGCGGACTTTGCAGGTTTTTCCTTTTCCGCTGCACCGGCTTGCTTTTCACGGACGGCGAATGGCTTGTGGAAGACGGCGAAAGACTTGCGGCCCGCTGTTCCGGGCAGCGGCATCTGGAATTCCAGGGCCAGCAGCCAGCGGATGCGCAACTGCCGTTCGCGCGAATCCACCGCAATCACGACCGGACTGAACGCTACGATCGCCAGAAGAAAAGCAACAACGCAAAGCACGATGAGCAAGGCTTCCACCTACGGCCTCCTGGTCCTTTCAGGATGCTGGAACTCCCGCTTCGTTCAAATCTTTGTCCTTGTCAGAATTCTACGCCTGATGCGGCCCGGACTCCACCCCCGAATGAGGAACTTGCCGTTCCCGGCTGCCACGAGCGTGGGCGGGCAAAAAAATGAGGCGCCCCGGGCGGAGCGCCCCCAGGTGGAACTTGCCGTCCCCCGTGTGTGGAAATTGAAAAGCGCTTCGACTTCACATGGGAGTGGGCGTTCGGGCCCCTCTCGCAAGCACGGCCCCCGGCGCCGCCATCAGGAGCGCGCTGCAAAATGAGAGAACGATTCTCTTGATCAGCATCCTGAAACCTCTCTTTTTGTTTTCCCTGCGTGTGCTAAACTTTGGAACTGAGGCGGTCGGACCGCCATCCGCCGCCTCAGCCTATCCCCATTTTTGCTTCTCAGAATTTTTGTCGGCGATCGCGGCGAAATCCCCCACGCGATCCAAATCCCGATATGGGAGCTACACCATGTGCACGCTCATACCAACCGCCGTCCAGTGCCGGAAGGCGGGCTTGTTTTTGCTGACATTCGGGCTTCTGATGGCTGCCATCGCCGGACCGTGCTTTGCACGGGGCAAATACTTTGCCGGAGGACTGGGAGGCATCGCCACGCTTTCCGCCGACCACGGCGCCGACGTTTCAGGAAACTCCAGCGCCCTGACCGCTTACGGCACTGAAAACGGCCCGGCGTTCATGCTCTTCTTTGGCCGGCATTTCACCGACCACATCAGCGGACAGGTCACCTATGGCTGGAACCGCAATACCATTACGCCGGACCTAGTGACGTTCAACAACTCGGCGAAGTCGAGTTACTCGGAAGAGCGCGACACCCGCCAGCAGAGCGTGATGGCCGACTTCATGCTCTACTTCCGGAAGCGCAGCAGTTTTGCGCGGCCCTACCTTTCGGTGGGGACCGGGTGGACGAGGCTGGAAAGCCGGCGGGTACGGATCATCTCTGTAACGGGATCGCCTGCCCTGCTGCCGCAGGAGTTTTCTTCCAGTGCGCCGGCGCTGCGCGTGGCGGTGGGAATCGACATCTTTGCCCGGAAGAACTGGGCGTTTCGATACAGCTTTGCGGAAACCATCCGCTCAAACGCCATCAGCCAGCGGCTCACACCGCCCGGCCCGCACGATCTTGCCAACTTCCAGAACCTGTTCGGGTTTACCTGGCAGTTTTGAGCGATGCCGGCTTACTTCTGGAATTCAACGTAGGGACAGTGGCCCCAGTAAATGGGTGGTTTTTCCATCATTTCCGCCAGTTTGCGGGCGTGGCAGGCACGGCAGTAATTGCGCCGCTTGAACTTTTCTCCAAAGGGAGCGATGCGCGCGAGTTCCTCAAAAAAGCACAGGCCGTGGCCCGAAGCTTTGGTTTCCGCAATGCTGAGCAGGGGACCGGATTCCGCCTGGGCGAGCGCGAGGCGGGAGAAAGTCTGCGACTTCAGCCGGGCGGGCGCGCGAAGATCGGGCTGGCCGGCCGGATCGGCCTCCGCAAACGCCTTCTCAAAAAATTCCAGCTCGTCGCTCATTTCACTCACTTTGCCACCTTTCGCGGAAGAGCGCCCGCGCGCGTGCCAGCAGGCGTTCTACCGCTTTCTCAGTCTTACCGCTCAGTTGCGCCATCTCCCGTGCTGAACGCTTTTCCCAGTAGCGCCACATCAGCGCCAGCGCGTACGATTCGGGGAGCCTGGCCAGGACTTCGGTGATGCGCTGGTTTCGTTTCGCGTCATCGAGGCCCGTGTTCAAAAAACCTTCTTCGTCCTCTCGCGCGGGGGAGTTTTGTGACTGTTTGTCCAAAGGCTCCGCCTGGCGCAATCGCGACCGGTAATAATCCTCCACCTTGTGGCGCGCGATTGCCAGCAGCCACGTTTGCAGTGCCGATTCGCCGCGGAAAGTTGGCAGATGCTTCCAGGCCGCCAGAAAGGTTTCCTGAAACAGGTCGTCCAGGCGGTCAGGGTTGGGGAAGAGACGCGCGCGGAGATAGCGGTAAACCGCATCGCCAAAACGGCCTACAAACTCCGCCGTGGCTTTGCGGTCCTTGCGCAGCACGGCGGCCACCAGTTCGCTGTCCGCGGCCGAGTACGCTTCCGCAGTCACTTTTTCCGGTTGAACCTGCATCTCCACCGAGAGTTCCTCTAACAATGATTGTCGCAGCAAGCGGGCCTTTCCCCCTCGCAGGCGCAGGCGGAATGCTGCCGCAGTGACCCCGATCCCACGGGCCCAGCCGTTTCACCTTCAACATAACCGTTTTTTCAGCGATGGGAGCGGAAACTCATGCGGAGCATACGCGTTCAGGCCATGAGTGGGGGGCGAGAGTTTTTCGCTGTGTGCGCAGGCGGTATAATATAGGCAACGCATCGGGAGGTGGCTCTGATGAAAACAGCAATCCTCGCGATCTGTGCTTTGGTTTGCCTCAACCTTTCCGCGTTCGCGTGTCCCCAGGCGATGGTGAAGCCCGCGACGGACGGCAGAGACGCCGCCATGAAATGGCTTGGACTGGTCGACGCAGGCCATTACGGCAAGAGTTGGGACCTGGCGGCAAGTCCGCTCCAGTCCAGTGTTACAAGAGCCGGCTGGGTCCTGGGAATGAACAGTGCGCGGCGTTTCTACGGGAAGGTACTCTCGCGCAAGTTTATGAACACGACCTACGCTGCGAACCCTCCCGGGTTCGCACCGGGCGAGTACGAGATTTTGCACTTCAAGGTCCGCTTCGCGACCAAAGGGCAGGGCACAGAAGTTGTGTCCATGGAACTGCAAAGCAACAGCCAGTGGCTCGTCGCGGGTTACCATATTTCGCTGAAGAACCACATTCGAGTTCGCCCACTAGAGCTTCCCGATCACCGCTGAAGCAAATTCCTCGGTGGTGTTCTTCCCGCCCAGGTCCGGCGTTCGGACCTTCTTTTCTCCCGTTACCGTTTTGAGCGCTTGCATGACGTGCCGGGCTGTTTCGGGCTCGCCCAGATGGTCCATCATCATCGCGGCGGCCCAGATGGTGGCAATGGGATTTGAAATGCCCCTGCCTTCGATGTCAGGAGCGCTGCCGTGCACCGGCTCAAACATCGAAGGGCCAAGTCGCTCGACGGGGTTGAGATTGGCACTGGCCGCCAGTCCCAGGCTGCCCTGCAGCGCGCCGCCCAGGTCCGTGAGAATGTCGGCAAAAAGATTGGAGCCCACCACCACGTCCAGGCTTTCCGGATGCGTAATCATGCGGGCCGCAAGCGCGTCCACGTGGTAATTGGATACTGCGACCTCGGGATAATCGCGGGCCACGGTGCGCAGAACGTCATCCCACATCACCATGGTGTATTGCATGGCGTTTGACTTGGTGGCGCTGGCCAGCCGTTTGCGCGGGCGGCGCCGAGCCAGGTCGAAAGCGTAGCGCATAATCCGCTCCACTCCCTTGCGCGTGAAGACGGACTGTTGCACGGCCACTTCATCGGGCGTGCCCGCCTTGAAGCGGCCGCCGATGCCGCAATATTCACCCTCGGAATTTTCGCGGACAAAGAGCATGTTGATATCGTCCGCCGTCTTGCCGCGCAACGGCGAATCAAGGCCCGGCAGAATTTCAACCGGGCGCAGGTTCACATAAAGATCGAATTCGAAGCGGATGCGCAGCAGCAGTTCGCGTAGCGAAATGTGGTCAGGTACGCTGGGGTGACCGATGGCGCCCAGCAGGATGGCGTCAAAGGGACGCAACTTTTCGAGGCCGTCCGCCGGCATCATGCGGCCCGTGCGCAGATAATATTCGCAGCCCCACTCGAACGATTCGAAAGCAAGCGTGAAGCCCTCGGCTGCTGCCTCGAGAACACGGACGGTCTGAGGCACAACCTCCTTGCCAATACCGTCGCCGGGAAGAAGCGCAATGCGATAGTTTTTTGCCATGCGCTCGATTTTACACGGAAACGCCGGCCGCTGCCGCACGCAGATGTCCGCCTGGGCCTGCGCACAACACGGAGCGATGTGTTGTCAAAAGTGTTTGGCGGGTAGCAAACAGGTCGGGATTCTGCGAATATGCTTCTTCGCCACAAACCGAGGCGGAAAGAACCAATCGAGGAGATGTTTCAAAGTGGACAGAAGACAATTTATGGCCGGGTCGATTGTAGGCTTGAGCGCGGCGTGGGCCGAGGGAAATGGCCGCGGCGCGCAGGAATCGAACTCGGAAGAGTTTGCCTCACTTGACGCTTCTACGCAACTTCCCGCGCTTCCCGCCGACAAGAGCCTGAACTTTCTGCCGACAGACTGGCTGGTGACGCCGTTCACGCAAAAGACGGGCGTCTACCGGACCACGCACAAAAACGAAATTGCCATGGCCAACGGGCTGATCCGTCGCACCTGGAGGCTGCGCCCGAACGCCGCCACGGTGGGGTTTGACAACCTGATGACAGGAGCCTCCATCCTGCGAGCCGTGAAGCCTGAGGCCTTTGTGGAACTCAACTGGCAGCGGCTGGATGTGGGAGGCCTGAAAGGCCAGCCCGACTCCGCCTACCTGACGCCGGAGTGGGTGGACCGCATG
>Ga0102953_1001117_pt1 | contig 17426 bp, 15 predicted proteins | sample SalPon2A_C_D2_MG_FD_78509 | JGI IMG/M metagenome (GOLD analysis project Ga0102953, IMG submission 78509) | Soil microbial communities from South San Francisco under conditions of wetland restoration - Salt Pond MetaG R2A_C_D2_MG | ecosystem: Environmental > Terrestrial > Soil > Wetlands | place... | reverse complement strand
CCGGTAGCACAGGGGAGCGGCGTCTGAGTAATCAGGGGTCGTAAGTTCCCAATTGGCAAAGCAGCAGGCCGTAACGCAAGTGAACCTGCACGTAGCCTCGTGAATTAATTGGAGATGCCGACCCAGTGGACGTATGGGGAAGGCCGATGTTCTCTGGTTCTGAAAACGGAATCAACCAGCGGAATCTCCCGGGGTCGCAAGGATGGCATGTTGCGGAGGATTTTCAGCCCAGTGCTGGAGACCCGGTGCGGTGAAGCTGGAGGAGCTTCAACTATCGCGTATAAGGGAAGCCGAAATCGCGCAGGGCCGTATCGGGAGTCGGAGGGGTCCATAGTACCGCTTGAGGGCACGGGACAACACAACCCTGCCCGAGGGAAGGGACCCTGCTTTGTTCACGCAACCGAAGAGCGGAAGGTGTGGGGATTGCAGAGATGCTAACAACCCCGGAAACAATCAGGACGCTACAGAGGAAGCTCTACCGCAAGGCCAAGCAGGAACCGGCCTGTCGCTTCCACGCCTTGTACGACAAGGTCTATCGGGCCGACATCCTCAGTCATGCCTATGCCCTTGTCCGTGCCAAGAAAGGGAACGCCGGGATCGACGGCGTCACCTTCGAGGCCATCGAGGAACAGGAAGGGGTCACCGCATTTATCGCGGAGTTGGAAGAAGCACTGAGAAACAAGACGTATAAGCCCGATCCCGTCAAACGGGTCATGATCCCCAAGAGCGACGGCAGTCAGCGCCCACTGGGGATTCCGACCATCCGGGACCGGGTGGCGCAGATGGCCGCAAAACTGGTCATCGAGCCGATCTTTGAAGCGGACTTCTGCGAAACCTCCTATGGATTTCGGCCGAAGAAGTCAGCCCACGACGCAGTCGATGACGTAGCGTATGCCATGAACACCGGCTACACCGAAATCATCGACGCCGATCTTTCCAAATACTTCGACACCATCGCCCATGCCAACCTCATGGCGACGGTGGCCGAGCGCATCTGTGACGGTGCGATCCTGCACCTGATTCAGCTGTGGCTCAAAGCCCCGGTCATGGAAGTGGACAAGGACGGAACGAAGCGGAATATCGGTGGCGGCAAGGGCAACCGCCAAGGCACACCGCAAGGCGGCGTCATTTCGCCGTTGTTGTCAAATCTCTTCCTGCACCTGCTCGACAGGATATGGGAGCGGAACAACCTTCAACAACGGCTTGGCGCCCGCATCGTCAGATACGCAGACGACATCGTCATCCTCTGCCGGAGAGGTCAATCGGACAGAGCCATGAAGGTGCTGCGGCAGGTCCTGGAGCGGCTGGAACTGACCCTGAACGAGGCAAAGACCAAGATCGTCAATGCCTACGAGGGCAAGTTCGACTTTCTCGGATTCACGATCTGGATGGGAAGAAGCAGAAAGACGGGGAACTATTACCCCCATGTCCAGCCATCGAAGAAAGCCGAGCAGAAGGTCAAAGACCGGATCACCGAACTCACGACACGGAATCGGACGATCATGCCCCTTGAATGGGTCGTGAATGAGGTCAACGCCATGGTCAGAGGCTGGGTTGGCCACTTTCACTACCGCAATTGCAGCCAGACGCTGGCCCGGATACGGAATCACTTGGAACAGCGCCTGATCACCCACCTGCGCAAGCGGCACAAGGTCAGAGACAGGAAGTCAGGCTACGTCAGGTTTCCCAACAGGTCATTGTATGAGAAGTACGGCCTGTACAAAGTGCCGACATCAGCGGGCTGGATGAGGGCGCATGCCTCGCGGTGAAGAACATCGGAAAGCCGTGTGCGGGAAAACCGCATGCACGGTTTGATGAGGAGGGGCAGGTAACCCCTGCTCCTTACTCTACCCTTATTGTTCGGTCTTTAATCTTTCTGAATTATGAGTTCGGGGGGAGCTGGAGGAGAAGTACCGCCGCTGCCTTGAACTGCCCCCGTTCGAGTTCGAACCCTGATCTCCTCCCCTCCTTGACGGCCCCGGTCCTTCGGTTAAGGTTGAAACCACAGCCCGGAGAAGACCATCGCACAGGGAAGGGGAGGCGAATGGCAAAGAAGAACATTTTCGTGATCGGCCCGGACGAGCTGAATTGGTCGAAGCTGAGATCCCTGCCGGACGCCGATCGGTACAAATTCCACGCTCTGCTCTCCTACGAGGAATCCCACGGAGCCGCCGAATACGATGTGCGATCGATGCTGAAGAAGGCCAGAGCCCAGTTGGATGGCTTCGACGGCTCCATCGATGCCATTGTCAGTTTCTGGGATTTTCCCGTCAGTCTGATGGTTTCGATCCTCGGCCGCGAGTACGGCACGGCCTGCGCTCCTCTCGAAAGCGTGTTCAAGTGCGAGCACAAATACTGGAGTCGGATCGAACAGCAGCGGGTGCTGCCCGAACTGACGCCCCGCTTCGTGCGTTTCGACCCCTTCGACGCCAAGGCGCTGGAGAAGATCGATCTGCCGTTCCCCTACTGGATCAAACCGATCAAGTCCTTCGCCGGGCACCTCGGTTTCCGGATCAGCAGCGAAAGGCAATTCCATCGGGCCATCGAGCACGTCCGCCGCCACATCGGCCACTTCTCCGAGCCCTTCGACTACCTGCTTCAGTTCGCCGAGGTTCCGGAGGATATCCGCGAGGGAGGCTTCTGCCTGGCTGAGGAGATCATCGGCGGCAAGCAGTGCACCCTGGAAGGATTCGTCTGCGACGGGGAGGTGGACAGCCACGGCATCGTCGACTCCTACCGCCATCCCAACCGGGTCAGCTTCTCCCGCTTCGAGTACCCCTCCAAGCTGCCGCGCCGGGTCGGGGAACAGATTTTCGAGGTCTCCCGCAAGCTCATGAAGCAGCTCCGATTCGACAACTCAGCCTTCAATATCGAGTACTTCTACGATGAGAGACGGGACAGGCTGTGGCTGCTGGAGATCAATCCCCGCATCGCCCAGTCCCACAGTGACCTGTTCAACAAAGTGGACGGGGTCTCCAACCACCACATCATGGTCCAGGTCGCCCTGGGGAATCACCCCGAGTGGCCCCACCGGCGGGGCGATTACGGCGTGGCGGCCAAACTGTTCATCCGGGCCTTTGGCGACGGCCGGGTGGAGAAGGGCCCCGGAGAGCGGGAGATCGAGGAGGTCGAGCGACGCTTTCCCGGCACTATCGTGCAGCCCCTGGTCGAGGAGGGGATGCGGCTCTCCGAGCTCCCCTACCAGGACAGCTACAGCTTCAAGATGGCGATCCTCTACATGGGGGCTTCAGACCACCGCCAGCTGCTGAAGAACTTCGAAGAGGCGAGGGGGATATTGGGCTATCGGGTGGAGGGGTGAGGGTAAGCTGAGCAGAGAGAGAGGGAGGAGTGAAGTGAAGATCGTCGAGTCCTTTCCCTATTCCGTCAGGGTGGTCGAAAACGTCTGGATTCCCATGCCCGACGGGGTGCGGCTGGCCGCCCGACTCTGGGTTCCGGAGGACGCCGAGCGTCATCCGGTTCCCGCCATCCTGGAGTACATCCCCTACCGCAAGCGGGATTTCAAAAGGGAGCGTGACAGCAGCCTGCATGGCTACTTCGCCGGGCACGGCTACGCCTGCCTGCGGGTCGACATCCGCGGCAGCGGCGACTCCGAAGGTGTCCTGACCGACGAGTACCTGGAGCAGGAGCTGGCCGACGGCGAGGAGATCCTGCGCTGGGCTGCGGCCCAGCCCTGGTGCGACGGCAAGGTCGGCATGATCGGCATCTCCTGGGGCGGCTTCAACGGCCTGCAGATCGCCGCCCGCCGACCGCCGGAACTCAAGGCGGTGGTCAGCCTCTGTTCCACGGACGATCGCTATGCCGACGACGTTCATTACATGGGCGGCTGCCTGCTGGGGGACAACCTCTCCTGGGCCTCGGTGATGCTGGCCTACAACTCCCTGCCCCCCGACCCGGCCATCGTTGGCGAGAAGTGGCGGGAGATGTGGTTCGAGCGTCTGGAGAAGAGCGGGCTGTGGCTCGAGACCTGGCTTCGGCATCCCCGCCGCGACGGATACTGGAAGCACGGATCGATCTGCGAGGACTACTCCGCCGTCCAGTGTCCGGTTCTAGCCGCCAGCGGCTGGGCCGACGGATATTCAAACGCCGTGTTTCGGCTGCTGGCCAACCTCCAGGTCCCTCGCAAAGGGCTGATCGGACCCTGGAGCCATCTCTATCCCCACATGGGGCAACCGGGGCCGGCCATCGGCTTTCTCCAGGAATGCCTTCGCTGGTGGGACCAGTGGCTGAAAGGGAAGGAGACCGGCATCATGGAGGAGGAGATGCTGCGGGTTTGGATGCTCGACAGCGTCCCTCCCACCACCAGCTACGTCAGCCGTCCCGGACGGTGGGTGGGCGAGCCGTCGTGGCCCTCGCCGAACATCAGGGAGCAGGTCTACACGCTCGGCTGGAGGCACATCGCTCCGGGGTTCGGTGAACATCCCGAGGTCGAGGAGACGATCCGTTCTCCCCTGACGGTGGGACTTTTCGCAGGCAAGTGGTGCTCCTACAGCGCCACCCCCGACCTGCCCCACGACCAGCGCGAGGAGGACGGCGGAGCTCTGGTGTTCGAGAGCGAACCGCTGCACCAGGGGATGGAGATCCTTGGGGCACCTGTGGTGGAGCTGCTGCTTTCCTCCGACAGGCCGGTGGCGATGGTGGCGGTTCGGCTCTCCGACGTGGCTCCGGACGACAAGGCGACCCGGGTGACTTACGGGGTGCTCAACCTCACCCACCGCAATGGTCACGAAGAGCCCGAGCTTCTCGAGCCGGTGCGGCGCTACCGGGTCCGGGTGCGGCTCAACCATATCGCCCAGACCTTTCCCGCCGGGCACCGTTTTCGCATCTCCATCTCATCCTCCTACTGGCCCCTGGCCTGGGTCCCCCCCTCTCCGGTGCGGCTGGCCATTGTTGCGGGGGCAAGCCGCTTGATCCTGCCCGTGCGGGCGTTGCGGGAGGAGGAAGACCTGCGGATGAAGCCCTTTGACCAGCCTGAAAGCGCTCCCCCGTCGCCGAAGCGGTTGCTGCGGGAAACCCACAGAAACTGGTACGTGACCCGCGACCTGGAAAAGGACATCTCCACCCTCAAGGTGGTCAAGGATGATGGCGCCTACCTGCTGGAAGACATTGACCTGAAGTTGGAGAGCTCGACCACAGAGTGGTACTCTTCCCAGGATGACGACTTCGACTCCGTGAGGGGCGAAGTGCTGTCGGTCCACGGTCTCAGGAGGGGGGACTGGGAGGTGCGCACGGTGACCCGTACCGTGCTGACCTCCACCTCCGAGATGTTCCACATCCACGCCGACCTCGACGCCTACCTCGACGGCAGGCGGGTCTTCTGCAAGACCTGGAACCGGTTCGTACCGCGTGACCATGTGTAATCCCCGGGCGAAGGGACGGGGTCGGAGCAGGAAAGCCATCGCTCTGGAAAAACGCTACTGGGGCAAACATTTGCGGGGCATCGGCTATGGAGTTTGGAGTACGGGAAATATCACGGAGGATGTCGTGGAAGAATATCTGAAACGCCATAAAAGCTCCACAAATGACAAAAGCGATTTTAAGCTCGATTAGGGGACTTTCAGTCCCCAAGAAACCTATGCACTTTCAGTGCATAGTGGATTAGTCCGGTAGTTTATTCCCGGGGCGCAGGTTCTACGGCCACCTCCGCCAGCTTCCGTTCCCTTTCGACTCTGGCTTCCTGCCGTGCCTGGAGAATGGAGGGCAGGACCTGGAGGACGACGATCAGGGCGCAAAAGATGTACAACATGTTGACGAAAAATAAAGAAAAATTAATTAAAAATGGTCGGGGGTTCCTGCCCGAATGGTTCCGCGAGAAATGGGGAAAGGGCGGACATCCTTGAAAATCCATAAACCCTGCTAAACTTTTCACATGCCCCCTCAATCCCGCATCGATATTCCCGGCCTTCCGCAGCAGGTCATTGTTCGCGGGGTGGCGCGAACCGAAATCTTTCTCTCGGATGAAGATCGAGAGGATTTCGTCGCGCGATTGGCCCTGCTTTTGGAAGACACCGACACCCACTGCCTGGCTTTAGCTGGTAACCCCGGCCCAGAGGCTCGGGTAGCCAAGGTTTGAAACAACGAATGGCTCGAGAAAAAGGAACGGAATTGACGGCAGGTTGAATATAAACCTTGTATCTTGAGGAACTTGAATGGTTGGTTGCAAACTGAGAAAAACCCTTGGGCTGATTTGTCTCGCGGTGGCCGGACTTTTGTTGTTGAAAGAGATTTCGGGTCTGGCGGCACCCGAGGTGGCCGAAATGGCCCAAAAAGGTTTCGGAGAACATCTCCGAGATTTACTGACCTGTTTTGCGATAGGCGCTGCCGGGCTGTACCTCCATTGGGATAAAACCTCGGACCCGTCCCTCTTTATCTGGAAGTTGAACATCTTCGCTCTCGCCCTGACCCCGCTTTTGAACGTGCAAATTGCACCCAAATTAACCCAGGAATATGAACCGCTCGCTTCCTTCGCCATGATTCTACCCGTCCTGATAGGGCTGTCTCTCTTCCTTATCGTCATCCCCTATGTTTTCGGCAAAAACATCCTCGTCTATCAATCCAAACGTCGGTCATCGCTTCCAACCATTACCCCCGAGCTAGCTCTTTATTTTATCGGGCTGGGGTGCGCTCTCCTGCCATCGACGACGGCCTTGTTTTCGGTTCTGGCTGGTCTTCCCGTGGGGGACATGTACTATTTCTCCGGCCTGTCGTACGGTGCGGCCGCAATCTGGTCGGGATGGTGGTACCACAAGTATTTCAGGCCCGCAGGGGAGTGACATTGGGGGCCACCTCTCACTACAATCAATTCGGCGGCGAAAAGTCACGCCTGAAAAAGACGGGCAAGGATCGGGGTTTAGTGCAGGCAATATCGGTGATCTGTTAGGTCGCGGTTCGAGAACTGGGCCTGAAAGGGGTCGACGTGGCACAGGCGCTTGCCTTCATCCCCCGGCGAAGTCTCTCATGCCGCAAGAAGAGGGGGGAGGAGATTCTTCGGCAGGAGCCGGATCTGCGCAGAATTCTGGACGCGAATTTATAAATTTCAACAACGTCCCCTTCTTGCTCCCCTTCTTGCTCCAACAACGTCCCCTTCTTGCTCCCAAAAAAGGGGCGGGCCGCACATGCGGTCCGCCCCTTCGGCATTCAGGTGAAGTTTTAGCTCTACCGCCGATTGCCCATCACCCGCAGCAGCATCAGGAAGAGGTTGATGAAGTCGAGGTAGAGGCGCAGGGCGCCGAGGATGGCTGCTTTCTGCCGCGACTCGCCGTCGGCGAAGCCGGCCTGGCCGATCTTCTTGATCTTCTGGGTGTCGTAGGCGGTCAGCCCGACGAAGACGAAGACGCCGATGTAGCTGGTGATCCAGTAGAGCATCTCGCTGTGCAGGAAAATGTTGACCACCGAGGCGATGATGATGCCGATCAGGCCCATGAAGAAGAAGCTGCCCCAGCCGGTCAGGTCGCGCTTGGTGACCCTGCCGTAGACGCTCATGGCGGCGAAGGTGCCGGCGGCGACGAAGAACGTGCTGGCGATGGATCCGCGGGTATAGATCATGAAGATGGCGGCGAAGGTGACCCCGTTGAGGGCCGAGTAGAGCAGGAACATCAGGGTCGCCGCGGAGGCGCTGATCCGGTTGATGGCCGCCGAAAGGGCGATCACCAGGCCCAGCTCGCCGAAAATCAGTCCGAAGAATACCATCTTGTTGCCGAAGATCATCCCCAGCATCGACTCGCTCGAGATGGTTAAGAGCGCCACCATGGCGGTCAGGCCGAGGCCGGCGGTCATCCAGCCGTAGACCTGGGGAAAGAAGCTGGAGGCGGCGGTTGTCGCCGGAGCGCGGGTAATGACTGTTTCTCTTTCGAACATGTGTTCCCTCCGGTTGATAGGTGTCTGTTTTCGATCATGGGAGTATAGCAGATCGAGGGCCTGAAGGAAACGGCGATCGAATGACGGCTTTTCCACCTCCGTTCTTTGACCTGCCCGATTCATGGCGATATGTTTACCCAGGATTGTATCCCCGTGCCCCCTCGTCATGTCGGAAGCGGACCATCCGGCGTCAGAGCCAATGCTGTGGATAGCGGCGATGGTAAACGACGTTGTTGGCGAAGAGGGCGGTCGCCAGCAGGATGAGGGCCCCGGCCAGCACCGGGACGAAGATGTAGGCCGGCCCGGCGCACCCCTGGACGCCGATCAGGGCGGTGGCTCCGCCCGGGGGATGGGTGGTGTGGGTCAGGTTCATCAGGAAGATGGCGAGCCCCACCGCCAGCGCCAGGGTCAGCTGACTGGAGCCGAACAGGGTGACGACAACCACCGCCACCGTCGCGGAAATGAGGTGGCCGCCGACCAGGTTGCGCGGCTGGGTGAGCGGGGAGTCGGGAGCGCCGAACAGCAGCACCGCGGATGCGCCGAAGGAGCCGATCAGCAGCGGATAGCCGACCATATCGGTGACCCCGGCAATGGCCAGGATTCCAAGCGTCCCGCTGAGGCAACTCCAGGCCGCGTAACGGAAGGTCATGAAAGGGCGCTGGCCCCGCACCGGGGCCCGACATCGGCGGGGAAACCGGGTCAGGCGCCGGCGTACCGCCACATGCCGTCGCCACAGGATGGTCAAACGTCTTCTCGTCAAAAGCACAATTCCTTTTTGAGACAGATTTGGGGTGAGTGCCGCCACGCCGGGAAAACCGGAGGCGCAGAACTCCATCGAGCCATCTATTCTACAGGTGGGGGAAATTCCTTCCTTGACCTGGATCATATTTCCCTGTGGTGAAGGCCCATCGGGGATTGAGGGGGAAGGGCAAAGACCCTGAACCGGTGGTATCCTTGAAGCAGACGGAGCAAGCTGGTTTCTGTCCGGAGGCGGCCCTTTTTCGAATCAGAAACTCCCTCGTGTCCATGTGCAGTTTCCGGATGGACACAAGCTAAACGGAGGCTCTCATGAAGAAAAGCAGGATCTTCCTGGTCATCGTGGGGATTATTGTCGTGGTGGCCGGCGGCGCGGTCTTCTACCTGATCCAGAACCTCGACGCCATCGTCAAGGCGGCCATCGAAAAGTACGGTTCCGAGACTGCCGGAACTGCCGTGCGGGTCGAATCGGTCGAGATCGGCCTCAAGGAAGGGCGGGGATCGGTGCGTGGACTCAGTATCGCCGATCCGGCCGGATTCTCTGGCGAGTCGATCTTCCGGCTCGGCGAGATCACCCTCGATCTCGACACCGCAACCGTGACCTCGGAGGTGCCGGTGATCGACGAGATCCGCATCGGCGAGACCGGCTTCCTCTTCGAGGTCGACAGGAAGGGCACAACCAACCTCGACGTCCTCAAGGCCAACCTGCGCAGCCACGCCGCAGCCGGCAAGAAGTCAGGGACTTCGGCCGGGGAGAAGGCCCCGATACGCCTGCGGGTCAAACGCCTGACGATCGCCGAAGGGCAGGGGAAGCTCGACCTGACCGCCATCGGCGGCAAGGTGCTTGAGGGCAGGCTGCCGCCGGTCACACTGACCGACATCGGCGGCAGAGAGGGCATCACCCCGGCCGCCCTCGGCGATGCGGTGCTCGCCGCCCTGGTCAAGAACCTGGAACAGAGTGCGGCCCGCCAGGGAGCCGAGAGGATGATTCGCGAGAAGTTCGGCGAGCAGGCCGGAAAGCTGCAGGAGAAGCTGGATGAGAAACTCGGCCCCGGCGCCGGCGACACCCTGAAGAAGATGCTTGGGCAGTAGGAAGCAAATGGGAAAACCCCGACAGAGGGGCCTCAGCGGGTCAACTCGAAACGCAGAGGCAACCGGCAGGTCAGCGGCTGGTGGTCCAGGCCGGGGGGGAGAGGGTCGAAGGGGTCGGCATTGTTGACCGCCCTGCGGGCTGCGCGGTCAAGAAGGGGGTAACCGGAGGATCGGAAGACTTCGCAGCCGGCAAGGCTGCCGTCCGGCTGGAGGACGAATTCGAGAACCACGACCCCTTGCTGCCGGCCGCGCCGGGCGATGACCGGATACCTCTTGTGGCGGTCGATCCGGCGTCTCAACCCGGCCATGTAGTCTGATCGCAGGTGCCCCTGGTCGGCGCGAAACTCGTCGCCGCCTGCCGATGTGTGGACAGGTGCGTTTTCCGATGATGCCTCGCCGGAAGAAACCGTCTCGGTCCCGGCTATCGCTGGGCCTGGCTCCTGGTCTGCGCGAGGAGATTCCGCCGGTTCCGGCGGCAAGGCCGGCGCCCGAGGCACTGGTGGGGAAGGGTGGATAAACCTTTCTTTCGGCGACTCCACCCTGGCGGCTGCCACCGGCTCGGGTGGTACGAGGACCTCGGGTCTGGCGACCGGCTCAGGCTCGGCGATCGGTTCGGCCTCGGCGACCGGGTCGCTGACGCTCTCGGCCGGCGAAGGCTTTCTGACCGGTTCATCCGGCGCCGGCCGTAGCTTGCGGGCTGCCGGCGGCGCCGGGGGCAAAAGCGCGAAATCGACCCGGATAACCTCGGGGCCGGCCGGCCCGGTTTGGGGCGGCACCCGCAAGAAGGCGCCCAGGAGCAATCCGTGCAGGATCAGTGAGCCCACCAGGGCTCCGGTCAGGCGGTATCCCGGTCGGGGAGGGTCAAAGTCTGCCACTCAACGCCCCTTTTCAATAACGATAGGACAGGTTCACGTAGGCGAAGGCTCCGACCTCCGGAACCCTGGCACCGGTTCTGAAGGGATCGCGCTGGTAGGAGAGGTGCGTGCGGTAGAACTTGTCGAGCAGGTTGTTGATCCCCCCGTAGAGAGACCAGCCGGCCCAGTTTGCGCCCGCCTTGATATCCGTGACCGCCCAGCCGGAAGTCTCTTCCTCGCCCAGACTTTCATCGACCCGATCCTGGCTGTCGGCGAAACGCTCGGTCAATTCGACGAAATAGCTGTCGATATCCCAGCGCAGGCTGACCTTTCCTTCCAGGGGAGGGATTTCCACCAGGTTCTCATCGGTATCGTCCTTCTTGCCGCGAACGTAGCTCAGGGTCCCCGCAAGGTAGAGATCAAGGGGGAGGGCCAGCTGACCGGCGAGTTCACCCCCGTAAAGGGTTGCGTCGATGTTGCGGTAGGTACGCGCCGCCGGCAGGCCCCCTTCGCCGTCGGGATCGGGAACGTCGACCAGGTAGATGTAATCCCGCAGGGCGCTGTAAAAAATCGATGCGCTCACGTAGTAATCGGTGCCCGAAATTTCGACTCCCAGGTCCGCCTGGTTGTTGCGGGTCGGATCGAGGTCGGGGTTGCCGACCCAGTTGGTCGCCGTCGGCATCATCAGGGTCGGAATGCGCTGCAGGCCGATGTAGAGTTCCTGGGGATCGGGGCTCCGGACGCCGGAGGCGAGACCGGCGAAAACCTCCAAGATGTCCGTGGCCTTCCAGGATAACTGGATATTGCCGCCGACCTCGGTGAAGTCGGTGTCGTCGTCCAGGCTGCCGCCGGGATGATACGGCTGGTAGAGCATGGTCAGGCGGGAGGCGTCCAGACTGTTGGCCTCGGCTTCATAGTAATCGAGGCGAACCCCGCCCCGCAGGGTCAGACCGGTTGCCAGCGGCCAGGCGTATTCGCCGAAAAGCCCGTAATTGTCGCTAGCGACATCGGGGATCATCGGCTGGGCGGTATAGGGCTCCGCAATGGTGAACACGGCCGCTTCGTTGGTCGCATCCCAGTTGCGGTGGTAGTAATCGATGCCGGTCGTCAGGGTGCCCGGGCCGAGCGTCCAGTTTCCCTTGAGCTTGCCGCCGTAAACTTCGGTTTCGGCGTCGGTCTGCATGGAGTAGGGGCGGGTCACCACCGTGCCGGGAGTCGAACTGACCCGGTATTCGTCATGCATCAGGTGGTCGACCCGGTTCCACCACAGCTGCAGGGTCGCCTCGGAGAGCCGCTGCGAGATGTTTTCGACCGTGGTCGTCCAGTTGATCCGGTGGGTGCGGTCGAAGTCGGCGTCCATGAACAGGTAGGGATAGAGAACATGGGAAGCGTCCTGGTAGGAGTAGCCGATTTCGGTCCGGCCGTCATCGCTCAGGTTCAGCCCCCCCTTGATCCAGAAGGTATCTATTTCGTAGGCCCGGGAGTCGAGCTGGTCCTCCTTGTAGCGGTTGCGGCTGGTCGCGGGATAGATGTCGGTAATCTTCTTGCCGTCCCCCGATTCGGGCGGTTTTGAATACTTGTAGGCGTAACCGGCCAGTCCGTCCGCCTTTTCGGTCCCGTAGGAGGCGGTCGCCGCGCCATGCAGCAGGTCGTAGGAACCGTAGGTCAGGTCGGCGTTGAAGCCGAAGCCCTCGCCGGGGCTGCGGCTGACGGCGTTGACCAGCCCGCCCATGCTGCCGGGATTCTCCAGGTCGTAGGGCCCCTTGATGATCTCGATCCGTTCGACCTCGGCGAAATCGAAATGGAAGGACGGAGGGTCCATGCGCGAGGGGCATCCCCCGTAGAGGCGAACCCCGTCGAGCAGCATGTTGATGTTGTCGCGCTGCAGGCCGCGCATGACGATGTCGTTGGCGATCGCCCCTTTGCGGATGAACGTCATGCCCGGGACGTCCTGAAGGGCCTCGCCTATATCGCGGGCATAGCTTTCGCGGACCTCGCGAATGCCGAGGGTTTCTTCCATCGGGGCTTCCTCCTGGCCGCGGACGGTGATTTCCTCCAAAATGGCCGGCGGTTCGGCCCGGCAGACGACGGCGGCCCAGAGCAGGTTGGCGCCAAGCAGTAAAAGAACAGCCCGTTTCATCTCCTTTTTCCTCCTGTGGGATTCGATCCGACATTTCAATTGGACGGTTTCCGGAACTGCTCAGGCCGGCGCTCGCTGTTGCCGGGCCGGCAAGATCCACCGCGAACCAGTGTCCATCTGGAAACCGGGGACTGACACGGTCGAGTTTTCGGACAGAAACGAGCTATGTGATAGCATGCGTGTCGGGACACCGACCGGCACCGCCAAGCCGATCCAGGGGAATTCCAAGCGATTCGTTTATTCGGGACATGACCTTGATGGATGAGGAAGCAGGTGTTTGTTTGGCAACAAAACCGACCCGAAAATGATGGTAACAGAACAAAAAATACCCCAGAAAAGTGGGAAATAAAGTGCCTTATTTGATTTTTCTAAAAAAGATGTTATGAAATTAACAAAATAACAGGGGAGAGGCCCATGCGGGGGATGGAACGACGAAAAGACATCATGTGCCGCTTGAGGCAGAAGGGAAATGTTTCCGTTGCCGATCTGGCAGAGCAACACGGCGTCTCCAAGATGACCGTGCATCGGGACCTGGCCCTGCTCGAGGAGCGCGGTCTCTTGCGTCGCATCCATGGCGGGGCCGTTTCGGCAAGCCCGAAGACGGCCCACCAAGGCCGGTCTCCGGGACAGGGGCGCGGGGAGTGTCTCATCTGCTACCGACCGGCTACCCAGCACCTGATCTACCGTATAACCCTGCGTAATGGCGAGCAGCGCGAAGCTTGTTGTCCGCACTGCGGAGTTTCAGCCCATCTGGCCATGGGCGACCAGATCAGCATGGCCTTGACGGCGGATTACCTCAGCGGCCAGATGCACACCGCCCACAGTTCGGTTTTCCTCTTCGGCAGCGCCGCCACCCCATGCTGTCGGCCATCGATCCTGACCTTTTCCGACGAGGAGAATGCCCGGCGTTTTCAGGCCGGTTTCGGCGGCAAACTGGGCGGGCTCGAGGATGTCATCGGCTATTTGCAGGAGGAGGTAGCATTCAATCGGGGCAGAAGCCATTGCCCTGCGTGCGCCGCGGCCTCCGACCGGGATGCGGGGCAGGGCGCCGACCGATCCATCGTGGAAGGCAGAACTTCCGCGTAGAAGAAGCCCGGAGCGCCGGAGCGGGTCCGGGAAACGTTACTTCAGGAAGCGTTGGAGGAAAGTCCGAAATGGCCGAAAAACCGATCGCCGCGGGAAAGAGCAGCTTCGACCTCATCGACCCGGAAAAGGTCTTTGCCGAGTTGCGACTGCAGCCCGACACCGTTTTTCTCGACGTGGCCTGCGGGGTCGGCAACTACGCTGTGGCCGCAGCCGAGTTCATCGGGCCGCGGGGCGTCATCCATGCCGTCGATCTGTGGGAGGAGGGGATCGAAACGCTGCGGGAGCGGGCCGACGAAATGGGCCTCTCCCGAATCCATGCCGACGTGGGGGACGTCAGTGCGCGACTGCCGGTGGAGGACGGCACCGTCGATGTCGTCCTGATGGCGACCGTCCTGCACGATCTGGTCGTCGACGGAACGGCGGAAGGTACGTTGCGGGAGATCGTTCGGGCGCTTAAACCCAAGGGGCGCCTGGTGATCATCGAGTTCGACAAGATCGACAGCGAACCGGGCCCGCCGAAGGCGATCAGGCTTTCCCCCGGCGAAGTCGAGGAGGTGGTCGCCCCCTTCGGCTTCGGCGAGGAGCACATCACCCCCGTTGGCCCCACCAACTATCTCATCTCCTTCATGAACCTGTCGGGGTGACTCTGGGGACGGCCATCAGTGTACCCTGGTACGGACCCCCACTCCGGCCTCGGTTCCGGACGCCCGCTGGACGTTTCGGACATGGTCGCAGGCCTGCTTCACTTCGTTGCGAAACTGTTCAAAGTCGATCTGCAGGCCGTTGATATAGGCGCTCCAGCCGGCGCTCGACTTGGCGTAGTGGACCGCAGCCTCGATCTCCTCGTCCGTCGCGCCGAAGAGACGGGCCACCTCGGTGTGGTAGCAGGTGCAGTATTGGCACTTCGTCACGCCGGAGATCGCCAGGCCGATCAACTCACGGTACTTGAGGGGGATCGGACCTTCCTCCTCCAGCTGGATCGTCCTGAACAGTTTCCATTCGTTTTCGAGCGTCGAATCGGGCACCTCCTTGAACATGCTCGGCACCAACCCGAAGGTCTGCTCGATTTCCGCATAAACTTCCCTTCTTGTCATATCGACCTTTCCTTTCTCCTCCTGTTCCCATTCTAACGCCAACGGGAAGCTGTCTGGCGTGTTTTTTGCTGTATATGGGGGACTGGAAGGCTGCAGGCCCGCCCGGACTTTGTTTGCGACACGTGGATTCTTCGCGGCTGCGGCGAAGGCACTGCCGTCAGCGGGTGGCGCACTTCTTTGTTATCATTAAAATATAGGGACCGAACGACAGGATTTCCCAGGATTCGGGTCGGTAGGCCGAAAACCCGGCTTCAGCCCCTTTTGCATTCTCCGAGGGTGAAGTTTTTATTGGGGAAAAGACTGAAGTCTGGGGGATGTGGCGGAAAGGTTTCCGCCCGTTACCCGCACACCGTCTCCTGGAATTTTTTCAAGGCGACGGACGGAAAAGCCTATGAAAGAAACCCGCACCGCGGAATTCCTCCGGCGACCGGGGATGGAATATTTTTTCCGCAACCTGATCCTGACCGCGGCGCTTTCGATACTGGTGATCGTCGCTGCTGCCGGCTACGGCATTTATGGTGTCTATCAGAACCACATCATCCACGATGCCCAGGAGGATTCCGCCAACCTCTGCGAAGCTCTGATCGCCCAAAATCGGGACCTGCTGTTTACCACCGGGCCCGGCGATCGTCCCCTCCTCTCCATTGCCCCCGGCAACCTGGAAGTTCTTGACCGGCGCTTGCGCCGGGACCTGGCCCCCTTTCAAATCGTCAAGGTCAAAATCTATGATGCCGGGGGACGGATTCTTTTCAGTACCGAACCCCGGCTCATCGGGGAGATCGACGCCGGCAATCCCCGTCTGCGGAGAGCGCTTCAGGGAAGATCCGACTCTCACCTGGAGCGGAAGGAATCGTTGCGGGATCTGGCCGAGGAAGAGGTGCTGGACGCCGACGTGGTCGAGACCTACGTTCCGATCGGGATCGAGGGGAAGGTGGTCGGGGCATTCGAGATCTACCGGGACGTTACCTCCTACCGGCGGGATATTCGCGCCGCGGCGGCGACCTCCCTCATCATTCTGGTTGTCATTCTGTTGCTGGTCGCCGGTATCGCCTTCCTGTTCGTCCGCCGGACCGTCCGGGACCTGACCGAGGTCCAGGAGCGACTGAAGGAGATGGCCACCATCGATTCCCTGACCGGCTGCCTGAATCGCGGCATCATTCTGGCCCGGGCGAGGGAAGAGATTTCCCGCTTCGACCGTCGCCGGGAGAAGGACTCGGCCTATGCCCTGAGTTTCATCCTCCTCGACATCGATCATTTCAAGAAAATCAACGACACCTTCGGCCATCTCACCGGAGACCAGGTGCTGCGCGAAACTAGCGAACGGATTCGGTCTTCCTTGCGTGAATACGACATTCTGGGTCGCTTCGGGGGAGAGGAATTCCTGGTCGTGCTCCCCGGCACCCCCCTCGACGGCGCCCTCGCCACGGCGGAACGGATCCGGCAGGCCATCAACCGTACACCCTTCGTTTTCAGGGAGCCGCTCATCACGGTGACCGCCAGCCTCGGCGTGACCACCACGCGAGAGGACGAACGCGACCTGACCCGGATTCTTCGGCGGGCCGATGAGAGCCTCTATCTGGCAAAGGAGCGGGGACGCAACGCCGTCGCTTCGGCCGAGGGGGCGACCGGGTAGCTGACCTCTGAGCTTATTAACCCGCCTTTTTCGCCGTCCGCCGTACTCAAAACCAGAATTGAATTTGACAGAAGGTATCCTGGAGCTGTATACATCAGTGGTCAGGTATGCCATCGTCTCTTTTTTCATGGCCGGCACGACCCGCCTCGACGCATTCCCGCAACCCCTGAAAGGGAAAAGTCCGAAGTCCCATGTCGCCGGAGACCGCAAAAGCCAATCTGCGCAACCTCTACCGGATCTTTACCGTGCCGGAGGCCCCGGATTCCACCCTGGGGCGGATCGACCAGGCGATCTCCGACAACCTGATGGGATTTCTGCAGGAGCACATCGTCGCCCTTGAGCGCCCTCTCGAGGAGATCGAGCGCGACTTCACCGATGCGCGGATTCCCGAGGAGCCGACCTTCGTCTCGGAGTACACCGAGTTTCTCAAGGAAAAACTGGTCGCCCAGTCGGTGCATACCGCCGCGCCCGGCTTCGTCGGCCACATGACCTCGGCCCTGCCGTACTTCATGCTCCCCCTCTCGCGCATCCTCATCGCCCTCAACCAGAACCTGGTCAAGGTCGAGACCTCCAAGGCCTTTACCCCCCTGGAGCGGCAGGTGCTGGCCATGCTTCACCGGCTGGTCTACCAGGAAAGCGAAGACTTCTACCGCAAGTGGGTCCACGACAGCGAGCACGCCCTGGGGGCCTTCTGCTCCGGCGGCACGATTGCCAACGTCACCGCCCTGTGGGCGGCCCGCAACCGCCTCTGTGCGCCGTCTGGATCGTTTCGGGGGATCGCCCGGGAGGGGCTGGCCCGGGCCCTGAGGCACCTGGGTTGCGAAGGGCTGGCGGTGCTCGCCTCGCGGCGCGGCCACTACTCGCTCGGCAAGGCGGCCGACCTGCTGGGGATCGGG
>Ga0102953_1001115_pt1 | contig 17428 bp, 14 predicted proteins | sample SalPon2A_C_D2_MG_FD_78509 | JGI IMG/M metagenome (GOLD analysis project Ga0102953, IMG submission 78509) | Soil microbial communities from South San Francisco under conditions of wetland restoration - Salt Pond MetaG R2A_C_D2_MG | ecosystem: Environmental > Terrestrial > Soil > Wetlands | place... | reverse complement strand
GGCTCGCCCGGACCGGTGGCAGCCGGGTGCAGCAGCTTTCCGCCCACGCTGGGAGTTTCCGGCAGCGCCCGCCAGGCCTCGCCGCAATACTGCTTGGCTGGGTCCTGGGAATTGAACTCCTTCACCCAGCCGGGAAGCGCGTTGGTGTACCAGGTGCTGGTGATAAAGTGCGCGTCTCTCGGGTCGGCCCAGTAGACAGCGCTGGGCATGCGCCCGCCCATCATGATAGCCGCCCGGTCTTTCCAGGAAATAGCTACTACGCGCGACTTCAGCCCCGAGGCCAGCCGCAGCTCGTCGCCAAAAGTGCTGGCCGTCAGGTTGTGGGGCGACATGCCCATGCCGGAAGCCGCTCCCACCAGGTGAACCTCGGGGTCGGCCACGCAATAGACATCCTTGCCGAGAGCCGGCACGTACCAGTTGTTGCCGATAATGCCGTTCAGGTTGCCGTAGGCGCCGGTGGCCAGCGCGGCATGGCCCGGACAGGTGGCCGTGGTGGCGTAATCGTACCGGCAGTTCACAAAGTTGGCCCCTCCCAGCAGCAGGTTGAAGCCTCCCTGCACAAACTCCGGCCGAAAGCGCAGCAGGTAGTCGTAGCGGAACTGGTCAATCACCAGCATGATGATCAACCGGGGCTTGCGGATGGCCGCACGCCCGCCGACAGCCTGCGGAGCAGCCGCCCGGATGGGCACCCAAAGTGCCGTCAGGCTGGCCAGGAATAAAAAAATCGCCAGACGTTTGCGCACAACGCCCCTCGTTGAATCCTGCTATTGAGGTTTAAGCGAGTTAGTTTAACACAGAGATCCGATGAGGAAGCCGGGGAATCAAAGCGCGCCAGTCGAAAACAAGCGGGTGATCGAAGCTCCGTGGCCCGAGCCGAAGGCTGGTCGAAACACCCGCTGAAAGCGCAACCCATCCGCCCTGCCTTTCAGTTGACGCTAGGCGGGTTTTCGCTTAAATTACAGGTTCAAAAGAACAGCGCGTCGAGCCTTCGGTTCCCAGGCGCTGCGGGCGGATTCCATTGCCCGGAAAAATCCCTGTCTGCTTTTTGAACGCGAGGGTTCGTGCGCTTTCCATCCTTTCGCAAGCTGTTTATTTTGATTGCACTTTGCCCGGCCATTCCCGCAGTGGCGCTCACTCCGGTGGCCGCGCGGCACGGCATGGTAGTTTCTAATAGTCGGCTGGCTACCGAGGCAGGCGTTGAAATCCTCAAGGCGGGCGGCAATGCGGTGGACGCGGCTGTGGCCGTGGGCTTTGCTCTGGCCGTCACCTATCCCTTTGCCGGCAACATCGGAGGCGGCGGCTTCATGATGATCCGCATGACAGGCGAACCGCCTGTGATGGTGGACTACCGCGAGGAGGCGCCTGGCCTGGCCACCCGCAATATGTATCTGGACAAGCACGGCCACATCATCCCCAACGCCTCCATCGTGGGCGCACTATCCGTGGGCGTGCCGGGGACGGTAGCGGGCCTTGCCACGGCCGAGCAGAAATACGGCAGCCTGGGCCTGGCCCGCGTGATGCAACCCGCCATCCGACTGGCGAAGGAAGGCTTCCCGGTCAGCTACTATCTGAGCCAGTCCCTCAAGAGCCATCAGGAACTCCTTTCAAAGTTTGTGGCCAGCCGCCGCATCTTTCTGCACGAAGGACACCCCTACCAGCCGGGAGAGATTTTCAAGCAACCCGAACTGGCCTATACGCTCGAACAGATTGCCCAGCACGGGCCCAACTATTTTTACCTGGGCCGGGTCGCCACCGACATCGTCAACACCATGAAAGAGTATGGCGGCATTATCACCAGCGAAGACCTTTCCGATTACCACGCCATCATCCGAAAGCCGCTGGTGGGGCAGTTCCGTGGCTACGATATCCTGGCGCCGCCGCCGCCCAGCTCTGGAGGCGTGGCCCTCATTGAAATGCTGAACATCCTGGACCCGCTCGACCTGGGGCCGCCGGATAGCTACCATTCCATGCACCTGATTGTGGAAGCCATGCGCCGCGCCTACGCCGACCGGGCCGCTTACCTGGGCGACACGGATTTCAGTTCCGTTCCGGTGAAGGGGCTCACCAGCGTGAAATATGCCGACGAACTGCGTAAGGAAATCCTGAAGTCCAAACCCGACGCCAAGGTGCGCGCTGGCAATCCGGTACCTTTCGAAGGCCCGAACACCACCCACTTTTCCGTGGTGGATGCGGAAGGAGATGCGGTTTCCAACACCTACACTCTGAACAACGGCTACGGCAGCGGCGTGACGGTGGAGGGCGCAGGCTTTCTGCTGAACGACGAGATGGACGACTTTACCTCCAAGCCGGGCACACCCAACATGTTTGGCCTCATCCAGAGCGAGGCCAACGCCATTGCGCCGCACAAGCGCCCGCTTTCATCCATGACACCGGTCATCGTGCTGTTCAACAACAAGGTTCGGCTGGTTCTGGGGTCGCCGGGCGGCGGCACCATCATCAACACGGTGCTCCAGGTGCTGCTGAACGTGGTGGTTTACCACATGGACGTGCTGCAGGCCGTCGACGCGCCGCGCTTCCACGACCAGTGGATGCCTGACCAGATCACGTATGAAAAGTGGGGTTTTTCTGCCGATACCCTTGAGAAGCTAAAAAAAGCCGGGTATAAGCTGCATGAAACGGACAGCCTGGGCCAGTGCGAAGCCATCGCCATTGATCCCCAAACGGGCTGGCGCTTTGGCGCGGCCGATCCGCGGGGCACGGGGAAGGCGGCAGGGTACTGATGAACTTTGCGCTTTCAACTCACCTCTTTGCAAATGAAAGGCTCTCGTCACACATCCTGGACGGCATTGCAAACGCCGGATTCCGGCAGGTGGAAATCTTCGCCGCGCCCCAGCACCTGGATTACCATGACCCCAACCACGTTCGCGACGTGGGGGAATGGTTCGGCGACCATGACGTGGAGCCCTTCTCGCTGCACGCGCCGCTTTATGCCGACAAGGAATGGGGCAGCGCCGGAGGGCTGCCCATCTCCGTGGCCTACCTGGAACGCCGCAAACGCATTGAAAGCATGGAGGAAATCAAGCGGGCCATCGAAGTGGCGGAGCATCTACCATTCCGTTACCTGATTCTCCACCTTGGGTTGCCGGAAGAGGAATTCACCATCGAGAAGTTTGACGCCGCCTTCACCTCGCTCGAGCACCTCAACATCTACGCCAAGGAACGGGGCGTGAGCATCCTGCTGGAAAACATCCCTAATGAGCTGACAGCGCCCGAGCGGCTCATCCGCTTTATGCACTACACCCACATGGGCCTGAAGGTCTGCTTTGACACCGGCCACGCCCACATGACCTGCGGCGTCGACCACGCCTTTGAGGTGCTGCAGGACCACATCGTCTCCACCCACGTCCACGACAACTGGCAGGAAAAGGACGAGCACCTGGTGCCGTTTGCCGGGGGCATTGACTGGGAACGCACCGTGCGTGCATTTCGCAGCCTCGGCGAAGAGGTTCCCATCATGTTTGAACTGCGCAACTTCGGGCCTGCGGCGGAGTGCTTCGCAAAGCTGCACGAAATCATGAGAAGGATGGAGGAGATCCGATAAGCATGGGAACGCCTTCGCCGCCCGTCGTTGAAATTCGCAACATGAGCCAGCACGTGGACCAGGAAGTCACCGTCGAGGGATGGCTCTACAACATGCGCACGAGCGGCAAAATCCTCTTTCCGATTTTCCGCGACGGCACCGGCCTGATGCAGGGCGTTGTGGTCAAGAGCGCCGTGCCGCCTGAGCTGTTTGAACAGGCGCGCAGTCTCACCCAGGAATCCTCTCTGCGCGTCACCGGCAAGGTCCGGGCCGAGCCCCGCGCTCAAGGCGGCTACGAGTTGGGCGTTACCGGCCTCGAAATTCTCCAGCTGGTCCCCGCCGATCAGCCTTACCCCATCACGCCCAAGGAACACGGCGTCGAGTTCCTGATGGACCATCGCCACCTGTGGCTGCGCTCCACGCGCCAGCGGGCCATCCTGGGCGTGCGGCACCAGATCATTCGCGCCTGCCGCAACTTTTTTGACGACCGCGGGTTCATTCTGGTCGATACGCCCATCCTCACCCCCAGCGCCTGCGAAGGCACCACCACGCTGTTTGAGGTGGATTACTTTGACCAGAAAGCCTACCTGGCGCAGTCCGGGCAGCTTTACGCTGAAGCTGCTGCCATGTCCGTGGGAAAGTCCTACAACTTCGGACCAACTTTCCGGGCCGAAAAATCCAAAACGCGCCGCCACCTGATGGAATTCTGGATGGTCGAGCCGGAAGTTGCCTTTGCCCAGCTCGATGACGTGATGCAACTGGCCGAAGATCTGGTGGCCGGCGTCATTGCTCGCGTGCTGGAAAATTGCCGCCCGGAACTCGAAACCCTGGGCCGCGACGTCAGCAAGCTCGAGCGCTGCACGCCCCCCTTCCCGCGCATTTCCTACGACGAGGCCATCAGGATCCTCAAGGAAAAGGGCAGTGAAATCGAGTGGGGCGGCGATTTCGGAGGCACGGATGAAACGCTGCTGGCCGAAAGCTTTGACCGGCCGGTGATGGTCCACCGCTACCCCAGCCAGGTGAAGGCTTTTTACATGAAGCCCGACCCCAACCGCCCCGAACTCGCCCTGTGCGTGGATATGCTGGCGCCGGAGGGCTACGGCGAAATCATCGGCGGCAGCGAACGCCTGGCGGATTACGACCTGCTCGTGAAGCGCATGGAAGAATCGAACCTTCCGCGCAAGGCCTTCGAGTGGTACCTCGACCTGCGGCGCTACGGTACCGTTCCGCACGGCGGCTTCGGCATGGGCATCGAACGCGTCGTGGCTTGGATCTGCGGGCTCGACCACGTCCGCGAGACCATTCCCTTTCCCCGCATGCTCTACCGCCTGACCCCGTGAGATTGTTCCCGCTGGTCTTTGCAGAAGGACCGTTTGCAGCCCCTCAGCGACGTCACTCCCCACCCATTCCTCAATCAATTCCTTTCTCCACCAAAGGACTCGTATCTTACTGCTTTGCAGGACGAGCACAGTTCTTTGACATTCGCCAGGACTCAGTCTAAGTTAGAGGTCATCAGTCAGGTGTTTTTCCTAACTCAAAGCAAGGGAGGCAACAACCATGGGTCTTATTGAGTGGATTGTGGTTGGGCTGATTGCGGGTTGGCTGGCTGGAAAAGTGATGAAAGGTGGGGGATACGGGATCCTCATCGACATTGTCCTTGGGATGCTCGGAGGTATCCTCGGCGGATGGATTTTCACAATGCTCGGCATTTGGCCCGGGGGCGGCATCATCGGAGCGATCATTGTGGCTTTCGTTGGGGCGGTGATCCTGGTCTGGATTTCACGCCAACTGAAGAAAGCTTGAGCAGCCTTAATTAAACAAAACGAACGCGTCGCGGCCCGGGTCATTGGGAGATTTTTGCGGACTTTTGCCGTAAGGCTGAGGCCAGAGGCAACCTGATCCGGGACGCTTACCTGGCGGCCCTCGCCATCAAATCCGGTTGCGAGTGGATTACGACCGACCGCGATTATAGCCGCTTCACCAGCCTTCGGTGGCGGCATCCGTTGCGCGAGGAGATTCGTCCGCGTCCCTGATTGCGTCCCTTTCGCGGCTTCCACCGCCTGACGCCGTGAAACCTGATTTGGCTGGCACACGCGTCGCAGTTTTTGCGATGTGTGCGAAACGCCGCGCCAATGAATCAGCCAGCAGCCGAAGGTTTTTGGGGTTCTCTGTGTTCTCTGTGCCGTGAAAAGATTCAACACAGAGGGCTCAAAGGCTCTCCGGGAACTCTGTGTTAAAATTTTGCCCCATGGTTAAGCCAAACCGTGATTCAATCGTGGCTGGCAACCACCAGCCCCGGGAGGAAAAACTCATGACCCTACCCATCTCACGCCGTGAAGCACTTCGCAAGGCATTGCTGGTCGCGGGCTCGATGGGCGCGGCGGCGGGGCTCTATGCAAAGTCCCGCGGGCCGGAACGCGCCTTCACCCCTGCTGAAGGTGCCCGCATCCGCGAGGAATCCTTTGCTTTCCTCCAGAAGTGCCACCGCAAGGACGGCGGTTACAATCCTTCGCCCGACCCCGCCTATCACGGCAACTCCGACACGGCGGAGAGCGACCTGGCCGCGGTCACCTATGCCGCCGTGCTTGCCAAGACTTTCCAGCGCAAGTTGCCTGGTGCCTCGCGCTCGGCGGAATTCATCCAGGGCCACCAGCAGCCGGACGGCGTTTTTGTGAATCATGAAGGCAATCTGAAGCCCACGGACGACCTCGCCATCCTCTACAACACCGTGCAGGGAGTCGTGAGTCTGCGGGCGCTGGGTGAAAAGCCCCGCGTCAATCCCGTTCATGTGATGGACCGTTTTTTTAAGAACGACCGCTTCCGCAAGCTGCCGTGGTACACCATGAGCTTTTATCCGCTGTTCTACGCCTCGCTCGGAGCCCACTTTCCCGACGAGTACCGGAAGGCCATTGCAAGCTGGCTGCGGAGCCATCAGTCGCCCGACGGCTACTTGGCCAACCTTGTGGCCTCCACGTTCCACCTGGTGCATTTCTTCCGCCTGATCGGCCAGCCTGTACCGCGCGCCTCTGCGGTTGTTGATAGCGTGATCAAGGGCCAGCAAGCCAACGGTGCATGGCACCATCATCCTCGCTCCTGGGACGTCCATTCGTGCTTTGACGCCGTGTTTATTCTGCGGCAGTTGGGTGGCGACTCGAAACGATGCCGCGCTGCCATCAACAAGGGCGCCGATTGGGCTCTCACTTGCCGCACGGCCGACGGCGGGTTCAGCCATTTTCCCGGTGAGCATTCGGACGTGGACGCGGTCTATTTCCAGTTGGGAACGCTGATCCAGGCAGGCCGCATTCCCGGCGCCGATTTCAACCTGCCCGACGCCGAAACCCTGAGCTGGGGCCACGCCATGAAACCCGGCAAAATCTATCCCTATCCCTGATAGGCGGAGAAAGGGCACGAGTTCACTCGTGCCGCCAGAGAGACCAACAACACGTCGCTTCAGCCGCTGAAGGCTTTGGTCTTCTCTGTGCCCTCTGTGTTCAAGCTTTTAACCCACTGAGAATCCAGAGAAGGCCGCGCGATTAAACCACACCGCAAATAGCCTGGGCGACTACCAATTTTCATCGAACGCTGCAATACTCTTTCTATGAAGATTCGCATTCTTGGAATCCCGCTGGATCTGGGCCAGGCGCGCCGCGGCGTGGACATGGGCCCGTCGGCGGTGCGCGCGGCGGGGCTGAATTCCGTGCTCAAGGCGCTGGGCCACCAGGTAGAAGACGCCGGCAACATCCACGTGCGCATTGCCGAGGAGCAGCACTTTGGCGACAAGCGCGCGAAATACATGAATGAGATTGCGGCCACGTGCCGCGAGGCTGCCGAGCGCGTCTACCAGTCCGTGAAGGACGGCTGGTTCCCCATTTCTCTGGGTGGAGACCATTCGATAGCCATGGGCACGCAGGCCGGCGTTTCGCGGCTCTATCATGAACAGAACCAGCAAATCGGCTGCATCTGGATTGACGCGCACGCCGACATGAACACGCCCGACACCAGCCCCAGCGGCAACGTTCACGGCATGCCGTTTGCCGCTTCGCTGGGTTTCGGCCCCGAAGAGCTGGCCAATATTTTCGGCTTTGCGCCCAAGCTGAGCGCCGCAAATTGCGCTCTCATTGGCCTGCGCGATCTCGACAACCGCGAGCGCCGCCTGGTGAAAGATTCCGGCCTCCACGCCTTCACCATGCGCAACATTGATGAGTACGGCCTGCGTACGGTGATGGAGAAGAGCATTGCGCTTGCCGCCGACGGCACGGCGGGTTTTGTGGTATCACTGGATATGGACGTGGTCGACCCGCATGAGGCTCCCGGCGTGGGCACCCCCGTCCAGGGCGGCATTACTTTTCGCGAAGCCCATTTGATCATGGAAATGATTTCTGATAGTAAGAAGATGCTGGCGCTTGAAGTGGTGGAAGTGAATCCCATCATCGACGTCCTCAACCGGACGGCGATTCTGGCTGTGGGGTTGGCGGCTTCGGCTCTGGGAAAGAAAATCCTGTGAAAAAACGTATTCGAGTCGGGGTTCTGTTTGGCGGGCGTTCGGGCGAGCACGAGGTCTCGCTCACTTCCGCCGCCTCCGTCATCAAGGCGCTTGACCGCAAGAAATATGAGGTGGTGCACATCGGCATCACGCGCGAAGGCCGCTGGTTCATGGGGCGGGGGGTGCTGCGGACGCCGGCGGAGGTCTTTGTAAGAGGGAAATCGGTACTTCCTTCCGCCGATCCCTCCGGCCCAAGGTTTTTTACCCGGCACGTGCGCCCGGGGGCGAACCGCGTGCCCGGGGTCGACGTCATCTTCCCGGTGCTCCATGGCACGTTTGGCGAAGACGGCACCATCCAGGGCCTGCTGGAACTTGCGGGCATCCCTTACGTGGGCGCGGGAGTGCTGGGTTCCTCCGCGGGCATGGACAAGGACGTGATGAAGCGGCTGTTCCGCGACGCAGGCCTGCCCGTGGTGGAGTGGGTTTTGGTCCTGCGCAGTGAGTGGAAGCAAAGCCCCGCGCGCCTGCGCAAGCTGATTGAAACGAAGCTCGGCTACCCGCTGTTCGTCAAGCCGGCGAACCTGGGCTCATCGGTGGGCATCAGCAAAGTCCGCAATCGCCGCGAGCTCGGCCCGGCCATTGACCTGGCGGCAGGATATGACCGCAAGATAATCGTCGAAAAGGGCCTGGACGCACGCGAGATTGAATGCGCGGTGCTGGGCAATGATTCGCCCCGGGCTTCCGTTCCGGGCGAAATCGTTTCGGTGAACGAGTTCTACGACTACGAGGCCAAATACGTGAAGGAGGGCTCGGAGCTACTGATTCCCGCAAAGCTTTCGCAAGCCCAGACGCGCAGTGTAAAAGATTTCGCCTTGCGCGCTTTCCGCGCCGTGGACTGCATCGGCATGGCGCGCGTGGATTTCCTGCTCGACCGGCCGAGAGGCACGCTGTTCGTCAACGAGCTCAACACCATTCCGGGCTTTACGCCCATCAGCATGTATCCCAAGCTGTGGGAAGCCAGCGGCCTGCCCTATCCCGAACTGCTCGACCGACTCATCCAGTTGGCGCTGGAACGCCACCGCGAAAAAGAACAGACCCGCTACGATTACAGCTAAACCGAAGAACCGCAGGCCGTAAAGGCCTGCGCTACAAAGTCACGTCCCTTGACATTGCGTGATCCTCTGTGATATCTAACTAACCAGATAGTTAAATGGTTTCATCATGGCAGGAAAAGCCCCAGCCAAAGGCGCTTCTCAAACTCCGGACACTTGCAGCGTCATCCTGAACGCCGCCGAACACATCTTTGCCGAGCACGGGCTGGCGGGCGCGCGCATCGATGCCATTGCCCGCGCCGCCCGCGTAAACAAGGCCCTCATCTACTACTACTTTAAAAGCAAGGATGCGCTCTACCTGGCCATCGTGGAGCGGCACATGAAGGAGTTTTCAAGCCAGGCCCTGGAACTCCTCGGGAGCAACAGGAGCGTGCAGGACAAAGTGCTCGACTATGTGAGCATGCACTTTGATTTCATCTCCGCCCGCACGGAATATCCCAGGCTCTTGCAGCGGTTCATGATGGCGGACTCGCGCCCCTTCCTGCGCATCCGCCAGAAGTATTTTGCGCCGGTCGCCAAAAAGTTTCAGGCGGTCATCAAGCAGGGCATCCGCAGCGGCGAGCTCTGCGCTTCGGATAGCACGCACACGGCCATCTCGCTGGTGGCGCTGACGGTCTTTTATTTTTCCGCCGCGCCGGTGCTGAAGGCGTCTGGCATCATTAACGATCCTTATCGAAAATCGCAGCTGGCCAGGAGGAAGAAGGAAGTCCTCAATTTTGTACGCCGGGGGCTTTTTAAAGAACGTAAGGCAGGCTCCAAATGACGCGCAAACTTTTCCTGGTGATTCTGGGCCTGGTGATTGCGGCGAGTATTGCCGTTTTCATCCTCACGCGCCCACCTTCAAAGGGCATGGTGCTCACGGGCCTGGTGGATGGGAACGAGGTCTCCGTCAGCTCGCAGATTTCCGGCCGGCTGCAGCAGGTGCTGGTGGATGAAGGCGACACGGTCACCAAAGGGCAGCTGCTGGCCACCATTGTTCCCCATGAGTTGCAGGCCGACCAGTCGTTTTACGCTTCGTCGATGAAGAGCGCCAACGCCCAGGTGGGAGCCGCGCGCGCCACCCTGAAGTTTCAGGAACTGCAGACGCGCGACCAGATTCGGCAGGCGGAGGCCAACCTCTCCGCCACCCAGGCGCAGTTGAAGCAGGCGCAGGCCAACCTTGTGCTCGCCCGGCAGAACTTTAAACGCACCGAAGGCCTCTACAAACAGCAGATAGTTTCACAGCAGCAGCAGGACCAGGCGCAGACTACTCTGCAGACGGCAGAGGCAAACGTCGAATCGCTGGAAAAGCAGGTGCAGTCGGCACGGGCGGCGGTGGCCCTGGCCCGCTCCAACGCCCAGCAGGTCACCATCCGGGAACGCCAGCTTGCCGCCAATCAGCATCAGTTTGCGGCGGCGCGCGCTCAGGACCAGGCCGCCCAGGCGCGCCTCGACTACACGGAAATTCGCTCACCGATCAACGGGCTGGTGACGCTGCGGGCGGCGCTGACGGGCGAGGTGGTGAATCCGGCGCAGCCCATCGTGGTGCTTTACGATCCCGACAAGCTCTGGGTGCGGGTGGACATTCCAGAGACCGACCTTCATCTCATCCGCATGGGCGAGCGCCTGCCCGTGCGCTTTCCCGGCGGAGTTGAGCGCACCGGCACCGTCTATTTCCGCGGCGTCGACGCTGAATATGCCACGCAGCGCGACGTGAGCCGCACCAAGCGCGACATCAAAACGTTCCAGATCCGCCTGCGGGTGGATAACAAGGACCGCCTGCTGGCGCCGGGCCTCACGGCCTATGTCACGGTGCCTATCAACGACGGGCAATAGGCGCCGCGTAGCGGGAAAAGGTTTCCCTGCGCACCGTTAAGGAATTGTGGAATGGCAGCCATTGAAGTTGAAAAGCTCACCAAGCGTTTCAACGGATTTACCGCCGTTGACGCACTCAGCTTCCGTGTGGAAGCGGGCGAAATCTTCGGCCTGCTGGGCCCTAACGGCGCCGGCAAGTCCACGCTGATCCGCATGCTCACCACGCTGATTCCACCCACCGAGGGCACGGCGCTGGTGAACGGCTTTGACGTGGTCCGCCACCAGAATCAGGTGCGGCATTGCATCGGCGTCATTCCGCAGGCCATGACGTCTGACCTGGACCTGAGCGCGGAAGAAAACCTGAACATCTTTGCCAAGCTTTACGGCGTGCCGCGAGCCCGGCGCCCGCAAATCATCATGGAGTTGCTGCACGCGGTGGAACTGGAAAAGTGGGCCAAGCATCCCGTCAAACACCTTTCCGGCGGCATGCGGCGGCGGCTTGAAATTGCGCGCGGCCTGGTGCACGAGCCCAAAATCTTTTTTCTGGACGAACCGACCACGGGGCTCGACCCCACGTCGCGCATCGCCGTGTGGGAGATGCTGGTCAACATCAAAAAGCAGCGCGACCTCACCATCCTGCTCACCACGCATTACATGGATGAGGCCGACCGCCTCTGCGACCACATCGCCATTGTCGATCACGGCAAGCTGGTGGCGCTCGATTCGCCAATGAAGCTGAAGGCCTCCATCCCCGCAGCGAGTTTTCTTGAAGTCAGCTTCTCCGCCGTGCCCGAGGGCTGGCCGGAGACGTTGCGGCACCTGGCGCACGTTGAAAGCGTCGTCGAGCACGATCACATTTTTCGCATCGCTTCACACAACGGTCCCCGCACCACCGTGGAACTGGTGGAATCGGCGCGGCACGCGGGCATTGAAGTGTCATCGCTTTCGGTGCAAAGCACCACTCTGGACGACGTTTTTACGCACTACACCGGCCGCCAGCTTCGCGACGAGCTGCAGCAGGGCACCTTTGAAACCAGCCTGATGCCTCCACGATAGTGACGGTGCAGCCGGGCCAGGAAATTTATGAATCGCATCGCAGCCATCATCCAACGCGACCTGTTAAAGTTTTTCCGCAGCCCTGCGCTGATGATGGCCTCGCTCATTTTTCCGCTGGTGCAGCTCGTCGTGCTGGGCTACGCCTTTGGCGGCAAGATCAAGAACCTGAAGGTGGGCGTCGTCAACCAGGACCATGGCCTGCAGACGGTCCGCCTGCGCGAAATGTTCGGCGCCATTGCTGCCAACGCGCGCACCTTCACCACCGTCAACTACAACGACCCCCGCCATGCGCTCACCGACCTCAAACAGGGACGCATCAACGCCGTGCTGGAAATCCCGCCCCACTTTTCGCGCGACGTTCTGGAACAGCATGCGCCGAAGATTGCGCTGGTTGAAGACAATACCGACAACTTTGTCACCAGCGCGCTGGAAGGAGTCTTCACCGGCCTGGTCAGCGCCTTCAACCAGCCTCAGGTGCAGCCGCGCGTGCCCACCGGCGCCCAGCTCAAAGTGGTGGAGCTTTACCCTTACGTGCCTTACATTCAATACCTGCTGGCGGGCAGCGTGGTGCTGGCCATTTTTGTTTCCGCCATGATCGGCGGCGGCATCATCTATATCGATGACAAGGCGCGCGGCCTGCATGAGGGCTATCTGGTCACGCCCATCAGCAAGTTTGAACTCATCATGGGATTCACGCTTTCCGGCGCCAGCAAGGCCATCCTGGCGGGTTTCCTGCTCAGCACGCTGGGAGCGCTGCTGGCCGGCATCCCCCATCCCTTTGATCCTGTGCGCATCCTGCGCCTCATCGTCGTCATCGTGGTCAGCTCCATGGCGCTTATCAGCATGATGTTTCTGATGATGGTGCGCATCAGCGACCCGCTGGTTCCGCGCGCCATCTTCGGCGTGCTCAACACGCTGCTCTTCTTTCCCTCGGGCGCCGTCTATCCCATCAACGCCTTTCCGCCCTGGATGAAAGCCATCACCGTGGTCGATCCGTTCACCTACGCCGTCCACGCCTTCAAGACGCTCTTCCTCAAAAACACCGGTTTCGGCGCCATCTCCTTTGACCTCCTCTATCTCACCGTTTTCAGCGTCATCATGATGACCTGCGCCACGCTGCTCTTCCGCCGCACATTGTAGCGCGGGGCTTCAGCCCGGCATCAGTTTTCAGGAATTGTAGCAGCGGCTTTACGCCGCCATTTGAGTTATCGCATGGCGAGGTAGACTCGCCGCTACCCCAACACTGCAAACATCCTGGCGCAGCCCTCTTCCGGCTGTGCCGCAGAGCCATCACTTCGTCCTTTTCGAAGGTGCAGGAGGTATCAGGTCGGTCTTTGGATGGTCTGGAAGAATCAAGGGCGGCAACGGCTTCTGATTAAAGTTAAAGTCGTTTTTCAGGTCGCCCAGGATCGAAACATTTTCGCGGACAGTCGGCCTGGCATCCGGCCTTCCATCCGTCCTGGGATTCAGCCGCGCCCCTCCCAGAAAGTCGTCCTCGACAAATTTCAAATAGGCGTCGAAGCTGAGAATCTGGTGGTCGATGTAATGAGTTTTGGCGTAAGGGGAAATGACCATGGCCGGAACGCGCAGGCCATACCCGTTGATGTCCACTGCCGGGGGCCGCACATGATCGTAAAAACCGCCCCAGTCGTCCCATACCAGAAAGATCGCGCAGTCTTTCCAATCGGGACCCTTACTCACGGCATTGATCAGGCCCGTCACATAGCTCTGGCCGACGGAAACCAGCGCGGTAGGGTGCTCGCTGACGTTTGAGGAAGGCGCAATCCATGAGACGGCGGGCAACGTGCCATCCTTCGCCGCCTTATAAAAGTTTTGGATCGGCTCGACATCGGAAAGCTGGCGATCGCCCTTCACCGTGTCGAAATAGGGCAAAGTGTTCCACCAGTCGGGCGTTCTGGCTATTCTTTCCGCGTATGGGCACGGCCCCAGCCCGCTATCGCAGTCCGGATTCGAGCTTTTGAAGACGTAATACGCCCAACTCACATGGTCCTTGTGCAGCAGGTAGGTGATGTCCGTCCATCCGTAGATGGGCGGCTGCGGCTTCGGGGACAATCCTCTCTTCTCCCTTTCCCGCTCCCTGACTGCAAGCGGCACGCCGGCCCCCATATCCGGCGGCACGGCCGGGTTGATGTCGTTGACGCAGCCCATCGGGTCGTTATGTTTAAAACAATAGGCCGACCATGCTGAAATTTCGTAGGTATGCGCGGGCAGGCTCCATGAGGCGACGGAGCAGAACATGTGATCGCAAAGCGTGTAGTTGTGAGCATACGCCCAGTAGTTTGGGATGTCCTTCCCATTGTCATATCCCATGACGTCGGGCGGAGCCGATGGTTTGCAAATGGCGGGGTTGACGTTGGGTCCACAACCGCGACCCTCCTTCTCAGCCACAATCACAAAGCCGTCCATGCGGCCGTTATCGATATCCTTCACGCTGGCAGCGGCGCCGTGGTTCGCTCCTGCGTTTTCGTCTTGCCGGTCGTGATACGGACTCATGCACTTTCCCGTCCTCGGATCAGGGTTGCACACGGTGAAGGCACCGTCCTTCCGCGGCAATCCGTCCGCTCCGGGAAAGGTACCGAAATAGCTGTCGAAGGAACGGTTCTCCTGCATGATGATGATAATATGGCGAATCTTGTGAATACCTTCTGGCTTGGAGCCTTTGGACTGGGCGGGGTACGCTGCCGCAGGCATCAAAAACAATAATGGCAACACAAACGCAAATAGCCTTACTTTTTTCAGGGCAGCACCAATTCCCGGCAGCCATGAAGATTTGTGGGTCCTGTATCGCCGCATTGAATGTGTTCTCCTCTCTACAAAGCGGTTGATTATGATTTGATTCAGAGTAATTAGAATGCTGAGTCGTGCCACACTCATTGGCACTCGGCCTTATGGTTTACCAATAAAATCTCAAGGGGTCGCACGATTCGTTCCCGCTTGTTTCCAATTAAGCCACAAGTCTACCACTGATCTTCCGGCGTCAATCTTTTTTGAGGATCCAGCCGGTGGCGCGAACGTTAATTTTGGGGGGGCAGGGCTTCAGCCCTGCCAGAACGGCCGAAACCCACAACAAAAAGCCCTCTCCCAGAGGGAGCGTGGCCGGGCATTGCGGCCGGGTGAGGGGTGTTTTTCCACACTGCACTTCAGGGCAGAGCTTTCATCCTTCACAATTCATAATTTCTCTTCCCGCCACCCAAGGCACCTCTGCTACCATCGTTCCAGTTCTGTTAAGCGGATGACTGAAACCCAGCGGAGGGATTCCAATGCTTTGTCATGCTTTTGCCGACCGCGTCGAATGCCACGACCGTGGCCGTCCCGTCACGATCGCTCCCGACGGCGTCGACCTGGGCGACAGGGTCGCCTTCCTTCGCGCCCTGCACGATGAACTCGTCGCTCACTTTCAAAACTCCGGCGCGCACCACGTCGCCATCGAATATCAGAACCTGGGAATGGCCAAGAAGAAGGTCAACCGGCAGGTGGGCGAAGTCACTGCCATCATCCTCGGCGCCGCCATCCACGCCGGCGCCAGCGTCGAGCAGTCCTGAATCCGTAACACACCCGACGTGCAGCCAACCGCCCGCTTCCTCCGGCGCAGATTTGAAGTTCAAGCTGGAATTGGCAGCCATCCGGGCATAAGATAGCCGCAGGGGCCACAACCACCGCCATCCAACCATGCGGTGAGTGAATCTACCAAATCTTTCGGGAGGCTAAAATGAAGACTCTTGTCTGCCTCGTTTTTGTCCTTTCCCTGGCTGGCCACCCCGCCACACTCGCGGGGCAGGAGCGGCAGCCGATTATCGACATGCATCTGCACGCCCACGAGCCGCATGACGTGCCGCCGGGAGCGCCCGCGCTGTGCCGTCCGGAACCATGCCGCGGAGAAGGCGAAGCCACCGCAACCAGCGCCGAAACGCTCCGCAAGACCCTCGAAATGATGGACCGATACAACATCGTCAAAGGCTTTCTCAGCGGTCCCGACCTGAAAATCGTCCACGAGTGGGCTGCCGCGGCGCCGGGCCGTTTTATTCCCTCGCCCTTTATCCTGCAGCCGGGCCAGCCCCCAGCGGAAGTTCTGCAGCGCGAGTACGATGAAGGCCGCCTTGCCGGCATGGGAGAAATCGGCACGCAGCTCATGGGGATTTCCCCCAACGACCCTGCTCTGGAACCGTATTTCAAGCTCGCCGAAGAACGCGACCTGCCTGTCCTGATTCACACCCTCGGCATCGGTCCGTACCTGCCCGGCTTCCGCTCGGCCGCAGGCGACCCGCGGCTCCTGGAACCGGTCCTGGTGCGCCACCCGAAGCTGCGGATCTTTGTCGAGAACGCCGGCTATCCCTATCGCGACGCGATGATCGCCATGATGTACCAGTACCCCCAGCTCTATGCCGACCTGTCCACCATCACCTGGCTCATCCCGCGCGCGGCCTTCTACGAATATCTGCAGGCGTTCGTCCGAGCCGGCCTCGGCAAGCGCCTCATGTTCGGTTCGGACCAGATGCGGTGGCCGGAGGTCATCGGCAAAGGCGTGGAAGCCATCGAGCAGGCGGATTTCCTTTCCGAAGAACAGAAAAGGGACATCCTTTACAACAACGCCGCCCGATTCCTGCGCCTCACCAGCGACCCCGGCTAGCTTTCCCGGTCCCTCCAGCCCAGGAGTGGCGTTACCGCCCCGGCGTAGCACAGGCACTTGCAGCCTGCGGTTCTTTGTTTGTAGGAAAAGCCGCGGGCCGTAAAGGCCCGCGCTACGAGAGCTGCTGCGCGTTCCATCATCGAATCTGGACCAACTCGGACTCAGGTTGGGGACGAATGGCGGGAGGTTTCCAGCGTGAAGGGCGGGCCGCGCGCGCCCGAAGCCGGCTCATCAGGAGCCCGACGCTTACGGAGGTTGTGATGAAGTGGTCAATCTTCACCGGGCCGGCCAGCCGGATGGTCCTGATCCAGTGCAAACCGCTGCTGATGGCGCAACCGCACTGCGAGCAGTCGGGCGTTCCGCCAAAAACGCAAGGTTCCACGCGGGTTTCGAGGTCGGCAGAATAGTTGGCTGACATCTTTGCGAAGACGCAATCGCCGGGATTTTCCGGCGGTCGAAGTACGGCCCGGCCCAGTCCTTCATTGAACAGCAACTTCGGGTACCGCTTTGCCAAAGCGGGCAATTGCCGTGCCAGGGTGGCGCGGTCGGCCGGCGCGAGAGTTTCCGGGCTCTGCTCGCCCAGCTGCGGCGTGTAGACGCTCACCCAGATGCGATTCACTTCCGGGCGGGCGCTCCAGAATTTCACGTACTCTTCCAGGTAGCTCTCGCGCTCGAGCATGGGACGAGTGATCGTCCAGTGCACGTTGAACTCGCGGCCTTCCACGTTTTTCAGAATGCGCTGGTAAGTGGCCGGCTTCCTCCGGACGTCGTGGTGTTCCGGCAGGCCATCCACG
>Ga0102953_1001114_pt1 | contig 17434 bp, 7 predicted proteins | sample SalPon2A_C_D2_MG_FD_78509 | JGI IMG/M metagenome (GOLD analysis project Ga0102953, IMG submission 78509) | Soil microbial communities from South San Francisco under conditions of wetland restoration - Salt Pond MetaG R2A_C_D2_MG | ecosystem: Environmental > Terrestrial > Soil > Wetlands | place... | reverse complement strand
TATGCCCGCATACATCATTTCATGCTTCCCGGGGATTATATTGCATATCGTTTGAGCGGCTCGGTCAATACAACCATTTCCGGGTTGTCCGAAGGAATATTCTGGGATTTTAAGAATCACGAAATTGCAGGCTGGCTCATGGACTACTACGAATTGAAAAGGGCCCATATCCCCGAAATTGTGCCTACTTTTTCCGAACAGGGCCAGGTGTCCTTGGAAGGTGCCGCCGCCTCCGGCCTGGCCCCGGGAACCCCCATCCTTTACCGGGCAGGGGACCAACCCAATAACGCCCTTTCCCTCAACGTCTTTCACCCCGGGGAAGTTGCCGCCACCGGAGGGACCTCCGGCGTGATGTACGCCATAACAGACTCCCTCTCAGTAAAGGAAAGTTCGCGGGTAAATAATTTTGCCCATGTAAATTATTCCGAAGACCAGGCTTTTATCGGTAAACTGCTTTGTATCAACGGGGCGGGAATTCAGTACCGGTGGCTGCTCAACAACCTTGACGTGGCTTCCTATGAGGAGATGAACGCCCTGGCCGACTCGGTTCCTATCGGATCCGAAGGAGTGGTGATCCTGCCATTCGGCAACGGGGCCGAACGGATGCTCAATAACAGGCGGGTGGGTACACGCATCCTCAACATCAACCTGAATACCCATAACAAGGCCCATCTGTGCAGAGCCGCGCTAGAAGGGATCGCGTTTTCCTTTGTATATGGTATGGAAATCATGAATTCCGACGGTATAACGGCCCGTGTGATCCGGGCGGGAGACGACAACCTGTTTCGCTCAGCACTTTTTTCCAGGACCATTGCTTCCCTCCTGGGAAAGGAAATCGAGATTTATCATACCACCGGGGCTATTGGCGCCGCCAGGGCCTGCCTCGTAAACGGTTCGAGCCTGGAGGCCTACGGGAAGCAGATCAAAGACAACGACTTTGTGATGAGCTATCAGCCCGCCACAGACATCAAGGCCTACCGGCAGGCTTATCAGCAATGGAAAAAAGAGCTGGAATCAAACATCAAAACCAATTAATATGGCACTTATAGGTAGCAAGGAATACTACAAAGGAATCCCCGAGATTAAATACGAGGGCAAAGAATCCGATAACCCGCTGGCATTCAAATATTATAACCCGGATCAAATGGTCAGCGGGAAAACCATGCGGGACCACCTGAAATTTGCGGTGGCTTACTGGCATAGTTTCTGCGGAACAGGAGCCGACCCTTTTGGCCCGGGAACCCTGAAGTTTCCCTGGGACGAACCCACGGATGCCCTGGCCGCCGCCAGGGAAAAGGCCGATGCAGCCTTTGAATTTATTACCAAGATGGGATTTGGGTATTACTGTTTCCACGACTACGACCTGGTGCGGGAAGCTCCTTCCTTTGCCGAGTCCGAAAAAAGGCTGGCTGCCATTGTGGAATACCTGAAGGAAAAACAACAGGCTTCCGGGGTGAAACTCCTTTGGGGCACCGCTAATTGTTTTTCTAACCCGCGTTACATGAACGGGGCTGCGACCAATCCCGATTTTAAGGTTCTCGCACGGGCAGGCGGACAGATTAAGCTGGCCCTGGATGCCACCATCGCCCTCGGAGGTGAAAATTATGTTTTCTGGGGTGGTCGTGAAGGGTATATGTCCCTGCTTAATACCGACATGAAAAGGGAACTTGACCACATGGGCCGATTTCTCGGCCTGGCCAGGGATTATGCCCGCGGCCAGGGATTTAAGGGTACCTTCTTTATAGAGCCCAAACCCATGGAACCTATGAAGCACCAATACGATTTTGATGCGGCTACCGTGATCGGGTTCCTTCACCAATACAATCTACAGAACGACTTTAAATTAAATATCGAAGTGAACCACGCTACCCTGGCCAGCCATACCATGCAGCACGAATTGGCCGTTGCCGCATCCCATGGCATGCTGGGAAGCATCGATGCCAACCGGGGCGATTACCAGAATGGCTGGGATACGGACCAGTTCCCCAACAATATTCAGGAAGTCACCGAAGCCATGCTGGTATTCCTGCAGGCAGGGGGCCTACAGGGGGGTGGTATTAATTTTGACGCTAAACTTCGCAGGAATTCTACGGATCTGGAGGACATTTTCCACGCCCATATAGGTGGAGCCGATACCTTCGCCAGGGCCTTACTGACGGCCGATGCCATTCTAAACAGCTCAGATTACCAAAGCCTCAGGAAAAAAAGGTATAGTTCTTTTGATTCCGGAAAAGGGAAGGATTTTGAAGATGGGAAACTCAACCTGCAGGCACTGTATGAACTGGCCCGCGAGAATGGTGAGTTGCAACTTCAAAGCGGTAAGCAGGAACTCTTTGAGAATATCATCAACCGGTATATCTGATCCTTCTCACTGATATGCACGCCTACATAGGCCCGATCCTGCCAGGCAGGCAATCTCTGCCTATTGCGCGAAATAGATATAGATCGCAATTACCAGAGCAACTATGGCCAGCCCTACCTGGTTCAGGTACTTGTAGGGTACAATATCCACCTGCTTCGTATACTCCTGTACGTACGCCACCTTCTGAGGGGCGAGCTTTCCGATCAGGAGCATGATGAGGATATTGGCCAGGAAGAGGATAGCCATCACATGCAAGTAGTGGGGATAGGCCGCTGCCTCTGTGGCTGCCAGGGTAGCCTTATCTGTGATCCCCGCATCCGCAGCCTGTTCCAGGGCACGATCCACCAGGATGGGCTTTAATACGAACTGGCTGAGGATGTATAAAATGGAACCCGAAATAATCCCGATCTTCGCTGCAATGGCAGGCACGTGTTTGGTCAGGTAGCCGACTACGATTATAGTCAGGATCGGGATGCTGTATATCCCGTTTACTTCCTGGAGGTAGCCAAATAAACTGCCTGCATTGGCAATCAGCGGTGCGATGAACATGGAGGCCAGGGCCAGGACAATTCCAAACCACTTACCGTATTTTACAACGGTCCGCTCGGGTGCGGCAGGGTTGATATGCTGCTTGTATATATCGATCCCGAACAGGGTGACCGAACTGTTCAACACGCTGTTGAAGGAACTCAGGATGGCGCCAAACAGTACGGCCGCGAAAAACCCGAGTAAGTAGGGCGGCAATACTTCATTCACCAGGGCCGGGTAGGCCTGGTCTGCCATGTCCAGTTTCCCTTCAAACAAATGATAGGCAATGATCCCGGGAAGGACGACAATTATCGGTCCGAGGACCTTTATGAAGGATGCCAGCAACAACCCTTTCTGTCCTTCCTTGAGGTTTTTTGCCCCCAGGGCCCTCTGAATGATCTGCTGATTGGTCCCCCAGTAAAATAATTGCACCAGCATCATCCCTGTAAAGATCGTGCTGAAAGGTACCGAAGCAGTTGGACCGCCGATGGAATTGAATTTGTCCGGGTTGTCCTGGTAAAGGGTATGTATCCCCGTTAACAAGTCGCCATTCCCAATGGCGAGGAGGCCAAATATGGGGATCATGATGCCTCCCACCAACAGGCCGATCGCATTGATACTGTCTGAAACGGCAACGGCCTTCAAGCCACCAAAAACCGCATAGATAGAACCGATAATCCCGATGCCCCAAACGCAAACCACCAGGGCGGCGGAGTCTGAAATGCCCAACAGGTGGGGCACGTCGAACATGGTACTGATGGCAAGGGATCCCGAATAGAGGATAATTGGCAGCAATACTACCACATATCCGGTGAGGAATAAGGCGGAGGTTATCGTCTTGGTAGCCACATCATAGCGTTCCTTCAGGAATTGGGGCACCGTGGTAAGGCCGCTCTTTAGGTACCGGGGCAGGAGAAAGACCGCCGTAACCACCATGGCGATGGCCGCCAGGGTCTCCCAGGCCATTACGAGAATCCCTTCCGAATACGCCGTCCCGTTGAGGCCCACGATCTGTTCCGTGGACAAATTGGTCAGCAGCAGAGATCCGGCGATTACGCCGGCGGTAAGGCTCCTGCCTCCCAAAAAATAACCGTCTGAGGAAGATTCATCGGTTGTTCTCGTGGCAATATAGGAAATGACCGCAACCAGCAAGGTAAAGCCGGCAAAAGAAAGGATACCTATCATTTTGAGTGAAGTTTGGTTTGTTTCCCTAAATATATTGGATTATTTACAAACTCATCCCCCCGCAGCGAAATTATCCCGCTTATTACAGATGAAGCAGCCTTTTTCCATTCAATAGCCAACCCTGAGCCATCTGCCGGAATACATGGGTTTCCTCATGAAATATTAACTTCTCATTAATCTTATTAACTTCTTCTTAATCCTGCCTTTCTGAGCCTTTGCCTATCTTTCCTGCCTGGTTTGAATCGCATAAGAAGGATGGTTGGACTTGTTTTATTGCCGGTCTCCTGAATAGTGGCTTCGGCATAAAGGAAGATTAACTTTTAGTCAGTTCGTGGGACCCGAAAAAATGCACTTACGCCTTACAGGCAATCTGAATAAAACGCCCAAAGTAAATTCCCCGAATCACGCCACCGGAAGCGGGAAATCATGGGCCTTTTTCGGCACTTCCCCAGGCCGGTCATCTCCAAATATACATTCCTTCCGGGACAGGCAGGCAAGACCGGCTTTGCGTTTCCCGATTCCGATCCGCGTTTCCTTCCGGGCATTTCTCGAATCCGGCATCCCCAACCCCTTCGGCTACCCTTTTGGGTTAACCCCTTTTTGTACATTTGGGGCCTTTGTTTAAAATGGCCCAGGGATACGGTAAAAATGAGTTAGGAACTAATGAATACAATGAATATCACATGTGTGGCCGATCTGGTTGAGGGACAGGTAGCTTTTATCCACCGGCTCCATTTTGGGATACTTGCGAAAAATTGAAAATGAGGGTGAATTCTGAAAATATAATTGTTGTATGCATTCTCCTGCTAGTATTGCTCGCTGCCGCATGCAATGAAGATAGCAAAACGACGGAAGGACAAAACGCCGGCAAGCCCACGCTTTTTAGCCTGGTGGAACCGGACAGTTCCGGGATTGAATTTGTCAATACCGTCGTGAACCAAAAGAATTTCAACATTTTCAAATACCGGAACTTCTACAATGGAGGCGGAGTTGCGATCGGCGACATTAACAATGACGGCCTCCCCGATATCTACCTCACCGGAAACATGGTCCCGAACAAACTCTACCTGAACAAGGGGAACTTTAAGTTTGAAGATATTTCCAAAAAAGCCGGGGTGGAAGGCAACAAACCCTGGTCTACGGGGGTGGTAATGGCCGATGTGAACGCAGACGGGTATCTGGATATCTATGTGAGCAACGCAGGGAACATGGAGGGGAACAACCACGACAACGACCTCTATATCAATAATGGCGACCTGACTTTCACCGAACAGGCAGCCGAATATAACCTTGCAAAGACCGGATTTTCTACCCATGCCAGTTTCTTTGATTATGACAAAGACGGAGACCTGGATGCCTACATCCTCAATAACAGCAATATCCCCGTAAGCAGCCTGGGCTACGCCGGACAGCGAGAAGTACGCGCCCAGGACTGGGAAGGGGTCCCGGATATCTTTAAAGGCGTGGGGGATATGCTCATGCGGAATGATGACGGGGTGTTTACAGATGTCAGCAAGGAAGCCGGGATATATGGCAGTTTGATCGGGTTCGGGCTGGGGGTAATGGTGACGGACATCAACAAGGACCTCTATCCGGATATTTACATATCCAACGATTTTTACGAGCGCGATTACCTCTACATCAATAATCGCGACGGTACTTTTAAGGAAGATATCGAAAATTGGACCTCCCACCTCTCCCTCTCCGCCATGGGTATCGATATGGCCGATATCAACAACGACGGGAATGCGGAGGTTTTCATCACAGACATGCTCCCCGAACCAGATGAACGGGTCAAATCGGTTATGGAATTCGAAGGGTATAATATCTTCAAACTCAAGCAAAGCAAGGACTTCTATCAGCAATACATCCAGAACACCCTGCAGCTTAACAACGGCAACGGCACCTTCTCCGAGATCGCCAATTTTAGCGGGGTGGACGCCACCGATTGGAGCTGGGCCGGCCTGTTGTTCGATATGGACAACGATGGGTGGCGGGATATCTTTGTGACGAATGGGGTGAATCACGACCTGACAGACCTTGATTTCGTGGATTTCTTTGCGAATGACATCATTCAGAAGATGGCGCTCACCGGCAAAAAGGAGTCCATAGATTCCATCATCAACAAAATGCCTGTAAAACCACAACCCAACTACGCCTACCGCAACAACGGGGACCTCACTTTTACAAATGAAGATAAAGAGTGGGGATTTGAATTACCCAGCCTGTCAAACGGGGCGGCGTATGGGGATCTGGATAATGACGGGGATTTAGACCTGGTGGTGAACAACGTCAATATGAAGGCCTTTGTGTATCGCAACCACACCAATGAAATGACCGATAACAGGTACATCAAACTCCAGTTTAAAGGGACCGGAAAGAACCCCTTTGCCGTAGGTACCCGGGTGATGCTTTACTATGGTGACAATACGGTAATGCAGGAACTCATCCCCTCAAGAGGGTTTCAGTCGTCCATGGATTATGTGATGACAATCGGGCTCGGCAAAACGGATACCATTGATTCGCTGCGGATCATTTGGCCGGATGACCATACCCAGAAGTTTGAAAAGGTGGCCTCCAACCAGTTCCTGACATTCAGGCAGGAAGACGCCAAGGAAATTTACAAAATCCCCGCAGCGAAAAAGATTACCCCCTTGCTGAAGGAAGTCCAGAATCCTTCCCTCCTGGCCCATCAGGAAAATGATTACAACGATTTTGACTATGAGGGGCTTATTTACATGCTACTGTCCCAGGAAGGTCCCTGCCTGGCCATTGGCGATGCTGATGGAGACGGGAATGAAGATGTATTTATCGGGGGAGCTAAGGGCCAGCCCGGCACCCTTTACAGGCATCTTGGAAATGGCAGGCTGCAGCCAACTGCCCAGCCGGCACTGGAAATGGATGCGACATTGGAAGACACAGCTGCATCTTTCCTCGACGCGGATGGGGACGGAGACCTCGACTTGATGGTCGGGACCGGCGGAAATGAATGGGGCGCCGAACGACAATACCGCAACAGGCTCTACCTGAACGATGGATCCGGGCATTTTTCCCAATCACCTAAGGAACTTCCCTCCACCCACAAGAACACCTCAGTAATAGCCCCCTCGGATATTGACGGGGATGGCGATGAAGATGTATTCATAGGCTCCCGCAGTGTGGTAGGCATCTACGGGGTGAACCCGGACCACCTGATCCTTGAAAACAAAGGCGATGGGAGTTTTGCAGATGTTACCGAACGAGCGGGATATGACCTCACTGAAGCAGGGATGATAACAGATGCCATCTGGGCCGATATCGACGGGGACGGCAAGGACGACCTGATCACCACGGGCGACTGGGCTGCCCCGGGAATTTACCGAAATACAGGAAGGCGCCTCGCCAAAATGCAGACTTCGCTGGACAGTTTGTATGGCTGGTGGAATACCGTGGAAGCGGCAGACCTGGATGGGGACGGAGACATGGACCTCATCCTCGGCAACCAGGGAACCAATCTTCACTACAGGCCATCGCCGGGAAATCCCATGAAAATGTGGGTAAACGACTTTGATAACAACGGTACCATAGAGCAGATAGTTACCCAGACTTCCGGGGGTGGGGACTATCCGCTACACCAGAAGAAAGACCTGACCACACAAATGGCTGCCCTCAAAAAACAAAACCTGAAAGCTTCCGAATATGCGCATAAAACCATACAAGAGATTTTCCCGGAAGAAGTCCTGAAAAATACCATTGTCAAAAAATCATCCACTTCAGAATCTGTCATCGCCATCAATGAAGGGGATGGTACGTTCCGGATCCAGGCACTCCCTAGCAGGGCACAATTATCCTGCATTTGTGGGATCAGCTGTGCTGATGTCAATGATGACGGCTATACGGACCTTATAATGGGCGGGAATAATTTTGAGTTCAAACCACAATTCTCAAGGCTGGACGCTAATTACGGCTCCGTCCTCCTGGGAGGCAAAGACCTCGATTTCAAGTGGCAGGATTACGACCATAGTGGGTTTATGATCCGGGATGAGATAAAGCATTTGAAGCAGTTCAGGGATAAACAGGGAAGGATCTTCCTGCTGGCTGCCATTAACAATCAAAAACCGAGGGTTTATCTACTGCATGAATAAACTGCCTCTCGTACTGGTACTGGGTATCCTGTTTGGTTGCGGCAGACAGGAAGGGACCCTGTTCAGCAACCCGAAAGCCGCCGAAACGGGCATAGGTTTTGTCAACCAGCTCACGGAAACCGAACACCTGAACATCCTGGATTACATGTACTTCTACAATGGAGGAGGTGTGGCCATTGGAGATATCAACAACGACGGCTTGCCCGATATCTTTTTTTCAGGGAACCAGGTGCAGAACAAGCTCTATCTCAACCAAGGGGGGCTGAAGTTCGAAGATATCAGTGCAAAGGCGGGCATTGGCGGGAACAGCAGCTGGAATACAGGCGCAGTTATGGGGGATGTTAATGGCGACGGGTACCTGGACATATATGTATGTGCCGTTGTAGGGATCAATGGGTTTAACGGCCACAACGAATTATACATCAACAACGGGGACGACACCTTCACGGAACGATCGGCCGAATACGGCCTCGATTTGGATACCTACAGCGCATCTGCTGCTTTCCTGGACTATGATTCAGACGGGGATCTCGACATCTACCTCCTGAACCAGGCGGTCCATACCAAGGAATCTTTCGGGAGGGCAGACCTGAGGAAGGTGAGGAACTATGAAAGCGGGGACAGACTCTTGAGGAACGACACCGGAACATTTACGGATGTCAGTGAAACGGCAGGTATTTACGGGGGGGCCAATGGGTACGGCCTGGGCGTCACTGTGGCGGATTTTAACCAGGACGGCCGCCCTGACATTTATGTGGGGAACGATTTCCACGAAGATGATTACTACTACCTGAACAATGGCAACGGGACCTTCACCGAATGCCTGCGCGACCATCTCGGGCAATCCTCGCGATCCTCCATGGGCAATGATGCCGCGGATATCAACCATGATGGCTGGCCAGATCTCATTACGCTCGACATGCTACCGGACGAAGAGAAGGTATTGAAGTCAACGGAAAACGACGAGGATTACCATATTCAAAAATTACAAACTGAATATTTCGGCTACTATTATCAATCTGCCAGAAACATGCTGCAGGTAAATAACCCGGAAGGACATTTTGAGGAAGTGGCGCTTTTGAGCGGGGTGGCAGCCACCGACTGGAGCTGGAGCGCCTTGTTTGCCGACTTTAACCAGGATGGGGAAAAAGACCTGTTCGTATCCAACGGCATCCTCAAACGACCTAACGATCTTGACTATTTAAATTTTGTTTCAGATGAGCAGGTCCGTAAGAAATTAAGCAATACCAGGTTGGTAGATGAGAAGGCACTGGAAATGATGCCGGAAGGACGGGTGCACAACTACCTCTTCGAAGGTACCGAAGGCATCACCTTTACAGACCGGTCCGGCGACTGGATCGCAAAAGATACCATGATGTCCGGGGCCACCGCCTTCGGGGATCTGGACAACGATGGCGACCTGGACCTGGTTACCAACAACCTCAACAGCGGACCCGGGTTGTACATCAATAAAACCAATGAACAGGCAGCCTACCTGAAAATTAAATTTCGTTATCCGCCACCCAACACCCAGGGGATTGGCACGAAGGTACTCTCATATAACAGCGGTAAACTGCAATATCAGGAACTCTATACCGTCAGGGGATTCCAGGCCTCTTCCGAACCCATTGTACATTTTGGCTATGGCCAGGCAAAATCAATCGACTCACTCCGCATTGTTTGGCCCGATGGTAGAACTCAACTCATAAAAGATGTGCCTGTAAATCAGACCCTTGTGCTGCAGCCGGAAAATACCGGCCCCTTTGATTATAACACCCTCCGCAGGGAACCCGCCCCCCTTTTCAAAAAGACCCGGGGAAATCTGGGTATCGACTTTACCCATCTGGAAGACGATTATGTAGATTTCAACCGTCAGAAACTGATCCCCTACAAAATTTCAGACCGCGGGCCGGCAACCGCCACTGGCGATATCGACAACGATGGAAAACAGGATCTTTTCTTTGGGGGTTCCAAGTTTATCCCTTCCAGGATTTTCCTTCAAAGGGACACGGCTTATATCGAAAAAAAATACCCTGAAATTGCCGCCGATTCCGTAAAGGAAGATGTTGCGGCCGTAATTGCCGATTTTAATCGCGATGGCCGGTCAGACCTCTACCTGGGTTCCGGAGGGGCCGACTTTTACAATAAAATGAAGCCTTTGCTCGACAGCTACTACACCGGGGGGGATTCAGTATTCAATCCCGCGCCGGTACCGGAAGAATATGAGAACGCTTCCGTTATCCTGCCGGAAGATTTTGACCACGACGGAGACCTGGACTTGTTTGTCGCCAGCAATGCCGTTTCCGCAGATTTTGGCAATATCCCCAATTCCTACCTGCTGCGCAACGACGGCGGGACTTTCCAGGCCGTCGAAAACCAGGAACTGCAGCAGGCCGGCATGATCACCGACGGCCTCTGGGACGACGTGGACGGAGACGGCACCAGGGACCTGGTGGTCGTGGGCGAATGGATGGGCCCAAAGTTTTTTATGAACAAGAATGGGGTACTACACGAAGAATCTCTTACTGACCGACCGCTCACAGGCTTATGGGAGAGCATTGTTGCCTTCGACATAGATTCAGACGGCGATACGGATTACATCCTGGGCAACTGGGGGCTGAACACGAAATTCCGTGCACAGAAGGGCCAGCCCATGCGAATGTACTACGGCGATTTTGATGGAAACGGCAGTACGGAAACCATCCTTGCGGTTGCCAAAGATGGTAAGTACTATCCCCTGGAAGGTTTTGCGGATCTTTCCGGGCAACTGGCCTACCTGAAGGAAAAATTCAAATCGTACAAGGACTTTGCCGGGCTACCCATTGAGAAGGTATTGGGAAATGATAAGCTGGAGAAAGCACGCGTTTTTGAGGTGTCCGAATTGCGGACAGGCTATCTGGAAAACCAGGACGGTCATTTTAAATTTGTCCCCCTGGACAACTCGATGCAATTAGCACCGGTGACCAGCCTTCTGAAATATGATTTTGACGGGGATGGGAAAGAGGAGGTCCTTGCTGCCGGAAACTACTTTGGGGTTAAACCTTTCCATGGGCGCCTGGGGTCTTTTCCCGGTGCCATTATCCGCAATGCCAAAGAGGTGGTTCCCGGCAACAGGATCGGCCTGGACCTGACACAGCGTTCGGCCAGAAGCCTTGATATCATCCCCCTGAATGGCCATTCCTACCTCCTGGTGACTTTCAACAACGCCAGGGCACAGGTATACGAATTGGTTAAAAAGTATAAGGGAAAATGAGGTTAACACTCCTTTCCATATTGTCTTTTGGCATGCTTCTTTCCTGCAGCAGGAATGCGGCCCCCGTATCCGTTGGCCCTGAAGATTTTCACGCTTCAGTAGACCAGGTAATGGAGATTATGATCCACGACATTTTCTCTCCCCCGGTGGCCAGCAGGATTTTCGCATATCCCAATATCGCCGCCTATGAGATCGTGGCTTTGCACAATCCTGAGTACGTTTCGCTCGTAGGGCAGGTAAATGGCCTTACGCCCATCCCCAGGCCCGATGCTGCGGCGGATATTGATTACCAGCTGGCAGCCCTGGTGGCACACATGGAACTCAGCAAAAGGCTCATATTTTCCGAAGATCGGATGACATCCTTCCGCGACAGCCTCTATGCCCGTTGGGAGCGAGTTGATAAAGCCCGGATACAGGCTTCCAGGGACTACGGTATGAAGGTGGCCGAGCATATTGGCCTGTGGATGGACCAGGACAACTACAAGGAAACCCGTACCATGCCGAAGTTTACCATCCGTACCGAAGACCCTTCGCGCTGGCAGCCTACCCCCCCGGCCTATATGGACGGGCTGGAACCCCACTGGAACAAGATCCGGACTTTGGTGCTGGATTCTGCCTCCCAGTTTAAACCAATCCCACCCCCGGCCTTCTCCCTGAAGGAGGATAGTCCCTTCTACAGGGAATTGATGGAAGTCCATGATGTGGGGAAGAGAATTACCGGTATCGGAGATACGGCCAAAGAAGTGCAAATCGCCAAATTCTGGGATTGCAATCCGTATGTTTCCGTAACCCGGGGGCATTTGATGTTCGCCACCAAAAAGATTACCCCGGGGGCCCACTGGATCGGGATTGTAAAGATCGCCTGCCGCAAGGCCCGCCTCGGATTCGACGATACGGTTTACGCCTACACCAAAACATCCATGGGAATTTTTGAAGGGTTTATCAGCTGCTGGGATGAAAAATACCGAAGTAACCTGATCCGGCCCGAAACACTTATTAACCAATATATTGATGAAAACTGGAAACCCATCCTGCAGACCCCGCCTTTCCCGGAATATTCCAGTGGGCACAGTGTGGTATCCGGGGCAGCTGCCGTAGTCCTAACGGATGTTTTCGGGGACAATTTTTCATTCGCGGACGATACCGAATTGCCCTTCGGACTGCCCGTGAGGACATTTTCATCCTTTAACCAGGCTTCGGCAGAGGCCGCCATCAGCCGGATGTATGGCGGCATCCATTACCGTGCAGCCGTTGAACAGGGCCTTACCCAGGGCAGGACGATCGGGAATTTCCTGGTGGGGGAGCTGAATATGAGAAAAGGAGGCAATAACCTCGCAATCCGCTGAGCCAATGAGAAAATGGATTTTTACTATAGGAGTTCTTCTGTTTATAGGCCTGCTGGCCTGGTACTTATTTATCAAACCCTATGACTACCGGGTCTATTTCAGGGCGGCCACTTTTCCAGGCACAATAAATCAAACGATCAAAGCCTGGGATCAGGAGCAGGACAGTTCCAGTATCCTGCAACAGGGATCACTGACAGACCTGACCCAAAGGCTTACCTTCCACGATTCAGTACACGAATACCATTGGGTGATCGAACCGGTAACAGACTCAACCTCCGATGTGTATGTGTATGCCAAAGACCTCAACCACGGATTAAGGAACAGGCTGTTCATCCCTTTTTCAGATACAGACTTTGAGAAGCGAACCCGCAAGATGATCCTGGATTTCGATGAGATGCTCAGGCAGCATGTCAGCAAATTCAAAGTCCGTATTACGGGCGATGCAACAACCAAAGGCACCTATTGCGCCTGTATTTTCGAGAGAGGCCGGCAAGTCGACAAAGCGAGGGGTATGATGAAAAACTACCCCTTTCTGGGGTCCTACCTGGTAGACAATGATATTCCGCTGAACGGACCCCCCTTTATAGAAATTACCCAATGGGACCGGGAACACGACAGCATTGCCTATAATTTTTGCTACCCAATCCTTAAAACAGACAGTTTGCCAATACATCCGCTGTTAACCTACAAGATATTCCCGCCCAGGAAAGCAATCAAAGCCATTTATAACGGAAATTACATTACTTCAGATCGGGCCTGGTATGCCCTTTTGACCTATGCCGCCAAAAATAACCGGAATATTACCGGTTTGCCCATTGAAATCTTCCATAACAACCCTAATTTAGGCGGAGATGCCCTCGACTGGACCACTGAAGTCTTTATGCCGTTAAAAGATGACGATAAATAAACTCCTCCTCTTTCTGCATTTTTGCCTCCTTGCAAGTTGCACGAACTACGGGCAACTCACATTTTTAGCCAAGTTGCCCGGAAACCTGGAAGAAAATTCCGGGCTGGCGATCCTGGATTCAACCTCGGTATGGACAATTGAGGACGGAAGTAATCCGGACCACATCTACCAGGTAGACCTGAAGGGCAGGATCCTTAAGGAATTCAAAGTGAAAAACGCGAGGAACGAAGACTGGGAAGACCTGGCCAGCGACCCTGAAGGCCATGTTTATATAGCCGACCTGGGCAACAACAGCCTGGACAGGGAAAAACTGGTCATTTACAAACTGCCCGATCCGCGGAAGGAGCCCGGCGACAAAATTGATGCCGAACATATTAAACTCAGGTACCCCACAGGAAAAAAAGGTAGTTCAGAAAACGGGAACAAACGGCACGACTCCGAAGCGATATTCTACCGGGAGGGGTATCTGTACATCATTACCAAAGACCGGGCCAGCCCATTTACCGGGGAAGCCTTTATTTACAAAATCCCTGCAAAGAAGGGCTCCTACGTAGCCAGCCTCGTAGGAACCTTCACGCCTTGCCGTGTCCGCGGCGTCTGCGAAGTAACGGCAGCCGATATCAGTCCGGATGGCTCCAGGGTAGTGTTGCTCGGTTATGGAACCCTATGGGTTTTTTCAGGCTTCAGCGGTGATGATTTTACATCCGGCAAGCTTCAGACTATTAACCTAGGGGTCACCACACAACTGGAATCCGTAGGCTTCCTCAATGACAGCACTTTGTTGCTGTCTGATGAAAGGCTCGGCGGCACGGGCCGCAACCTCTACCGTTATATTCTCCGTTAGAATCCAAATCCAAGGCCAAATGAAAACCGCAACCCGTCGTCACTGTTGAAAAGTGCCAGGGTGGTGGTAAGAATATCAGCCCCGTTTAGGAAGAAGCCCCCTCCGTATGAAGTATGCCAGGTTCGGGAAAGATCCCCGGGGTACCAGACCCGCCCGTAATCGAATCCCCCGTAAATTCCCATATTCAAGGGAAGTATTGCCGTCTTTAGCCGGTTCAGGCTAAGGCGCAGATCAGTTTGTTGATAATATGATGTCTTGCCGGTAAACCTTTCAAAACGATACCCCCGCAGTCCATCCCGGGCCCCGATATGGGCAGCCTGGTAGAATTCATAGCCATCCCCCAGGTTGAACTGGGCTTTCCAGCGCGTAGCCAGGACCAGGCGGCCGTTGGGAACCACCTTGTAATCCAGGGACAGGTCTGGGACGATATAGGCAAAATCCCTGCTGCCGTCGCTGGTATTCCTTTTATAGCCCATCAGGAGTGACGTGCCCATTCCCAGGGTTGGAAAGGCCTGGTTATCCCGGTTTTCATAGGAATACTCGGCATGGGCTCCGATAAAATTATTGCGAGTATCCTCCCCGGAGGCACCATAGAAGTCATTGATAAACCGGCCGGCTGTCCGCTCTACTTCAATAGTTTCAAAAGACAGCCCCGCCCTTAATTTGGCTCCCAACTGCCCGCGCCACACCATGGAGGGGGCAAAGCGTATGGTTTCGAGTTTCACACGGTTATAGTCCAGCCCCAGGTCATCATCGAGGTTGGGTGATTCGTTCCCAAACCCGAAAAAATTCATGCTGAAATTGGGGCTGGTAAACCGTCCCTCTAATTCCAGATTCCAGTTTTCAGTGATGTTGGCGAATTCGCCCTTATAGCCAAATTCAAATCCGGCCGTGGCAAAGTAGAAGGCTGCGTTAAAGTGATGTTGTTGCGTAAAGGGGTTCTGACGGAAGCCGTTATAGGTATAGGTGGCACTCAGGCCAAGTTTGATGCCATCGTCCGGGTTGTAGCCTAGGGTGGGTAGGTACTGCCCGCTCGAGGTCCTGAAGTTCAGGGGCCGGTAGGTATTTACCTCGTAATCATCGAGCCGCCTCACATGGCTGTTCCCGGTTTGCATAAAGGTATTCTTCCTGGATTTGTAGTCATAGATATAAACGCGGGGGTTGGCATTGCCAATATCGTATATATCGTTGTTCTGCCCTCCAATAAGCCGTATTTTTATAGAAGCATCCCCGGGCCCCTTTACTTCAAACCTGTCGTCGTCATCCAGGCCATAGACCCAAATTTCGCGGGTTACATCCTGGCTGAACACCTTGTGAAAAAACTGTTTTCGTTTCTTTCCCCCAATAATCCGGTAGGCTGAAATCTCAACTTCCTCCCCATTAACGCAATTGATCTCGAACCAATCGTCCTTATCAGTCCCCGTAACTACTGCAACCCTATTGAGGATGTCGTAGTATTTTCTTGCTGTTTCCTGTATATGGCTTGCCCGCGAGAGCAAAACCTGCTTTATATGGCTCAGGGTTGCTGTGTCTCTTACCGCTTCCGGAAAATGCTCAAAGGCCTTATCGATCACTTCGGGAGTAATGTTTTTACGAATGATGGCGGCCTCCTCCATCCAGTCCTGCGGGGTAGTTTCACTCAGCAACGCCAGGTCCAGTACATGGGTGAGGGGCTCGGAATTAAAGCCCCGGACGCTTCTGATGGCTTCCCCGTAACTTTCCATGACCCGCAAACCCGGGATGATCCGGTTCGCTATTTGCATCAGCCAGCCATCCCCGTATTCGGAGTATGCCATATCCCTATCCCTTGGGACCGGTTTATACTGGATGGTACCCTTATCCTTATCCCTGAACTCTGCCCACCGCCATTGGTCCACATGGCGGTCCCAATCCCCGATGACCATATCGAACAGCCGTGCACGAAGGTACATTCGCGTATCCACAGAATATTTTTCGCCATCCCTCAGATCGTCGAGCATGGAATCCGTGCTTTTAAGCTCATCAGAATACCCGAAGCTTTTGAGGTCGCCATGACCGTCCCCGGCATGCTCTTCAATCATATAAAGTTCATCACCGAATTCCTCATTAAATTCCTTCAGGGCCGGTTGCTTCGGGACATAATACAAAACCGGGTTGGTGTGGTACAGGCCCACTGCATCCGATAGCTCCCCTATTGTAAAGGGGGCATAGGGATGCGAGCCCGTATAAAAATCCAGCAATACATCTTCGGTATAGGTGTCTTCAAACTGGCCGACGACGTACTGGTCTTTGAAGGCCATGGTTTGCAGATACAGCTCGGCACTTTTTTTCAGTGCCCTCATCACATATTCCTTGCCGCTTTTGTGCCTGAGCCGGAGCGATCTCGACTGGTGGCCCCCTCCTTTCCGAATGGGCTCCAGCCCACCAAAAAGGGTATCGAGGTTCACGGTGTGTGCACGTACCTTGACCCCATAAAACCTGCGATAGCGCTCGCCCCATATTTTACGGAACAGCCAGCCCTTTTCAACTTCCTCCGGGCGGTATACCGAGGCGTGCACAGCAGCTGGAAATGAATCAGGGTAGATCTTTTGTGGAGGGGTCCGGTCCGCGGGCAGGACCCTGGTTGTGAATAGTAAGTCTTCAGTACCCCCATCTTTCGGGCTGTAAAAGCCAACTTCAGAAGAGCCATCCCTGTACACTTGAAGGACGGCATAGCCCAAACGGCCGGAAGCGAACCGGCTGCCGTTCACAAGCCGTGTGGCACCGGTCTTGGATCCTGCCCCGCTGACAATTTGAGGCGTATGGTCTTCAATGATATATTGGAGGGTATGTTCATGGCCGGAGGCCAGGATCACCTTGTCTGAGTATTGAGCCAGGGTGACGAGTTGCTTCCTGAGTTCGCGATA
>Ga0102953_1001113_pt1 | contig 17444 bp, 16 predicted proteins | sample SalPon2A_C_D2_MG_FD_78509 | JGI IMG/M metagenome (GOLD analysis project Ga0102953, IMG submission 78509) | Soil microbial communities from South San Francisco under conditions of wetland restoration - Salt Pond MetaG R2A_C_D2_MG | ecosystem: Environmental > Terrestrial > Soil > Wetlands | place... | reverse complement strand
GAGGTGGACACGCGCGCGTTCGGCGCCGAGTCCGACATCGACCACAACGGCGTGGTGATCATTCTGTTCACGCCCGCCGTCAACGGCCTCACGCCGTCCTCGCAGTGCAGCACGTCCATCATCAGTGGCTTTTTCTACGGGATCGACATCGATCCCGCCTATGCCAACGATTCCCGATCGAACCACGCCGAGATCTTCTACGCGGTCGCCCCCGATCCCGACGGGACGGCGTCGTGTGCGATCACCGTCCAGCAGGTGCGGAATCTCGTGCCGGTCACCTTCGAGCACGAGTTCCAGCACATGATCAGCTACAATCAGCACGTGCTGATCCGGCACGGGCCGCCGGAAGTCCTGTGGCTGAACGAGGGGCTCTCGCACCTGGCCGAAGAGCTCGGCGGGCTCCATTTCGAAGCCATCGGCCGAAAGGACCTCTTCTCGCAGTTCACCATTCGGGATCTCTACAACGCGGGGCTCTTCCTACACGCGCCGGGCGCGACCTTCGTGCTGCCGGCGAGCGGGACGGGAACGCTCGAGGAGCGGGGGGCGAGCTGGCTCTTCCTCCGTTGGGTGGTGGATCACTTCGGGTCGGACGTGACGCGGCGGCTCGATGAGACGAGTCTCACCGGGGCGGAGAACGTGGCGAACGCGACCACCGAGCCCTTCAGCCGCCTGCTCTCCGAATGGTTCCTCGCGAATTGGGCGTCGGATCTCCCCGGCTTGACCGCCCCCCCGCGTCTGCGGTACACCACGTGGGACTTCCGGACGACGTACGCGTCGCTGCATCAGCAGGACCCGAACCACTTCCCGTACGCCTTCCCGCTCGACCCCCTCGTGTTCTCGGGCGGGTCGTTCGGCCTCTCCGACACGCTCCGGGCCGGGTCGGGCTATTACCTGCGCGTGATCCAGGACTCTTCGTCCGTCGGATTCACGGCGCAGCTCACCGCGCCGGACGGCAGCCCCATCAGCGGGACCGGCGTGCCGCGCCTCGACATCCTCAGGATCCGCTAGATGCGCGGCGCCGCCTTCGCGATCCTCGCCGTGCTGCTCGCGGTCCCGCGCGCGGGCTACGCGCAGGGGGTCGACAGCACGTACATCCCCATCGTGATCGGGCTCAACGGATCCGTCCGCTCGGCGGGGCTGCACGGTGCGGGAACGGCGCTCGTCGGAGACGCCGGGTCGATCTTCTACAATCCCGCCTGCCTCGCCACCATCCGGCACATCGCGCTCGAAGGCAGCTACTTCCGCGATGCGTCCGGCGCGCATCAGGAGACACTCGCCGGCGCGTGGCGCCTCAAACAATTCGATCTCGGTGGGGGCGTGAAATCGTTCACGGTGCCCGGCGATTCGGCGACGGGCGGCACCGCGGACCAAGAGTATCTCGCGGTCGGCTCCGCCGTCTACCGCTTCGGGCTCTTCGCGTTCGGTGGGTCGGCCAAGGTGTTGCGCCGCACGGCGTCCGGGATCTCCCAGCGCGCGGTCGGCGGTGACGTCGGCATGGCGATCGCCGTCTTCGACATCGCGGCGCTCGGCTTCTCGATCGAGAACATCCAGGGCAACTGGGATCACAATTCCCCGATCGTCCTGCCGCGGCTCACCCGTCTCGGGTTCACGATGAACTACGTCGATCCGCAGGAGACGTTCCGGCTGCTCTCGACGGTCGAGGTGCAGTGGCCCCAGTCTCAGGACACGCGCGTCGTCGTCGGGCTGGAAGGCGGCGCCGTCGTGTTCGGCGCCGGGGTGCTCGGCCGCATCGCCTATGGATCGCGGCCGGCCGGCACCAACGAGTCACGGTTCAGCCTCGGTGCGAGCGTGGCACTCGGCAAGCTCGTGCTCGACTATGCCTACGAGCCGACCGGTCCCCTGGGCAATGAGGACCACCGCTTCGGCGCACGTCTGACCCTGTGAGCCGCGCGCGGGGCTGTGGGCGTGCCGTGCTGATTGCCGCGGGTGTCGTGGTGCTCGCGGCCGGACTCGCGATCCTCCTCTCCGCGAACGTGCGCTTCCTGCTCCGCGCCGGCTACGAGGAGGCGCGGATTCTCCTCCGCCGCCGGCCCATCGCCGCACTGGTGGCCGATACGTCCATCGCGCCGGCCCGCCGCGCGAAGCTGCAGCTCACGCTCGACGCGCGCGCCTTCGGGCGCGACAGCCTCGGGCTCAACACCGGCAACACCTACACCACGTTCGCCGACGTGGGACGGGACACGCTCGTCCTGGTGCTCTCGGCGAGCCCCAAGAATCGCCTGGTGCCGTATCTCTGGCACTTCCCGATCGTGGGCGCGGTGCCCTACCACGGGTACTTCTCACTCGCCGCCGCGCGCGCCGCGATGCGCGACCTCGAGGCGCGAGGGTTCGACACGTATCTCCGCCCGTCCGGCGCCTTCTCCACGCTCGGCTGGTTCAGCGATCCACTCGTCTCGACCGCGCTCGACGCGGATTCCACCGAGCTCGCGGCGACGGTGCTCCACGAGACGGCGCACGCCACGCTGTACGTTCCGGGGGCGACGCCGTTCGACGAAGGGTTCGCGCAGTTCGTGGGCTATCACGGCGCGGCGGCGTTCTTCGACATGGTGGGCGACTCGGCGCGTGCGCGGGAGGCGGAGGCGATCTGGCACGACGAGCGGCTCCTCGCGGTCTTCTATGCCGATCTGGCGGCGCGACTCGACACGCTCTATGCCAGTGGCCGGACGGGCACGGCGCTCGATGCGGCGCGCGCCGCGATCTTCACCGCGGCGCGACGGACGCTGGTCGACTCGCTGGGGCCGGAGTTTCAGGCGTACCGCGCGGCATGGTTCGCCCGGCGGCCGCTCAACAACGCGTCGGTCATCGCGGCGCGGATCTACCGGACGCGCCTCGCGGCCTTCGATGCCGTGCTGGACGCGCAGCACGGTGACGTGCGCGCGGCGATCGGCGCGATCGTGCGCGCCGAGAAGACGCGCGCGGGGGGCGAGGATCCTTACACGGTCCTGGCGGGCCTCGCGGCTCAGTAGTTTCCGCGCAGGCGTTCCGCTTCCGCCACGCGCTTGAGCGCGAGGGCCATGGCGCCCGTGCGCCACGAGACTCCTTTCTCCCGCACCGTGTCGCGCACGGCCGTGTACGCGGCGGTGAGCTTCGCGCCGAGCTCGTCGGTGACCTGACGCAACGGCCACGGGTGCTGTTGCAGATTCTGCACCCACTCGAAATAGCTCACCACGACCCCGCCGGAATTCACGAGGAAGTCCGGCAGCACCGGAATCCCGCGCTCCTCGAGGATCTTGTCGGCGACCGGCGTGGTCGGACTATTCGCCGCCTCGACGACGACCTTGCAGTCGATGCGGCCGACGGTGTCTTCCTTGTTGATGACGCCGCCGAGCGCCGCGGGCACGAGCCACTCACAGGGGATGTCCCAGAGGGCTCGGTTGTCGATGCGGTCGCCACCGGGAAACTCGATCACCGGCTTTCGTTCGACGTAGGCGTGCTGGAAGAGCTTCGGGATGTCGAGACCCTTCTCGTTGTGCAGCCCGCCGTCCCGATCGGACACGGCCACGATCTTCGCGCCGTCCTCGTGGGCGATACGCGCGAGGTGCGCGCCGACGTTGCCGAATCCCTGGATCACGACGCGTCCGCCCTTCAGCGGCACGCCGAAGTCGTCGGCGAAGGCGTGCATGCAGTACACGACGCCCCGTCCCGTGGCCTCTTCTCGGCCCAGCGAACCGCCGAGCGCGAGGGGCTTGCCCGTGACCGCGGCGGGGGTGTACCCGCCGCGCTTCGAGTATTCGTCGAGCAGCCACGCCATGACCTGCGCGTTGGTGCCCATGTCGGGGGCCGGAATGTCGCGATAGGGGCCGAGCACGATCGCGATGCGGCTCACGAAGGCGCGCGTGACGGCCTCGAGCTCGCGCGCGGAGAGCCCGCGGGTGTCGACCTGCACGCCGCCCTTCGCGCCGCCGAACGGGATGTCTACGAGCGCCGTCTTCCACGTCATCGTCGTCGCGAGGCCGAGCACCTCGTCGTGATCGGCCTCGGGGTGGAAGCGGATGCCGCCCTTGCAGGGGCCGCGCGCGCCGTTGTGCTGCACGCGATAGCCGCGGTAGACCTCGATGCGTCCGTCGTCCATGCGGACGGGCACTTCGACCGTGACGGAGCGAAACGGCGTCTTCAGGATGTGCCGGAGATGCTCCTCGAGGCCGATGAGGTCCGCGGCGGTCTCGAACTGATTCTGGACGATCGCGCCGGTACGCATGGATGAGCGGGAAGCGGCGGGCATGGAGTTTCCTCGGTCGAGTCGGTAGAGGATTTACCCGAAATGCGAGGGTGCGGCAAGGGTACGGGACGCCATCTATATTCCATGCTATGACCACCATCGACCGCTTTGCCCAGACCGAGCGCGAGCGCGTGCTCGACGAACTGAAAGCCCTGCTCGCCATCCCGAGCATCTCCACCGATCCGACACATGCGGGCGACTGCCGCCACGCCGCCGAGTGGCTCGGCGATCACCTGCGCGCGCTCGGCTGCCCGAAGATCGAATATCTGGCGAGCGAGACGCATCCCGTCGTCTACGCCGAGGGCCCGCCGGCGCCCGGCCGCCCGACCGTGCTGGTCTACGGCCACTATGACGTGCAGCCGCCGGATCCGCTCGAGGAATGGACGTCGCCGCCCTTCGAGGCCACGATTCGCGGCGGCGATCTCTTCGCGCGCGGCGCGACGGACGACAAGGGCCAGGTGTTCGCGGTGGTGAAGGCGTTCGAGGCGATGCTCCATGCCGGTCCACCCGCGGTCAACGTCCGGTTCTTGATCGAAGGCCAAGAGGAATCGGGGAGCAAGGTGCTCTTCAAGCTCCTCGACGAGCAACCCGAGCTCGTCGATGTGGATGCGGCGCTGGTTGCCGATACGAGCTACTATGCGCCCGGGATTCCCGCGTTCGAGACGGGGCTTCGCGGCATGTGCTATGCGGAAATCGCGGTCCGCACCCTCAAGACCGACCTCCATTCGGGGCTCTTCGGCGGCGTCGCGCCCAACGCGCACGAGACGCTCGTCCGCATCCTCGCGGGACTCAAGGGCGCGGACGGCAAGATCAAGATCCCGGGTCTGTACGAGGCGGTCCGTCGGCCGTCGAAGCGCGAGCGCGACGCCTGGAACAAGCTGCCGTTCAACCAGCGCCGGTATCTCAAGGAAGAGGTCGGCGCGAAGGCGCTGACCGGGCGGAAGCAGTACAGCGTCTTCGAGCGACTCTGGGGACAGCCGACGCTCGACATCCACGGCATCATGGGCGGCTTCACCGGTGAGGGCGCGAAGACGGTGATTCCCGCGGTCGCGAAGGCCAAGGTGAGTCTCCGGCTCGTTCCCGCCCAGAAGGAGAAGACGGTGCTCAAGCAGCTCACGCGCGCGGTCAAGGCGCTCGCGCCCACGTGGGCCGACGTGAGCATCACGTCGCTCCACGGCGCGGACCCGGTGCTGGTGGATATCGACGCCCCGGCCTTCGACGTGATGGGTCGTGCGTTCGAGGAGGTGGAGGGGCGGCGGCCGGTGGTGGTGCGCAACGGCGGCTCGATCCCGATCGTGCCCGCGCTTGGCAAGCGCGGCGCGCCGGTCCTGCTCGCGGGACTCGGCCTGCCGGACGACCGGCTTCATGCTCCCGACGAAAAGATCACGGTGGAGCAGGTGTTCAACGGCATCCGGGTGTACGCGCGGTTCTTCCGCTATCTCGGGGGCGAGACCTCGTGAAAGTCGCCTTCATCGGCCTGGGTCACATGGGCGTCCCGATGGCGGAGAACGTCCGCGCCGCGGGGCACGAGCTGCTGCTCTACAATCGCACCCGCGGCGCGGCCGATCGCGTCGCGGCAGCCGGCGGCACGGTCGCGGAGAGCCCCGCCGCGGCCGCGCGCGCGGCGGACGCGGTGATCACGATGCTCGCGGATGACGGGGCGGTTCGGGCGGTCACGTTCGGACCCGAGGGGATCCTCGAGGGACTCCCGGCGGGCGGGATCCACGTGGGATGCAGCACGATCGGCGTCGCGCTCGCCGACGAGCTCACGGCGGCGCACGCCGGGGCGGGGCAGCACTACCTCTCGGCGCCGGTCTTCGGGAGGCCCGACGCCGCCGCGGCGCGCACCCTGCGCGTGGTCGCGGCGGGCGCGCCCGAGGCGATCGCCCGCGTGCAACCCGTACTCGATGCGGTGGGCCACGAGACGTTCGTGGTGGGAGCATCGGCATCGCTCGCCAACGTGGTCAAGCTCGCCGGGAACTTCATGATTGCCGCGATGCTCGAGACGCTCGGTGAGGCGTTCGCGCTCACCGGAAAGGCGGGCATCCCGCCTGCCCGTTTCCTGGACGTGCTCAACGGGACGTTCTTCGCCCTGCCGATCTTCGCGAACTACGCGAAGGCGGTCGTCGAAGAGCGCTACGAACCGGCGGGGTTCAAGCTCGCGCTGGGGCTCAAGGACGTGCGGCTGGCGCTGGAGGCGGCGGGAGCCGTTGCCGTGCCGATGCCGCTCGCGAGCCTCGTGCGGGATCACTTCCTGAGCGGCGTGGCCCGCGGGTACGCGGAGCGGGACTGGACGGCACTGGCGCGCGTCGTGGCGGACGACGCGGGGTTGTAGCGCAGCCGCCCGCCGCTCAGGACGTCACGTCCGCGAGCGCCGCCATCTGCGGGCGCATCGCGAATCGCTCGGCGAAACCGAGCACCACCTGATCCACCGTCCGGTTCCAGAGATCGCGGCCGGCACGTTCGGCAATCTCCCGCTGGATGCTCGTCATCACCACGTTCGGAATCCCGCACGGGACGATCAAGTCGAAGTACGAGAGATCGGTCGTCACGTTGAGCGCGAAGCCGTGCCAGGTGACCCACTGCTTCACGTGAATCCCGATGCTCGCGATCTTCCGGCCGCCGGTCCAGACGCCCGTGTAGCCCGGATTCCGGTCCCCGGCGATGCCGAACGCGTCGAGCGCGTCGATGAGACTCCCCTCGATTTCCCGCAGGAACCAATGCAGGTCCTGGCGGTGCTCGCCGAGATCGAAGATCGGATAGCCGACGAGCTGTCCGGGCCCGTGGTAGGTGACGTCGCCGCCCCGCTCGACGTCGAACACCTCGACCCCTTTCGCCTCGAGAAACTCGCGCGGGGTGGGAAGGTTCTCGACGTGAAAGCCGCGGCCGAGCGTGATCACCGGCGGGTGCTCCACGAGCAGCAGCATATCGTGCGGGATCTCGCGGCTGATCCGGCGCCGCGCGAGCTCGCGTTGGAGGGTCAGCGCCTCCCCGTACGCCATGCGCCCGAGTCCGATGACGGCGAGCTCGTCACTCACGCGGGATCCCCTGCGCGGCGTGCGTAGCGGTCCGGGCGCCGAACGTGGCGAGGAGACCGAGGAAGACGAGGTAGGCGAGCAGTCCGATCCGGCCGGCGAGGGCATCGATCGGCGCGGCGACCGCGGCGAGCATGAGGGCCGCGAAGACGCCGAGTGCCGCGGTGACGCCGTGGCGCCACGCGTCGGTGATCGCGCGGGCGAGCCGCCACCCCACGACGCCGGCGCTCGCGATGCCGAGGAAGAGCACGAGGGGAAGGACCCACGTCGGGGCCGTGGCGAGCGAGCGGCGCAAGACGATGAGGGCGGCGGTGATCACCGCCGCCCCCAGTCCGGCCCCCGCCCCGATACTGCCCATCGCGACCCCGAGCGGATCGGGCAGCCGCTCCCCGCCCTCGGGGGTGGCCGACGCGTCCTGCTCCCGCGGATCCGTCACGGTGTCAGATGTTGAGCGCGCGTCCCATCGAGTCGAGGGCCGCCTCGGCGACCGCCTCGGACATCGTGGGATGGGCGTGCACGGCGAGATCCACCTCTTCCACGGTGTACTCGTTCTCGCGGGCCACCAGCAGCTCGTGGATGAGCTCGCTCGCGCCGGCCGCAACGATGTGGGCCCCGAGGATCTCGCCGTACTTCGTATCGCGGAGGATCTTCACGTATCCGTCGGTCTCCATCGCCGCACGGGCGCGTCCGTTGGCGGAGAAGGGGAACTTCCCGACCTGATAGTCGAGCTTCTTCTCCTTGCACTGCTCCTCGCTGAGCCCAATGCTCGCGACCTCGGGGTGGCAGTACGTCACGCTGGGGATGTTGTCGTAGCGGATCGGGTGCGCGTGCTTGCCGGCGACGGTCTCGGCGACGTTCACGCCCTCGCGGCTGCCCTTGTGGGCCAGCATCGGGGGGCCCGCGATGTCGCCGATGGCGTAGATGCCCGGCGCCGTCGTCTGCAGGTTGGCGTCGACCTGGATGAACCCGCGGTCGGTGAGCTTCACGCCGGCGACGTCGAGGCCGAGGTTCTCGGTGTTGAGTGCGCGGCCCGCCGCCATCAGAACCTTTTCGACCTCGACGGACTGTTTCTTCCCGTCGGCCTCGACGTCGAGGGTGACCTTCTTGTCGGTCACCGTCGCCTTGGTGATCTTCGCGCCCTCGAGTACGGTGATCTTCCGCTTCTTGAAGATCTTGGCGATGGTCTTCGACGATTCGGCGTCCTCCACGGGAAGAATGCGCGGGAGCGCCTCGATCAGCGTGACCTCGGTGCCGAACGCGTTGAAGATGTCGGCGAACTCGACGCCGACCGCGCCCGCCCCGACGATCGCGAGCGACTTCGGGGCCTTCTCGAGGAAGAGCGCCTCGTCGGACGAGATGACGGACGTCTTGTTGATCTCGAGGCCGATCTGCGGAATGCCTTTCACCCGCGTCCCCGTGGCGATCACCACCGCCTTGGTCGCGGTGTAGACGTCGTCGCCGACCTTCACCTTCTTCCCCTTCTGGAGCACCGCGGTGCCGCGGATCACGGTCACCTTGTGCTTCTTCATCAGGAACTCGACGCCCTTCGAGTTCTGGTCACTGACCTGGCGCGAGCGCTTCATCGCCACGCCGTAGTCGAGTGACACCGCGCCCGTCGTGATGCCGAGCGCCTTGGCGTCGTGCTCGACGATCCGGGCGATGTTGGCGCTGTACAGGAGCGCCTTGCTCGGGATGCACCCGATATTGACGCACACGCCGCCGAGTTTCTCGCGCTCGACGACCGCCGTGTTGAGACCGAGCTGCGCGGCGCGAATCGCGCAGACGTAGCCGGCGGGGCCGCCGCCGATGATGATTACGTCGAAGCTATTGGGCACTGGCACATTCCCGTGCGAACGGTTCGTGGGCAGGCGGCGGTGCGGTGGATTACCACACGATCGCCAGAGGGTTCTCGAGCATAAGCCGGACGGTCTGCAGGAACTGGGCGCCGGTGGCGCCGTCGATCACGCGATGGTCGCAGCTCATCGTGACGCGCATGCGGCGGCGCACGGTGACCGTGCCGTCGAGCGCGACGGGCTTGGGCGTGAGTGCGCCCACGGCGAGAATCCCGGCTTCCGGCGGATTGATCACGGCCGTGAATTCGTCGATGCCGAACATGCCGAGGTTGGAGACGGAGAACGTCCCGCCGGTGTACTCCTCCGGCTTCAGCTTCCGGGCGCGTGCGCGTTCGGCGAGCGCACGCGCTTCGGTCGCGATTTCGCGGAGCGATTTCCGGTCCGCATGACGGATGACCGGCGTGATCAGCCCCTCCTCGACCGCGACGGCCATGGAGAGATGCACGTCGTTGAAGTAGCGAATGTGATCGTCCTGCCACCACGCGTTGCACGCGCGATGCTGGCGCAACGCCGCGGCCACCGCTTTGATCACGATGTCGTTCACCGAGATCTTCACGTCGCCGCGGGCATTCAACTCTTCGCGTGCCTCGACCGCCCGCTCCATGTCGAACTCGGCGGTGAGGAAGAAATGCGGAATCGGCGCGAGCGACTGTGTGAGGCGTTTGGCGATCGTCTTCCGAAGCTGGGAGAGGGGCACGTCCTCGTAGCCCTCGTCCGCCCAGCCGGCGCGGGCCGCCCCCGTCGCCGCGGGTACCGCGGATTCCACGTCGCGCTTGATGATGCGGCCGCCCGGCCCGGACCCGCTGACGGCGGCGAGGTCCACACCGCGCTCGCTCGCCACGCGGCGCGCGAGGGGGGAGGCTTTGATTCGTTCCCCGGCCGCGTCTCCGCTAGGAGGAGCGGCAGGAGCGGCAGGAGCGGCAGTGGGGGAAGCGGCGGCGGGCGTCGCCTGCGTCTCAGGCTGCTTTTCCGGCTTCGACTTCGGCGCGGCCGCGCCGAGATCCCCGATGTCCTCGTCGGCGCCGGCAATCACGGCCACGAGGGAGCCGACTTCGGCGGTCTGCCCGTCACCAACGAGCACCTTGCGGAGCACGCCGTCGGCTCGCGCCTGCAGCTCCATCACGGCTTTGTCGGTTTCGACCTCGGCGAGCACGTCGCCGGTCGTCACCGTGTCGCCCTCATGCTTGAGCCACTGGGCGATGCGCCCCTCTTCCATCGTGGGCGACAGCGCTTCCATCAGTACCTTCGTTGCCATGATGCGTCCGTCTCGGGGTCAGTCGAGGTAGGCGACGCGCCGGACGGCGTCGATCACCTGTTCGGGATGCGGCTTGGCGGCGCGCTCGAGCTGCTTGTTGTACGGCATCGGCACATCCGCCTGCGTGACCCGCAGGATGGGCGCGTCCAGGTAGTCGAACGCCTCGCGCTGGATCTCGTCCACGACCTGGGCGCCGATGCCGCAGAAGGGCCAGCCCTCCTCGATGATCACGGCCCGGTTGGTCTTCTGCACGCTCTCCACGATGGCCGGAACGTCCAGCGGGCGGATCGTCCGGAGATCGAGCACCTCGGCGTCCACGCCGAGTTCCCCGTCGAGCCGCTCCGCCGACTTGAGCGCCACGGCCACGGTCTTCGAGTGGCAGATGAGCGTCACGTCCTTGCCGGGTCGCTTCACGTCGGCCGACCCCAGCGGCACCGTGTATTCCTCGTCCGGGACCTCGCCCTTCACGTTGTAGAGCATCTCGCCTTCGAGGAATACCACCGGATTGTCGTCGCGAATCGCCGACTTGAGGAGACCCTTGGCGTCGTACGGCGTCGCCGGGGCCACGACCTTGAGTCCGGGGATGTGGGCGTACCAGGACTCGAACGCCTGCGAGTGCTGCGCGGCGAGCTGTAACGCCGCGCCACCCGGCCCGCGGAAGACCATCGGCATCGGGATCTGGCCGTTCGACATGTAGAGCATCTTTGCCGCGGAGTTGACGACCTGGTCGATCGCGAGCAGCGCGAAGTTCCAGGTCATGAACTCGATCACCGGCCGGAGGCCCACCATGGCGGCGCCTACACCGACGCCCGCGAAGCCAAGCTCCGCGATCGGCGTATCCACGATCCGGCGGTCGCCGAACTGCTCGAGCAGGCCGCGACTCACCTTGTAGGCGCCCTGGTAGACGCCGACTTCCTCGCCCATGAGGAAGACGTTGGGGTCGCGTTCCATCTCTTCCCGCAGCGCCTGGTTCAGCGCATCGCGATAGGTGATCGTGGCCATGTCAGTCTTGGTACACGTGGGTGTAGAGCGCGTCGGGCTCGGGATCCGGGCTCTCGTCCGCGAAGGTCAGTGCGTCGGCCACCTCGGCCTGGACCTCTTCATCCATCTTCTCGACGCCTTCCTGGTCGAGCAGGCCCGCTTCGAACAGGCGGTGCTTCAGCCCTTCGATCGGATCGCGCTGTTTCTGCTCCTCGAGCTCTTCCTTGGTGCGGTAGTGCCCGTGAATCGGGTCCGCCATTGAGTGGCCCATGTACCGATACGTGCGCGCCTCGATCAGGGTCGGCAGCTTGTCCTTGCGGGCGCGCTCCGCGGCGCGCGCCACCGCCTCGTGCATCGCGAGCACGTCCATCCCGTCCACCGTTTCGGACGCCATGTCGTAGCTGCAGGCCCGTTCGGCGATGTCATAGACGGCGGCCGCGCGCTCGAGTGCCGTCCCCATGCCGTAGCGGTTGTTCTCGCAGAGGAAGATGGTCGGCAGCTTCCACAGCGCCGCCATGTTCAGGGTCTCGTGGAAGGCGCCGATGTTCACGGCGGCCTCGCCGAAGAAACAGATCGCCACCTGATCGGTGTCGCGGTACTTGATGGCGAAGCCGGCACCCGCCGCGAGCGGAATGTGCCCGCCCACGATCGCGTGCCCGCCAAGGAACCCCTTGTCGACGTCGAAGAGGTGCATCGAGCCGCCCTTGCCGCCCGAGCATCCGGTCGCCTTGCCGAAGAGCTCGGCCATCACGGCGCGCGGCGAGACGCCGCGCGTGATGGCGTGCGCATGTTCGCGATAGCTCGTGAAGACGTAATCGTCCTCCCGCAGCGCGGTGAGCGCGCCGATCGCCACGGCTTCCTGGCCGATGTAGAGATGGCAGAATCCGCCGATTCGCCCCTGCGCGTACGCCTCACCGGCCCGCTCCTCGAAGCGGCGCACGAGCAACATCTCCCGCAAGAGTTGGCGGTAGAAGTCGGCCTGGTTGGGATCGAGCTGGGTCGTCGGCGCGGCCATCAGCGCACCGCCTCGGCGCTCTGCACCTGTTCCCAGGCGTGATACGACGAGCGCACGAGCGGTCCGCTCTCCACGTGGCGGAATCCCATCTCCATCCCGGCGCGCCGGAGCTCCGCGAATTCGGCGGGCGTGTAGTAGCGGGCCACCGGCAGATGATCGTTGGATGGGCGGAGGTACTGCCCGAGGGTGAGGATGTCGACCTCCTGCTCGCGCAGATCGCGCATCGCGACGAGCACCTCGTCCCACTCTTCACCCATGCCGCAGATGATGCCGGACTTGGTGAGGCGCTCGGGCGCCATCTCCTTCGCGCGGCGCAGCAGGCGCAGGGCGCGGGGGTACCGGCCGCCGGGGCGGCAGATCCGGTACATGCGCTCGATCGTCTCGAGATTGTGGTTCAGGATGTCAGGCGCCGAGTCCACCACGATCTGGAGCGCGCGATCCGAGCCCTTGAAGTCGGGGATCAGGAGCTCGACGGTGGTCTCGGGGAGGCGCTTGCGAATCTCCGTCACGCATCCGGCGAAGATCTCGGCGCCGCCGTTGGGCAGGTCGTCGCGGTCCACGCTCGTGATCACGACGTGCTTGAGCTCCATCGCGGCGACGGCCTCGGCCAGTCGCACCGGCTCCTCCGCGTCGTAGCGGGGCGGCGTGCCGTGCGCGACCGCGCAGTACGCACAGTTTCGCGTGCAGACGTCGCCGAGCACCATGAACGTCGCCGCGCGATGCTCCCAGCATTCGCCGACGTTCGGGCAATGCGCTTCTTCACAGACCGTGTGCAGGTCGAGCTCGCGCATGAGACGCTTGACGTCCACGTAGTTGGACCCGCCGGGCGCCTTGACCTTCAACCAGGAGGGTTTGCGCTGCGTGGGCGTGTCGGCGTGCGTGGTCGGGGCGGCGGCGTGTGCCCCGAGCGGCTGAATTTGAACGAGGTCCATAGGAGTTGAAACATAGCGGCGGCCCCGAGGCGCGACTAGCGTTCGGAGCCGCCGATTCAACCGGATGGTTGAGGGCGGGCGATCGTCGAGCCCGCCGTGTCGCAAGCGCTTACGCGCTCCAGAATCTCCCGGGATCGAGCGGGGTGAGGTCGTACTCGAGCGGGGTACCGGCAAAGAGGTGGGCGACGATCTCGCCCGTGAACCCGGCCAGGAGGATCCCGTTGCGGCCGTGTCCCGTGGCGTACCAGAGGCCGGAAACCGTGGGGTCGGTCCCGACGATCGGATGGCCGTCGGGCGTGCCCGGGCGCAGGCCGGCCCACGAGCGCCGCGGCTCCTTGCCGGCGAGACCTGGGGCCATGCGTGCCGCCTCCTGCTCCACCTTGGCTCGGCCTTCGGCCGTCACGGACGCATCGAAGCCGACGTGCTCCATGGTCGAGCCGGCGAGCAGCTCACTCCCGCGCCGGAGCACGTACCCCTTGCCACTGAACACGATGGCCCGCGGCTGCCCCTCGGGCCAGTCGTACGCGAGCATCTGGCCGCGCACGGGCTCGACGGACAGGGGGCGGGGGAGCCCCCCGATGCGCCCCGACCAGCACCCGGCGGCGACGAGCACCGCGCCCGCGTCACGCGATCCCGACGCCGTGCGCACGCCGACCACGGCGTCCTCGCGGATCCGGATCTCCTCGACGTGCTCGCCGCGCACGATGCGGGCGCCGTGATTGGTGGCGCTGATCAGCAGTGCTTCGAGCAGCGCGAGCGGCTCGAGGGCGCCGTCCTCGGGGGCGAGGAGCGCGCCGCGCACCTCGGGCGAGATCCACGGGCACCGCTGGCGCAGATCGCCCGCGGGCAGCCACTCGGAGTTCAGCCCCTGTTGGCGCTGCCAGGCGATGTTCGAGCGCGCATCGGCCTCATCGGCTTCCGTGAAGGCGACCTTGAGCACGCCATCCGACCAGAGGCCGATCTTGACGCCGGTCTCCTCTTCGAGCTCCGGGGTGAGCTCGGCGTAGAGGTCGCGAGCGCGAACACTCACGCCGACCATCGGGTCTTCGGGAGCCGTTTCGGCGAGTGGGGCCAGCATGCCGGCGGACGCCTGCGTCGCGACGCCGGCTTCGGCGCCGCTATCCAGAATGGTGACGGAGTGGCCGGCGATCGCGAGCGCCCGGGCACATGCCGCCCCGACGATCCCGCCGCCGATCACGAGGACGTCAGACCGTTCGGTCATCGTTGCCTTGCCGTGAAACCATGGGCTCCATACGTTCGTACGATACTACGCACGGAACGTCCCCGGGAGGGAAACCATGTTGCGAAAATCCTCGGCTATGCGGTCCTCGCCGTCATCGGCTTCTTCGCGCTGAAGCTGATACTGGGGCTGCTTGGCTTCGCGCTGTCGCTGGCCTTCACCGCGTTGTGGCTCGCGGCCATCGGCTTCGGGATCTACCTCATCATCAAGCTCGTCAGCCCGGGCACCGCCCGGCGCATCCACGAGGCGATCGGCGGAAAACGCGCCGCCTGAGCAATTAGACCGCTCCCGGCACGTCGACGCAAGCGGGGCGCCCATCCGGGCGCCCCGCTTGCACTACCGCGCCGTTGAGTCGTGCTGGATGCCGGTCAATCGCAGGGTGATCGACCCGAAGGCGAATTTGGTCTGGATCTGCGCGACGATCCGGCGGGCGTCATCGGTGATCCACATCCGCCCGTTCGCCCCTTCCTTGAAGATTCCACCACCCTTGATGATCGGACGGACCACCACGCAGGGGAACCGGCCGGCCGGGACGTCGATCGTATCCCGGGCAAGCACCTCGAGCACGACCGGATTGCGGTCGGGTTTGAAGTACCGGTCGAGGGCGTAGCGCTTCCCCGGGGTCAGGTCGAGCGTCCGCACGAAATAGAAGAATGCGGCATCGTCCAGCGGACGGGTGGAGGTCGGCATCGTCGAATCGACGCCCTCCTGCCGGTAGAAGCCGGAGTCGGGATAGATCTGATAGATGTTTTCCCGCTTGCGGCCGCCCTCGTCGAAGTCCTGCACGAAGCGGCGCGAGGCGAAGTCATCGAGCCCCACCCACGATTCCATGACGTCGTGGAGCCGATAGAAGAACGGCCCGCCCTCGAGCAGGAAGCGGAGGTGCATCGTGGGGGTGCCGCGCACGGTATCGATCCCGACGACCTGCATCTCGGCGGTCCCGACGTTCAGGATGCCGAACTTGGCCTCGTACGCGAGATGCTCGCCGACCCACGACGCCAGCGGCAGGGAGTCGACAGGCGCGGACTGCGCCCGCGCCGTGCCGGCGACCAGCGCGAGCGCGGCGAGGAACGGGAGCCCGCGGGTCATGGGGTCGAGGGGGTGAGACCGCCGGGCGGAGCCGACTGCGCCCCGGCGCGGAAGTCGCGTCCGGTCCGACGAAGTCCGAGTGCGAGCCCTAAGGCCGATTGGTCGATAGGCCGCTGCGCCGCGCTCGCGTGCACGGAGGCGGTGACGGTGGCAACCTGCCGGGCCTGCGTGGCCGTGCGGGCGAGCAGCTCCGCCCGCGCGCAGAGCCCGTCGGCGCTGAGGAGCAGCGTGGGCCGCCCCCGCAGGGCGAGCTTCACCGTGATCAGTCGGAAGGCATAGAACCCGGAGAAATAGTCACGGAGCCCGGGAATCCGTGCGGCGGCCGGGAGCAGGAGGCCGGCCCAACGGCGCACGGCCCGGAGGGCGAACCCGCCACGCGGCGCGGGGGCCTCGGCGGCGACGATGTCGGCCCCCGAATCGAGGCGTTTCAGCATGTCGGGCAGCGCGACCGGCGACACGCTGAAATCGCCGGGAATCAGCACCACCGCGTCCCGTTTCGGCCGGTCGGTCCGTGCGAGTGCTTCGCGCAGCAGCGCGTCGACGGCCGCCGCGTATCCGCGCGCGCGGTCGTCCGTGAGCACGGTCAGCGGCAGCGCGCGCTGGTAGGGCTCCAGCACGTCGAGGGTCCCGTCGGTGGACGCGTCGTCGGCGACCAGGAACTGATACTCGCGCGGCTCGGCCGCGAAGATCTGGCGGATCTTCCACAGCAAGAGACCGATCGTGGCGGCGTTGTTCTGTGTCGCGATACAGACGTAGATCATGCGTCCGGGCCCGTCCGGGTTCGGGGTACGGTTCTCACGGTGTCATACCCATCGGCCGATCCAAGGTGCGATCGGCCTATCTGGTGGAATCTAGCGCGTCGGATCGGCTAGGTGAGTCCCGGCGGGGAACATCAGCGCGTGGCCGCGGCCGCCATCACCGCGCGGAGCTCGTTCAGCGTGAACGGCTTACGCAAGTAGGGCCGGCCCACGGACTCGAGAAATTCCAGCGTGTCGCCGCGCACGGTATCTCCGGTGCTGAAGACCACCCGCTCGGCCGCCTCCGGGCGTTCGCGCTTCAGTCGCTCGAACATCTCGCGGCCCCCGAGCTCGGGCATGCGCAGGTCGGTGATGATGAGATCGTAGGGCGGATCGGCGGCGATCGCGTCGAGCGCGGCGGCGCCGTGCTCGGCGAGCACCACGACATGGCCCCAGGCCTCGAGCGTCGCACGCATGTAGTGCTGAATGTGCGGCTCGTCGTCGATCACGAGTATGCGCAGCCGGCCGAGCGGCGACGGCGGGGCGGCTTCCGGCGCCGCGGTCGCGGTCCCCGCGGGAAGCTCCAGCCGAAAGATCGAGCCCGAGGTGGGGCGCGCCGTATAGGTGAGGCGCCCGCCGTGCTCCTTCATGATGCCCTGCGAGATCGAGAGCCCGAGCCCGGTGCCTTCGCCTTCGGGTTTCGTCGTGAAGAACGCCTCGAAGACGCGCTCGCGCAGATGGGGCGGGACGCCCGGGCCGTCGTCTTCGACCTCGATCGCGACCCCGTCGAGCCAGTGCCGGGCCCGCATGACGACGCGGCCGCCGGTCTGGGAGACCGTGATCGCCTGAATCGCGTTGCTGACCAGGTTGACGAGCACCTGCTGCAGCAGGATCGGGTCGCCTTCCACCTCGGGCAGATCGCGCACGATGTCCATCTCGCCGTCGATCTTGCTTGCCATAAACTGATTCTTGAACAATTGATAGGTGGTATCGAGCAGCGTGGCGACCTCGAGCGGACGGCGCTGGCCCTCCTGTTTGCGGGCGAAGGTGAGCAGGTTCTTCACGAT
>Ga0102953_1001112_pt1 | contig 17463 bp, 18 predicted proteins | sample SalPon2A_C_D2_MG_FD_78509 | JGI IMG/M metagenome (GOLD analysis project Ga0102953, IMG submission 78509) | Soil microbial communities from South San Francisco under conditions of wetland restoration - Salt Pond MetaG R2A_C_D2_MG | ecosystem: Environmental > Terrestrial > Soil > Wetlands | place... | reverse complement strand
TTCACTGCCCTCAGGGTACGGGACCGGCGTCCGATGCGGCGTGCGGCACACCGCGAGGACCACAAACCACCCGACGGTCGCCGGACATCCGGGCGACCGTCGGGGCTCGTAGAGTCGACCGAGGCGCGCCATCGCTGACGCCGGCACTCGATCTTCCCTAAGGGAAATCCATGCTAGGGCACCGGGGCGCCCCCGGCCAGGGACGAACGTCCTCCACCGCCGCCCGCGTACGGCGCCCGTCCGGCCGCTGCCGGCCCCGCTCCGGCGGCGACGGGGCGGTGCCCGCGCCCGGCGGCGACGCCCGGCCACAGGGCAGGCAGCTCGCCCGGGCGACAATCACGCATGCACACGCTCCAAGCGGTCTTCCCCATCTACGGCCCCGGTGCCCGCGCCCTGCTCGCCGGCGGGACCCTGGCCGTCTTCGTCCTGGCCAATGCCGTCCTGCAAGCCGTCCTGAACCGCGCCATGCGCGGGCGGGAGGTCCACGCCGGCCTGCGGGTGCTGGCGCGCCAGGGGCTGCGGGTGGCGCTGTGGTTGATCGGCCTGGCCTCCGCGCTCGGCACGCTCGGCATCAACGTCTCGGCGCTGATCGCGGGCCTGGGGCTGGGGGGCTTCGCCCTCGGCTTCGCGCTTCGCGACATCCTCGCGAACCTGGTGGCGGGGGTCCTGATCCTCGTGTACCGGCCCTTCCAGGAAGGGGACGACATCACCGTGGCCGGCCAGAGCGGCTCGGTGAGCGCGATCGACCTGCGCTACACGGAGCTCGCCTCGGCCGGCAAGCGCGTGCTGGTCCCGAACCAGACGATCTTCACCAGCGCCGTGGTGGTGACGCCGCCCTCCGCCGCAGCGCCGGCCGAGGGGGGCACGGCCGCTCCGTGAGCGGGCGCGCGCCACGCGCAGCGGGCCGAACGCCGTCACCATAGGTCCCTCCGCCCTCGCAGCCGGCCACGCAGCGTCTTCGCAACCCCCGCAGCGCTAGCATGGCCGGACCGATCACCTGGGCCGGCCCGGCCGGCCCACCAGGGAGGGGTGGCCTCGGTGGAGACGACGTGGGGAACGTTCGCGTGGGCGCTCGGCGGCGGGCTGGCGGCCGAGGCGTTGCGCTGGTGGCGGCTGGTGCAGAACCACCGCTCCGGCAAGACCCTCAACCTGCCGGCGTACGTGCGCAGTCCCTTCTACTGGGCGTTGACCGCCGTCATCGTGCTGGCCGGGGGGATGCTGGCGGTGGCCTACGCCGCCTCCGGCCAGCAGCTCAGCCCCATCCTGGCGATCAACATCGGCGCCAGCGCGCCGCTCGTCATCCAGGGGCTGGCGGCCAGCGCGCCGCTGGGCCTCGCCGCCGAGGAGGCCCCTACCCCCTCGGTGCGGGCGTTCCTGAGCGGCCGCTGAGGCTCTGCCAGGGGCGCGTCGAGGCGTGGGCCGGGCGGTCGCCGCCCGACCCCTCGCGCGCGACGTACCGCCGGTGTCGCCTTCTCAGCCCGCCGGCGCCGCCCCGTCGTCCAACCACCCGGTGAGGGCGCTCCAGGCGGCGTCCAGCGCGCCGGCATCGAGATCGGCGATCCCGGCCTCGACCAGCTCCATGGCGTCCAGGTTGCCGCCGACCTCCCCCGCGAAGGGGCTCCCGCCGATGCCGTGGAGCGCCACGTCGAGCCCGTCCGCGCCCGCTTCCAGGGCTGCGCGCGCGTTCGCCACGCCCCGCCCGGCGTCGTGGAGGTGGACGCGGAGGACCGCCTCGGGCCAGGCCGCTCGCGCCTTCCGCACCAGCGCCTCGACGTCCTCCGGGTAGGCCCCGCCGGTCGTGTCGGCCAGGCCGATGTCCCGGACGCCACGGGCGTACAGGCGGTCGCCCCACGCCAGCACCCGCGCTTCCGGGGTGGCCCCCTCGAAGGTGCAATGCCAGGCGTTGGCGAGGCCCACGCCCACGTGCACGGCCTCGTCACGAGCGCGCGCGAAGATGACCTCGTACTCGTCCATGGTCTCCTCCTGGCTGCGGCCCGAGTTCTTGCGGTGGTAGCTGGGCGACAGCGCCAGGACCAGCTCCAGCCGGTCGGCGCCTACCTCGCGGGCGCGCTCGTACCCCTTCAGGTTCGCCACCAGGGCATCGCGTTCCCCGGGCCGGCCCGCCAGCGCGCGCCACAGAGCTTCGGCGTCCGCGAGCTGCGGCACGCGCTTGGGGGACACGAACGAGGTCACCTGGAAGGCCGCCAGCCCCGCGGCACGCAGCGCCTCGTAGAGCGCCGCCTTGCGCTCCGTGGGCAGCACCTGCGGCAGGACCTGGAGGCCGTCACGGAGCGTCACGTCACGGATCAGCACGGCGCCTCCCCCAGCCCGACCACTCCGCGCCCGGCCAGGTCGGCGATGGCCGCGGCATCCAGGCCCAGCGTCTCCCGCAGCACCTCCTCCGTATGCGCCCCCAAGGCGGCGCCCGGCCAGCGCACGGCGCCCGGGGCCGCCGTCAACGTCGGCACGACGCCCTGCATCAGCAGCGGTCCGTCGGCGCCGTCCACCTCGACGACGGTGCCGCGCTCGCGGAAGTGCGGGTCGGCCGCCACCTCGCGCGCCGTGTTCACCGGCCCGGCAGGCACGCCCGCCTCCCCGAGCAGCGTCACGATGTCCGGCAGCGGCAGGCTGCGCGTCCATCCCGCGATGCGCTCGTCGAGGAGCTGCTGGTGGCGGCCACGCGCCTCGTGGCCGGCGAACCTCGGGTCCCGTCCCAGCTCCGGCTCGCCCATGGCGCCGCACAGCCGCTCGAAGGGGCCGTCGGCGTTGGCCCCGATGACCACCCACTGGCCGTCCTGCGTCGGATAGATGTTCGAGGGCGCGACGCCCGGCAGGGTGTTCCCGGAGCGGCTGCGGATCGCCCCGGTCGCGCCGTACTCGGCGAGGACGCTCTCGAGCACCGCCACCACGGCGTCGGTGAGGCCGGTGTCGACCACCTGGCCGCGACCCGTGACGTCCCGGTGGCGCAGCGCGGCGAGGATGCCGAAAGCCGTGAACAGGCCGGCCAGGGTGTCGCCCATGGCGAGGCCGACCCGGACGGGCGGCCGGTCCGGCTCGCCGGTCAGATAGCGCAGGCCCCCCATCGACTCGGCCACGCCCCCGAAGCCGGCGCGGCGGCTGTAGGGTCCCGTCTGGCCGAAGCCGGAGATCCGCGCCACGACCAGGCGCGGGTTCTCCTCCCACAGCGAGGCCGGGTCGAGACCGAGGCGCTCCAGCGTCCCCGGCCGGAAGTTCTCGAGCAGCACGTCCGACGTCAGCGCCAGCCGCCGCACCAGGTCGCGGCCCTGGTCGGTCTTGAGGTCGATGGCGACGCTCCGCTTGTTGCGGCCGATGACCGACCACCACATCGGTGGCCCGTCGCCGCTGTGGACGCCCCAGCTGCGCATGGCGTCGCCGCTCCCCGGGCGCTCGACCTTGATGACGTCCGCCCCGTGATCGGCCAGCACCTGCCCGCAGTAGGGGGCGGCGATGAACTGCCCCAGCTCCAGCACGCGCACGCCGCTCAATGCGCTCACGCCGGCTCTCCCGCGGCGACCAGCCTGAGACGCGACCCCAGGCTGTCGACGCTCCGTTTCAGGTGCCCCAACGTCCTCTCCAGATGCCCGGCCATCACCTCGGCGGCCTCGTCGCCTCGCCCCTCGCCGACGAGCCGCACGATGCGCCGGTGCTCCTCGTCCCCGCGCCGGGCCGACTCGGGCGTCGTCAGCTCGAGGTAGCGCGCGCGGGTCACCCGCGGCAGCAGCGCCTCGAGGCTGTCCGCCAGGAAGCGGTTGCCGCTGGCGCGGGCCAGCGCCAGGTGCAGGCGGGCCGTTCCGACGAGGCGCTCCTCCGGGGGCGTCACGTCACGCAGCCCGGACAGGATCGCCTCGACGGCATCGAGCCCGGCCCGCTCCCGCCGGGCGGCGGCCCAGCGAACGGCGCTCGTCTCCAGCAGGGCACGGAAGGCGAACAGCTCGTCGAGCTCGGCCAGGTCGATGGGCGCCACGTGGTAGCTCCGGCCCAGGCGCCGCACCAGCCCTTCCCGCCGCAGCTCGGCGAGCGCCTGGCGCACGGGGCTACGCGACACCCCCAGGAGCCGTTCCAGCCGGCGTTCGGGAAGGGCTTCGCCGGGCCTCAGCGCCAGCGACAGCACCAGTCGCCGCAGCTCGCGGGCCGCGTGCTCGGCGCGGTTGGCCGCCGCCGGACCCAGCGTGATGTGGTCTTCGGGAACGTCCATGCGGCCACTGTAACCGATGGGTATACCGCATTGGTATACCGATCCTGCCGGCCCCTTGGAAGGGAGGAGCCGCGATCCCGGCACGCGGGATCGCGGCTCGCGGGCCGACGCGTCACGCGCCCTCGCCCGGAGGACGGCGATGCCTACTTCAGGTAGGGCTCCAGCGCCTTGGCGCCGATGTCCATCATCACCTGGGCGTTGCCGGCGGTGTCGACCTTGACGGCCTCGAAGCCGGCCGCCACGTTGCCGTACTGGTTGAAGTCGACGGGGCCGCTGGCGCCCTCGTAGTTGATGGCCTTGCCCGCCTTCAACAGGTTCGAGCAGTCGGCGAAGGTGGAGCAGGCGGTGCCGGGACCGCCTGCCACGTCGTGCATCGCCTGGAACACCTTGCTGCCCGACGTGGTGCCGGCCTTCTGCCACGCCAGCGCCATCACGTTCATGGCGTCGTACCCATAGTTGGCGAGCTCCACGGGCTTGCCGCCGTACTTCTTCTGGTAGGCGGCGTCGAACGCGCCGGCGCCGCTGCCGCCCTTGGAGCTGCCCTCGATGGAGGTGATCATGGCGTCGGCGGTCTTCACGCCGACCGCCTTGACGAAGTCGGCGGACGCCGTGACGTCCGTCCCCACGTAGGGCGTGGAGGTGCCCTCGAGCTCGGTGACCTCCTTGAAGTAGGTACCGCCCGTGCCGGGGTCGAGCTGGAAGAACACCACGTCGGGCTTGGCGGCGTAGATCTTGAGGATCTCGCTGCGGTAGGAGCTCTGGCCGGGCGAGATGCCCACGTCGGCCACGATGGTGCCGCCCTCCTTCTTGAAGGTGTTCACCACCGGCGCCTTCAGCGACTGCGCCGAGGCGTTGGTGCCGAACACCACCGCCGCCCGGGTGTAGCCCTTCTGGTGCGCGTAGTACGCCATCGCCACGCCCATCAGCGAGTCCGAGGGGGTGGTGCGGAACAGGTTCGGAAGGCCGTTGTTGTCGAGGGCGGTGGTGCCGCCCACCATGATGTCGACGATGTTGAGGTTCTTGACGAACGGCAGCGCCGCCTGGATCGTCACCGACGACGGGCCGATGATGCCGTTGACGTGGTTGACGTTGACGACCTTCTGGAGAGCGGGCACCGCGTCGATGGCGTCGCCCGTGGTGTCGCCGGTGGACGCGTCGATCTTCTTGCCCAGGACGCCGCCGTCCTGGTTGATGAGGTCGGTGGCCAGCTGGACGCCCTTGAGGGTGTCCGGGCCGATGAACGACTCGAAGCCGCTGTAGGGCCCGACGACCGCGACCTTCAACGTTCCCTGGGCGAACGCTGCCGGGACCAGCAGAACGGCAGCGACGATCACGGTGACGATCGTTGCGACGGCGGGAAGACGGTTGCTCCTCATGAGGTGTGCTTCTCCTTCTCCGGCCCGCGGTCGGGCCCCCTGGCGCTCGACGTGCTTGGCGTGCTTTCGGCCATACCCTTCGCTCCCCTTTCCTCCACGGGTCCGGCGGCCTACTCGGGCACCCGCCGGTCCGGTGAATGCGATGCCTTGCGGACGGCCCGCAACATGCGGTCCTTCGCCGTCATGACATGCCCCTCGGCGAGGCGCCGGGCGAGCAGCGGGTCACGGTCGTGCAGCGCGCGCAGGATGATGCGGTGGCTCTTCAGCGGATCGCCGGTGATGCGTTCCTCGGCGGCGGTGCCGCCGCGCGCGCTCTCGATGTAGCTCCACAGGTTGCCGAGCATCAGCGCCAGCATCTTGTTGCGGGAGCCGTCGTAGATGCGCTGATGGAAGTCGCGGCTGGTCTGCTGCAGCGACGGGAGATTGCCGCGCTCCATGTAGAACGCCATCAGCTCGACCACCTCGTCGAGCTCGGCGATCTCCTCGTCGGTCATGTTGATCGCGGCCAGCTCGGTAGCCAGGCCCTCCAGAGCGCGACGGATGAGGTAGACCTCCTCGAGCTCGTCGAGCTGGAAGGTCTGCACGCTGATCTGGCGCCTGCTGGTGGTGACCAGGCCCTCGCTCTCGAGCATGTGGATGGCCTGCCGGATGGGCGTGCGGCTGACCCCCATGGCCCGGGCGAGCTGGTTCTCGCTGAGCTTCTGCTCGGGGCGCAGGTGCCCCCGGAGGATGGTCTCGCGGAGCGTCCTGAACGCCAGGTCCCCGAGCGAAGCACTGGGGTCCTCGCGCTGCTGCGCGGCGAACATCGCGGCCAACGCATCTTCGAGCTCCATTACTTCCCCAGATAGAGGCTGCCCACCTCGGGGTTCGCCAGCAGAGCGCTGCCGGTGTCGGCGAAGCGGTTCTGACCGCTGGCAAGGACGTAGGCCCAGTCCGACAGCTGGAGCGCGGCAGCGGCGTTCTGCTCGACCAGGAGAACCGCCACGCCCTCGGAGCGCAGCGCCTCGACATGCCGCAGCGCGGACATGGCGAACTTCGGCGACAGCCCGGCCGTGGGTTCGTCCATCATGACCAGCCGCGGGCTCAGCATCAGGGCCAGGCCCAGCGCCAGCATGTGCTGCTGCCCTCCGGACAGCTTGCCGGCGGGCTTGTGCCGGGCCCTGGCCAGGTCCGGGAACATGGCGTACACCCGCTCCAGACGCTCGCGCAGACCCCCTCTGAGGGTGAAGGCCCCCATCTCCAGGTTCTCCTCCACGGTGAGGCTGGGGAAGGTGTTCTCCACCTGGGGCACGTAGCACAGGCCGAGCCGCACGATGCGGTCCGGGGACCAGCCGGTGATGTCGCGGTCCTCGTAGACGACGCGCCCCTGCGTGGGGCGCAGCAGCCCGAACACGGTCTTCATGAGAGTCGACTTGCCGGCCCCGTTGGGGCCGATGATGCTCACGACCTGGCCCGGCTCGACGGCGATGGCGACGTCGCTCAGGATGGTGGTGTCGCCGTAGCCGGCGGTGAGTCCCTCGACGCGGAGGAGGGCCATCAGACGACCGTCCCCAGGTAAGCGTCGACGACCGCGGGGTTCTCGCGGATCTCTCTCATGTTGCCCTCGGCGAGCACGCTCCCCTCGGCCATGACGACGACGCGCTCGCACAGGCGCTCGACCATGTTCAGGTTGTGCTCGATGATCAGCAGGGTGATGCCGCGCGAGCGCATGGTCTCGATGTACTCGGCGATGTTGCGCGCGGTGGTGGGGTTCACGCCGGCGAGCGGCTCGTCGAGGATGAGCATCTCCGGGTCCGTCATGAGCGAGCGCGCCAGCTCGAGCAGGCGCTTCTGGCCGCCGCTGAGGTTCCCCGCGTACTGGTTCGCCAGGCGGGTGAGCTGGAACAGCTCCAGCAGCTCGAAGGCCTTGCGTACCCACTCCTCCTCGGCGGCCCGGATGCGCGGCAGCTCGAACAACGTCTGCAGCAGCCCCTCGTAACGCTGCAGCTGGGCGGCGATGAGCATGTTCTCCATCACGGTCAGCGCCCGCAGCTCACGCGAGATCTGGAAGGTGCGCGTCAACCCCTGACGCGCCACCCGCCACATCGGCAGGTTCTGGATGGGCTTGCCGTTGAACACGATCTCGCCACGATCGACGGGCAGGCGTCCCGAGATCAGGTTGACGGTGGTGGTCTTGCCGGCACCGTTGGGACCGATCAGGCCCACGGTCGTCTGGGCCTTCACGGTGAAGCTGCAACCGTCGACGGCGTTGTTGCCGCCGAAGCGCTTGTGGACGTCCCTGACCTCAAGCATGGGGCGGCTCCCCGGCCTCGTCCGCGGGGATCGGGGTGCTGCTCAACCGCGCTCCCCGCTTCGCGTCGCGCTCGAAGCGGTCCGAGCGTTCCGGCACGATGCCCTGCGGACGGAACTTCAGCGTGAGGATCAGCAGCAGGCCGATGATCACGTAGCGGAAGGCTTCGATGAGCTGAGGGTTGGAGGGGATGTTCGGCAGGAACCTCGTCCCCTCGGTGAACACCACCGGAACCAGGACCGCCCCGAGGATGGCTCCCCAGTTGTTGCCGCTGCCGCCGATGAGCAGGGCCGCCCACACGAAGAAGGTCTCTCCGGTGAGGAAGGCGCTGGGGTTGAAGGCGCCCACGTACGCCGCCAGCATGGCGCCGCCGATCGACGCCAGCACGGCGCCGATCACGAAGGCGCGCAGCTTGAGCGAGGCGGTGTTGCGCCCGAAGCTCTCGACGACCACCTCGTCCTCGCGCACGCCCCTGAGGATGCGTCCGAAGGGGGCGCGCAGCATCACCTGCGCCAGCCAAACCACCAGGACGAGCAGCACCAGGCTGACGCCCAGGAAGAAGAAGTTGTAGTCGTTGAAGGACAGCTTCAGTATGCCGTTGAACGGCTGCGGGATGCCGGAGACACCGTCCCAGCCGTTCGCCAGCCAGGTCTCGTTGCCGGCGAGGAGCCACAGGATCTGGCTGAAGGCGATGGTGGTGATGGCCAGGTAGTCGCTGCGCAGGCGCCTCAAGGCCACGGCCCCGAGCGCCCAGGCCACCGCGCCGCCCACGGCGCCCGCGGCCGCCAGGCCCACGACGAAGGGCAGATGGAGGCCCAGGATGTAGGTCTGGCTCGCCCCCGGGATGGGCTTCCCCAGCGTCAACAAGGCGTAGGTGTAGGCGCCGATCGCCACGAAGGCGTAGACCCCGAAGTTGAGGATGCCGGCGAACCCCCACTGGATGTTCAGGCCCAGCGTGACGATGCTGTAGATGCAGGCGAAGATCGCCAGCACGCTGACGTAGTAGCTCAGTGCCGCCATCAGCCGCGCCCCCTCGATGCGAAGATGCCTTGCGGCCGGATCAGCAGGACCAGGATCAGCACGCCGAAGGCGATGGCGTCCTTGTAGGCCGAGTCCATGTAGGACGCGGCCACCGAGGTGATGACGCCGATGATCAGCGCGCCCAGCATGGCGCCGTAGGGCTTGCCGATGCCGCCGACGATGACCGCGGCGAAGATCACCAGCAGGAAGCCGAAGCCGGTCGAGGGCGTGAAGCTGGCCGTGTTGATCGCCAGCACCACGCCGGCGAGGCCCGCCATGGCGGTGCTGATGAACCACGTCCAGTCCGTCAGCCAGGTGGTGTTGATGCCCACGACGCGGGCCAGCGTGCGCCGGTCCGACATGGCCCGCATCGCCTTGCCCAGGCGCGTGTAGCGCAGCAGCACGTGGATGACGAGCATGGCCACGACGGCGAACCCCAGGACCGTCAGCTGCCGCGGGGTGAAGATGAACGGGCCGAGATGGAGCGGCTGGCTGGGACCGAGGGAGAACTTCTGGAACTGCGCGCCCCAGATGGCCAGCAGCCCGCTCTGGATGATGAGGGACACGCCGATGGTGGTGATGAGCAGGATGATCGGGTTGGCGCCGCGCCGCACGAAGGAGTCGAGCGCCAGGCGGTTCATGATCACCCCCGCCAGCCCCGTACACAGGATGACCAGGGGAAGCGCCTCGTACACGCTCAGCCCGAACCCCGTGCCGAAGACCAGCGTCAGGTACATGCCCAGCGTCATGAAGTCGCCGTAGGCGAAGTTCACGAAGTTGGTCACCCCGAACTGGAGCGAGAGCCCCACCCCCGCGATGGCGATGACCGACGCGGTGATGATGCCGAAGCCGATGGACAGCAGGAGGATGTTCACGTGCTCTCCCCGCCGGGCGCGGCCGCGCCCCGGTGCGGGCTCCGGGCCCGCCGCGATGGTGCGCGGAACGAATCTCGGATGGCGTACGAGCTACCCATCGGCCCTCCCACGTGAACAGGCCAGAAGCCACCGTGGACCCGTCGTCCGGGCCCTCACCCGGCGCGCGGCGGCGCCGCGCGCGCTCTCGTTGCGTGTACCTTGGTATACGAAAGATACATGTATACAAGATGAGAGGCGGTCTCACCTGCGCGCCTGGAGGCGCCCGCCAGCCCGGAGCGCGGCGGTCGGTCACCCCGGAGAACGGCGCCAGCCACACGAACGGCGCGGCCGGATCAGCGATCCGGCCGCGCCGCATCCGCCCGCGCCGTCGCCGGCCCGGGTCAGCTTCCGGGGGTCAGGTTCCGGGGGTCAGGACTCGGCGTCCGCCGTCCCGAGGCGCCCCCTGCCCGCTGCGGCACCCGTCGCCGAGGGGTGGGCGGAGGCCGCAGCCTCCTCGGCCGCTCCCTCGCCGCCCTCCTCGTTCTCGAAGAACTCGTCGTGCTTGAGGTTGAGCTCCGGGAGCAGGAACGTGGTCAGGAAGGCGAGGACGGCGACCACCAGGCCGACGGTGAAGATCTCGCCCATGCCGTGGTCGAGGCCGACGCGCACGGCGTGCACGAACTGCTCGTAGAGGGTCTGGCCCTGCGCGCCGAAGCGGGCGAAGCTCGAGCGGATGGCGTCCTGGGCCTGCGAGCTGATGAGCCCCTGCGGATCGTTCATGGCGGCCCGCTGGGCGGGCGGCAGCGACTGGAGCACCTGCTGCAGCTGCGACGGCAGGGCGGCATGGAAGCTGCCCACGAAGCCTCTCGCCAGCACGGTTCCCAGGATGGGCGCGATGATCACGCCGCCGAGCGAGCGCACGAACTGCTGGGTGGCGTTGACCACGCCCATGATCTTGTAGGGGAAGGCGTTCTGGACGGCCACGTTGAGGAGCGGCAGCAGCGTCCCGATGCCGATGCCCATCACGATCATGTTGCGGACCACGGTCGGCCAGGTGGTGCCAACGCCCATCAGGTTGAACAGCACCATGCCCCCGACCATGAACAGGGCACCGAAGATCGCCAGCACCTTGTAGCGGCCGGTCCGGCTCATGAGCCAGCCGGAGCCGACGCTGCCCACGATGAAGCTGAGCATCATCGGCGTGAGCACCACGCCCGAGTTCTGCGCCGACATGCCCACCACGCCCTGCACGTACAGCGGCAGGAACATCAGCGTCCCGAACATGCCCATGGTGACGAACAGCGCGACCACCACGGTGACGCTGAAGATGGGCTTGGCGAAGAGACTGGGGTCCAGCACCGGCTCCGCGGCGCGCCGCTCGTTCCACACGAACAGGCCGAGGAAGACCGCGGCGGCGGCGAACATCCCGAGGATGATCGGGCTGCCCCAGCCGTACTGGCCGCCCGCCCAGGTGAGCGCCAGCAACATCGGCACCAGGCCCACGGCCATGAGCACGCTGCCGCGCCAGTCGAGCGAGACGCGATGGCCCACCCGCACCCGCGGCAGGGTGGCGAGCACCGCCACGAGGGCGGCGGCGGCGACCGGCAGGTTCACGTAGAAGACCCAGCGCCAGCCCCAGTTATCGGTGATCCAGCCCCCGACGGTCGGGCCGATGATGCTCGAGATGCCGAAGGTCGCGGCGATCACGCCCATCCAGCGGCCGCGCTCGCGCGGGTTGAAGATGTCCCCGATGGTGGCGCGCGGCATGCTCATCAGCGCGCCGGCGCCGATGCCCTGGACGCCGCGGGCGAGGATGAGCTCGAGCATGGTGTGCGCCTGGCCGCTGATGGCCGAGCCGATCATGAACACGATCAGGCCGAACACGTAGAACGGCTTGCGGCCGTAGATGTCCGACAGCTTGCCGTAGATGGGCACGGTGATGGCCGAGGCCATCATGTAGGCGGTGAAGACCCAGGCGTAGACGCTCAGGCCCTTCAGGTCGCCGACGATGACCGGCAGCGCCGTCGACACCACGGTCTGGTCGAGGGACGCGAAGAACATCGACAGCAACACCGCGCCGAGGGCCCACCAGCGGGCGTTCCCGGTGATGCGGTTGGTCGTCTGCGCCTCGCGGCGGGCGCGCCCGCCGCCGGCCGCCGCTCCCGGCCGCCTCATGCCGACGCCCCCTGACGGCCGCCGCCGTCCTCCGGCGCCGTGCCCGCCTGCGCCGCCAGGTCCTTCGCCTCCACGGCGTCGGAGAGCGCCTCCATGTCCGCCGCGAGGCGGGCGATCGTGCCGGCCGGCACGTCACCGAAGACGTGCGCCAGCACCTCGCGCATGGCGCTCCAACCGTCGGCGCCGGCCTGCGCGCCGGCCTCGGTGACGACCAGCGCCACGCGGCGCCGGTCGACGGTGTCGGGCTGGCGCTCCACGTAACCGAGCTCCACCAGACGGTCCGCCACGCGGGTGACCAGCGGGGCGGCGGTGTCGGTGCGGTCGCTGATCTCGTGGGGGAAGGCGGAGCCCGCCTCGACGGCCCGCAGCAGGATCAGCTCCTTGGGGGTCAGGCCGCAGGCGTCATGCACGGGACCGCCCGCCACGCTCTGCATGGCACGGCCGAGCCGACGCGCGGCCTTCGACATGCGGATGACATCGTTGATGATGGTAGTCGTTTGCACGTGGAACAATATAGGCTTGAATAGTTAACACGTCAATGATCTCCACGACATGCCCTTGCGATGCCGTTCCAGACATGGGATCCGGCCTGTCGGCCGGCCGCCTGTGCCGGGGGACGCCCGGCCCGTGCGCGAACACAGGCGACCCGGACCGGCCGGCGCGACCGCTAGGGTGACAGCAACAGCCCGCCGCAAGCGGCCCCTGCGGCCCCGGCGGGCGACCGGCCCGTCACGACGTCGCCGCGCGCGCTCGCGGCGATGACGACCACCGAGCGACCCCCTCGCGAGGAGGAACGATGGCGCCACCCGACCCATGCCCCGGGACCCGCCGACGACGCGACGCCGCGACGCCATGCGGACGCTGAGGCGTCTCGCTGCCGAGACCATCCGGGGCTTCCAACGCCACCGCGTGCCGCGGCTCGGCGCCGCCGTGGCGTTCTACACGGTGCTCTCCATCGCCCCGCTGGTGGTGGTCGCGGTGGGGGTAGCCAGCATGGTCTTCGCGCGCCAGCAGGTGCAGACCGACCTCATCGACCAGATCCGCTCGGTCGTCGGACCGGCCGGGGCCAAGGTGGCGCACAACGTCTTCCGGAACGCCTACCGCGCGTACCAGCCGCGCTCGGGCATCCTCGCGACCATCGTCGGGGTCGGCTTCCTGCTGTTCGGGGCGTCCGCCGTGCTGCAGGCCCTGAAGGACGCCATGAACACCATCTGGGAGGGCCCCCCAGAAGAGCAGACGGGCTTCCTGAGGCCGGTGCTGATCCGGCTCGTCGCCTTCGTGGTGGTCCTGGGGCTGGGCCTGCTGCTGCTGGCGTCGCTGCTGTTCGCCACCGTCAAGGCCAACTTCAACCAGTTCTTCGCGCAGTCGATCGGAGCGCCCACGGCGGTGCTCACGGTGGTCAACGGCTTCGTCTCGTTCGCCTTCATCGCCGTGATGATCGCCTTGCTGTACCGCTACCTGCCCGACAAGTGGGTGGAGTGGAGCGACGCTTGGCTGGGGGCGGTGGCAGCCGCCGTCCTGTTCGAGGCCGGCAAGTGGGTGCTCGGCAGATACCTGGCGCACAGCGCCGTGGCCTCGGCGTACGGCGCTGCCGGCTCGTTCATCATCGTGTTGCTGTGGATCTACTGGTCGGCGCAGATCTTCTTCCTCGGCGCCGAGCTGGCGCGGTCCTGGGCGAAGATCCACGGCCACCCCGACGTCGACCTGGGGAACGGGCCCGGCGGCTCCGGGCCACCCGCGCGGGAGCCCGACGCTCCCCCCCGCCGCGGCCGGAGCGGAAGGCCCTCCGCGAAGGCAGGCGCGCCTGCCGGGCCCGGCTCCGGCCCGGCGCCGCCGCCTGGCACTAGCTCGAGCTATCGGTCCCCGCCACGCGGTCGTACCAGGGGCCCCTGGAATCGTTGAGCAGCATCGCGATCTCCGCGGCTTCGGCGAACTGCAGCCGGGTGAGCTCGTCGGTGACCGCCTCCCCGTCGCCCGAGAGGACCACGTCCGCGAGCTCGGTGTCGGGGTCGACCTGCACCCCGAAGCGCTCGCCGTAGCTGGCCAGCACTCGACCCTGGTTCTCCAGGGCGGGGAGGTCCAGGTCTTCCAGGATGGCGTTCGCGCGGTCGATGTCCATGGTGTCCGCCTCCCTTCGTGGGGGCAGCCTAGACCCGTACCCGCCAGACGGGCGCGGCCCGTGCAACGTGCGCCGTGCCCGCCACGCGGGGCGCGGCCCGCCGATCCGGCCGTCAGTTGGGCGCCGCCCCCGTGACCGTGAAGCTCAGCTCGAACGAGGGCAAGCGCTCGCCCGGGTGGTCGATGACGTTCAGCATCGGCAGCAGCAGGTAGTTGGCGTTGGCGGTGCTGACCGGGGCGCCGGGCCCCTTCAGCTCGCCCTTGTAGATGCTCGGGAAGATCCCGATGTAGTGCGTGCCCGCCGGGCCGGGCGCCTTGATGTGGATGGTCACGTCCCCCTGGCTGTTGAAGCCGCAGGCGTAACCGAAGGTGGCATTGTCCATCAGCACCGTGACGATGTTGGCCGTCTCCGACCAGCCGATGCCCTTGAGCCGGATGGTGATGTCGCCGCCGGGTGCCACGGTGCGCGGGGACACCTCGGCGACCGAGGGCTCGATGGTGTAGTCGACGCTCGCCCGGGCGTCGCCTGCCGTGGCCACGACGTGATGCACCCCGCCCAGGTCGTCAGGGGTGTCGAAGCGGTACGTGAAGGTGCCGTCGGCCGCGGCCGTGACGCTCGCGAAGTCGCGCGTCGACTCCTCGAAGCCCTGGCCGGAGATGCGGTTGCCCACTACCGTGCTCCAGGTCATCGACACGGCGGCGCCGGCCGGGAAGCCCGAACCGTGGAGCACGGTCGGGTCACCCACCTGGCCGGAGCCATGGTCGAGGCGCAAGGCAGGTCCCGAGCCGGCACCGCCGGCGGCGCCCTCCCGAGGCAGTCCCTGCGAGGCCGCCGGCGGTGGGATCACCGGGGCGCCGGGCGTGATGGTGAACACCGCGCCCTCCACCAGCGGCACGCCCGGGATGTAGATGGGCGCCTGTTGCTCGTTCAGATAGGGCGACGAGTGGGTGCCGACGATGGCCTGCAGCGTGTGCGGCCCGACGCTGCCGGTGGCGGGGAGGGTCACATCGGCCACGCCCCTGGTGCTGAGCCCCGAGAGCATGCCGGCGTCCGCACCGTCGTACTTGAGGTGCCATACCAGGTGGTAGAACTTGTAGCCCAGCCCCGTGACGTGGATGTGGATAGGCGTGCCCAACGGCCCGGAGCTCGGCGAGACGGTCATGTGCGGCGCGACCACGAAGCCCTGCCGGGCGAGCCTGGCGCCGTGCGTGTCGGTCAAGAACACGTTGTGGACGTAGCCGTAGTCCTCGGGCACGGTGAAGTGGAGGTCGGCGGTGCCGTCCGCGGCCACCGTGGCGGTGGCCAGCGGGTGCTGGACCTCGGACGCGGTCACCCCGATGAAGTGCCCTCCGTTCACGTCCCAGGCGGCATCCGCGGTCTGCCAGGAGAGCGTCACCCGGGCTCCCGGCGTCAGCCCGGTACCGTGGGCGGCGACCGCCGTTCCCACGGGCCCGTGATCGGGCGTGAACGCCAGCTTGGGCGCTGCCCAGGCGCCGGCCGTCACCAGCAGCAGCCCGGCGGCGAAGGCCAGCCGCGCGGCAGCCCGGACGGCCGAGCGGGCCACGCGACCGGGACGCGGCGATATGCGGTGGTTCATGCGACCTCACGCTCCTCGAGACCCGCGGCGGGGTCCGCGCGAACGCCGGCGGGCCCGGCCGCGGCCGGAGACGGCGGCGCAGGCGGCCGGCACCTCCGAGATCGAACGGCCGCGGCTCCCTGCGTTCAGGCAGGGCCGCGGCCGCTGTTGGCTAGAAGGTCGGGTCAGGACGCCGTCAGGACTGCGGCTTCGCCACCGTCAGCTGGTTGAGGCCGACGTTCTGTCCGATGGGCGTGTACGCGTCCTTGTGGCCGTTGTTGTCGGTCACGGTCACCGTGTAGTTGTAGGTACCCGTGGAGGCGTCCGCGGCGATCTCCCATGCGCCGGTCCAGAAGTGGGTCTGACTGGCAGCAGGGGCACTCGGGGGGTGGGCGGAGTACTCCGCAGCGACGGTCTTGCCGCCGTCCAAGCTGATGGTCACCTTGATCCCGCGCTGCTGGATCTCGTCCGCCGTGACGCGTCCGCCCGTGGTCGCGTCGTACACCTCGACCTGGAACACCACCGATTCGCCAGGTTGGAACACGGTGTTCGACACGCACACGGGCCCCTTGGCCCCGGTGCCGCCGCGGACGGTGTTCATCTGCACGAAGTACGTGTTGGCGAAGGCCGACGTCGCCAGGACCGCCACCAAGACGGCCAACCACTTCACATGACGCATGACTCTCCCTCCGATCGTCACCTCGAGCGCGTTTTCGAGCGGATGCCCGAGCCCGTGGCCACTCTCCCCTCAACGGTAACAGCTACCGGGACATTCGACACCAGAGGACATTTGTCCCGGATGTGAGGCGCCGCCCCGCCCGCCGCCGCCATCGCGCGCCGCCATCGCGTGGCGCCATCACGCGGCGCCATCACGCGGTCCCGTCGCCGCCTCCCCGAGCGACTCTCACCTGGGGCTCAAGCGCCTCACCTGAGGCAGGCCCACAATGGCCGGCGGCCACCACGGGCCATACGTAAGCTCGCATAACCTGTTAAGGAGGCCGCAATGTCCGTGCGTCCAACACTACTCGTCCTCCTGGCGCTTCCGCTGGCAGCGCTAGGTTTCGCCCAGTCGCTGCCCGCTACGCCCGTCAGCAGCGACTTCTCGCACGTCCTCGCGTCCGTCAACCTGCAACCCGGTCAGTCCGCCTCCATCACGGTGCCCGACGCCTACTTCAAGGGCGCCGCCCCCGGCGACATGACCATCTACATCCCCGTCGGGACCTTCAAGGACCCGGTGACGTTCCAGGTGCTGGCGGCGTCCAACAGCCACTGGGACGGCATGGCGAAGTCGGGGCAGAAGGTGGTCGCCAACTTCGCCTACCGCGTCTACGACCGGAAGACCCATCAGGTCGTCGGCAAGTTCCCGTCCGCCGTGCAGTACACCGTCGCCGACACCATGGTCGACAAGCACAGCGTGTACTGGGCGGTCAAGCCCGGGGCCACCCCGAGGCTCATCAACGCCAACAGCGCCAGCACCATCCAGGGCGACGTGCTCTCGCATCCGACGCCCACCGCGGCCGTCGGCTGGATCATCACGACGCCCACGGCCGACCTGGCGATGAAGGGCTCGGGATCCGGCAGCTCCATGTCGGGCAGCCAGTCCAGCACGGCCGGCTCGAGCAGCGGCGGCGGGTCGGGCGGCATGTAGCCGCCGACCCGATCAGCCTTCGTCGTAGAAGCGGCTGTTGAAGTAGTACTCGACGAGCAGCAGCTTCACGAACCCGGCGAGCGGCACGGCCAGCAGGGCGCCCAACACGCCGCCGAAGTGCAGGCCCAGCAGAAGAACGATGACCACGGTGGTGGGGTGCAACCGCGAGGTGCGCCCCAGCACCAATGG
>Ga0102953_1001111_pt1 | contig 17464 bp, 24 predicted proteins | sample SalPon2A_C_D2_MG_FD_78509 | JGI IMG/M metagenome (GOLD analysis project Ga0102953, IMG submission 78509) | Soil microbial communities from South San Francisco under conditions of wetland restoration - Salt Pond MetaG R2A_C_D2_MG | ecosystem: Environmental > Terrestrial > Soil > Wetlands | place... | reverse complement strand
ATATAATTGTTGTTTTCTGTTTTTCCATTATTCATTTTTATACCACATCACTTCCTTTGTTGCTCTTCTCTGACCGTTCATGGTAGCCAACGGTTTGAAGTCTAACCAAGTAGCATCAGGATTCTCGCATACGATTACCTGTCCTATTCTTTCTTTGCACCATTTACCAAGAAGCGAATAGTCTATATCATTTCCGTAAAGATAATGTTTTCCTTGTTTCTGATAAGGAGGGTCAATGTACCAAGAAGCTGAAGTATTATTTATGGATTCGTAGCTTGCGTTTATAATCTTCCAATGTTTTATTTTGTGTAAATCTTTGGCTATTCTAGGCTTATCTCTAAACCAAGAATTGAAGTTCATTCTTCCAGCGGTATGTTTTGGTCTCTCGCTACCATTGTTTATACAGAATCCAATCAACCACCTTTCTTCGTCCGATAACCATTTATGCTTGTCGGATATATTTTCTCCGTTTTCCACATCAGGAAGTTTTAGAATATCATCTGGTTTGGCTTGCTGAAGATACCACCACACTTTGCAGACCTTATCATATTTATCAACCAGCATTACATCTTTCTCCCAGTATTTATAAGCATAGCTGGCTGTACCTGCAAATGGCTCTATGATTAGGTCATGCTTGGGTGCAGGGTATTTATTTATAATTCTCCACTTGCGTCCATAGTAGCTCCACATTATTGCTTTCCTTCTATGTTTTCCTTTGCCAATAGAAATGGTTCTTTCTCAATTTCTATTCCAACATAATTTCTGTTATTTTCTCTGCACCATCGCCCAAGAGAGCCTGAACCCATGAATGGGTCTAGTATCCAATCTCCCTCATCGCAGAAAGGAGCTATGACTCTGTCATATAATTTCAAAGGTTTCTGCCAGCGAATCAGATGACCATCTTTTTTCTTTACTCTTTCCTTTGCTGTTGTGGTCAGAGTTATATCGTCAATCCATGCTGTAGCGGTTTTGGTTTTTCTTCCTGAAGGATTAAGTTTAGTATTTACTGTTGCTTTTGGAACTTGAACTCTGTCTGACCTGAACTTCCATCCTTTTTCTACATTGGAATAAATTATAATACTATCGTAGCATTGATGAAATCTGTCTTTGGGATGGTTGCCCCACTCATTCTTCCATGCCGACTCGTTGATGAAGGTTGAGTTAAACAAGTCTTCGATGTATACTCTAATTCTGTGATTGCTATGGTAATCACACATGGCGATAAACAGTCCACCTTCTTTGAGATGAAACCAGTATTTGTCCACCCAATCAAAGTTTAAATCTTCATATACAAAATCTGCAAATACAATTTGAAACTTGTTTTCGTCTGGATAATAATGAAAATTATCCATGTTATAAAGCTCTATTTCACTCATAGACCTTCCTTTTAAAGTTAGAGAAATCGTCAACAATACTATAACTGGTCAGCCACCAGTCTTCCCCTTCAGTTTCAACAAATTTTCTTCCTTCTTTTATAAATCTTGGTTTCTTTTCAAAAGATTGAGCAAGCACAACATCTCCTACACGGAGAACCATATCTCTAAATAGGGTCTTGTCTATCTTCAAAGTCCTGCTCGTACCTTTCTTCAGATTATAAAACTTCAACTTTGGAGAATAGGTCAAATCTGTATCTGTTACTAACAAGTAATGCGGGTCAACAGCGAACACATCTTTTGTTCGATACGCATCTTTAATCTCGTTTTCCTTGACTGGCTTAATCGTAGGTTTCTTTTCAGGTGGTTCAACCAGTAATGTCTTTTTCCCGAAATCGTCTACATTGGCAAACATATCCATTGGAGTAACTTCAATATCTTCGATTAACTTTCTAGCTTTGATGATATACCACATCCTGTTTAGGTCATACTCTTTCATAGGAGTTTGTGGGTCATAATCATTCAGGATGGATACGTTTTGTCCAACAGCAAGTCCAGTAGTTTTCCCGTTGGGACTTCTTTTTTGTAAACGTCCTCCTTTGGTGTTGGAGATATAGAACCTGTTCTTCTTCTGTAACTTCTGTATGCCATCGATGGTAACGAGTTCCATAGAGAACTTATTTCCAACGTTTTGACTCATGCAGAAATCAAGAATATCATTGCTTTCCAATATTGTTTTTTCAACAGGGATTTCACCAATAAAGTATTTATTAACCGCTTTTGGGATGATGGGATGCATGTAGGCTTTCATGATGGAAGGTTCTTCTACAAAGATATTCTTTGTCTTTATTTTTCCAAACTCTCGCTTGGCTGTTTTCCATTCATGACTCAACCAAGAGTCTTTTGTTCCAAGAGCCACATATGCATTTACGTCTCTTTTAATATACTTGGAATATTCTACATACTCCAAAATGAATCCTGTTTTCTTTTCCCATTCAAAACATACCTTGTAATAAGTTTCTTCCAATTCAACAGGAACTTTACATTCAATCCCATCTGTGTTGGCAGAAAAACAATGTATGCCCTGCTCCTCAAGCATCTCCACCAGCATCATGATATATAATTGACCAGAGATGGTTACGCGAAGCATAGCCTTTGCATCTTCCAGCCAGAAGGTGTCTGAGTTTAGCTTCCCATAGATTCCGTTGATGGTAATCTTAAGAGCGTCTGCCTTTGCTTTATTTGTTTTCTTTGACGCTAAACGTTCATTAGTAAGTTTTCTGAGAACCTTGAGGAAGTCTTTACCCAGATGCTTAGGATAGATTTCGTTGATAAGCATACAGGAAGGATACATTGAGCCAATATCACAGCTTATTATTTTTACATCATCTGTTGAATAATATTTATTTGGTTTCTCATCGGAATGAATGCCTCCACTGGCAATGGAGTAATCCGTTCCGTGAAAACGAATCTTTCTTGAGAATTTAAATTTGTTATAAGAATATACCGTTGTGTTTTCCACTTCCTGCCTAAGTTTTTTCAACGGCTCTGTAGAAAATTGAATAGACTCTGGAATACAATCATTTAGGTTAACCGATGTCCTCTTTGTTCTGCGCTCCCGCAATTCCCTAATATCTACGCCAAACTCTTCTCTGTAGTATTTTTCCAAGATAATATTTCCCATCTTGGAACGGGAAGCACTCATTACATCTACGCCATAAGATTTCCCTATCTCTTCTCGAATGGCTATTTCTTCTGCACTGTAGTGATATAAACGCTTTGTTATGAGAACGTCATTTATATTATATTTTAGAACAGTTTCTACTTCTTCTTCAGTAGAAATTGGATAGTTGGGAGGATAAGGCAAATCTTGTATCTTTTCATGACCTAAAATAATGGCAATTTGTTTTAGGCTAATGCCCTTTCTGTCCAACGCATGAAGTTTGAACAAATCCAAAGAATGCCACTCAAAGAATTTATCTTTATACGGATAACGGAGTCTTAATATCTCCTTGTCTCTACGATAATTGTCATCTACTAACTTCGAAGATAGCTGAAATATCTTTCCCACCAAATGTTTATTATAGTAGGCATCAGTTAAATACCGAAGAACAGCGTCATCATAGGATATGCCATTGAAGCTGACAAGAAGGATATTTCGGTTGATGAATTTTTTAAGGTTTCCCAGTTCGTTTCTGCCACATCCGATTGAGAACTGATGGACTTCATCCGTCTCTTCATCTAGGAAAGTGACACAAGCAAACGTAGGGAAAGACTCCACATCGTAATGATAAATCTTTTCGTATTCCATTAATCTATATCTCTAATATCCTTTATATTCTTGGAGATAAAATCATATACGTCTTTCTTGCATCTACGCAATACAGTTTTATAATATGGGTTATGCTCTGAGTTATCTGCTTCATCCGTCCAAGAGTCAGCCAACGCCTTTAGCTCTTTTAATATTTGTTCCACTGATTTATTTGTCATATGTTTTAACAGACTCTCTTTCTGATAGTACATTTTCTAAACATTTAAAAAGCAAATCCCATGCTAGAAATCTTTTTCTTTTGAACCCCAATAGCTCGCCTGTTTTCCAAGCTGTTTTAGAGTTCTTTTTATATACGATGAATCTATAATTTCCAGAAGTTTTCGTTCCACTTCCTGTATTTGCAATTTCCATTATCCCTATTGTCTTTTTTAATTTATCTAATCCAAAGGGAATCAAATCTATCGTTACTCTCAACATTTATAAAACCTTGATTTTATTTATTAAGTTTGTTGATAATAGAATCAGTTGTAGACAATAAGAAATCCAGCTTTTCGTCTGCTCTTGAAAGAAGTTCCAAACTCTCGTCTAAAAATTCATCCATTTCATCAGGCGTTTTGTTATCGCATACTCGTTTATACTCCTGTGCCAGTAAGACTTCATTCCCTACTTCTTCAGGTACAACATAGGTATTTCCATTGATGGTTACTTGCATTATAAAACTCCTCTTTTATTCATTAAACTTGTTCCAATTTGTAATAGCGTCGTTAGGAGTATCGAACAACCCTAAATCTTCACGCTCCCAAGCGTCACACCAACTTTCTCCATCTTCTGCACAGTGAATGGGATGAGAATAATAACAGTCTACAGTCCATCCCCCTGTTCTCTCCGTAAGTTCTGTTCTGCGTTTACAATACTTGCACTTTATAGGTCTTAATATTTTATTATCCATTTATTCTGTTCCTACATTCTTCACAACGTTCTGATAAATCCTTCAAGTTATATTGTAAATCTACTTTGGCGTTCTGCTCTTCTATAGGAAGATAAGAGGTGTCAGGTTGCTCATACGGACTCTTATGATTATATCCTCTGCGAAGCATTTCCTCAGCCAACTCATCATGTCTTTTCTTCATACTGGCTATTTGTATTAATACTATAGGATGTATTCTGCCTGTCATGGAATGTTTTTTAATAAAGCTAGGACGATGCTTATGGAGTTCTCCATGTTCACCAAGCAGGTGCTTTCTGCATAGAAACTTTGGTTTAACCATCCACATTCTCATATAAGAATTATACCATAGATTTTAGTTTATGTCAATGAAAAATTTAATTTCTCGGCAACAAGCCATGTAGAAATTCAAATACTTCAGTAGTTTCAGAAACTTGAACGTTATTATTCTCGTAATCAAAGATTTGGATGGGGAAATTAGAGTCAATATTTCCTTGTATCACCATAGTTCGACCATATTTTTCATTCTCGTAAACCATTCCTAAAACACCATCCCCGTTTACTATAATATATTTAAGTTTACTTTCCATTGTTTTCTGGCTCCAATTCTATTGGAAAATTTTTTGGGCAGTGATTACCATATTCTTCCAAATATTCTGAACCCCAAACTGATTTAGCGTCTGCATTGGGAAGAAGCATATTAATCATGCTTAGTTCGTCTATACTATGTCCTTCTGTGATAAGCTCTCCATCTATATAGAGACCAACCCAATCGCCAGCCCCAGAATGTAACAGTCTTATTTTCATATTTCTCCTAGTTTAATATAATAGATAATATAAAACACAGCAACAAGAATCCTAACGCGATTATCTTACTACTATACAAAGTAAATTTACTCATAGTTTCTCCTCATAAAATTTGGATTTTATCCATAGATTCTTTTTACCGCAATATCGAATATCTCTTTGTCTTTTTCTATTCCAATCGCCCTGCGCCCTAGATTTATAGCCGCTTCAACGGTTGTTCCTGAACCCATAGTGTTATCGAGAACAAGCTCTCCAGCGTTAGTGTAAGTCTTTATAAAAAACTCTTCCAATTTTACAGGTTTCTGTGTTCGATGAAGACTTTTGTTTCTGGGAACTGACTTAAATTTTAACGTAGTAGTTGGATAATAAGTATCGGACAAAACGTTTTCCAAATTAACCATGTTTGTATCAATATACGTTTCGTTTTTTCTGTCTTGATACTTTTTACTGCCTATTCTCTTTTGCTTTGCTTCGCCTTTCCACATTTGAGGATTATATGTAGGTGGCTTTCCGTAGAATATAAGTATTTGTTCATGTTTCTTCAGGGGCATTTTCTTTGCCAGTTGAAAGTTAGCGGCTTGTGACTTCTCCCAGATATAATCATACTTGAACCATTCTAAGTTTGAACATATCAAAAGAGATGAAAAAGGCTGAATGGCATGTAATGCTATTACCCCATTTGGTTTTATTATTCTCTTGTACTCTCTCCACATCTCTTCTATATTTATCTGAGAGTCCCATTTGAGATTTGTTATTTTTCTTTTATTTGAAGAAAAAGGTAAGTCTGCCAAAATCATATCAACTGATTTATCTGATATGTTTTTCATTAATTCTAAGCAATCACCGAACCATAATTTAGCGTCCATCATGATTTAAAAATCCTTTTGCTGGCGATGTCAAAATATTTCTTGTCGTTTTCTATGCCTATAAACTTCCTTTTAAGATTCTTACAAGCCACTCCTGTTGAACCGACTCCCATTGTGTTATCCAGAATAACTTCACCAACATTGCTATAAGTTTTTATTAAATATTGTAATAAGTCTACTGGTTTTTGAGTCGGATGAATAGGAGGATGAGGTCTTTCAAAATCTAAAATAGACTTTGGATATTTCTGGGTTGTTCCTGCTCTTTTGTCTTCTGCTCTTCCTTTAATGAACTTTCCATAGTTATTATTTCTTTGAGTAGTAGGGTCTAAATATTTTTTACCCATAGAATGTAATGGCTGTCCTGCAGTAAATTGAGGATTATATGTAGGTAGATGCTTGTAAAATACCATGATGTCTTCATGGTTTCTGAGAGGCATCCTTTTTGCGTTTAAAAACCCGCTAGTCCTATTTCCTTTTTTCCATATAAGATTATATCTATGCCATTTTTCGTTGGACAGCATGACCTTTGCTGTGAACTTATCTTGACCAAAAAGAACGATAGCTGTGTTATCTTTTGAAACTCTTTTATAATGTTCCCATAAAAGGTTAAGAGGAATAACAGAGTCCCATTTGTTCCTTGTTTTTCCATATGGTAAATCTGCAAGAATCATGTCTACCGAATGGTCTTGTATTCTGTCCATTTCAACCAGACAATCACCAAGCCAAAGTTCAATATCTTTCAAAATATACTCCTGCATAAAATAGGGCTTTTATTCATAAATTCTTTTCTCTAACTTTTTTATTTTTTTTCTGCAACATCTGGTCTAGGAGAGAGCATTACAAAAAGTGTTCCCGTTATAGACAACGCTATAGATACATGTTCCATCTTTATTCCTTTTTCAATCATATATTCCATTATGGTCATCCCAGATGCAATTCCTATTAAAAACAATCCTAATAAACCAAAAATAAGAGATGCAATATATTTTCTTTTAGCGTTCATATTTCTCCTTATAAAGCAGGACTTATTCAGCTTCTTCCATTATTTCAGAAATCCATTCTAAACAGTCTTTGCACGTAACTTTTGAGTCATCAAACGTAATATTTTCTTCATTGTCTGCTATAAAGTCGTCTCCGCAAGCAACCTCAGTGTATCCGCAATTAGGACATTGTTCAAGCAATAGATGAATTACTTTTTTCTTAGCCATTTATTTCTCCTTATAAAATCGGAATTTTATTTATAAAACCATCATTTTATCATACCAATAATGGCTGTTCTTCGTACTCATCTTCTTCATCCTGATATTCAGGAGGCATGTCATCCGTAAATTCGGATTGTCCAGCAATATCTTTGAAACGAACAAACTCTCCGTTGAAATCGACTCTCCTGAAGCCTTTCTTTCCTTGTCGATTCTTTACCCACCAGAAAGTGGATTCCACAATGACTCCCTTGACCTTTTTGTGCCTAATCATCATAACCGCATCAGCCGCTTTTTCGCCAGCTTGTGCTAAATCCTGAATTTGTGGGTCAAGATTCTTGCCTCTGTTCTGACCACTATCGATGGAACGATTCATTTGATGGACGAGAATAATCGGAATATTTTCTTCTCGTGCAAACGCTTTGATTCGGTATGATATGGCATTTAACTTGAGATAGTCTGGCTGAGAATCAGCCGCACCACCAATTGCTATTTGTTCCAATTGGTCAATGACAACGTACTTCGCTCCGTCCTGTACCGCCTTACGAATCTTTGTTCTCAACACAGGCAGAATAAGTTCCGAAGATTCGTCAAATACAATCTCGGACTCTCCGATTTGCTTGACAGCATTTTTCATGTCATCCAATTTATCCTTTGGAACGTTTCCTGCCTCTATATCAAGAGACGATATTCCTGTGATACGCTGAATTAGTTTTCTGAAAACTTCTGTGGCAGATGACTCCAAGCTAATCAAACAACCTTTAACTGGATTCTTATTTTCTTCCGATGCCACAGATATATTATAAAGTATATTTTGTACTAAAGATGATTTACCGTCATTGGATACAGCCGCAACAACGTATAACCTGCCATTGAAGAGTCCGTTCGTGAAGTCATCCCAAGCATCTAATCTCGTACTAATGTAGAGATGTCTACCCTCACTTGCTTCTTTAAACTCTTCGATGACCTTCTTCGCCACGTCTTTGGCGACAATCATGTTGCGACTCTTGGCTCCGATAAGGGTTGCTATCTTTCCCGTATCGATGTCCAGTTGTGCCAAAACGTTGATGGGACTTGGCGACTCAGATGTGTCTTCCAGTTTTCTACGCGCCCTCTCCAGCGATAAATCCAATTGTCGAGTCGCGTACATGTTTTGAACCATCTGTGCATATGAGTCAATATTATCTACGATAACTTCTTCAGTTTCGTACAGATAATCAATCACATCCCTACCACTTAATTTCAATGATGGAAGTTGCATTTTAGATAATTCTTCTGTACGCTCCAACTCAGCAATGATGGTGGATTTGTCTGCGATAATATCATTTTTATTCAGTCTCTGAATAAGTTCGAATAAAGTTATAAAGGAATGCCAGACAAAACTCTTTGGTTTTAGGGAATCTTTAACAACAGAATATAAATTTGGTTGTTTTATTAAACAAGCAATTGGGGCTAATTCTATCTTTTCTGAATAGAAGTTTGTCATTTAGTCTTCTTCTCCAAACATGTTTTCCATTTCGTCTATAGCTTTATCGATTTCTTCTTTGGGTGCTATCTCAGAAGATTTTTTAATATATTCCATTTTCAAATCTTCCGTTTCTCTTTTTATTTCAGACACAGCATCAATCAAATATTTCTCAAGAGATAAAGGTTTCCATACAATGGGTCGGAACTGCCTGTCGGTAGAGTCGTATCTTAACTTGGCTCTACGATATGCTTCTCTGGCAATCTCCAATGTTCCACATATATCTTCGACTCTGACAAGCTCTGATGACCACAGATTGAATTTCCCTTTTTGTCTCTTTGTAGGAATCGCTCCAGAAGGGAGATTCCATTCATCGTAAAATACTTTCAGTATTTCCACAACGGTTTCTGGATAATCGTAAACCTGTTCTGGATAATTTTTCTCTGGTGGATTAAATTTACCAGACAACATGGCTTCTATTGAATTAAATGGTATTTTTGTCATTTTTTATTTCCATAATTTTTTGCATAATAAAATATACTACCAATACCTATTTCTCTCGGTTCGAATCTTTCCCATCTATATCGTAACTCGTCTTTATCATATTTGGAAGACTGTCGAGACCAAGAATCCCATAATTCAAATCCGTATTCTCCCAGTGTTTTTAACGCCAGACCTATCTCTACCCAAGAAAAGTAATCGTCATAAAAAGTAGATGGCAAAATAGAAAGTGCTTTTCTAACTTTCTCTATTGTTACAGATAACTCTTCATCGACTATCGTTTTGTTATGTCTGGTCTTTCCTTTGAGTCGAGTTAATTTTTCTTCCAGAGAAGGTGGAACGTTTATGGTGGAGAGGTCATTCCATTCTCCAACAGAAGAATAACTTTTCTTTTCCCCTTCTTCAATTATCCAAGATGGAGGAGCAAGAAAATACGCTCCTTCAGAACGTATATCAACACCCGCTTTAACATTTGCATGACTCTTCAACAGACCTTTATAGATGATGTGCATTCCGCCTGATGGCGTAATTGAATGCAATGCTCCTTCGTCTGATATTTTCAATTTCATAAAATTTGTAAACCCATCTGTTTTGCGAACATCGATGTCCACACAGACAAGATTGGACTTACCACAATCAATACCTATTCCAGCGTTCGGAAACTTATCCCACCATTCTTTTATCTGTTTTTCTTCAACCGAGGAACTTTTAAATCCTCCCGATATATATGGTGCTTTGGCAGGAATTTTTATTTCTTTGTCGTTTCTAATAAAAGGTTTGCTTTCGGTCTCTCGTGTCGGGAAAACGTACCAACCATTGCCAGCATACCACAATGCTTTTTCTAATAAAATGTTCACGAATATATTTTCCCTTTCTTGTTTTTGAGGGGTGACATATCTGCCACCCCTCGGTTAAGTTTAGTTTACAAATTCCTTAGAATGGAATATCATCTTCGTCTTCTTCTTCAACAGGAGGCTTCGTGCTTTGAGTAGAGCCACCTTTTCGATATACATCAAAGTCGAAAACGACCAGACTGGGACTCTTGGGACGAAGTGTTTCCCCGTTCTTTTCGTATTCCTCCCATGTCATCATGGAATTTTTTAGAACAAGAACGTCACCTTTGCCAATGTTCAATTCCCTGAACAGAGTGTGAGCATCTCCTACAAAGGAACAATAGAACCATGCAGAATATAAATACTTATCTTTATATTTCCTGCTAGTCGATAGGTGGACAACACTATGTTTGTCTTTCACCTCTACCACCTTTGTAACCCTTGCGCGTTGTGTGTTCTGACCATTATACGACATTTATACAGCCTCCATATCAGTTAGTAATTTTTTAGCTTGTTCCAAATCCAAGTCCTTCATTGTTCCGTGAATCCCATGAGACTCAAATACTTTTTCGTAATCATCTTTCTTGTCTTCGTTTTTCTTGATAAGATGAGTAATCGACTTTTTCAAGTCAGACAAATTTCTATTGTCCGCTACGACAACGGGTGCTGAGTCTGTTGAAGTCTCCAACCATTCCATAAGCTGAGTTCCAACGTCAGGACTAATTGTAAATGAACGACCATCAAGGAGTCCCGTTCGGTCTTTGGACGCGATACCCACATGAGTATCTGAGATGTCCAAGAATACCGTAAACTCATATTCCATTCCCTCTCGCTGTACTGGTTTTAAACCAACCTTACGAACACTTGTTACGCCTTCAGAGTTTTTCTCCTGAACATATTCCACCTTGCTCCGCATGGTGGCGATTACGTGCATTTTGCTCTGAAGCATCTTGTCCACAAAATGATTATGGTCTGGAGTAACCTGTCTCCATGCTACATAGCTATTTCCCGATTTGCTGGACGCGGCAATCGTATTTTGCTTATCGAGCAAACCACCTTCACCTGCCCATAGATGAGTCGTGCTGTCTATAATGCAAACTTCAATGCCGTTCTTTTCACATACATCGATTGCACTGATATACTTTTGTGCAGTGAACGGCGGATTTAGCGTAATCGCTCCATATTCACCGATTTGAATGTTATGAAAAACAGAACCGACATAAAGTTCCCCGCTCCCGTTTTCACTGTCGATTATCGCTATCTTTCCCCATAATTCTTCATCGCTTGCCTTTGGATATTTCTCTTTCATAAGTCCGTAGGCAATTAGCAATGCCCCCAGAGTCTTTCCTCCCCCAGAGGGAGCCGCCATTCCCAATTTAAGAAAGGCTTGCCTTCGGGCGGCTTTTTTAAGTGTAAGTATCTGGTCTGCCATTTATTCATTCTCCTTACTTAACATTTCAATAATGTTTAGTGCTTGGTTTTCAAACTCAGGATTATCTTCGAACAAGTGTAAATCTTTGAGTTCTGTTTTTTTGGATTTTTCTTCTTCCACCTCTATTTCAAAAACACCAAAATCGTTCTTTAGAGGTTCTATTAATTCACGGCTTACACCATGCATAATCAATAGAAAAATTTCAAACTTGTTTCCTTCCTTATCAATCTTTGCTTCGTCTTCATCTTGTGAAAATTTTGTTGCTTTCTCCCATAAGTATCTCTTTTCAGCATCATAGAATTTATTCGCCAAATCTAAAATCTTTGCTATAAACCTGTAATAAGTTTTGTCCCTATCTTCTCCCTGTAGAAGGTCGCTAAATCTGTCAGCCAAAACATTTTTGTAGTTTATATTCCATAACCACGCCTTTTGTTTTGCTACTTCTGCGAATCTATTCTTGCCTGTTGGAGTACCTGAGAGCAGTATAATTGCTTTTCTCATTCTTTTATTACTCCTTTCATTATGTGTTCTGTTATGTTCCTTCCTCTCGTATTTCTATTATGTTTTAACCTCCTTTGTTTTATAGTAAGAGCGAATGAGAGGAGTTGAACCTCCATCTTAGGTTTAGAAGACCCATGCTCTGTCCGTTGAGCTACATTCGCATTATTTGTTAATCATACCATACTTCGATAAAAAAGTCAAGAAAAATCAGAAGAGCCAACCAAATTTTAAGGTTGACTCTTCGAATCAGGGGAAATATTTAAACTACTTAGACCAGTTTACTTCCAACTTGGGAAGCTCAACTGGCTCACTATAACCAATGGTTATTGTTAAATATCCATTTTCTACTTTTGCGTCTAACTTCTTGGGGTAATTAGCGAGATAGAATCTGTTATTTATAGACATGTCTTTCTCAAACACATCGTCATATTTATCTCCCTGAACCTTTATTACAGCCTGAGACCTTGAGTTAAACATAGGTTCAACTGATACATCAAGCTCATCCTGAGAAAATCCCAAGACGTTTACTTTTAAAATCAAATTGCCATCTTTTTGTGTTACTGCATAACCATTTTGTTCTCTGAACAATCTGTCAAACCGTATTGAAGAATCTAACAAACTAAACATATAACCTCCTTAACTTAAACATGAACATAAACTTTTCCCCTGATGTGGTGGGACTGAGAGGACTCGAACCTCCAACTTTCTGATTAAAAGTCAGACACTCTTCCATTGAGTTACAATCCCATATAGGGCGAGAGAGATTCGAACTCCCATCCACTCGTATATAAGACGAGCCGCTTGACCAATCGACGCATCGCCCTGTGTAGCTGACACACCAAGACTCGAACTTGGATTGGGCTTTACGCCCCTCGGTTAACAGCCGAGTGCATTGCCATTTATGCTATGTGTCAATGATATAATTAGGATAGGGTCATTACGCCTTTTTCATATGCCTGAATGATGCGGAACATAATCCTAACTATAAGATGTTCCTATCGGGGGTCGAACCCGAATCACCGGATTGAAAGTCCAGCATACTAACCATTATAATATAGGAACTGGAGCGGCTCAATCGGGTTTATTAGACTAACCGAAATCACCGCACGAAGAGGAGCAGGAGGGAGTCGAACCCCCAATTCCATTTCTGGAACTACGGTTTTCAAGACCGCTACACACGCCGCTGTTAGCTACTCCATGAGCGAGTAAACGGATTTGAACCGATACCGTCTGCTTGGAAGGCAGTCATGCTACCGTTGAACACCATACTCGCATTTTTGTAGAGGATGTATCTAAACATCCTCTACATATTTTATAAAAGAACTACTTAGGGTCAAGCAGAATATTTTGACCCGCTTCGATGACATAGTTGATTTCATAAGCACCCCACTTCACGGTGATATATTCAATGAAATCATCGATAGTTGGAAATATATCTTTTCCAACTTTATAAGCGGTCACGAGTCTTGCGACCTGATTGCCAGCAATCTTCTGAAACTTTGTACTGACAATGGCGAACCAGTCATCTCCGTTTGTACATAGCCACAGGTTTGTCGGAATAATGTTTCCCTGTCCGTCTCCAAAACCTTTTGTCTTGAAAGATTTAGCTGTACCATTATCTCCAAGACAACGCATGGCATCATTTACTTCTTCTCCGTGTTCCTGCCACGCATGACCCGACACAAGTTCGAAAATCCTTGCCTCAGCGACAGTAAGAGTCATTGACTCAAACACATAAGTATCATTTCTTGATGAAGGAGGAGTAAACCCGATGTGGGCGATGGCTGTAACTCCTAGAACAAAAACAAGAAGTAGCAACAAAAGAACAGTAAAAGGTTTTCCGTTCCCTACAATAGCTGTTGTCATTTTATCTCCTATAAAGATGATGTTATTAGTTGTCTCAAAGGCTCATTATTCCAGTTGGGAGAACCTTTAAGAATAGAAAACACATGCTTAAAAGTTTTATTGGGAAGTTCTTCAGTATTTATTTGAAAAAATTCTCTCCTTTCTTCATCGTCAACATCCAGTCCTAGCAGGACTGAACCTAAAACGTTGGCAAACAATTTTTCATTATCCATATGTTTCTCCTAACTACAAAATAATTATACACCCATATAAGATATTTGTCAAGAGCATTCGACAGGATTTGAACCTGCATGTGTCCATTAACCTTTCAAGATGTTAGGAACATCAGGGTATACGAATGCGTAGGCGGTTCATGCGAGACTCGGACTCGCTTTCTCTGTTCGACAGACAGAAGTAATACCCATATACGAATGAACCGTATGCTCTCATGGAGAATTGAACTCCACTCTGGGGATTGAGAGTCCCCTATACTTGCCGATATACTATGAGAGCCTGTGTACCCTGTTGGAATTGAGCCAACCTCTCCTGCTCTTCAGGCAGGTGCTAATCCATCTCAGCTAAAGGTACATAGTATGAACACAGAAAGACTCGAACTTTCAACCTTCTCTTCATCAGAGAGATGCGCTAACCAATTGCGCCATGTGTTCTTAGTAGGCTCTGAGGGATTCGAACCCACGACACTCGGTATGTAACACCGATGCTCTGACCAACTGAGCTAAGAACCTATAGAGACCCAGAACAGAATCGAACTGTTTATAGTGATTTTGCAGACCACCGCCTCTCCATTTGGCATCTGAGTCATATAAGCCTCCAGCGAGAATCGAACTCACACCTGATGGTTCGTAGCCACCTGCACATCCGTTATACTATAGAGGCATATGGGAAGACTGTTCCTACTACCATGACGGACAGAATCGAACTGTTTAGTCACTTGGAGTCGAACCAAGACGGAACAGTTTTACCTGACTTCCCAAGTAGGTGATATAGGACTCGAACCTACAACCTTTTCTTTAAGAGAGAATTGCTCTGACCAATTGAGCTAATCACCTATATAGTGGACGTTAAGGGAATCGAACCCTTACCTTTTCGGTGCAAGCGAAATATGCTCCCGTTATCATCAAACGCCCATGAGCCGCCAACCTGAATCGAACAGGTGTCTAAAGATTACAAGTCAATTGTAATACCACTATACTATAACGGCAAAGGTATGGGATGAGAGATTTGAACTCCCGACCACTCGCTTCCAAAGCGATTGTTCTACCAGACTGAACTAATCCCATATGAGCTAGGGTTGAAGAATTCGAATCTCCGTTGCCTCTTTCAAAGAGAGGAGTCCTTGACCGCTGGACGAAACCCTAAAGTGTTGCATTTCCAGTCAATCCTGTCCGTAGCAACATGTGGTCAATTCCACACGTCCGAGGGTTTAATGTGGGTCGGGGTCACAAGGTCTAACCATTTAAAGCTGGTGACTCTTCTTCACTTATAGCGGAGGTGGGATTCGAACCCACACTATTCTTGGTTATGAGCCAAGTGCCATAAACCATTAGGCGACCCCGCTGTAGCGGAAAGTATAGGAATTGAACCTATGCTAGATTTTACTCTAGGCTACGGTTTAGCAAACCGACGCATTACCGCTCTGCCAACTTTCCATAACGAACTGCTTTTAGTGTCGAAACTAAATTATCCGCGTATTTTGCTGTTAGCAATTCGTGTGCCGAAGAGAGGGGTCGAACCTCTACGTCCGAAGACACTTACTTTTGAGATAAGCATGTCTACCAATTCCATCACAACGGCATAAAACGTGCGGGACTACAAGGTTTTGTATGCGAGATATAGTCGTCAGTGACCAATAACTAGAATGTATTCGAAATCATCTAATCTAGCTTCACGACATCACCACCAAAGGAATGTCCCTGAACCTGTTCCAAGTCATGTTAATTCATGGCACACGTTTTGTGTTCTCCGAGGGACTCGAACCCTCACACCCGAAGGTACATGTTCCTAAGACATGCGCGTATACCAATTCCGCCACGAGAACATAGCAGAGTCTAAAGGAGTTGAACCTCTTTCACAGGTTTTGGAGACCCGCTACCTCCAACAGGAGACTCTATAAACATACAAAAGTTATCTGCCGATAACCTGTCTCGCTCTACAGGTTCAACTCGGTTTACCTAGTATACGAGTCTGTATCTGCGATTTAATCGTGTACACCGACACAAGCCTCTCTCTTTCCAATAAGAGCGTCCTACGATAATTGTATGTTAGGAGGAGATATGAGATTTGAACTCACAACCTTTGCATTCACAGTGCAACGCTCTAACCAATTGAGCTAATCTCCACACGTTATTTGGGCAGACAGAGGCGTTAATCTCTGCTTTAGCAGAACCACTTTTTAATTACCGACTGCCATATATCAAATGGTCGTGGCTTTCAGTCATAAAACCGCTTTCAAGATTGATATTCTTTTTCTGCTATACGGTCATTACACGTATACTTCGTGAATCTGCCCATCTTACATTAGTTTATAAAAGTTCCATTTTATCAACATTTTGTTTTTGTGGGCAAAGAAGGATTCGAACCTACTCAGCATTCCGCACCTGTTTTACAGACAGGCATATCTCTCCAACTATATCGTTTGCCCATAATTTGTTTTCCCCGTACAGCCAATCTACGGGACGGCGGTGGCTTTTTGTACCGCTTTCGCCATGAGGGAGTCAATCTCATAACTCCACCGTTCGCCTATCCTGTCGCCTATGGGTCTGTGACCGAGGGAGCTTGGTTTCGTAATCGAACGGATTCGCCTTATGTGGTTATCAATGTTCAACTAACTATATTATAATTATATACTAATTTTATTATCTTGTCAAGGGTTTGCCAGAGACTCTTACTCTGTGATGTTATTGGCATCAAGCATCCTAATTCAACAAATCCCTTGACAGTAAGCCAACCTTACCTGCATTACACAAAATCATGACTTTTCGCGCTCGGTTGCTAGGCTTGCAAAGTTTCCGAACCTTTGCCTTGACTTACTTTGATACATTAAGTATAGCACATCATAATTCTTTTGTCAAGGGTCAATTTCAACTAAAAAGGCGCATCTTTGAGGATGCGCCCTGTACATAAAATAAGTATTTTATTTACTTATTTACAACACATCTTCCAGAGCTTCCTCTACTGGCGCATATCGTTCACTATCCAGAACCGAGTGCATCATGTTCATCGGATTCAATTCTCCCTTTAATAGAGATTGCATCAACGAAGGACTAAATCCTGAAACCAAGCACGTACCTGACTCATCGAACTTTACAGGAGTTCCGTGACTGGTTCTCAAATTCCAGAACACAACCTGAGGCATTGCATATCCAGCCTCTTCATACATACGACGCATCATTTGCAATGAATT
>Ga0102953_1001109_pt1 | contig 17478 bp, 19 predicted proteins | sample SalPon2A_C_D2_MG_FD_78509 | JGI IMG/M metagenome (GOLD analysis project Ga0102953, IMG submission 78509) | Soil microbial communities from South San Francisco under conditions of wetland restoration - Salt Pond MetaG R2A_C_D2_MG | ecosystem: Environmental > Terrestrial > Soil > Wetlands | place... | reverse complement strand
CATAGATGAATCTTCAAAGGTTGATGGTTGTCGGTGTCGTGCCCGCTCACTTGTAGGCGGCGGGCAGGAGGAAGGTCGTGATGGCAGGCACGTAGGCGATCAGCAGCACCACCGCCAGCATCGAGAGCATGAAAGGGACTGCGCGCCTGGCGATCTTCAGGATCGATTCGCCGGTGAGGCCGGAGACGACGAAGAGGTTCAGGCCCAGCGGCGGCGTGATGAAGCCCACGCCGAGCGTCGTGATCATCATCACGCAGAACTGGATCTCGTTCATGCCGATCTGGTCGGCCAGCGGCTTGAGGATCGGCGCCAGGATCACGATGTTGGGCGTCGTTTCCATCACGCAGCCGGCGGCCACCAGGATGCCGATCATCAGCAGGACGATCACCTTCGGATCGCTCGAGATGCTCGTCACCGTCATCACGAAGCCCTGCGGCACGTTCATCGTCGCCAGCGCCTGGGCGAGCGGCAGCGAGAACGCGATGATCGGCAGGATGACGCCGTTCACCTTGGCCGAGCTCACCAGCATCGACGGGAAGTCGGCGAGCTTCAGCGTGCCGAGGACGAAACCGATGATCATGGTCGTGATCACCGCGGTGGCGCCCGCCTCGGTGGGCGTCAGGCGGCCGGAGAAGATGCCGTAGAAGATGATCGCGGGCACGATGAAGGCGTACCAGCCCCTCTTCAGCGCGCCGGCGATGTTGGCGAGCCACGCCCGCACCGAGATCGCCTCGTTGCGTTCGTAGGCGTGGCGCCGGTTGACCACGCTGTTGGTGATGAATATGCCCGCCAGAATCAGCAGGCCGGGAATCAGCGCGGCCTGGAAAAGGGTCGAGGCGGAGATGCCGAGAACCAGGCCGATGATGATGTAGGCAATCGACGGCGGAATCAGAATGCCGGTGCAGGCGCCGGCCGCCACCAGGGCGCAGGCATAGGGCCGCGGATAGCCCGCCTCGACCAGCCGCTCGATCGTCATCCGCCCGACCGCCGCCGCGCCGGCGGCGTCCGATCCCGAGATGGCGCTGAACATGCCGCACACCAGCACCGTGGCCGAGCCGAAGCCGCTGCGCGTCCAGCAGGTCAGGGCCTCGGCCACGTCGAGGAACTTGCGGCTCAGCCCGGTGCGCACCAGCACGTCGCCGGTCAGGATGAAAAGCGGCACGGCGGTCAGCGCGAAAGCGTCGATGCCGTCGAACAATGAGCTGCCCAGCAGCGTAAGCGGCAGCGTGTGGGACCACACCAGCAGCGCGATCGAGGTTGCTCCGATGACCGCCCAGATCGGCACCCCGAATACCGTCAGGGCGACGAACAGGATCATGGGCCCGTAGAAGCTCCAGCCCAGGGCGAGGGCTTCGGTGCCGGTTCCGGGATAGAGGGAATTCATGGTCAGTCGAAAAGACGCTCGCCGACGTACACCGGGCGGTTGTTGCGCAGGTCGGAGAGGTCGCGCCGAATCGACAGGACCAGCCGGTAAAGGAGCAGGCCGAAGCCGATCGGCACGGCGCTGCGGAACCACACCATCGGCACCCGCAGGCCGTGCGAGACGGCGCCGAACTTCGCGCTCACCATCAGGGTGTCCCACGACCAGTAAAGCGCGTAGCAGGCCACGACCAGCATGACCAGGTCGCCGAAGAGGTAGAGCAGCGCCTTAATCCGCATCGAGCACGCTTCGAAGATCACGTCGATGCGGATGTGCGCGCGCTCGCGCACCGCCGCGGCGGCCCCGATCCAGGCGAGGTAGATGAACGAGTAGCGCACGATCTCCTCGCCCCAGACCGAGGAATAAGAGAACACCTCCCGCCGCAGCACCTCGACCGCCATGGTGACCACCACCATGCTGTAGAAAATCAGGAGCGCCCAGCGCTCCAGGTTGCGGTCGAGGTAGGCCAGCGCCTCGCGTCGCCTGCTCATCGCTCTGTCCCTCCCGGGCCGCTCAGGCGTCGTTCACGAACAGGCGCGCGGGCGTGTTGGCGGCCTGCTCGAGCCTGTCGAACACCTGCTGCGATCCGGCCAGCTCGAGCCTGAAGTCGTTCCATTCCGGGCGCTGGTAGCCGCCCGCGGCCTTCCAGACATCGATCTGGGCGTCGCTCAGGTAGTGGAATTGCACCCCGGCCTTCTCCAGCTCGGCGATCGCGTAGTTGCGCGAGGCGGGCACCTGGGCCAGGTTCTGCTGGAAGGTGATCTGCGAGGCCTCGTCGATGCCGTCCTGGACGTCCTTCGGCAGCGAGTTGAACCACTGCAGATTGCACGAGTACACCTGGCTGTCCGGCACCGCCCGGGTGAAGGTGATGTGGCTCAGGATATCCTTGAAGCCGAACACGTACAGCGCGCCGGCCGACGGATCGAGCGCGTCCGCCACCCCCTGCTTGATCGCCGACGGCGTCTCGCCCCAGGCCACCGGAGTCGGATTCGCACCGACCAGCCGGTAGTACTGCTGCAGCATCTTCGAGCCCGGAACGCGGAATTTCATGCCTTTGACATCCTTCGGCAGGATCACCGCATGCTCGCCCTTGCGCACGGCGACCGTGCGCGGATCGATCACGACGTAGAAAAGGGGCTTGAATCCTCTCGCTTCCACTTTTGGATTCACTTCCTTCTGCCACGCGTCCGAGGTCACCAGGTTGACGAACCTCTGGTTCGCGCCGCAGAAGTACGGCAGGTTGATCATGTCGACCACCGACGCGAAGGGCGCGAAGTTCGACAGCGAGTGCTGCGCCGCCTGGATGGTCCCGTCCTGCACCTTCTTCACCAGGGCGCCGCCCGCGCCCAGCTGGCCGGCGGGCGCGAGCCGCACGTAGACCTTGCCGCGCGTGGCGTTCTGGATGTTTTCCTTGAACTGACGTTGCAGGATCGGGTAGCTGCGCGACGCGCCGAGCACGTACGCGGTCGCGATCGTCATCTCGTACTTGGCCGCCTTTTGCCGCTGCATCTCCTCGTTGCCGGTCTGGGCAACGGCGGATTCCGAGAACAGGGTTCCGCCCGTGCCGGCGAGGGCGGCGACGGTGAAGCCGCTGCTGCCGGCGATTTTCAGGAACCTGCGGCGCTCTTGCGACAGCTGCTCGTGTGACTTACGCATGTCTCATTCCTCCTTTCTCTCTAGTGGGTGTTCCGGGTCGATGATGGATTTGAGCCGTTTCCCCGCCCCGCCCTGGCGCGATTCGCTTCGGCTTCGCGGCACAGGGTGCCGATGACGAAAAGGATCACGGCGAAATACAGGGTCAACATCTCCTGTACGTCGGTCATCCAGGGCCGCCCATGCAGCGGCCCGCCGAGCAGGACGTTGAGGAAATAGACCGCGAAGGTCAGCAGGGACAGCCACAGCGAATAGCTGCCGGCGGCTCGAACGCTGGGATAAGCCATGATCGTTCTCCTCCCTCCCGTGGCGACCGTCCTCCGCCCGCCGTTGGGCCGCCTGAACGCGGCCCATAACCTTATGATCAAAATGGAAGCGCTTTCATTTTAAACGCCATAAATTGGCAAAGTCAAGAAATTTCACTGCTGCAGTGCAACGTGTACTATGATGAATACGCTTGCATCTGCGCCTGATCCGGCGCTCGCGTTGATGTCAGACAAAAAAGAGAAAGCAAAGCTCGACGACGTGGCCCGGGTCGCGGGGGTCTCGCTCGCCACCGCCTCGCGCGCGCTGTCCGCTCCCCATCTGCTCAAGCCCGCCACCCTGGCCCGGGTGCTGGACGCCGCGCGCCTGCTCGGTTACCTGCCCCACGGCGCGGCGCGCGCGCTCGCGTCGCGGCGCACGCATACCGTCGGCGCCGTCATCCCGACGCTGGACAACGCGATCTTCGCCAATTCCACCCAGGCGTTGCAGCGCGAGCTGGGGCAGCACGAGTATCAGCTGCTGCTCGGCTCGCACGAGTACGACCCCGAGCGTGAAGTCCAGGTGACCCGCGCCCTGCTCGAGCGCGGCGTCGACGGGCTGGTGCTGGTCGGCACCGACCACAGTCCCGAGCTCTACCAGCTGCTGGCCGGCTTCGGCAGCCCCTACGTCCTGACCTGGTCGCTGGACGAGAGCGGCCATCACCCCTGCGTGGGCTTCAACAACCGCGAGGTCGGCGCGCGCGCCGCCCAGTATCTCTACGACGTCGGCCACCGCGCGTTCGGGATGATTTCCGGTTTCACCGCGCACAACGACCGCGCCCGCAACCGCATCACCGGCGTGCGCGAGGCGCTGAGCGCGCGCGGCGTCGCGCTGCGCCCCGAACGCGTGGTGGAGACCTCGTTCTCGGTGCAAAGCGGACGCGAAGCGCTGCGCGCGATGATGCGCTCCGAGTCGGCGCCGACCGCCGTCATCTGCGGCAACGATATCCTCGCGCAGGGCGCGCTCATCGAAGCCAACGCGCTCGGCATCGAGGTTCCGCGAGCGCTGTCGCTCACCGGCGTCGACGACATGGAGCTCTCGGCGCACCTGCCGCCCGGGCTGACCACAGTGCATATACCGACCACGGAGATCGGGCGGCGCGCGGCGCAGCACATCCTGGCGCGCCTGAACGGGGAAGAAATCGAAATGCGCACCGAGCTCGCGGTCGAGCTGGTCGTTCGCGGCTCGACCGCGCCGGCTCCATAGCTTGCGCTAAGTCAAAGTCCTCCCCCTGGCTCGAGCGATAAGATTTCGGCCAGAGGGTCAGAATGAATACCGAGTTGATTGCCGAAACCTGGGGCGCCATCGACGATCCGATGGCATTCGTCGAATCCTTTTACGCGCGCTTCTTCGAGCGCTTTCCCGGCTACCGCGCGCATTTCCCGCAGCAGCTCGACCCCGGGCACCTCGAGAAGATGGTCCAGACCATGGCGCTGGTGGCGCGCCTCTCGGAGGACCGCGGCACCATCGCGCCGCACGTGCACAAGCTCGGCGCCGCTCACAAGCCCTACGCGCTCGAAGCGAAGGACCTGGACAACTTCAAGACGGTGTTCATCGAGACGCTCGGCGCGCGCGTCGGCGCAGCGTGGTCGCCCGCAGCGGCGCAGGCCTGGGATCAGGCCTTCGCCGAGGTCATCATTCCGCTCATGCGCGAGAGCGGCGGCGCCTCACGAACGTAGCACGGCGCCCGCGCTCGCTCCGGTGAGCGCGCCCTTGTCCCAGGTCGGCACGCCGTTGACCAGCGTCATCGCCACGCCCTGCGAGCGCATCACCATCCGCTTCGCCCCGCCCGGCAGGTCGTAGCGCCGCTCCGGGCGCCCGACCGAGCCGACCGTTGCCGGATCGAACAACACCAGGTCGGCGGCAAGCCCAGGCGCGATGCGGCCGCGGTCGCGGATGCCGAAGAAGTCGGCCGGGTCCGAGGTCATGCGCCGCACCGCCTGCTCCAGCGAAAGCACCTTGCGTTCCCTGACCCAGGCGCCGAGGACGTAGGTCGGGTAGCCGGCGTCGCACAGCATGTCGAGGTGCGCGCCGCCGTCGCCCAGCCCGAGCAGGATCGAGCGGTCGTTGAGCAGCTCGGCCATGCGGTCGATGCGCGTGTTGAACGACTGCATGGTGAATTCATTCTCGAGATCGTCCTCGAGGGTGAGATCGAGCAACGCGTCCACCCCGTCCACCCCGCGCTCGGCCGCGACCTGGGCGACGGTCTTGCCCTCCATCTGTTTCAAGGAGGGATTCTTGACTTCGTGGACGGTGATCCGCTCCCAGTTGCCGAAGGCCATCGGCCGCTCGAGGTCCTTCCTGAACTGGGCGCGGAACGCCGGGTCGCGGTACACCGCCGCCTGCGCGCTCTTGGACTTGTCCTCGAACACCCGCTTCCACGAGGGGAAGGCGGCGAACGAGAACGGATTGCGCATGTTCACCTCGCGCGTCAGCGGCAGCGGCGAAGTCTGCGGCCGCGCCCCGCGCGCGATCATCGGCGCGGCCTTGCGCAGCGACGTGCGCACCGCCTCGGAGATGTCGTCGCGGTCGAACATGGCGATGAAGGTGATCGGCCGCCCGCTCTCGGCGAGCATGAAATCGAGCAGCTCGAGCTCCGGGTCGTCCATCACCCCGAGCTGCCTGGTCATCGCGATCTCGATCGCCCCCTTGCCGCGCTCGCGCAATGCGTTGCAGTAGGCCTTCAATTCTTCGCGGCTCGCGTTGCGGCACGCCAGCGGCCGCCCGCCGTAGCCCATGTGCTGGTTGAGCAGCGTGCTCGAAAAGCCGAACGCGCCCGCGTCCACCGCCTCGCCGAGCAGGTTCCTTATCTGCCTGGTTTCGTCCTCGCTGGCGGCGCGCTCCATCGACGCTTCGCCCATCACGTAGTGCCGCAGGGGCGTGAGCGGCGCGAGAAAAGCGAGATTGAGCGCCGGCTTGCGCCGCGCCGCCGCGTCGAGGTACTGGGGGAAGGTCTCCCAGTCCCAGGTGATTCCGGCCTGCAGTACCTCGAACGGAATCGCCTCGACGTTGACCAGATCGCGCATCGCCACCTCGCGCGCCGCCGGCCGGCAGGGCGCGATCCCCACCCCGCAGTTGCCCATCACCACGGTCGTGACCCCGTGCCAGGACGAAGGCGTGGTCGCCCCGTCCCAGCAGATCTGCGCGTCGTAGTGCGTGTGCGGGTCGATGAACCCGGGCGCGACCACGAGACCATCGGCGTCGATCACACGCCGCGCCGGGGTCCCGATCCCTTCTCCCACGTCGACGATCCTGCCGCCGGATATCGCCACGTCGGCGCGCCTCGCCGGCGCACCGCTGCCGTCGATCAAGCTCCCGTTTCTGACAACTATGTCATGGCTCATGGTGGTAGATTCAGCGCGCCGTCAACTAACAACAATTCTTACTTGGGGAGGGTACAGCAATGAAAGCATCCGCATTGAGCTTCAGGGCCGCCGTGCTGTTCGTGATCGCAGGAATGATCTGGGGCCTCTACATGGCGATCTCGGAGAGCCACGTCACGTTCCCCGCGCACGCCCACCTCAATCTTCTGGGCTGGGTATCGCTGTTCCTGTTCGGCATCTTCTACCACCTCCACCCCGCGATCGACCGCAGCCGCGCCGCGCTGGTGCAGGTATGGGTCTGGATGGCAGGCGTCGTCATCCAGGTCTTCGGCGTGGGCACGATCTATACCGGGCACCCGAGCGGCGAGGCGTTCGCCGCGACCGGCTCGTTCATCGTGCTCGGCGCCATGATCCTGTTCGCCTGGCTGGTTTACCGGCGCGAGCGCTACGCCCCGGCAACGGCGGCCGTCGCTACTTGAACTCCCGTTCCTCCCACCACGGGTAGAAGGGCGGCATGTCGCGCGAGACGCGCATGCCGAAGCGCGGGGCGCGCTTTTCCCTGAACGCGGCGATGCCCTCGGCGACGTCGGGCGAGCGGCCGAGGTGGAAGATGCCGCGCGAGTCGACCTTGTGGGCTTCCATGGGATGGTCGGCGCCGAGCATGCGCCACATCATCTGGCGCGCGAGCGCGACCGCGACCGGCGCCGTGTGGTCGGCGATCTCGCGCGCGAGCGCGAGCGCGGCGGGCAGCAGCTCTTCCGGCGGCACCACGCGCTGCACCAGGCCGCCGGCGAGCGCCTCTTCGGCGCCGAACACGCGCCCCGAGAGCGTCCACTCCAGCGCCTGGCCGATTCCCACCAGGCGCGGCAGGAACCAGCTCGAGCAGGCCTCCGGCACGATGCCGCGGCGGGTGAAGACGAAGCCGAAGCGCGCCTCGCTCGAGGCGAGGCGCACGTCCATCGGCAGCTGCATGGTGGCGCCGATGCCCACCGCCGGCCCGTTCACCGCCGCGATGACCGGCTTTGTCATCTCGAAGATCCGCAGCGTCACCCGCCCGCCGCCGTCGCGGTGGGTCTCTTCGGTCAGCCCTTCGCGCTGCCCGCCGAGAGGTCGGCCCCGGCGCAGAACGCGCGCCCGGCGCCGGTGACGATCACCGCGCGCACCCCGTCGTCGGCGTCGGCGCGCGAGAAGGCGTCGATCAGCTCGTCGCGCATCGCGCGGGTGAAGGCGTTCAGCCTGTCGGGCCGGTGCAAGGTGACGGTGGCGATGCGCTCGGCCACCTCGTAGCGGATGTCGGTGTAGTCCATGCGGATCCCTTTTTGCGATGCGGCGTCCTGCGCGTAGAGTATGTCATCCTCGCTGCAAGGATCGATGATGCGCGCCCTGATTTTCGACCTCGACGGCACCCTGATCGACACCGTCTACGCCCACGTGTTCGCCTGGCAGCGCGCGCTGGCCGAGGCCGGCATGGCGATCGACGGCTGGCGCGTGCACCGCAGGATCGGCATGAGCGGGGGCCTGTTCACGCGCGCGGTCGGGCGCGAGCTCGGGCGCGAAGTCAGCCAGGACGAGGCGAAGCTCTTGCAGCGTCGTCACGGCGAGCTGTTCGCCGAGCTGCTGCCGACGCGGCGCCCGCTGCGCGGCGCGGTCGACCTGCTGCGCGATCTGCGGACCTCCGGCATCCCGTTCGGCATCGCGACCTCCGGCCAGCGCCCGGAGATCAACGCCTCGCTCGCGGCGCTCGGGCTCGGCGACGACACGGTGGTGATCGAGCGCGGCAGCGTCGCGCGCGCGAAGCCCGAACCCGACGCCTTCCTCGCCTGCCAGCAGAAGATGGGCGTCGAGCCCGGCGACTGCTACGTCGTCGGCGACGCGGTGTGGGACCTGCTCGGCGCGCGCCGCGCCGGCATGCTGAGCGTCGGGCTGCTGAGCGGCGGCTACGGCGCCGACGAGCTCAGCCGCGCCGGCGCGTTCCGCGTCTACGCCGACCCGCTCGAGCTGCACCGCTCGCTCGACGAACTGGGAGTCCTGCCATGACCGACATCGCATTCTGGACGGCGACGAAACTGATTCGCGCCCTGCGCGCGAAGAAGCTCGGCGCCCTCGAGCTGCTCGATCACTACGCCGCACGCATCGAGAAGCACGACGGGACGCTCAACGCGCTCTGCGTGCTCGACCTCGACGCGGCGCGAAAGCGCGCGCGGGCTTTCGACCGCGCCTCGGCGCGCAAGGGCGCGCAGCACCCGCCGCTCGCCGGCCTGCCGATGAGCGTGAAGGAGTCGTTCGACTTCGCCGGCCACCCCACCACCTGGGGCGTGGCCGAATACCGGCTCAACCGCGCCGCGCGCGACGCGCTGGCGGTGGAGCGCCTGGCGCGCGCGGGCGCGAACGTGTTCGGCAAGACCAACGTGCCGGTTATGCTCGCCGACTGGGAGACGAACAACCCGGTCTACGGCAGGACCGTGAACCCCTGGGACGCGACGCGCACCCCCGGCGGCTCCTCCGGCGGCGCGGCCGCTGCGCTCGCCGCGGGCCTCACCGGGCTCGAGATCGGCAGCGACATCGGCGGCTCGATCCGCAACCCGGCGCACTACTGCGGCGTGTACGGCCACAAGCCGACCTACGGCATCTGCTCGCTCGAAGGCCACGCCCTGCCCGGCATGGCGCACCCGGCCGACATCTCGGCCATCGGCCCGCTCGCGCGCGGCGCGGCCGACCTCGAGCTCGCGCTGTCGGTCATGGGCGGGCCGGACGCGATCGACGGCGCCGGCTGGAGGCTCGACCTGCCCGAGCCCCGGCGCAAGACCCTGCGCGGCCTGCGCGTGGCGGTGGTCGCCTCGCACCCGACCGCGGAGACCGACCGGAGCGTGCAGGACCAGATCCACAAGCTCGCGCGCTTCCTGGCGAAGAAAGGCGCGAAGGTCTCCGAGCGCGCGCAGCCGGCCTTCGACTTCGGCGAAGCGCACCGCGTCTTCATCCAGCTCCTGCGCGGCGCGACGTCGGGGCGGCAGACACCCGAGCTATTCGCCAGGATGCTCGCCGCAAGGGCCGAGCTCGATCCGAACGACGACTCCTACTACGCCCAGATGGTCCGCGCCAACACCCAGCCGCACAAGGACTGGCTCGCGGCGTCCAACCGCCGCCACCAGATGCGCCTCGCCTGGGCCGCGTTCTTCGAGGACTGGGACGTGCTGCTGTGCCCGAACGCCGCGAGCGCCGCGTTCCGCCATTCCATGCCCGGCGAGCGCTGGGAGCGCATGATCCCCGTCAACGGCAAGCCCCAGCCCGCGACCACCCAGATGTGGTGGGCCGGCATTGCCGGCATGTGCTACCTCCCCGGCACCGCCGCTCCGATCGGCCTTTCGCCCGAGGGCCTTCCGCTCAGCGTCCAGATTGTCGGCCCGCAGCACGGCGACCTGACGACGATCCGCGTCGCGCAGCTCATCGAGCGCGAGTACTACAGCTTCGTTCCGCCGCCGTCCTACGCCTGAATTACGCCGGGCGCCCGGCGCTCAATGCGCGCGCGCAGGACTATGCTCGATCAGGGCCGAGAATCTGCCGAACACCTCCGGGTCGAGCTTACTGCCGCTTTCCGACTCCATGACTTCCATCACCTGCGCGTGCGTGCGCAGCTTGTGGTAGGGGCGCGCAGTCGTCATCGCGTCGTAGGAATCCACGATCAACAGGATGCGGCTGAGGAACGGGATATCCTCTCCCGCCAGTCCGTCCGGATAACCGCTGCCGTCGAAGGATTCGTGGTGGTGCCGTATCGCCCTCGCGATGTCGTCGTGGGCGGGCAGCTCCGTCGCCCTGAATATCTGCTCCCCGAGCACCGGGTGGGCTTTCATCAGCGCCCATTCGTCGTTCGTCAGGCGCGCGGGCTTCAGCAGGACCGCGTCCGGGACCCCGATCTTTCCGATATCGTGAAATCGCGCGCTGACGCGCAGGAGAGTCAGATCGGCATCCGAAACGTCGCAGGCCTTGCCCACCTCCATCGCCAGGCGCGCCGATCGATCGCAGTGGGAACGCGTGTACGAATCGCGCACCTGAAGGGCGACGGCCAGGGAATCGACTGATCCAAGCAATCGCGGATAGTTCGTGGACGTCTTCATGCTCCCCTGGCAACGAGATCAGATGCGATGAGCCACAGCGTATACCAAGTTTCGCGCCGCGGAGGCAATTCCTTGTTGATTTGCCACGAGATTTCTGGACGAAATGGCAACTAGTTCACACTTCGCCCGGCGCGCGGCCGGTTGGCGCGGCGCGGAATTTGTCCGAGCGTCCGGCGCTCCGTGTCGCGGCCATTTCTGACCAGGACGTAGCGCACCGTCGAGCGCATCGACGGCCTGCTCATGCTCGGCGTCATCCCGTGCGACGCCGGCTTCGGCGCCTCCCGGCAGCAGATCGACATGCGCACCGCGATGCACGCCTTCGGCGAAGAGTGCCTTTGGCAAGGAGGTGGAGTAGTTCCTTCGATCGGCGGTGGGGCCGGCGGTACAAAGGTCGCAATGAGACCCGCTGCGACCATCATCGCCTTCGCCTTCGCCATTGCCCTTGCCGCGTCCGGCCCCGCCGGCGCGCAAGGCGTCGGGCTGCGCGTGGGCACCCTGGGCGCGGGCGGCGATATCGGCTGGGGCATCGCGCCGACCCTCAGCGCGCGCGTCGGCTACTCGGCGCTGGACTTCGGCGCCACGGTCAATACCGACGACGTCAGGTACGACGGCAGGGTCAAGCTGTCCAACCTGAGCGGGCTGCTGGACTGGAGCCCGGCCGGGCCGTTCCGCCTCACCGCCGGGCTGGTGGGCACCAACAACCGGGTCAGCGTCAGCGCCACCCCCTCCGGCTCGATCTACACCATCAACGGCACGACCTACCAGGCGAGCGACGTCGGCGGCCTGAGCGGCATGGTCGAACCGGGCAACAGGATCGCGCCCTATCTCGGCATCGGCTACGGCAAGGTCGCCGGCGCAGGGGTGAATTTCTACTTCGACCTGGGCGTGATCTATCAGGGCTCTCCCAACGCGACCCTGACCGGAACCTGCGGCGCCGCGATGTCGTCCGCCCAGTGCACGCAATTCCAGTCCGACGTGGCGGCCGAGCGCTACAGCCTGGAGCGCTCGCTGAACAAGTACAAGCTCTACCCGGTCGGCCAGGTCGGCATCACCATCGGCTTCTGAGAAATCCGGGCTGTCCGAGGGCCTCTCGGTTAAGCGCGCGAGAATGCTGGCCAAACGAGCGATGCTATTTGAACTCCTGGCGCAAGCGCCTCGCGGCCTCCACCATGGCTTGCATCTTGCCAAAGGCGACCTCACGCGGCAGGTACTTCATGCCGCAATCGGGAGCCAGAATGATGTTTTCCTTTCGAACGTAGGGAAGCGCGCGCTTGACTCGTTCGACAACAACATCCGGCGTCTCCACCTCGTTGCTCGAAAGATCGATGCAGCCGACCATGACGCGTTTTCCCGAAAGGCTTTCCAGCACTGAGCAGTCCAGGTTTGACTGGGCCGTCTCAACGGACACTTCACGACATGAGCAGCCGGCAAGCTCGGGTAGGAACGAGTAGCCGGATGGACGGGAGTGGATGATCGCGGCGTAGCCGAAGCAAATGTGCACCGCGCTCTCGCCGGTCACCCCATCCAGCGCCCGGTTGAGCGCCTCCAGCCCATATTCACGGGCCTTCTCCGGACGGGCCTGCATATACGGCTCGTCGATCTGGACGATGTTCGCGCCTGCAGCGAAGAGGTCCCTGATCTCTTCGTTCACGGCGGCCGCGTAGTCCATGGCCGCTGCATCGACGCTTTCGTAGAAGTCGTTCTGCGCCTGCTGCGACATGGTGAACGGACCTGGCACCGTGATCTTGACCTTCTTCGTCGTGTGCCTCTTCAAAAAGCGGAGATCCTCCACCTCTACGGGATGCTTGCGGCGGATTCGCCCGACGATACGCGGTACCGGGTTGGGGTGGCCGGAGCGATCGAGCGCGATGCCCGGGTTGTCGATGTCGATGCCCTCGAGGGCTGTAGCGAAGCGATTCGAGTAGCTCTCCCGTCGAATCTCTCCGTCGGTAACGATATCGAGGCCGGCTTCCTCTTGAGCCTTGATCGCGAGAATCGTCGCATCGTCCTGCGCCTCCGCGAGATACGGCCCCGCAATGCGCCAAAGCTCGCGCGCCCGCACCCGGGGAGGAAATCGGCCCGCCAGCTTGGCGCGGTCAATCAGCCAGTCCGGCTGCGGATAGCTGCCGACAAGTGTCGTCGGGAAGAGCATGTTCGTCTCCTTGAGTCTTGGTTCCAGGTTGCGGGTGGTGCAAACGCCGAATGTTCGCTCACTCCGAGTTTGCCTCGGCCCTATCGCATAGTGCCAGGCAGCCACGTCGCGAGCGACGGGAAGGTAATCAGTAGCGCGATCAGAAGAAAAATCACTGCCACGAAAGGAAGCACGCCCAAGTACAGATCCGCAATTGTGTACGTCTCGTTCTCTCCTGCGCCTTGCATCCGAACGTTGTGCAGGATGAACAGATTCAAGCCGTGCGGAGGACTGATGAGGGCAACCTCGACCAGCAGCGTGATCAATACGCCGAACCAGACCAGATCCAGGCCGAGCGACTTCACTACGGGCAGAATCACCGGGACCGTCGTCACCATCATGGAATACGCATCCATGAAGGTGCCGAGCACGAGGTAGAACAGCACAAGCAGCCAGATGATGGCGGCGGGACTCCAGCCCAGGTTCGCAACCGCCGACGCCATCGCCTGGGGAACGCCTAGAATTGCGAGCATGAAATTGAGCATGAACGCGGCGCTGACGACAAGCATCACCATTGCGGTGGTGTTGACCGTGCTGAGGAATGTCGCCTTCAAAGTTGCCCGGTCGATCTTCCCGGCTATGGCGGCGAGCACGAACGCGCCGACGACTCCCAGTGAAGCCGCCTCCGTCGGCGTCGCGACGCCCACGTAAATTGTCCCAAGGACCAGAAACACGAGAGCCGCGACTGGGAGCATGGCCACGGAGAGACGGAACTTTTCCTTCCAACTGGCGGTGTCCTCGCGTGGCGCCAAAGAGGGCTTAACCCTCACTATGAAGAAAATGGCCAGCATGAACATCGCGGTCAGAAGAATGCCCGGGATGATGCCTGCGATGTAGAGCGATCCAATCGATTCTTCTGCGAGTACTCCGTATACGATCAGAATAATGCTGGGAGGAATCAGGATGCCCAAAGTTCCGCCTGCCGCCAGCGAACCTACCACGAGTGGTTCGTTGTACCCACGTTTACGAAAGACCGGCAGTGCCACTCGACTGATCGTGGCCGCTGTTGCCGCAGTAGAGCCGGACATAGACGCGAACGCAGCGCATGTCGCGATATTCGATTGAAGCAGACCGCCGGGCAACCAGTTGAACCAGGCCGCAAAGCAGCGGTACAGCCGCTCGGTGAGACCACTGCGCAATAGAAGCTCGCCCATCAAGATGAACATCGGCACCGCGACGAGAACGTTTGTCGTGCCGACGTTCCAGGCGATGAGTCCGGTCATTTCCCACATCGGCCGAGCACTGAAGAAGTACATCAGTCCAAGACTGATTACCCCGAGCGCAGCCGCTACGTAAACACCGAGAATGAAAAGCACTACGATGGCGAGCCCAACAAATGAAAGGATGAGCACCGGTCACTCTCCCGTTGATTGCTCGCGCGATTGCCGAGGGGCCGCACTTGCGGCAAATTGATTTCCGGCGGGGAAACTCAGCAGAAGAACCCTGGAAAGGAAGCCGGTGGCCGCGAACACGGTCAGTACCGAGTACCCGATTGCCATCATGGCTTGCGGGATCCATTGCGGCGTCTGGATGATGCTGTGGCCAGTTGCATGAATGGCGTAAGAGGACACGACGAGTTGCCAAAGTGCCATGCTGACGGTGGCAGCGAACACAGCCATGATCCCGATTGCCACTGCCTCCAGAACGGCTCTTACCGTCCTTGGAAAATGCGGCAATACGATATCCACGCGGACGTGCCCCCCTCTTTCCAACGTATAGGCAAGCGCCCAGGACGCCCCCAAGGCCAGCGCATATTCGCTCATTTCATCCGTCACGCCCGAAAACACGCCGAAGTACCGGCGCCCGAGGACATCGAACGTCGTATAGAACGCGAGGAGCAGGAATAAAGCGCCAGAGAAATACGCCATCGCTATAGCGACGCGATGTTCTATCACCTCGATCACGTCGATCAGCTTGCGCATTCGGATCTGCATTCCACCTCCTGCTCCCGCCGGGCGCACGCCATACTATGCTCGCCCCACTGCGATGAAGTGAGACGAGTCACGCCCCAAGAGCTGGCGGGGAGAGCTAGGGAATCTGGAATCCCGTGATGGGTCCGAGCGCCTTGTTCCAGTCGCTTTTTGCCTGAGGACCGGCCCTTTTTGCCCACGCGGTAACTACCCGCTCTTTCACTAGTTTGAGGATCGGGCCTCTGTCCTTTGGCACAACGACGTATTGCATCCCGCCTTTTGTCGTGTTCTTCTCGATCCCCTCGGTAGCCCATTCCTGGCTGAGCCGCCAGCCGCGCTCGGTGAATTCCGCGCCCAATTTGCGAAGGACCTCCTGGATATCGGCCGGCAGCTTGTTCCAGCTTCGTTTGCTGACAACGAACAGCGTGGACACCGCTGTCCCCATATGAAGGTCGACAAGATATTTGGTCACCTCATACCACTTGGTGTCCCATCCGCAGCGGCTGCAGGTAATGGCGCCGCCGACCGTCTTGCGGTCCAGCGCCGTATATACCTCCGCGTACGGAAGCGACACCGGCTCCGCTCCAAGCGCTTTCACGAACTCGGCCATGGCGGGGCTGAACACTCTGATCTTCATGCCCTTGATGTCGCTCAGGCTGCGCACGGGTCGATTGCTATACAGGAGCTGCTGGGCCCAGGGCCACGAGCCGAGTACGACGGCGCCCAGCCGATCGCTGTACTTCTCTCGCAGCACTTCCTCCCAGGCCTGGTGCCCTTTAACGGCAGTCTTGTAGTCACCGAATATCCCGAGTAAATCCGCTCCTTCGACGACGGGTATATCCCCCGCAACGTACGTCGGCATGACATCGCCCATATCTACCAGACCCGCCCGCATGACACGCACGAGTTCGAAGCCCGTCAACCCGAGTTCCGGAAGGCTGACAATTTCAAGCTTGACCCGCCCATTGGTACGGGTCTCGATCTCCTTCGCCGCCCAAGTCCACAGCGTCTCTGTTTGGATCGCGGTTCGGGTTGTCACAACAGTCTTAAGCGTGAACTCGGCAGCCGGCGCTTCCCGCGGCAGAGCAAGGCTCGCCAATGCAGCGAGAAGCGGGAATATGACGCGTCGCATTTTCATCGTTACCTCCTCCCTTTTCCTGGTTATAGACCGGGGCCGTTTAGCTGTTGTGCTGCATCTTCTTGGGCAGCGACGGCGCCTCGGGAAGCTCGGCAAACTGGACCTCCTGGCCCTGCTCGACTGACGCGATCTCCCCGGGCCGCGTTTCCACCGGGGCGAACGACAGCGGCTGAATCGGCCGCCGATTCATCTGCAGATTGAAGACGTCGAAGCGATTGTAGTGGCCCACGATGTCGTGAAATTGCTTCGGCTCGATCTCGCGCTCAATATCGATCTCCGCGTAGACGATTCCCTCTTCGTCGATCAGCGGCTTGCACACCGGCTGGCCACCGGGGCCGTAAATCACGCTGATCGACGCGGGCCGCTCCTCCATCTGTCTGCGCTGCTCCTTGGTCGTGCAGACGCTCGAGACAATCTCTTCGGTGACAACGCCGGACGACACGACAACGTAAACCTTGCCTTCGAATGCGTGGCTTGCCGCGCGTATGCGAATGGCTTCCGTCATCGAGTAGCGCGAAGTAAAAGGGAATCCGGGATAGTTCGCGACGTGAATTTGCTCACCCTGCGCAAGGAGAGCGAATCTCGCAAGCGTGTTCGTATTTTCGCCGCACGCCAGAGTCCCGATCCGGCCAAGCTCGGTTTCGTAAGGCCGGACCGTACTGCCATCTCCATATCCCCAGGTCAACTTCTCCGCGAAGGTCGGCACGAGCTTTCGATGCACGCCGAGAATCCCGCCGTCGGGCCCGATGATTACATTGCTGTTGAATATCGTCCCCATGCTGATCGGGCTTCTCTCATTGACGCCGATGACCACGTAACAACGATGCGTGCGCGCAGCCTCGCACAGACGCTTCGTTTCCTCTCCCGGCACGAGAATCGACTGTTTGTAGAGCTCGCGAAAGAAACGCGAACCTTCGAAGGGCGTCATGAGCCAGTTCCAGTACGGATAGGCAGGTACGTAGACTTCGGGAAACGCGACCAGCCTGGCTCCTTTTGCCGCCGCCTCGCGAATCAATTTGCATGCCCGACCGACAGTCGCCTCGGAGTCCATCCAGACTGGCGCTGCCTGCACTGCCGCTGCCACGAAGCGCGGGAATTCGACCGACATCGCTCGCTTGTCTCCCTGATTTTTTCGTTTTCGCCCGTCTCTGGCACCATAGGGGAAGCAAAAATTAGTGTCAAGAGATTACGACAGTTGTCGCGCAGAGCAGAACATTCGGGCGCGCGTCAGAGAGATTCGCTCCCCTATGGACATCTCCTTTGTTGTCGGATAATGTCGACACCATGGCTCTGGAAGACGAATTAACCCGCCTCGGCTTCGACCGCAAGGAGGCTCGCTTCTATCTCGCGGCGCTGGAATTGGGCCGCGCGCCCGTCAGCGTCATCGCGCAAAAGGCGGGCATCAGTCGTACCAATGCCTATGACGTG
>Ga0102953_1001108_pt1 | contig 17487 bp, 14 predicted proteins | sample SalPon2A_C_D2_MG_FD_78509 | JGI IMG/M metagenome (GOLD analysis project Ga0102953, IMG submission 78509) | Soil microbial communities from South San Francisco under conditions of wetland restoration - Salt Pond MetaG R2A_C_D2_MG | ecosystem: Environmental > Terrestrial > Soil > Wetlands | place... | reverse complement strand
GACATCGTATGAGTTGTAAATATCCAGGGCCGCGCCGATAAAGCTGATCACAACCCTGACCCCGACCAGAACTATGGAAGAGAGGACCAGCCGCCTTATCACCTCGACCGAGTGAGCTTGGGCCGGAAAGAGCAAATCGATGGCGACGACCACGACGATCAGGGGCAAAACACCGGCCAGTCTTCGGAAAAACCGGTGATTTACCAGGGTGTCGTCCCAGCGGTTACTGCTGCGCTTTACCCCTTTTTCCAACAAGGGCGCCAGGACCCGTCTGGCGAATATTGCGGTCAACAGCGCCGTCACGATAACCGCCAGCCACATCGCGCCCAGGACCGCTACCTCAACAACCGGCTGGCTTACTTCCTGGGCTGCAAGCCACTTTTCGAACGATTCAAACATCAATCACAACCAACATAATTTGGGGAAAGATTCTCATCAGCCGCCCAGCCCCATTACCCGGCCCAGCTGATAAACGACCGTAGCAACCAGCATCGCGAAAACCGTGTTGAAAACCATCGAGAACCCCCCCCATTTCCAAGACCCGGCTTCCTTGATGATGCAGACCACTGTAACGAAGCAGGGCGAGTAAAACATGATGAACAGTATCAGGCTGAAGGCCTTGAGTTTGTTCCAGCCCGGATCAGCGGCCAGGGTCTTCGAGAGCGAGTCGCCTTCCACGGGGTCGACCACCCCCAGAGAGTAAGCCGTGCCCATAGTCGAGATAATAATCTCCTTGGCGGCAAAACCGCCGACCAGAGCTATATTGGTCCGCCAATCGAAACCGGCCAGCCGGCTTATACTCTCGAGGGCACTGCCCAACCGGCCGGCCAGCGAATGAAGCAGGGCCTGCTCGGCCTGGGCCGCATCGATCTTCGCGAGCTTTGCGGTCAATTCCGGTGCATAGGTATCTTTGCCCGCCTCGACTATAGGCTTTGTCGTCATATCGGTATAATTTGCCAGCACCTCATGCCGTTGGTTCTCGAATGCCGCCTTTTGCGCATCGGGCAGTCCGGGAAAAGTCATGGTAGCCCAGATCAGGATCGAGGCCCCCAGGATAACGGTCCCCGCTTTGCGGATATACTGCCAAGTCTTCTCCCAGGTATGGATCATCAACCCCCTGAAGGTCGGCAAACGATAAGGAGGCAGCTCCATGACAAAGGGGGTCGGCTCCCCTTTTAAGACTGTAATCCGCAGGAATTTGGCCACAATCAGGGCCACCGCCCAGGCCAGCAGGGTCAGCATGAACATGACCTGGGCCCGGTTGTTGGAGAAGAAGGTTCCGATCATCAGGGCCAGGACCGGCAGCTTGGCGCCGCAATTCATGAAAGGAGCGGTCAGCAGGGTCGCCATTCTCTCCCGGGGCGAGCGCAAAGTCCTGGTGGCCATAACCCCGGGCACCGCGCAGCCGCCGGCAATGCCGCCGGAGAGGATATAGGCCATGACCGAACTGCCGTGCAGGCCGAAAATCCTGAAGATCCGGTCCATCATGAAGGCGACCCTGGCCAGATAACCGGAATCCTCGAGAATGGCGATCCCGAAGAACATGAACATGATGATCGGCACGAAACCCATTACCCCGCCGACCCCGTCGATGATCCCGGAGATAAGCAGGGATTTCAGATGGCCGTCGGCCATCGTGCGGTCCAGGAAACCGCTCATCATCTCGAAGAGCGACTGCAGCCAACCCGCCGGCAGTTCGCTATAAGTGAAGGTAAAATGGTAAAGACCGAGAAGAACGGCCAGCATGATAACGGGGCCGAAGACCCGACTGGTCACCACCCGGTCGATCCGGTCCGAGGTGTAGAGCCGATCTTCATCGTAGGTGTGGGTAATAACCCCCTGGCGCAAAATAGATTTTATATAACCATAGCGATGATCGGCGACAATGGCCTCGGGATAGGTCTCCATGGTGGCAAACAGATGTTTGCCGACCGCCTCGACCTTGCCCTCAAGATATTCCGCCACCTCCGCCAAATTGTGTTCGGCGGCGAAGCTCCGGCCCTTTTCGACAATCTGCTCGTCATTTTCCAGATACTTCAGGGCCAGCCATCTAGAAGAGTAGAGTTCGGTCAAAAAGGAGCTAGCCGCAATCCGCTCTTCCATCTCAAGGATAGCGCCGTCGATGTCCTCTCCATAGGCAATATACACGGGATTCCAGGCCAGATCGGCCCTAGCGACATCCTCAACCACCCGCATCAATTCATCGACCCCTTCGCCACTCCGGGCCGAGATCGGTACCACCGGCACATTCAACATTTCGGCCAGCTTCTTAACTTCGATGGTAATGCCCCGGTCCCGGGCCACATCGATCATATTCACGGCAATCACAACCGGCACGCCCATTTCCAGGAACTGGCAGGTAAGATAGAGATGCCGCTCCAGGTTGGAGGCATCTGTGATATCGACAACCACCCGTGGTTTATCATGGATCAGAAAATCGCGGGCAACCACCTCCTCAACGGAATAGGCCGTAAGCGAGTAAGTGCCGGGCAGATCGACGATATTGATCCTGGCGCCCGAGGGGCTGTTGTATATCCCTTCCTTTTTTTCGACCGTGACCCCGGGATAATTGCCGACATGCTGCCTGGCCCCGGTCAACCGGTTAAAAAGGGTGGTCTTGCCGGCATTGGGATTGCCGGCCAAGGCTATCTTAAAACTTTTCGTCATTTGTTATTCGTCCTTATCTTGTCGATCTTCAACCTCGACCTCGATGTAGTCGGCTTCGTTGTTCCGCAAAGTCAGAGTCCCCCCCATCACCCTCAAGGCAACGGGATCATAAAGGGGCGCTCGCCCCTGGATCTTGATAGAGGTGCCCGGCACCAAGCCCATTTCCCTGATCCTGCGGCCAAGTTCACCTGCGACTTTTATGCTGGCGATAGTGCCCGATTGGCCCCTCTCCATATCCCTAAGCATTATACGGCCCACAATTCCTCCTGACATATACAACCGGACCGCCCGAACAGCGTGAACGGGACGAAGGTCCGCGATAATTTACAATCAAAGTTAGAGTAATCATACATTAATAGATAAGGCTCCGCCGCTAGTCAACTAATTCCTTGTCGACAAAGGCTATTCTCCCCTTTTCGAAGCCGATGAAGCCGAAGCTATCAGCTGGATCAGGAGATTTTGACCTTCCAAATGACCGCTAAAGGTTTTATGATGCAATCAAAGGTCAGCAAAGGAGGCGGCCGGAGATTGCAAACCCGAAGTACGCCGCCGTTATAACCCCAAACCTCTTACCGGAGCGGTTTCGAACAGAACCGATGCAATAAGATGACCGAATCGCAGAAACTACAAGATGAGATCCAGAAGCAGGCCATGGCCAAACTGGCCCCGTTGTTCACCCGCTATCAGCTCAGTCTGGATTACCTGGAACCGGCCCTTAAATGGAAGTCAATCGTTCTAGTTCTAGGTAACTTTTCCTCCGGAAAATCCACTTTGATCAATGAGCTCTTCGAGATGGACATCCAACGGACCGGCCAATCGCCGACCGATGACTCCTTCACCATCCTGACCGCGCCCGACAAAGATTCCGCGCCCCGCGAAATTTCCGGCTCCAGCGTAATTAACGACGAACGATTACCCTTTACAACCTTCAAAAAATTCGGCGGGCAATTTGCGGCCCATTTTTCAATGAAGCAGCTCGATTCTCCTCTTCTGGAAGATATGGCGATAATCGACAGCCCCGGCATGTTGGACGCGATCACCGAAAAGGACCGGGGTTACGACTATAACGGCGTGATCGGCGATCTGGCCGCTCTGGCCGACCTGGTTGTCCTGATGTTCGATCCGCATAAGGCAGGGACCGTCCGGGAAGTATACGATACGATCCGGAACACCCTGCCGGGCAGATCTTGCGAAGACCGGATCATCTTCGTAATGAGCCGGATCGACGAGTGCGACAATCCAGCCGACCTGGTCCGTTCCTACGGGACCCTCTGCTGGAATCTCTCCCAGATGACCGGACGGAAGGACATCCCCAGGATTTTCATGACCTATTCGCCAACTCTTTCCCGTTCTCCGGAATCGATGGCGGCCTGGGCTACCGAACGAGAAGAGCTCAAGGAAAAGATCCTGACCGCGCCTAAACTACGGGTAAACCATATCCTCCAACATATCGACAAGCAGGCTCATGAACTAAAAATGGTGGCCGAAACCATGGCCTCTTTCGGAGATAAAACACGACGGCTTCTCCGGAAAACCGGACGCCTGGCGACCCTTTCCGCCCTGTTTTGCTTCCTGTTCCTCGATATCATCATCCGTGAATTCACCGGCCTGCCGGAAACAACCTTGATCTCATCACTACTGGACGGCTCAACCGGCTGGCCCAACCTCTTGATCCCTGTCACAGGAGGGGTATGTGTGATTAGCCTGTTTTTTCTGTTTTTCTCGAGATTCCAGTTTGCCCGCCTGAAAAAACAAGCCTCCGCCAATCCCGAACAGCTTATCGAACTCGATACCGCTTACCGCCGACAGTTATGGACCCAGGTCGCCTCCCATGTCGAAATGCTGCTGAAAGGGGCGATCCTCAAGGAAATCCTTGCCGCCCACCACGGTAATCTCCGGAAAATCACCCGATTCATCTCCCAGGACCTGCAGGATTTTTATCGCAAAATAGCCTGAAAGAAAGCCTTTTCTTGACCCGAAAACATCCGCTATTGTCTCCCGGACATCCCGTAACCGGCGCACTTACTGGCGAGCATTTTCCCTTACCGTAATCAGCACCCTGCGGGTTTTCCCTTTCCTGTCAATCCCTGTTTTGATGATTACGCCTCGATTGTTTTACCGCTTCCCAGCCAACCATTTTTTATTTTCCGGGCTCCCAAAAAAATTTCCTATGTAAGTTCAACATCTTGGATAGTAATAAGAGTAATAACGAGTAAAAGTGAGATATTAAGAGAAAAACGGCGTTTAAACATTTTCTTTAGCTTTCAAAAGCCATAACTTCCCAGCATAACCCTACATAATCATATGCTTTTTTAAACAACACCTTAAAAACCATGCAAAAATAGGGTGTTAGGCAAATAAATCAGGACATCTCCCGATCCTGCGCGGTATTTATTGCTGTTGATAACTTTTCGGGCTCTCCAAAAAATCACTCCAAACCACTTTTGACTGTTCACCTCCATTTCAATACAAAGATAACACTGATTGGGGGGTTTGTTTTTCGTCCTGTTCAATCCAAATTATAAATGATGAGTGATATTTGATATGCCTTGGGAAATGATTAAAGAAAAACTGGCTGTGGTTCTGCCGGAGAGCACCATGTCTCTGTGGATACAACCGCTACGGCTAAGGCAAGTTTCGGAGCAGCTTATTGAGCTGGTTGCGCCTGATCGTTTTTTCTGCACTTGGGTAAAAGAAAACTTTTATACCGATATCAGAAACAGCCTCGATGCCCTGCAGATGCAGGACCTCGAACTGAAGCTCGTGGTCGCTGCCGATCTCCAGCGAACCATGTTACCGCCGGGTAAGAGCGACGCCCAGTTACGGTTGCCGAGTGTCCCCCAAGTCAAACAAACCGTGCGTGCCCTCCATCCGCGCTTCACCTTTGACGAGTTCATGGTCGGCGAGTCGAATGCCATGGCCAAAACGGCCTGCGAGGCCATCGCCAACGACGATTCCGCCTTGGGGCGCTGCCTGTTTATCGAATCGGCACCGGGTCTTGGCAAAAGCCATCTGACTCACGCCGTCGCCCACAAGATCATGGCCGAATCACCCTCGACCCGGCTACAATATCTGACCGCCCAACAGCTTACCGCCGAAATGGTCAAATCGATCCGCAGTAACTCGATGGAAGATTTCAAGGAAAAATACCACCATTGCGACGTGCTGCTGATGGAGGACATCCATACACTATCCGGCAGGCTTAAAACCCAGGAGGAATTGGCCGCGGCTTTGGATATCCTGATCAGACAGGAAAAAAGGATCATTTTCACCAGCAAGGTACGCGCCCGGGACATTCCAAAAATCGAGCCGGAACTGCTCTCTCGCCTATCCGGCGGATTGATCACCACGATCAATCCGCCGGATCTCCAGACCAGAAAGCGAATAATCAAGAAAAAATCGACAAATCATGCCCTGCAACTGGATGAGAGTCTGATCTCATACCTGGCTGAAAACATCAGGGGCGACATCAGACAGGTAGAAAGCGCCGTTGTCGGGCTTAAAGCAAAAATGGGGCTTTCCGGTTGCCGCCGACCGGATCATGAAATGATCAAGGAAGTAATCCGCAGTATCGTCGGCGAAGGCAATGGGCTCATATCAACCGAGGCTATCCGGGACTTCATTGCTAAACAGTTCAAGATTTCAACCGATGAGCTCAGGTCGAAATGCCGGAAAAGGGAGGTGGCTTTCCCCCGTCAGGTTGCCATGTATCTGGCCAGAAAATTCACCGATCAGGCTTTGGCGGATATAGGCCGCGCCTTCAACCGGGACCACTCCACCGTTGTCCATTCGGTGCGGGTCATCACTGATTCGATTAACCGCAACACCAGCGTCCGGGGCCAGGTAAACCTGCTGACCGAAAAGATCCAAAAGCAACTGATTTAACCGATTTTCCAAGTCTTCTACAGCGCTTAACTCAAATTACTGACAGTAAATCAAAAATAAACGGGCTTGACCGGTGTTTGACCGTTCTCCGGCCGGATTTTGGTCAAAGCAGCTTCAGCGCTGCGGGCCGCCGATTTGATCACATCGTTTATACCGATGCCGTCCCAGCCGAACCCGCAGATGTGAAGGCCGGAGTTTTTTTCTTCGATAGCGCGCCGCCAGACCAACAGGGCGGGATGGTCCATCTCCAGTTGAGGGATCGAACCGGGCGAACGCAAGACCTCGGCAAAAACCGGGGGCTCCGGCAGGTCCATCAACCGACTGAGATCATCATATACTTTGGCGATCATCTCCCGATCGGACAACTCCAGCCTTTCGGGATGCCTGCGGCCGCCGACCAAAGCCTCAAGGAGAACGTGACCGGCTGGACAACGGCCCGGGAACATATGTGAGGAGAACATGGCCCCCATAGCAAAGCGGCCTTCCTTCTCCGGGGCCAGATAGCCGAACCCACGGGGCACCGAAGCTTCTTTGCCGAAACCCATTACCACGTTGGCGATCCTGGCGCCGGGCACTTCGGATACCGGCGGCTCGTCAAGTTTTTTGAGAAGTTTTAGAGAGGCGTTTACCGGCAGGGCCATAATCAGGACGGGGGTTCTCAGGACATCGTGATCGGTACTGACCAGCCAGTCCTCACCTTCCCGACCCAGCCTGTTAACGGAGGTCGACAGCAGTAAATTTTTTCGTCCGACCGCCAACATATCGATAAACCTTTCCATCCCATCAGGAAAATTGATCATCGCCGGCAAACCTTTCTTGCCACCGGATTCCGTTTGCTTTTTCTTCTTTAAGCCGCGCAGCACGGAGCCAGCTTCCTTTTCGAGCTGACGGACCCCCGGCATGACCGCATCGATGCTCAGGCGATGCAAATCACCGGCAAAGGTGCCGGTAACCGCCACATCGACCATCGGCAGCACTTCAGGCCCGAATCTATAGGCCGCCCATTCGCCGATGGTCTGGTCCTCCTGGCGGGGTTTTTTCCAAAGATCGGCGAGTAGCCTTAATTTTCCGGGCAGGGAAAGCAACGGGGTGGACAACAACATACCGGGACTTTGGGGCAACGGTTCTAGTTTTCCACCGAAACAGATAAAGCGCCGAAAATCACCTAACGGAGCAGTCTGCATTTCCCGATCCAGGCCAAGGTCCTTAAGAAGCCTGAGACTTTCTTCAGTGTTGTTAAGAAAGCCGTGCGGACCCCACTCTCCCTGAAAACCATCACGCCTGAAGGTTTTAATGGCCCCACCGGGACGGTCCGCCTTCTCGATAATAGCGATTTTCAGCGCAGGATTTTGTTTGTTGAGAAAGTGGGCGACGCTTAAACCAGAAAGGCCGCCGCCGACTACAATCACATCGAAATTATTTTCCATTTATGCCTCGATCTGAAAGATCCTGACCAATATGCCAGGAAAAGCAAATAATAAATGCCTTAACCCGGCAAGGGTGTTATTCTTACGGGAATAACCATTCTGGTCAACCTGAATTACCTTTACAAAAATTATGGACACCCGGCCAATAATATAATATCCGCATGTCTGAATTTCCAAGAAAATCAATGGTCGAAAATACATCCCATAAACCTTCGGAACCGCACAGCGAGACTCCTAGAGTCCTGCTCCTTTATTATTCCTTTAGCGGCCAGACAACCGGCCTGCTCAACAATATCGCCGCCGGCCTGAAACGTCAGGGTATCGAAGTCAACGATATCCGGCTTCGCCCTGTCACCCTCCTGCGTTTCCCCATCGGCTCAATCCCGGCCACCATCAGGATGATGCTGACCACCTTCCTGCGGGCAAGGGTAACCATCAAGGAGCCCGAAGCCGTTATCTGGGACGACTACGATCTGATTATCCTGGCCGGGCCGACTTGGTCCTATAATCCAAGCGGGCCGATTCTCGACCTGATCGATCGTTTCGGGCCACGCCTCTTTAAGGATAAAAAAGTCCTCCCGGTGATCTCATGCCGAGGCTACTGGCGAATGCACTGGTTCGGTCTGAAGAAGATGCTTGAAAAATGCGGCGCCAATGTGGCAAACCGAATCGTCTTTTCTCACCCTACCCCAGAACCCTGGCGAACATTGGGCGTATTCCTGAAAATCGCCGGCAAGGCCCCGGAAAGGTCTAAACTGCTTGGCCGCCATTATCAACGTTATGGGCACTCCAAGCAGCAACTGGAGCAAGCTGAACAACTGGGCGAAGCCATCGGCGCCTGCCTGCGTAAGCGTGAATCCCTCGCGGATCTGGATCTAAACCCTCCCATGCCCTTCCCTAACTCGGATTACCCACCAGCAGGTGGCTAACTCTTTATTTTTGAAATAATCATGAGCAATCCGGCTCAAAATTCGATGCCTTTACCTGCGGCAACCCCTGTGCCGTAGCCATGCTTAATTTCCCGCATCTCCGTAACGATATCGGCCAGGGCGATCAAACCTTCCCCGGCCCCGCGACCGGTAATTACCACGTTAACCCCATCCGGCCTGCCCCGTAAAAAGTCAACTACCTCGCTTTCCGGCACGATCCCGTAATTGAGCAGATAGGTGAGTTCATCTAAAACCACTAAGCCGTATTGACCAGAATCGATCTTGGCCCGGGCCAAATTCCACCCCTGCCGAGCGGCCTGCTTCACCTCATCCATATGGTCGGCTTCCCAAGTAAAACCGGTGCCGCAGACATGCAGTTCGAGCAGATCTCCGCATTTGGCAACGGCCCTGGCCTCGCCGGTCCGCCACTTGCCCTTGATAAACTGGATGATGCAAACCGCAAAGCCATGACCGGCGGCCCGCAGGGCCTGCCCGAATGCGGCGGTGGTTTTCCCCTTACCGTTACCAGTATTTACGATAATCATGCCTCGCTCAGCCATATACCCTCTCAGGATTGATCACGCATCTCGAATTTCTGCAACTGCTGGCGATAATAGTCCCGATTGCCTGTACTGTTTTCCAAGGCCCGCTGGCCGGTTTCATATGCCAGGTCGGCCATGCCGTTCTGCCAGTAAGCCTCCGCCAGGGTGTCGAGGATGTGACTTCGCGCCGCGATTCCGGCGGCCTTTTTGGCCAGCTTCAGGGCGCGCACCGGGTCATACAGTTTTTTATCTTCCACGGTCAACAGCAACCAGGCCAAATTATTCAAGGCCTCGGGATTATCGGGATAAAGCTCCAGGCTGCGTTCGAAAGCGGCAATCGCCTCTGCGTATTGTTTGCGAGAGGCGAGCAGGTCGCCGTGAAACTGATGCCACAGGGGGTTGCCGGGATCGCGCTCGATCTTTTCGAGAATCACCTTTTCGGCAACAACCTGCCCGGAGGAAGAGGAAGAAGTCAGCCTATCGGCGGCCTGAAGTGTCAAGAACAGCGCCAGCGCAACGACCGCAAAATAACCGGCCAAGATGCTGTAAACTTTAAAATTGTGCCTTTTCGGGAGCTGAGCGTTACGCTGGCAGTTCAATAAATCATCGATCCGCTGGCCGATACTGAAATGGTGCCAGCACGGCACATCTCGGTCCCTGCCGCTCATCAGGGAAATCTTCTTGAAAACGCTGATCAGGGGGAATGCCCCGCCCATAACCCCGAATGAGTAATGATCGGCCTGCCTTTCAAAGTTACGCATAAAGAAGCCGAAAACATAGCGAAAGTAAAGCAGGGTGGCGACGACAAGGGGGCCGCTGGTCATAATCGCCAACAAGGTCGCCGGATCCCCTTGATAATTAAGGAGTAACTCATAGGACAGCGGACTCGTGAGCAGTAGCGAGATCAGGGGTTGCATGCACAACTGGATCAGCACGGCGAATCCGAGGAACAGGAGAATATAGAGAACCAGATGATGTTTTTTAACATGGCCGATCTCGTGGGCGACAACGGCCTCCAGCTCCTCTTCGGAAAGGGTCTGCAAGAGGGCCGGGGTAATCATAAGGTAGCGATAGCGACCTAAAAAGCCCACCACCCCGGCCGTTAGGACCTTGCCTTCGACAATGGGCCACAGGCATATCTCTCCGAAGCTTATCCCCTGCCGATTACAGAACTCTTCGATATGGCGGCGCAACTCTCCCCCCGGCATGGCGGTGCAGGCGAACAATCGGATCAGCAGGGGCGGAAACCAGATTACCGCTGCCGATATCATCAACAGCAAGAAGAACGGTTCTCCCCAGGGAGAGGCCATGAACTCATGCAATTCGACACTTGGGATCAACACCAGTAGATCATGTAGAAAATTGATGATCAACCAGGGTAGAACCAGAGCGACACAGAGCCTAAGCTTGTCCCTGACATGAACCGAGGCTTTCTTCCTGACCCCGACTACCTCTTCATAACTTGGCTTGAGCTCTAACCATAACACAGTCAGGTATAGCAGAAAGACAGCGATGCCGGCCATATCGACCAGGGAAGGCAACTGTTTACTGAACGGCAACCGGTCGAGATAGTAGCCGAGATCGAGCAGGTAGATATCGACCCCGAACAGAACCAAGGCCAGGACGGCAAGGTTTCTCTCGCTTGAAAAATAATCAGCCACCCGGCTTATCCTGCGGCGGTCCCGATAAAAACGGACTACCCAACGATAAGCCCAGAGCTTGGCCGTAAAAACGGCAAGGAACTGGTAGCCCTGCAACAGGGGGCTATCGGGAGGAGTGTTGGTGGCCAGAATCGCCATTACCACCAGCAAATATATCAGATTACCGTATATCACTATAAGAGGATGCTATTATCAACCAGGTTTCAGGACGGAAAAGTTATCAGCTAACAACTTAGCACATCTCCCTTATCTTGTAAAAAAAACGGGGCGATTTGGGGCGGATTCGTAATATAATGATCGGTAACCAACCCCTTGTCTTTTTCAGCAACCGAGGAGCAGGATGAAAAACGCCTTACGGAATATGGATCAACTTCCCGCCTACGACAAGCTGGTACAGGCGGCAAAGACCCCCTTCGACCTCAGCGCGCCAGGCGCGCTGAACCCGGAAAGGCTCACTGCTTATGTGGCCGGAACAGCAAGCTACAAACTGCTCTACGCGACCCAGCGGATCGACGACCACACCCTTGATATCCTCCAGGAACTGGCCGATCAAAGCGGCGCTGTCGAACAGTTTAAAATGATGAAAAAAGGCGAGGTGATGAACCGCATCGAGGGGCAGGACTCCGAGAACCGCCGGGTCCTCCACACCGCCTGTCGGGACATCTTCTCGGCAAATCCCGAAAACCGCGAAGCCACGGAGCAGGCCGGCCGCGAGCTTGATAAACTGCAAAACTTCCTGGCAGATCTCGATGCCGGGCGCCTGCTCAACCACCGCGGTGAAACGTTCATCAATCTAATCAACGTCGGCATCGGCGGCTCCGACTTGGGACCGAGAGCAGTATACCTGGCCCTCAAACCCTTTTCCCAAAAAAATCGCCTGGTCCGCTTTATCTCGAACGTCGATCCCGACGACTGCGCGGCCACCCTTAAGGACCTCGATCTGGGTCGCACTCTGGCGGTAGTGGTCTCCAAAAGCGGCACAACCATGGAGACCCTGACCAACGAGGAACTGCTCAAAAAGGCGTTTCGCAGGGCGGGACTTGAGCCAAGCCGCCATTTTCTGGCGGTGACCGGCGAAAATAGCCCCATGGATGACCCGGATAAATATCTGCGCACCTTTCACATGTTCGATTATATCTGCGGTCGTTACAGTACCTCCTCGATGGTCGGGGGGCTGATGCTTTCATTCGCGATAGGTTTCGATAATTTCAGGAAATTCCTGAAAGGGGCCAACCGTATTGATAGGGCCACCGAGACGCACGACATCAGAAAAAACCTGCCCCTGCTGCTTGCCATGCTCGGCATCTGGAACCGTAATTTTCTTAACAGCGAAACTTTGGCCATTCTACCTTACAGCCAAGCCCTGGTCCGTTTCGTAGCCCATCTCCAACAGTGCGACATGGAAAGCAACGGCAAGTCGATCAACCGCCAGGGCATCTCTCTTGCCTACCATTCCGGACCCATAATCTGGGGCGAACCGGGGACCAACGGCCAACACTCCTTCTACCAGTCTCTCCACCAGGGGACCACTCTGGTTCCCTGCGAATTCATCGGTTTCCGGCAAAGCCAATATGGAGTGGATATGGCCGTCAACCGGACCAGTTCCCAGGAAAAACTGGTCGCCAATCTACTAGCCCAGGCCATCGCCATGGCCACTGGGGCGCAAAACAGCAACCCGAACCGCAGCTTTGCCGGCAACCGGCCCAGTTCGATCCTGCTGGCCGACCGCCTGACCCCGGAAACCATGGGCGAACTGCTGGCTATCTACGAAAACAAGATAGTTTTCCAAGGTTTTGTCTGGAACATAAACTCGTTCGACCAGGAAGGCGTCCAGCTCGGCAAAATTCTGGCTAATCGCTTGCTTGACGAAATCGCCAACGATTCAGGGGATGATCCAATCGCCACAGCGGTCTTGAAAAGCATTGATTTCAGGAATAGGTAAGTAAAACATCTAATAACGGCTTACATGACGAAAAACTTGCAATAAATAGTTAGTTGTTGAATCATTTAAGCAAATAAATTAGTTATTGTAAGACTTAACCTTAACTAACTTCTGGACTTGGAATTTAATGGAACCTGAAAACCGCACAAGCGAAAGAAAAGATGCCTTGGCCCTCCTCGATTTTATCGCACTTGACGAGACAGGCGCCCCAGTAGACCGGGCCATGGCCCGCACCCTCAATGTCAGCGAAAACGGCATCTTGCTGGAGACACATATCTCATTGAAAGAAGGTCAGCAAATGATCATCACCCTGGGACTGGATGACAATCTTTGTGAGATGAAGGGCAGGGTGGTTCGAAGCGACATCAAGGGTAAAATAATACGGAGCGAGAAAAAGGACGACAACAAATTTCACTATGGCGTCGAATTTCTCGACATGTCGGAGCAGGATGCGGCGACCCTGCATTGGTACCTGGAAAACTTCAATAACAATTCCCCAGAAGAATAAACATAAAAATTTATTCGCCGTAGAGAAGTTCAAACCTTTCCCAGAAATCGGGAAATGATTTGGCCACGCACTCCTCGCCAAGCACCTTTATCCCGGGCACAAAAAGGCCGGCCACCGCAAAGCTCATGGCAATTCGATGGTCGTTGTAAGTCTCGATGTCGGCGCCGTTCAGTGCGGCCTCGGGCCCCTCTCCATCGATAATCAGGGCATCCTGCAGCTCTTCGACCTTGACCCCGAGCTTGGCCAGCTCCTTGGCCATGACATGCAGCCGATCGCACTCCTTGATCCGCAAATGCTCGATATTGGTGATCACAGTCCGCCCCCGCGCCCTGGCAGCCACTACGGCCAAGGTCGGCACCACGTCCGGACAGTTGCCCATATCGACTTCCACACCCTTTAACTCGGTTGGGCCCTGCACGGTAATCCCGCTATCGGTCTTGTTGACCCGACAGCCCATCCCGGCCAAAATATCGACCAAAACCGCATCACCCTGCAGTGATTTCCTGGGAACATTGGCAACCGTCACCCGCCCGCCGGTAACCGCCGCGGCCCCCCAAAAATAGGAAGCGCTGGAAGCATCTCCCTCGATCCGATATTCCCTGGCCTTGTAATAACTGCGCTGAATATCGAAGTGGTTTAATTCGGCATTGGCTTTGACCTTGATGCCGAACGACTTCATCACCGCCATGGTCATATGGACATAGGGCTTGGAATAGACCTCGCCGTCAACCGACAGACTGGCCTTATGAGCGGCATAAGGCGCCACCAGCAGGAGGGAGGAGAGATACTGGCTGCTTTTGCCTTCCGGCAGGGTGGTCGAGCCGCCACGCAAGCCCTCCGCCCTGATCTCCAAGGGCGGACAACCGGTTCCTTTAATACTGCGGATTGACACCCCCCAACCGGACAAGGCCTCGATCAAAGGACCGATCGGCCTTTCTTCCATGCGCGGTTCCCCGGTAATGGTAAATACGCCGTTACCCAGCGCCGCCACCGAGGTAAGAAACCTGGTGGCAGTGCCATTATTGCCGAGGAAAATTTTCCGTCGCGGCGGCATAACCCGGCCGCTACAACCGGTTATCTTCCAACGCCGCCTGCTGCGGTCGAGTATTTTGACCCCCATGCTCCTCAAAGCCTTGGTGGTGTATTTGGTGTCCTCACTGGCGAGCGGCCCGTGCAGAACACTCTCGCCGCGGGCAAGAGCAGCAACCACCAAGGCGCGCTGAGTTATGCTTTTGGAGCCCGGCACTTCAATGACCGCATCAATATGTTCTAAGGGCTTTATCTCTTTCACAACAGCTCCTTTATCTCTTTAATCTACAATCAAGCTCTTGGCGCATCACCTCAATCGGCGATTTGCAGCCGGTCCACAGCTCAAATTGCGCGGTCCCTTGATATAGCAACATCGCCAATCCGTTAACCACCCGACACCCCGCCTCGGCGGCTTCTCTTAGCAACTTCGTTTCAAGGGGGGAATAGACGATATCCATGACCACCCGGAACCCCGATAAAATCGTAGCCGGCACCGCCATGCTATCCACATCGGGAGTCATCCCCACCGAGGTGGCATTAACAAGGACATCGCCCGTCATCTTTCTGCCCTCACTCAAAGGCAGCCATTCGCAATTCAGATCAGAGGCTAAGGCCAGGCCCCGGGCCGGAGTCCGGCTGGCGAGCACAATCTCGGCTCCGGCTTCCAACAGACCGAAAGCAAGAGCCCGGGCCGAACCGCCCGCCCCCAGTAGAACGACCTTGGCTCCGGCCAAGTCTATCGCCTCGGCCAAAGCTTGATTGGCGCCCTGCCAGTCGGTGTTGGTGCCGTGAATCCGACCGTTTTTTATAATTAAGGTGTTCACGGCCCCGATACGGGCGGCAACCGGATCAATCGTATCGAGGAAAGGAATAACCGCCTGTTTGTGGGGAATTGTCACACTTACCCCGCGAACGTTAATGGCCCTGAAGCCATTCAGGGCAGTCTCGACGTCCTCGACCGGGAACGGCACATAGACCTTATTCAACTCCAACTCCCTGAAAGCTCGGTTATGGATGGCCGGGCTCAAACTGTGGCCAACCGGCCAACCCATGATCCCGTAGACCTCGGTGTTGCCGTCAAGGGTTTTCATTGAAACACTCCAAGGCCCCAAGCATCTTAGAAAGCGACAACTGGCCGGAAGCCGTGATCTGACCATGATCGGGGGCCGCGTAAGTCATGTAGCCCCCCAACTCAAGGGTGGCGATCCTGCTGACCATCCCGGCCTGCCCCATGCAAAAAGCACAGAGGGGAAAACCCATTTCATAGGCGCTCTCCTGCAAGGCCAAAACCCGCAACACATCCTGAAAATTTCGCGCCGTGGTGACTATTTTGCCGATATCGGCGCCGCTCCGGTACAGGGCCTGGAAGATCGTCTGCAAGGCCTGGGACGAAGCGGTGGTCTTAAAATCATGCCAGGAAACGATCACCTTCGCCCGGTGTTTCCGGCTTAAACCGATGAGTTTTTGCCTTAATTCCTCGTCGGCCCGCAACTCGACATCCACATAGGCCGCGCCGCCTCGCACGGCCTCTTCCAGCAAGACAAATCGCTCTTCCTCGGTTCCGGCGAAGCCCCCTCCCTCCCAGGTCGGCCTGCAGGTAAAGAGCAGCGGCACGTCAAGTCGTTCGATAAACGGGGCAACAACGGGACGATCCAGGGCATCGAGACGGATTTCAAGCACGGAGGCCTGTCCTGCCGCTCCGGCCGCCAGCTCCAAGGCACGTTCCAAATTGCCGTCGGCTATCGACACACAGATATTTCTTTTCAACGCCATTTTCCTTCCATCCCGCTAGTTTAAAGGATCGCCCAGCCTATTCCAAAGCAATCAACTTGTCAATAATACACTAAATCGGCATCGCGAGTGAATAGTTATCCAAGATCGGCAAAACTCCGCCTTGTTCTTTTGCCACAGAGATCACCCAGCAAAGGTGACACCAGATCCAATTACTAGATAAAATACCGCCGTCCTGATAAAATCAAGGTAAACCAATTTACTTTAATCGCCATGCCGAGACTATTTATCGCCATCGATCCGCCACCGGAGCAGCGAAAGCGGATTAAGTCAATCTGCACCGGCCTTCCCGGCGCACGTTGGGTCCCGCCCGAGCAGGTTCATCTGACCATGCGCTTTATCGGCGAGGTGGACGAAACCCTTTACCGGAAAATTACCGACTCCCTGGGTATGATCGAAACCGAACCAATGAACTTGAAGATCGAGGGAATCGGCCAATTTCCACCCCGTCGCGCCCCAAGAGTTCTTTGGCTTGGCCTGGAGAAGAACGATAAGCTCGTTCAACTCAGAAACCGGATCGAAACCGCTCTGGTCCGGTGCGGCCTGGAACCGGAAGACCGCCGATTCTCTCCCCACATAACTATTGCCAGGTTCAAAAAAGCGCCGCCGGCAAAACACATGCGAGATTATCTAACCGCAAACAACCTTTTCGAACTTCCCTCTTTCCCGCTCGAAGAATTCAAGCTCTATTCAAGCAAGCTCAACTCCGCCGGGGCAATCCACCGGAGCGAAGCGTCATATCCCATCAAGAGTCTTTAAAAATAGTTTTAGGATTACCACTCATCAAGCTCAGCCAATAATCTGGGTTAGTCTCAAAACCCTTCGACGGGCTCCGGGTGAGCGGAATTACTATTACAACGATGCATCCTGAGCCTGTCGAAGGAGGCATGCCCGGAAACAGGCTGAGATTCGATGGTAATTAGAAACGGTTTGTCGGTTTGAGATAAAACAGGAATGGAGGCGGGAGACAGCTAAACAAAGTCCAGGCCAACTTAGAGAAACGATAATCCACGGCCACTTAGTTAAGAGCCGCGGCAAACCCAGCCGTTCAGCCGGTCCCGGCCAGGCTAACGACGGCATGGGCGGCAATCCCCTCGCCGCGCCCG
>Ga0102953_1001107_pt1 | contig 17507 bp, 14 predicted proteins | sample SalPon2A_C_D2_MG_FD_78509 | JGI IMG/M metagenome (GOLD analysis project Ga0102953, IMG submission 78509) | Soil microbial communities from South San Francisco under conditions of wetland restoration - Salt Pond MetaG R2A_C_D2_MG | ecosystem: Environmental > Terrestrial > Soil > Wetlands | place... | reverse complement strand
GGCAATGGCCTGGTTCTCGATGGCGCCAAGCGGCTTGAGGATGCTGCGCACCAGCAGCGTGACGACAATAATGGCAGCCAGAAAGGTCCACAGCGCCAGCATGAGAAGCTGGCGGAAAGAGCTCCACAGGTTGACGTAAGCGCGTCCCGGATGGGCCTTGAGGGTGAGTTTGCCGTACTGCATCCAGCCGGAGGTGAGGGTGGCACCGACCGACGGCGCCTCCAGTGGCAGGAGCCTGATAAACCAGCCCGGCACATCCTTGACCGGGTCGGGATTCACCCGCTTGATCAGCACATTGCCGCGCATGTCTTCGAGTACGAGGCTTTTGTAGTAGCCATGGTCGAACACCGCATTGACCAGCGTATCCATCAGCGCGATATCCTTGCTGGCCAGCGCCGGTTGCAGCGACAGCCCCAGCGAGTCGACCGCGTTGCTGGTCTGGGTCTGCATCTGGCCGCTCAGATAGTCGCGGGTGTTGTCCATGCTGATCCAGAACATGCGTCCGAGCACGACCAGAAGCAGGATGGTGATGATGGCAAACAATTGTCGGGATAGAGTCATTTTACTCTCCTTGTGATTGGCGAGCGGAGCGGGGCGCGAGGCTTATTGTTCGGGGGCATTATTGCCCCCCCTGGTAGCTGTCGCCGGTATAACTCTCACCAAGCTGTCTTTCCTGTTGCAGGCGGATATTCATATCCGTCCAGAAATTGATGCGCCCGGGGTTGCCGAGACTGGTATAGCCGGCGCCCCGTTCCTTGGCGACCCACAGGCCGGTACCGTTGAAGCTGTATACCGGCTGCAGGTCGGTGCGCTGCGAGGCGGGTTCGATGGCGGGATCCAGGCTATCCAGAATCAGCGGTTCGGAATCCGGATACGGGTAATAGGCCAGCACCATATGTGCCTCCGGCGAACTCAGCCATTGCGAGCGCCCTGCCTTAACGTAGGTGATGCGGAGCTTCTCATCCGGCACACCCAACTCACGCAGCGTGAAGTACTTGGCGATGGCATAGTCCTCGCAGTCGCCGCCATTGGTGGCCAGGAACTCCACCGGCGTCGCCCAGTAGTCGGCCAGCCCCCAGTGTTGCTGGTCGCTGATGTACGGCATCTGATTGAAGAAGGCATTGACGCTTTGCAGGATGCTGTTTTCGGCTTGCCCGCGATCCTCGTAGATCAGATTCTGCCAGTTCAGGACGCGGTTTTTCGCCTCGATACCGTACTGGCGTGCCACCTGGCTAAGCAGGGCAGGGCTGAAGCCTGCCAGACCGGCGATGCACAGGGCTGCGATGAGGATGGATGCGGCAAGTAAACCGCCGCGCATGTACTGCAAGGACAATCTGCCGTCCGTCAAACGGAAATGCTGTTGCATGGCATGCGGGTTGTCATCGTTGCGGGCACCAGTCCTCACTCTCCGGGAATCTCAGTGTAAATATGCGGTTCGTGTGGCGTAAGTAAAGCCGGAGCTGTTCTTATTGGTATGGGTGACCTGTGCATCATCGGCATGTAACAAGCTTGTCGCGAACGGTTCTCAGGAGGGCCGCCGACAATGAGGGGGGGCGATGCATGCTATACCCAAAAGGAGCATTTCGGCCAAGGTTATGGGCGCCGTTCAGTTGACCGGCTACGCCTTGCCCCGGGCCCTCCAGCCGCGCTTTTCCACGGCACGGATATTTCCTGCCTCACGCAGCCGGTCGAGATAAGGCATCAGATTCTGCAGCTCGGTATCGGCCGGATCGCCGAAGTAGGGGGGTATGCGCAGCAGGTTGCCGTCGTTGCGTTGCAGCTTCTCGGGTGAGTCGTCCAGCGCGATGACAAGGTCGAGGTCGAAGCCCTTGCGTTTGACCTTCTTCAGATCCTTGATATAAACCGGTTCGTAGGTTGCAGGGTCCATCCTGGTGACGCAGTGATCGCGGCTCCACAGGAAGGCCAGATCGTGCGGTGCTCCGAAGAGTTCGTCCACCATTGCCTCGGCATAGCCTTCGGTTGCCGAGGTCCACACGGCCAGCCGGAAGCGGGCCCGGCAAAAGTCGATGAAAGCGGCGACATGCGGCCGCTTGTACACATGATAATCCTTCACCATGAAATCGTGTGGCAAGCCGAGCGCCTGCCGGCTGGCATGAAACAGGGTTTCGTCCAGATCAAGGATCAATAGCTTGGGAGCGCTCATGGCAGCAATCTAATTGCCAGCGCGGAAGACTGCACCTGATGACCTTGCTGGTGCTGCATCAATCGGCCCTTTTCATTCGGGCTGCTTGCCCTCAGCATCCGGCCCCGAAAAAGGCAAGGAGTGTCGGACGGTGGCAGAGCGGTACGAAGCACAAAGCATTGAACAGAAATGGCAGCAGCGCTGGGAGGCATCGGGTATCGATGCGGCCACTGACGATGCGCAGGATCAGCGCCCGAGTTATTACTGCCTGGTGATGTTCCCGTACCCATCCGGTAACCTGCACATGGGGCATGTGCGCAACTATTGCCTGGGCGATGCGGTGGCGCGCTACAAGCGCATGCGCGGCTTTAATGTGCTGCATCCGATCGGTTGGGACGCATTCGGCCTGCCGGCCGAGAATGCTGCCATCAAGCACGGCCGTCCGCCGGCCGAATGGACCTATCACAACATCGACCAGATGCGCGGCCAGCTCAAGCGCCTCGGCCTGTCTTACGACTGGAAGCGCGAAATCGCCACCTGCCATCCGGATTACTATCGCTGGGAGCAGTGGCTGTTCACCCGGCTGATGCAAAAGGGACTGGCCTACCAGCAGAATGCCGAGGTGAACTGGTGTGAGCCGTGCCATACGGTGCTGGCCAACGAGCAGGTGGTGGACGGCGTGTGCTGGCGCTGCGATACCCCGGTGATCCGCAAGAACCTGAAACAATGGTTTATCCGTATCACGCAATATGCAGATGAGTTGCTGGCCGATCTGGACAAGCTGTCCGGCTGGCCCGAAAAGGTTGTCGGCATGCAGCGCAACTGGATCGGCAAATCCACCGGCGCGGAGGTGAGTTTCGGGCTGGAGGATTCCGACGATACGCTGGACATCTTCACCACCCGGCCGGATACCCTGATGGGCGTGACTTACATGGCCGTGGCCGCCGCGCATCCGCTGGCGCAGAAGGCAGCCGGGGATAATCCGCAACTGGCGAGCTTCCTTGATGAATGCAGCAAGATTTCCACCAAGGAAGCCGATATCGAGACCATGGAAAAGAAGGGCATGCCCCTCGGCATCGATGCCATCCACCCGATCACGGGCGCGAAGGTGCCGGTGTATGCCGCCAACTTCGTGCTGATGGGCTATGGAACCGGCGCGGTGATGAGCGTGCCGGCCCACGACGAGCGAGACCATGCCTTCGCGCTGAAATACGGCATCCCGATTCGCCAGGTGATCCGTCCGGTCGAGGGTGAGTGGGATATCGATGCGGCCGCATTCACCGAACAGGGCGTGCTGGTGAACTCAGGTGAGTTCGACGGCCTGGATTCTGCAGCTGCCAAACAGGCCATCACTGCATGGCTTGCCGCAAACGGCAAGGGCAGCGAACGTGTGCAGTTCCGCCTGCGGGACTGGCTGGTGTCACGCCAGCGTTACTGGGGTGCACCGATCCCGGTGATTCATTGCCCGGACTGCGGCGCCGTACCTGTTCCCGATGACCAGCTTCCGGTGGAACTGCCTACCGATCTGCAGCCGACCGGCGGAGCATCGCCGCTGACCGATTGCGATGCCTTCCGGCATGCCGTATGCCCGGCGTGCGGCAAGCCGGCCGAGCGCGAGCTCGATACCTTCGACACCTTCATGGAATCGTCGTGGTATATGGATCGCTATACCAGTCCGCGCAACGATTCGGCCATGCTCGATGCTGCCGCGATGCAGCGCTGGGCGCCGGTGGATCAGTATATCGGCGGCGTGGAGCATGCCGTGCTGCATCTGCTGTATGCGCGCTTCTACCACAAGCTGATGCGTGATGCGGGGCTGTTTAACTCGGAGCAGGGCGGAGATGAACCGTTCAGGAACCTGCTGACCCAGGGCATGGTGCTCAAGGATGGCGCCAAGATGAGCAAGTCCAAGGGCAACACGGTGGACCCCAATGCCATCATCGACCGCTTCGGTGCGGATACTGCGCGCCTGTTCACGCTGTTTGCCGCGCCGCCGGAGAAGGACCTGGAGTGGAACGATGCCGGTGTGGAGGGCGCGAACCGCTTCCTGCTGCGCTTCTGGCGCTTGCTGGACCGGATTGATGGACTGGGCGAGGCCGGTGAGGGGGATGATGACGCCGGTGTAAAGAACCTTCGCCGCGCCATTCACCAGACCATCGGCCGGGTGACCCATGCCTTCGAGCAGGGCTTTGCTTTCAACGTGGCCATTGCGGCGCTGATGGAGTTGACCAACACGCTGTACGCCTTCGATGCCAGGGGTAAGTCGGGCCATGCCGCGCTGCGCGAGGGCGCCGAGGCGGTGGTAAAGATGCTGGCGCCGCTGGTGCCGCATTTTGCCTGCGAATGCGGTGAGCGGCTTGGCTTTGTTGATGTGGCGGTGATTGCCACATGGCCGGCCGTGGATGAATCCGCGCTGGTCAGCGATGAAGTGACGCTGGTGGTGCAGGTACAGGGCAAAAAGCGCGGCGAGATCACGCTCGGACGCGAGGCTTCGCAGGACGATGCATTGGCACTGGCGCAATCCGATGCCAGTATCGCCAAATGGCTCGAAGGCATGCAAATCGTCAAGGTGGTGCTCGTTCCGGGGCGCCTGCTGAATATCGTGGTACGACCGGCATGAGCGGGGCATGCATGGGCCGGAACGGTATGACGAACAGGCTTCTCGGGTTGTCCCTGTCGCTCTGCCTGCTGCTTTCTGCGTGCGGATATCACCTGATGGGCATGGGGCAGGGTGTGGTTCCGGCGGATGCCAAGGTTGTGCGCCTGATCGGCGCGGGCGGTGATGAACGCTTTACCTCGGACATGCTTGCTTTCCTGCGCGATAATGCGAGCTACAGCGTGATCTCTGCCTCGTCCGAGAAGCAGGCCGATGCCGAGCTGCATCTCAGCAAACTGACCGAATCGCTTTCCCCGATCACCTACGACGCCAGCGGCATCGTGACCGTGGACCGCATGTCGCTGACCGGTGAGTTGAGCCTTTGGCGCGATAACGAGCAAATCTGGCAGAGCGGCACAGTCAGTGCTTTCGAGGATGTCGATGTGTCCGGCGGGCCGACCGCTATCGAATCGGCCAAGTCGCGAATCCGTTCCGATCTTCAAACCCAATGGATGCGCCAGGCCTGGCTCAAGCTTTCCTCGGGCTTCTAGGGTAGCGGCCCGATGGCAATCCGGCTGCCCGCAGCCCGGCTTTTTCCTGCTGCCCATGCCTGCTATTACCTGACCGGCGAAGACAGCGACGGAGTTTTCGAAACCGCCGAGCAACTGCTTGCCGACCAGGCCGATGGCGCCACGCTGCTGCGCGTGGATGTGGGCGAGCTGGCCCTGATCCATCAGAACCTGCAGCCCGGTCTGTTCGGCGAGACGCGATGCCATGCCATGGTGCGCAATGCCGGAAGCGCCCGTCCCAATCACATCGATCAACTTGAAAAGCTTGCGGCAAATCCGCCCGCCGGACTGCGTCTGGTGATCTGCGCCGCCGACATTGAAAGCAAGAAGGCCGTGCACAAGCGCCTGACCGCCTTGCCCGAGCTTGCGCATTGCACGCTGGAGCGCATGGACGAGGCGACATTCAGCCGCTGGCTGCAGCAGCAAGCCGAAGAGGCCGGTGTGCAGCTTTCCGATGAAGCGCTGGCCATGATGAGCGGTCAGCTGCTCGGCATGCGCATGGCTGCCCGTCAGGCGGTTGATCGCCTGCGTATGTATGATGACGGCGAGGGCAACAGGCTCGATATCGGCGTGGTGGGCGATCTGCTCGGCGAGCGCAGCCCGGCCGATCTCGGCGATTTATGCGCCGCCGTGGGCGAACGTTCCCCCAAGGCCATCGGACTGCTGCGCACCCTGCTGCGCGAGCAGCAGGTTGCCGAGGTGCAGGTGTTCAGCTGGATCGCCATGCGCCTGCAACAACTGCTTCTGTATGCCTGGCATGCGTCAAACGACCGGCGGAATGCCACACGCAATGCGGGCATTTTTGGCGACGCGGTGAAGCGTGTGCCTCAGGAGGCGGCGAACTGGAAGCCGCGCGAGTTGATGCTTGCCCTCAGCCGGGCCGTGGATGTGGAAATGCAGCTGAAGGGGGCGAGTACGGAGGAGAAACTCATCGTGCTTGAGCGCTTTGTATTGGAGTTGATCGATTGAAACAGGAACAGTCTGGCGGAAACTGGCAGGCCTTCGAGCGGGCGCATGTCTGGCACCCGTATGCCTCGATGGCCTCGCCGCCCGACAGCTTTCCCGTGGCGCGTGCCGATGGCGTGCGCCTGTACCTGGAGGATGGCCGCGAGCTGATTGATGGCATGTCTTCGTGGTGGTGCGCCATTCACGGTTACAATGTCCCCGAGCTGAACGCTGCGGCCGAAGCCCAGTTGCAGAAGATGGCACATGTGATGTTCGGGGGGCTTACCCATGAGCCGGCCGCCAGGTTGGCCGAGCAGTTGCTCAAGCTTGCGCCGGGTGCCATGCAGCATGTGTTCCTGGCCGATTCCGGCTCGGTGTCGGTGGAGGTGGCCATCAAGATGGCGCTGCAGTACTGGCAGGCCCGGGGCCACAAGGGGAAAACCCGCCTGCTGACCATTCGCCATGGCTATCATGGCGATACCTTCGGTGCGATGGGGGTCTGCGATCCGGATACCGGCATGCATAAGCTGTTTGCCGGCATGCTCACCGAACATCTGTTCGTGGATGCGCCGACGGTACGCAGCGACGCGGAATGGTACGAATCAGAGCGGGATGAGGCAGACGCTCAGGAAGCCCGGATGGTTGATTTCAGGGAGACGATTGCCGCGCATCGCGATGAACTGGCGGCCGTGATTCTGGAGCCGATCGTGCAGGGCGCGGGCGGCATGCGTTTCTATGCCCCGGAATTCCTGCGCCGCGTGCGCTCGCTGTGCGATGAGCACGATGTGCTGCTGATCCTGGATGAAATCGCCACAGGCTTCGGACGCACCGGTAAGATGTTTGCCTGCGAGCATGCAGGCATTGAGCCGGATATCATGTGTGTCGGCAAGGCGTTGACCGGCGGTTACATGACCCTGGCGGCGGTGCTTACCAGCAGGCGCGTGATGCAGGGTATTCACAGCCATGGCGGGGTGCTGATGCACGGCCCGACCTTCATGGCCAACCCGCTGGCCTGTGCGGTGGCGCTGGCCAGTATCGATCTGCTATTGACTTCTCCGTGGCAGCAGCGCGTGGCCGCCATTGAGGCGCAGCTGCGCGAGGAACTGGAGCCTTGCCGGGAATTGCCGGGTGTGGCCGATGTGCGCGTGATCGGGGCAATCGGCGTGGTCGAGCTGATTCGGCCGGTGGATATGCAGGCCGTGCATCGGCTTCTCGGCGAGCGCGGCGTGTGGCTTCGCCCGTTCGGAAAGCTGCTCTACACGATGCCTCCTTTTGTGATGGACCCGGACGATTTAACCGCCATTACGAAGGTCATGCACGAGATTGCCTCGGGTCAGGCGGGTTTGGCAACCGGGTGATTGCTCCCTGACAAGCGGCGATACAATCCTTCATCATGTCGCTTGCCCTGTTCTTTTCGTTTCCGATGGATATAGAACTGCTTGACTGAGTTATCCCTCCGGGGGCGATTTGAAATATATATTCATGCCGTTAGGTTCTCCATCAATGCTTACCAAAAATGAACTGAAGGAAGAAGGGCCATTGCTCTTCAGACCCCCGGTTGCAGAGGATGGGCCGTGCATGCATGCACTGGTCGAACGCTGCAAACCGCTTGATGTGAACTCCCTGTATTGCTACCTGATCCTTTGCGAGCACTTTTCCTCAACCTGCGTGGTGGCCGAGGCAGACGGTGAGACAGTGGCCATGATGACCGCCTACATTCCCCCTGATCGCCCCGATACGCTGTTTGTCTGGCAGATCGCCGTGGATGCGAGCCAGCGGGGACGCGGGGTGGCCAGGAAACTGTTCTCCCATCTTCTGCAGCGCAGTCATCTTGCTGACATCCGCTTCATCGAGGCTACGGTCAATCCATCCAACGACGCATCGCGCGGGCTGTTTCATTCGCTTGCCGCGACCCACAACTGTGATGTTACCGAAGCCGAGCTATTCCCTGCCAGCCTGTTCGGGGAGGGGGGGCATGAGCAGGAGAACCTGCTGCGTGTCGGCCCTGTCAGTCTGAAACACTAATACATACAACGATAATACATACAATCTGGAGACAATGACGTCATGAGAATTTTCACTGAAATGGAATCCGAGGTGCGTGGTTATATCCGCTCCTTTCCGGCGATATTCGACACCGCGAAGGGGTCGGAAATCTTCGACGAACACGGCACGCGCTATATTGATTTCTTCGCCGGTGCCGGCTCGCTCAACTATGGACACAACAACCCGGCGATCAGCGAGGCGCTGATCACCTACCTGCAACACGGTGGTATCCTGCACGGTCTGGATAAGGCTACGGTGGCGAAAAAAGCCTTCCTGCAGAAGTTCCGCGACACGATCCTTGCCCCGCGTAACCTGGAGTACAAGGTGCAGTTTACCGGCCCGACCGGCACCAATGCCGTGGAAACGGCGCTGAAGCTGGCTCGTATGGTCAAGGGGCGGTCGAACATCATCGCCTTCACCAATGCCTACCATGGCCTGTCCATGGGTTCGCTGGCGGTCACCGGTAATTCTTTCTACCGCGACGAGTCTTATGGCGTGCGTGCCAACTCCGCCTTCGTGCCGTTCGACGGCTACATGGGCAAGGATTTCGATTCCATGGCTTACCTGCGCCGCCTGCTCAGCGACCAGAGCAGCGGCGTGGATCTGCCGGCAGCCATTATCGTGGAAACCGTGCAGGGTGAGGGTGGCATTCATGTGGCCCGGGACGAGTGGCTGCAGGAACTGCAGAGCATCTGCCGCGATTTCGACATCCTGCTGATTATCGACGATATTCAGATGGGCAACGGGCGCACGGGCACCTTCTTCAGTTTCGAACGCGCCGGTATCACCCCGGACATGGTTGCCGTGTCCAAGTCCATCGGCACGGGGCTGCCGATGTCCATCCTGTTGATGCGTCCCGAGTTGGACCAGTGGAAGCCCGGTGAGCACACCGGCACCTTCCGCGGCAATAATCTCGCTTTCGTGGCGGCTGCCAAGGCGCTGGAATACTGGGATTCTCCGCAGTTCGCCGAAGGCATTGTGCACAAGGGCAAGCTGTTCGAGGACGGTCTTCGCGCCATCGTGGAGAAGCATGCCGAAGCCAAGGGTGAGCTGCGCGGCGTGGGCATGGTCTGGGGTATCGATTTCGCGGATGAGACTTTTGCCGGCGCGGTTTCCGAAGAGGCATTCAAGCGCGACCTGATTATCGAAACTGCCGGCGCCAACGGCCAGGTCCTGAAATTCCTGCCCGCACTGACCATGGAAGAGGATATCATCGCCGAGGGCCTGGCCATCATCGACGAAGCCATTACGAGCGTGCTGGACAACAAGAGCGAACTGCGCGCCGGGAGACTTTCATGATCGTCAGACGACTTGCTGATATTCAGGGCAGCGAACGGGATGTGAAGGCGGAGAACGGCAACTGGGAATCACGCCGCCTGATCCTCAATGATGATGCCGTGGGCTTCTCGCTGCACGACACCATCATCCATGCCGGCACCGAAACCCTGCTGTGGTACAAGCATCATATCGAGGCGGTGTATTGCATTGAGGGTGAAGGAGAGGTGGAGACCACCGACGATGGTAAGGTGTATCCGATCAGCGCCGGAAGCGTGTACCTGCTCAACGGCAACGAGCGCCACCTGCTGCGCGCGACAAGCCGCATGCGCATGGTCTGCGTGTTCAATCCGCCGGTCACTGGCACCGAGACCCACGATGAAGATGGCGCCTACCGACCGGGGGCCGAGTTGAAGGGCTGAGGGTGTCAGACTTCGCTACTACCATGACACATACCGTTGAAAAAATCGGCGGCACGTCGATGAACGATTATGTCGCCGTGCGCGACAACATCATCATGCGGCCTCCCCGCGAGGGTACCATGTACGGGCGCATCATCGTGGTTTCCGCCTACGGTGGCATCACCGACCGCCTGTTGGAGCACAAGAAGAGCGGTAAGCCCGGCGTGTTTTCAATGTTTGCCGACGGCATCAACGACGAGAGTTGGAAGGATGCTCTGCAAGCCCTGAAAGACGATATGCTTGCTATCAATCAGTCGCTGTTCGGTGAAGGCGAGATGCTCGACGAGGCGAACGCCTTCATCAACGAGCGTCTGGATGATGCCGAGCGCTGCCTGAGCGATCTGAAAAGCCTTTGCCGACACGGGCATTTTTCGCTCGACGCGCATCTGGCCACCGTCAAGGAGATGCTTGCCAGCCTTGGCGAGGCACACAGCGCCTGGAATACGGCTGCTCTGTTGGGGCGTGACGGGGTCAATGCCTGCTATGTCGATCTGACCGGATGGCGGTCCAACGCGCAGGTGCCGCTGGATGAACGCATTGCGACGGCATTTCGCGACATCGATCTGCAGAGGCAGTTGCCCATCGTGACCGGTTACGGTCACAGCGATTCGGGTCTGATGTCGGTGTTTGATCGCGGCTACAGCGAGATGATTTTCAGCCGCATCGCCGTGCTGACCGGGGCCTCCGAAACTGTCATCCACAAGGAATTCCACTTGAGCAGTGCCGATCCGCGGCTGGTCGGCAAGGAGCAGGTCGTACCCATCGGCCGGACCAACTACGATGTGGCCGATCAGCTTGCCAATCTCGGCATGGAGGCTATCCATCCCAAGGCGGCCAAGGGACTGCGGCGCAACAACATTTCGCTGCGCGTCAAGAACACCTTCGAGCCGGAGCATCCCGGTACCCTGATCACCAGTGATTACCTGAGCAGTGAACCCTGCGTCGAGATCATCGCCGGACGGGAAGGCGTTTATGCGCTGGAGATGTTCGATCAGGATATGGTTGGCAATGTCGATCAGTATGATCGCGACATCCTCGCCTGCATCCATCGTTTCAGGGCACATATCGTTTCCAAGGATATCAATGCCAATACCATCACCCATTACCTGTTCACCAATATCAAGACGATCAGGCGCATCCGGAGAGAGCTGGAAAAGCAATATCCGGAAGCCGAAATGAACCAGACGAAGGTGGCCATTGTTTCGGCCATCGGCAGCGATATGCAGGTTTCCGGCATTCTGGCCCGGGCGGTTGGTGCGCTGGCCGAGAGCCGTATCAGCGTGCTGGCCATGCATCAGTCGATGCGCCAGGTCGACATGCAGTTCGTCGTCAATGAAGAGGACTACGCCCAGGCCATCAAAAGCCTGCATCGCAGCCTTGTCGAGGTTCATGAGCATACCAACGCCATCTCTCTGGCATCCTGACGCCGGCGCTGGCCTGGCATGACCACCATCAGCTTCGTCGGCTTCCTGCTGCTGTTCGCCATCATCGGTGCAGCCTCAATGCTGCGCCACAAGCCGACCACGACAGACTACCTGGTCGCCGGGCGCAACGTGGCTCCCTGGCTGGCAGGGCTGTCGGCGGTGGCGACCAACAACAGCGGCTACATGTTCATCGGCATGATCGGCCTGACCTATTCCACCGGGTTGACGTCGATCTGGCTGATGATCGGCTGGATTGCCGGCGATCTGCTGGCCTCGCTATTGATCATGAAACGCCTGCGCCTGGCCTCCGAGGCGCACGATGCGCATTCCTTCGGCGGTTTGCTGGCCGAATGGCAGGGTACGGACTATACGCTGCTGCGCCGCCTCTCGGGCCTGTTGACCATTCTTTTCCTCGGCGCTTATGCCGCCGCCCAGTTCACCGCCGGCAGCAAGGCGTTGCACGTGCTGTTCGACTGGGATATCTCCACCGGTGCGATCATCGGGGCGGGGCTGGTGCTGTTGTACAGCTACAGTGGCGGTATCCGCGCATCGATCTGGACCGATGCGGCGCAGTCGATGGTGATGATCGCGGCCATGGGGGTGTTGATGTGGACCGCATCGGCGCAGCTTGGTTCGCCCGCGACCATCCTCGATGACCTGCGGCATGTCTCTCCCGGCTTCATGGACTGGTTCCCGGACCAGTCGTGGATGGGCGCAGTCCTGTTCGTTGGCGGCTGGGTATTTGCCGGCTTCGGCGTGGCCGGACAACCGCATATCGTCATCCGCTACATGGCGCTGGATGATGTGGACAATCTCGGTCGCTTCCGCGCCTGGTACTACTCCTGGTTTATCGCGTTCTACTCGGCGACCATCGTGGTCGGCCTGCTGGCCCGCCTGCTGCTGCCCGATGCGGGCAGTTTCGATGCCGAGCTGGCCCTGCCGATGATCTCCATGCAACTGCTGCCCGACGTGCTGGTCGGCCTGGTATTGGCAGGCTTGTTCGCGGCCACCATGTCCACTGCCGATTCACTCATCCTTTCCTGTTCGGCGTCCATCACCCGAGACCTGTTGCCGGCGCACAAGTCGGGCTACGCCGGCACCAAGCTGGCCACTGCCGTTGTCGTGCTGGTGGCCCTTGGATTGTCGCTTTCCGGCAACCAGAGCGTGTTCGCACTCGTGCTGATTGCCTGGGGTCTGCTGGCAGCGGCATTTGCACCACTGCTTACGGTGTATGCGCTGGGGGCGAGGGTTTCCGAGCCGCTGGCACTGGCCATGATGGCGACAGGTGTTGCTACCTTCCTGGGCTGGCGCGAGGCCGGCTTGTCCGCCACGGCTTATGAGATTATGCCCGCCATCCTGGCCGGACTCGGCGTGTTCGCCCTGTCCAGGCTGCCGTGGCCGCAGCGCAGCGGAGCATAACTGCCCGAACCGATCACCCTATATCGGCGGCTGACATCGGATAAGCTCTGCGGTTAGCCTTCACTGAAGAAAAAGAAACCCGGCGTAAGGCCGGGTTCTGTATGACTGGTGGAGCCGATCGGGATCGAACCGACGACCTTCACATTGCGAACGTGACGCTCTCCCAACTGAGCTACGGCCCCGTGTCCGGCATGATTGTAGCGGCAATTTCAGCCGGGAAAAGGGGGGCAGACAGCCATGCAGCAACACAACATTGAGGTAAAGGGGCAGGCAAAGATATGCATGACACGCAAAGCGCGGCATCCGGCGATGCCATCAGCAAGGCGCGACTGATCCTGTTCGATTGCGACGGCACGCTGATGGATTCGCATCATCATATCGTGCTCGTCATGCAGCAGGCATTCAGGGATTGCGGCCTGCCCGAGATCAGCCCGACGGAAATTGGGCCGGTTATTGGCCTGTCGTTGACGATCGCCGTGCAGAAACTCTTGCCCGACACCGATGAATCCCTGCAAGAGGCGGTTGAACAACGTTACCGGGAGCTGTACCACAGCATGCCGGCCGGCTACGACCTGTTTGAGGGTGTGCGCGAGACGCTCAGCGAGCTGCGGGATCGCGGCTATTGGCTGGGCGTGGTGACCGGCAAATCATATGCCGGCCTGCAGCGGGTGCTGAAGCAGTTCGATCTGTCCGAGTATTTTCTGGTGCTGCGCACACCCGATCACTGCGCGAGCAAGCCGCATCCGGCCATGGTGCTGGAAAGCATGGATGAGATGGGCGTCGGCACGCAGCAGACAAGCGTGATCGGCGATGCCTTGCTGGATATCCAGATGGCGCGTGCCGCCGGGGTGAGGGCTTTCGGCGTGTCCTTCGGGGTGGCCGGTACGGAGCCATTGCTGGCGGCGGGAGCCGTAGCCATTATCGATGATTTCCGCGATATCCTTGCGCACTTTCCGCCCTTGCAGGAAGGGCAGGCTTTGACCACGATTAGAGCATGATGAAAGCAGCCGGAAAAGTCGTCCGTTACAGCCTTATTCTTCTTGTCCTGGTGTTCGCCCTGCTGGTTGCGGCACCGTTCTTTATTGATGCCAATCAATACAAATCACTGATCGTTGACCAGGCCGAGAAGGCAACCGGCAGGCACATCGAGATCGGTACGCTGCATGCCTCGCTGTTTCCATGGGTGGGCCTGACCCTCGAGGATGTGCATATCGCCAACCCGAAGGGCTTTGCCGCCGGTGATCTGTTGCAGGTCAAGAGCCTGGACGTGCAGGTGGCGGTGATGCCGCTGCTGCGCGGCAAGTACCAGATCGAGAGCTTCGTGCTTGACTCTCCGAGGCTGCATCTGAAGCGTGCCGCGGACGGCTTCACGAACTGGGAGGATCTGCTGTCTGGCGGGCAGCCGGTGAAGTCTGGGAAGCCGGAGAAGAGTTCCGGACAGCCAGCGGTTCAGGCGAAGAGTACGGCAAGTCATGCTGCACCGGGCGCGCAGCCGGGCGGAGGTGCGCTGGCAGCGCTGACTGCCCGCTCGCTGCGCATGTCCGACGGCGAGATTCATTTTCTTGATGCCACAAAGGATCAGGTCATTGACCTGACGGCATTGAATATCGATGTGGACGATGTGCAGATGCAGCGCCCTGTTTCGTTGAGCGTATCGGGCAAGCTCGATGGCAATGCCTTCTCGCTTGACGGTATGGTCGGGCCGCTCGGCGATGTCACCTCGCTGGATGTGGAGCGCCTGCCCGTGAAGGGACACCTCGGCGTCCCCGGGGCTGATATCGGCAAGCTCGCCAAGTTTGCAGCGGGCCTCGAAAGCCTCGGCAGGGGTACGCTGGGACTGGACGTGCAGCTTGAACAGCGCCCCAACGGGGTGCGCGTGATGGCCGGTTCGTTGAAGTTGCACCTGTTGGCAGATTCGACCGATGCGCGGGCTGCGGGCACTGAAACAAGCGCAGGCGTGCAGGCCGGCAGCACAGCGACTGGTGTATCGGCACATGACCTGGCCCTGGACGTGAAGGCGCAAATGCCCGATACCCGGCGCATGCAGATCGAGCAGCTGGTGGCCTCGCTGGACGGTGAGCAGCTGGCCGATGTGAACGGCACGCTGACCGGCATCGGTGGCGATATGCGCTATCAGCTGCGCGTCAACACGCCCGAGCTTACCCGCCGGCAACTCGCCCGCTGGCTGCCCGAATTGCACAGTATGTACGCTGCACATCCCGCGCCGTGGAAGACCGTGAAGCTCGGCATGCTGGCCGCCGGCAATGCGAGCGAGGTGGATATCCGCGACCTGCAATTGCTGCTTAACGGCGAACTGGTGCAGGTGTCGGGCAATGTGAATTTTGCCTCAGATCCGGATATCCGGTTGCGCATCGCATCCCGCCTGTTGCATGTCGACCCCTGGCTACCGCAACCGGCGCAGGTTGCAGGTAATCGGACAGCAAGCAATCAGGCTACGAACAATCAGGCTACGAACAATCAGGCTACGAACAATCAGGCTACGAACAATCAGACCGCAAGCGCGCCTGCAACGCAGGGCGGGGCACGAATCGATCATGCGGCCAGCCAGGGCAGTGCTGCGGGAGCCAATCCCGGTGCTTCAGCTTCCGATGCTGCGAATGGACCCGGGCGTGCGGTAGTACCGTCAGCCGGGGAAGCAGTGGAGCCCGATCTTCGCTTCCTCAAGCCGTGGAAGATTGCCGCGGTCATACAGGTGGACCGTATGTGGATGCGCGGTCTGGATATGGCCCGCCTGCGCGCCGATGTGGCCGGCAAGCAGGGGGTGATCAAGCTCAGCCCGTTGCGTTTCGAGCTTGCCGGCGGACGTATCGAGGAGAATGCCAGCATCAATGCAGCGGCCTATCCGGTCCGTTGGAGCGAATCGGTGAAGGTTCGGGATGTGCAGGTTCAACCACTGCTCGTGGCCCTGGCCAGGAACGAGATGCTCAGTGGCAGCCTGCAGATGGAAACCCGGCTGACAGGCCGCGGCCTGTTACCCGGTGAGGCGATGGCCGGGTTGAACGGCAGCGGCAGTGTGCTGCTGCGCGACGGGAGCATCAAGGGCTTCGATATCGCGGCTATGCTGCGCAACCTGCGCAGTTTCGGACAACATGCCAGCGGACCGCAGCAAACCGATTTCTCGCAGCTTTCCGGCAGCTTCAATGTCAAGAACGGCGTGGCACGCAACGATGATCTTTTCGTTGCCTCGCCGCTGTTCCGTCTGACGGGCTACGGACTGGTGAACCTGAAGGACAAGGCGATGGACTATCACCTGAAGCCGCGCCTGGTCGGCACGCTGGTCGGGCAGGGCGATTCCGAGGCCGTTCGCAAGGGGCTGGAGGTGCCGCTGCGACTGATCGGCCCGCTGGATAAGCCGCAGGTGAAACTGGAGGTTTCCGTCGAAAGCCTGCTCGGCAACCGCGAAGCGATCCGGGAAATCGTCAAGGATCCGAAGGCGGCGCTGAAGAACCTGCTGGGCGGAGGCCTGCCGGGCCAGCCGGCGGCCAAACCCGGTAGTGAGTCTGCAGCACCCGCGCGCATCGAGCCGAAGTCGCAGCCTCAGCAGCAGCCTGCCCAGCCGGTCAAGCCTCTTGACCAGTTGCTTAAACAGGTTTTGCCCGGCCTGTAATGATGATGCGCGCTATCCGCCATGTTTGAGCGACTTCGCCTGCATCCGGAGCGGCCGCAGGGCCGCCTGATAGCACATGCCGCAGAATACCTGCGCAAGGGAGCCGGGGCGGTGGTGCCGACCGATGCTACCTACGCCCTGATGGCCTTGCCCACGGCGCATGATGCGCTATCCGGTTTCAGCGCATTACGCAGGCTGGACGATCATCACCTGTGGTCGCTGATCTGCAGCGATCTGTCGCAGGCCTCCAACTATGTGCGCATGGATAACGAGGCGCACCGCATTCTGCGGCGCTGCCTGCCGGGGCCGTACACCTTCATCCTGCCGGCCAACTCAACGTTGCCCAAGCGCGTGTTCGGCAAGCGCCGCGATGTGGGGATCCGCATTCCGCAGCATGCGGTATGCCGCATGCTGGTAGAGGAGCTGGGCGAGCCGCTGCTGGCCACCTCGCTGATATTACCCGGAGATGAGGATGCGGCGATCGACCCCGATGCCTTCATCAATCGCCTGAAGGGGCTGAATCTGCTGGTCATGGATGCCGGCTGGGGAGGCCTGGAGCCGACCACCGTGGTTGATCTGTGCGGTGAGGCGCCGGCGTTGATCCGTCAGGGCGCCGGTGATTGGGAGTAGACCCTAACCGGCCTGTCTATCCAGTCGCTCGAGCAGCCTTTTGACGAAAGGTCCGGCGCTGACTGCTTCAACCAGATACGACCAAAGTTTGGACACGCGACGCTGCAGATAGGCCGGGCGCAGGTGATAGCTCAGGGCGTTGTGTCGCCTGATAGCCGCTTCGACGATGTTTACATGTCCGACCAGTGATGCCGCCGAGGCCTTGACCTCGGCCTTTCTGAACAGCATATGGATGTCCGGATCATCGTCAGCACTCAGCATGGCGATCTTCTCGAAACCGCATTCGCTGGCCAGACCTTCAAGGGTTTCGGGCGTGAAATTGTAGATGTGCGCATAGTGGAACATCCTGTCGAAGGTCGCGAACGGGCCGG
>Ga0102953_1001106_pt1 | contig 17509 bp, 18 predicted proteins | sample SalPon2A_C_D2_MG_FD_78509 | JGI IMG/M metagenome (GOLD analysis project Ga0102953, IMG submission 78509) | Soil microbial communities from South San Francisco under conditions of wetland restoration - Salt Pond MetaG R2A_C_D2_MG | ecosystem: Environmental > Terrestrial > Soil > Wetlands | place... | reverse complement strand
TGGACGGCCGGCCGCTGCATTATTTCGGCGTTGCCGGGCGTAAGAACAGCGCGATTCCGGAGTCGATGATTACGTGAGGCCGAGCTCGAGCGCCCGCCACACGGCGGCGCGCGCCGAGCGCACCCCGAGCTTGCGGTAGATGTTCTTGGCGTGGCTCGCCACCGTGTGCAAGGACACGCCCAGCTCGTCGCCGATGCGCGAATAGGTATGCCCCCGCGCAAGCAGCCGCAGCACGTCGACTTCGCGGGCGGTCAGGTAGTTGGCCTTGTCCATGATATCTTCGCCTCTATTCAATTGCGACCGACAGGTTGAACTTGCGGTAGCTGTAGAAACCGATGTTCGAACGGTTGCGCTCGAGGGATGCGACTAGAGAGATGCGGCTGTCGCGCCAGCGCCACTGCTTGTTGCCGAGTGTCAGCTCGAGGCGCTGTGTCGAGTCGGAGCGCCGCTCACCGAACAACGGGTCCACCGCCTTGTACCTGCGCCCGCCCAGCGAGGCGCGCGCACGGACCAGATAGAGCGAGCTCGGCCAGAAGAGGTCGACGCTGGGCCCGAGCTGCCAGCCCACATAGGAGTACGGATCCTCCCTCGCCTGCGAGTGCTCCAGCGTGGCAGCGAGCGACATGGATGCGGTCGTTGACACGGCTTTCGCCACCGACGCCGATACGCTCAGGTAGTTCGCGTCGAGATAGCCGAAGTCGGCGAACTTCACCTTGCCGAGCTTCACTTCGCCTGTCAGTCGCGCCGATTGCGTCTGCTTGAGGATCGAGTCCAGCGCCAGGTAGGGAAAGTGATACAGCCGCTTGCCGCCGAAGGTGCCGAACTCCACCCCCGCCTTGCCGCGCACGCGCCCGGAAGAAGAAAGGGGCTTCAGCACGCCGAGATCCGCGGTGATCCGGTCGAGCTGGTGGCCGGGATAGTCCGCGTAGGAGGCGCTCAGGTAGCCGCCAGCGCGGGACGAGCCGTGAAAAGGCCTCCAGCCCTGCACCGAATAGCGCAGCCCGTTCATCTTCTTCGGCGCCTCGGTCGGCGTCACGCGCAGGTTGCCGATCGTGAACTCCTCCTGCGGCGCGAGATTGCGCGGGTTGGAGTCCGAAACGATCGTCACCCCCAGCTTGAGGTAGCCCGAGCGCTCCTCGATCGAGCGCACGAAAGGCGCGATGTTGTCGCGCACCCGCCAGGGCGTGTCGGACTGCATCGACACCTCCTTGAACAGCGCCTTCGCTTCCGCGTCCTTGCCCTCGAGATAGAGCACGCGCGCGAGCTCGAGCTTCACCCGCGGGCTGCCGGTGCGCTTCAGCAGGTCGCGCAGGACGCCCTCGGCTCGCTCGAAGTTTCCCGCCCGCAACTGCTGCATCGCCTCGACGAATGCACGCTGCATCGCGTCGTCCGTCGACTGCGCGAGCGCCGGCCCTGCCGTTGCCGCGGCGGCGAGGAGCAACGCAATGACGAGGCGTCGCATCGCCGGCCCTAGCGCTTGGCGCCGTAGGCGCCGGTGAAAGTCTCGACCGTGGTCGGCGACTTGACCACGAACACGCCGCCGAGCTCCTGGGCGACAGGGCCGTAGAACTGGCCTTGCGACGAGCCGCTCATCGTGGCGCCGGAATTTGTGAGCGTGCCGCTGAACGCGTTCGAACCGGGCGAGTAGCTCAGCGTTCCTTTGAGGTCGAGATTCGGCGCTGCGCTTGCGGTCGCAACATCCCGTGTAGTGATCGTGCCGGTGGACGCAAAGCTCAGCGACCGCGCGCCGAAGTCGGCGTTGACCGACAGTTCCGCCGCAGCCAGCGATCCCTCTCCGGTCGGCGAGACGTACTGGCCAGCCAGCCTGCCGGTGAACGTGGCCGAACCGCTGAGCGGCACCGCGGAGCCCGGGGTGGCAGCGCCATAGGATATCGGGTTGACATAGCCGTGCTCGCCGCCTGCAGCCTCAGTATTCCAGATCCCGAATGACTGATACTCCCAGCCGTACGCATAGGGGTTTGCGGTCAACCCGACGGCGCTGGCCGAAACGCTCGTAAACGGGGTCTGCGGGTAATCATCGCGAACCTTGTCGAAGCCGACATCGATTCCCGCGTACCCGACCTTGGAGAGATCGGTGTAGGCGCCGGTGTCGAACAGGTTCGTGAAATAGAGGAGCTTTCCCTTCGCGTCGTACTTGTAGTAGGCAAGCCCGGGATTGTCGTCCCATTGCGGGGTAGTCGAGCTAATGCCGCTTTGGTAATAGACGATCGTGTCCGGACCATAAGCCTCGCGCTCGACATTCGGCGGCTCGGTCGACCAGCTCTCGAACGAGGCAGGCGCAGTAGCGACGAATGCGGAATCGCCCGCCACTCCCGACGATGCAGGAGCGGTTGAGGCGCGCGAATACGTCGAAGTGGCGGAGGACTTCGACGAGCTCGTGGATTGCTTGGGGCACCCAAAACCCAAGGTGTAGACACAAATAAGGGCCTCCAGAACACCTCCTGTCCCGGATTGGCCGGATGAACGGGTGCCGCCGCTGCTCGCACAGCCCGCAAGCATCGCCACCGCCGTCGCGACCGCTATCAGCTTCACTTCGCGTTTCATGTCGCCTCCTTGCCGCAGAAAGTGCCCGACGAGGCCGCGCTCGCGCCTGCGCCGAACCGGGGTGTGCTCTTCTTGGCGTCGCAATCCGCGATGGGGAGGCAGATCAACATCTCGAGCACCTTGTCGCCAACGGTGTCGCTGCCGATCGCTTTGCAGTCGGCGCCCGCACAGCCGGCAAGCATTGCCGCCGCAGTCGCAACGACTACCGCGACCGCTGCCGCCACTGCCACCGCCACTGCCACTGCCTTCAACTCGTGTTTCACGTCGCCTCCTTGCCGCAAGGCTTGGTCTCGCGGCTTCCGTTGGCTCCTATCCTCCGTTCCGGTGACCCACGAACCGGTTACCCCGGACTTGCTTATGGCTTACATCTGTTGCCCGTCGACCACTCGGGCCGGCTACCACACCCGTCTCAGTGCACCGACCGTGCCCGGGGAATAAGCAATTGTTTATATTCATTAAATTGGCAGAGACGGTGACGCTCGCTTGCAGCCGTCTGGCATTGGCTGACGGTTCGGCCTACATTGGATGCATGCCCACCGCCGGACTCAGCGCTGCCGACCGCGAGTTCTTCGCCGCGCTGGCGGACGTCGTCTTCGGCAACCCGTACAGCCGACAGCGCGCCACGCTGATCGTGCGGTTGGCGCCGCAAGCGCTACCGGGCGACCTCATCAGCCGGCGCGAGGCGCTGGTGCAGGTAGTCGAGCCGCGCCTGGCGCCGTTTCTGCGCGACGGCGAGGCGGGGTTGCGGCGGCTCGGCGCCGAGGAGCGGCGCTTGCTCGAGCCCGCCTTCCTCTACATCTGCTACCACCGTTACGTGCCGCAGCTCGACGCGCTCATCGAGCGCCAGGCGAAGCAGTCGGGCACCCCGCTCGCGGTGCCGTTCGCCGACGAGGCGATCGCGGAGCTGGTGCACGCAGGCCTTGTCGAGGAGCGCGCCCTGCGATTCTTCGGGTTTCTGTTCCAGCTGCGGCGCGCGTTCTACTTCATCCACGGCGCGCTCGCCGGCGAGTGCGAGTCGATGCGGCGGCTACGCGAGGGGCTGTGGAACAACATCTTCACCCACGACATGCGCGCCTACGAGACCGCGCTGTGGAACCGGATGGAGGATTTCGCCACCCTGCTGCTCGGCGAGACCGGCACCGGCAAGGGCACCGCCGCGGCCGCGATCGGGCGCTCCGAGTTCATTCCATACCTTTCCGAGCAGGGGCGCTTCGCCGCGAATTTCGCCGAGACCTTCATTGCCATCAACCTGTCCCAGTTTGCCGAGACGCTCATCGAGTCCGAGCTGTTCGGCCACCGCAAGGGGGCCTTTACCGGCGCCATCGGGCAATACGAAGGCGTGTTCGAGCGCTGCAGCGCGCATGGTGCGTTGTTCCTGGACGAGATCGGCGAAGTCTCGGTTCCGGTGCAGATCAAGCTCCTGCACGTGCTGCAGGACCGGATCTTCACGCCGGTGGGCGGCGGTCACGACAAGAAGCGCTTCTCAGGGCGTGTCGTCGCCGCGACCAACCGCCCGCTCGGGGACCTGCGGCACGAGGGGCGCTTCCGCAACGACTTCTACTACCGGCTGTGCTCGGACGTAATCGAAGTGCCCACGCTGCGCCAGCGCCTGGCGGAAGCGCCGGCCGAGCTCGAGCAGCTGGTGCGGCTGCTGGTCGAACGCACCGCCGGAACCGACGACCAAGTCCTGGTCGCGACCGTCTTGCAGTCGCTCGCGGACAGCGTACCGCGCGGCTACGCCTGGCCGGGCAACGTGCGCGAGCTCGAGCAGGCCGTGCGGCGCGTGCTTCTCACTGGGTGCTACTCCGGCGATGTCGCCGAGGCGCCTCAGGGCGATGATGACGTTCTGCTCACAAAGCTGCGCGCGGGCGAGCTGAGCGCATCCCAGCTACTGGAGAAGTATTGCGCCCTGCTCTACCGACGCTTCGGGACCTATGCCGAGGTGGCCAAGCGAACCGGGCTCGACCCGCGCACTTCACGCAAATACGTCGAAAGCGCAAAGAACGGCTAGCCGCACCGGCTCGTTAGCTACAATGGACCCCTCCAGCGGGCTTCGAAGCATATTCATCAGGAGAACAAGTTATGGCGAATGAGGGCTACCACGAGCCGATCGGCGAGATGTCGGACGAGACGCGCGACATGCACCGCGCGATCACTTCGCTGATGGAGGAGCTGGAAGCGGTCGACTGGTACAACCAGCGCGTCGACGCCTGCAAGGACAAGGTGCTGAAGGCGATCCTCGCCCACAACCGCGACGAGGAGAAGGAGCACGCGGCGATGGTGCTGGAATGGATCCGGCGCAAGGACCCGAGCTTCGACAAGGAGCTCAAGGACTACCTGTTCACCACCAAGCCGCTCACGCACGACTAGCAATCCGCCTATGGAAGCAAGCGCCGAGTTCGCACAGGAGGCGAAGGAACACCTGTTGCGCGAAGACCGGCGCCTGCTGGGACGCCTGCTGGGAGATGCGATACGCGAGCAGGTCGGCGAGGAGATGCTCCACCGCATCGAGCTCATCCGTCAGACCGCGGTGGCGTTCAGGCGCACCGAATCGGGTGTGCAGGAGGCGAAGTCCGAGCTCGAAACGCTGCTCAACGCGCTCGACATCGAGCAGACGCTGCACGTGGTGCGAGCGTTCAGCTTCTTCTCGCACCTGCTCAACATTGCCGAGGACACGCAGCAGAACCGCAGGCGGCGCGCGCACGCCGAAGCCGGATCGGCGCCGAGACCCGGCAGCATCGCCTACGCCTTTCAGCGTCTGCGGGCCGAGGGCCTGCGCGGCGAGGAGCTGCTGGCCTGGTTCGGCCGCGCGCGGGTGAGCCCGGTGCTGACCGCGCACCCGACCGAGGTGCAGCGCCAGAGCATCCTCGACTGCGAGCGCGAGATCGCGCGCCTGCTCGCCGAGCCGCAGGACGCGCCGCGCGACGCGCGATTGCGCCGGGAGGTGCTGCGCCTGTGGCTCACCTCGATGCTGAGGCTCACCAAGCTCGAAGTGGCGGACGAGATCGCCAACGGTCTCGCGTACTTCCGCATGACCTTCGTTTCCGAGCTGCCGCGGCTGTACGAGGAAATCGAGGCCGCCCTGCAGGAATGCTTCGGCCTGGCGCAGGCGCCGCGGCTCGCGCCGTTCCTCACGATCGGCAGCTGGATCGGGGGCGATCGCGACGGCAACCCGAACGTGACCGCGGCCACCCTCTCTGCAGCACTGGCCCAGCAGGCGCAGCTGATCCTCGAACATTACCTGGAGGAAGTAAACCTGCTCGGCAAGGAGCTCGCGATCTCGACGCGGGTCAAGCAGGTGCCCGCCGCGCTGCTCGAGCTCGCTGAGGGCTCGGGCGACGACTCGCCGTACCGGCGCGACGAGCCTTATCGCCGCGCGCTGTCGGGCATCTACGCGCGCCTCGCGGCGAGCGCCGAGGCGCTTACGGGTAGGCACGCCGCCCTGCAGCCGAGCGCGCAGCGCGCGCCCTACGCGCGCGCGGAAGAGCTGGCCGCGGACCTCGACACGGTCGCCGGGGCGCTCGTCGCACAGGGCGCGGGACGGCTGGCCGAGGGCAGGCTCGCACGCCTGCGCCGCCAGGTGGGCGTCTTCGGCTTCCATCTCGCGCCGATCGACCTGCGGCAAAGCTCGGACGAGCACGAGGCGACGGTGGCGGAGCTGCTGGCGCGCGCCGGCGTCGAGGCGAACTACGCCGCGCTCGACGAGGAGGCGCGCGTCGCGCTGCTGGCGCTCGAACTGGCCGGCCCGAGGCCGCTGCGCTCGCCGCACCTGGAGTACTCGGCCCGCGCGCAGCGCGAGCTGGCCGTGCTGGCCGCTGCGGCCGACGGTTGCCGCCGCTTCGGCGCGCGCGCTGCACCGCACTACGTGATCTCGCACTGCGAATCGGTGTCCGATCTGCTCGAAGTCGGCGTGCTGCTGCGCGAGGTAGGGCTGCTGCAGCCGGGCGCGCACTCGCAGCTCGGGATGGACATCATCCCGCTGTTCGAATCGATCGTCGACCTGGAGCACAGCGGCGCGATCATCGACCGCGCGCTCAAGCTGCCGCTCTACCGCGCCTGGGTGGACGCGCGCGGCGGCGAGCAGGAAGTGATGCTCGGCTACTCGGACAGCAACAAGGACGGCGGCTACCTCGCCTCGAGCTGGTCGCTGCACGAGGCCTCGACCGAGCTGGTGCGCGTGTGCCACGCGCACGGCGTGCGTCTGCGCCTGTTCCACGGCCGCGGCGGAACCGTCGGCCGCGGCGGCGGGCCGAGCTACGACGCGATCCTGGCGCAGCCGCCGGGGAGCGTCGACGGCGCGCTGCGCCTCACCGAGCAGGGCGAGGTGATCGCGAGCAAGTACGCCGACCCGGAGCGCGGGCGGCACAACCTGGAGACGCTGGCCGCGGCGACGCTCGAGGCGAGCCTCGGCGCGCGGCCGCGCAGCGACGCCGAGCGCGACCGCCACGCCAAGGCGATGGAAGAGTTGTCCTCGATCGCCTACCGCGCCTACTGCGCGCTGGTGAAGGAGACCCCGGGGTTCCTCGATTACTTCCGCGCCTCGACGCCGATCGCCGAGATCGCCGGCCTGAACATCGGCAGCCGCCCCGCGGCGCGGCGCCACTCGACGCGGCTCGAAGATCTGCGCGCCATTCCGTGGGTGTTCAGCTGGAGCCAGTGCCGCCTGATGCTCCCCGGCTGGTACGGCTTCGGCGGCGCAGTCGAGCAGTGGCTGGCGCAGCCCGGTGCCTCGCTCGAGGAGCTGCGCGAGATGTACGAGCGCTGGGCGTTCTTCAGGAGCGTGTTGTCGAACCTCGACATGGTGCTGGCCAAGACCGACCTGGCCATCGCCTCGCGCTACGCCGAGCTGGTGCCGGACGTCGAGCTGCGCACGCGGGTGTTCGGCGACATCTCGGCCGAATGGCATCGCACCCGGCGCTGGCTGGCGGACATCACCGGGCGCGACGAGCTGCTGGCCGACAACCCGACGCTGGCGCGCTCGATACGCAGCCGCTTCCCCTATCTCGACCCGCTGAACCACCTGCAGGTCGAACTGCTCAGACGCTACCGCGCGGGCGACACCGACGCGCGCACCCAGCGCGCCATTCACCTGACGATCAACGGCGTCGCCGCCGGGCTGCGCAACAGCGGCTGAGGGGCGGCATGTACGTCGTATACGGCAATTCGGATTCCGGCAACTGCTACAAGGTAAAGCTTGCGCTGGAACAACTCGCTCTTGCGTACCGCTGGATCGAGACCGACAGCGTCGCCGGTGCCACGCGCACGCCCGAATTCCTGGCCAAGAACGCGAACGGCAAGGTGCCGCTGCTCGAGCTCGATGACGGCGGCTTGCTGCCGGAGTCGAACGCGATTCTGTGGTACCTGGCCGAGGACACGGTGCTCGCGCCCGCCGGACGGCTGGGGCGCGCCCGCGCGCTGCAATGGATGTTCTTCGAGCAGTACAGCCACGAGCCCTACGTCGCCGTGGCGCGCTCGATCATGCGCTACCTTCCCCTGGACTCTCCGCGGCGCACCGAGCTGCCCCGGCTGCGCGAGCGCGGCCACCAGGCGCTCGCGGTCATGGAGCGGCACCTGGCGCGCGAGCCGTATTTCGTCGATGCGGTGTATTCGATCGCCGACATCGCCCTGTTCGCCTACACGCATTGCGCCGAGCAAGGCGGCATCGAGCTCGCGCCCTACCCCGCGGTCCGCGGCTGGCTCGAGCGGGTGCGCGCGCAGCCGCGCTTCGTGCCGATGCAATGACGCCGCTGTTCCTGAAGGGGCTGGCGTTCGGCTTCGTGCTCGCCGCCACCGTGGGTCCGATGTGGCTGCTGTGCTTGCGCCGCACCATCGCCGCGGGAGCACTGACGGGGTTCGTCTCCGGCATGGGCATCGCGGTCGCCGACGCGATCTATGGCGCAATCGCAGCATTCGGCCTGACCGCGGTATCGGGATTCCTGCTCGCGCAGAAATTCTGGCTCGGACTGGTGGGTGGCGCGTTCCTCGTCTATCTCGGCATCCGGGCGCTGGTTGCGAATCCGTCCGTGGGCGGCGACCCGACGCCGGCAAATGCAGGGCTGCTGCGCGCCTTTGCCTCGACCCTCGGCCTCACGCTCGCCAACCCACCGACGATCCTTGCCTTCGCCGCGATCTTCGCCGGCCTTGGCCTGGGCGCCAACCCGCGCTACCCGGCCGCGGCAACGGTGGTGCTCGGCGTATTCCTCGGTTCGGCCACGTGGTGGGTCATACTCGCGCTCGGCGCAAACCGCTTGCGCGCCCGCCTCGGCGCCGGCCTGCTGCGCGCGATCAACGTTGTTTCCGGGCTCGTTATCCTGGCCTTCGCGCTCTGGCAGCTCGCGCAGCTGCTCTGATATCCTGCGAACTGGACGGATATCCACTATGCAGCTTCTCGACGCGCCGCTCGCCATCGTCGACCTGGAGACCACGGGCGCGAATGCAAGCTGGGATCGCATCACCGAAATCGCCGTCATCGAGGTCGATGGCGGCGAGATCTCCGGCGAATGGTCGACGCTGGTCAATCCCGGGAGCGCGATCCCGCCGGCGATCCAGGCACTCACCGGCATCACGAGCGACATGGTGGCGGGCGCGCCGACCTTCGATGATCTCGCGCGCGAGCTGCACCAGCGGCTCGCGGGCCGCGTGGTGGTGGCGCACAACGCGCGCTTCGACTACGGCTTCCTGCGCCAGGCGTTCGAGCGCGCGGGGATCCGCTACGCGGCGCGCACACTGTGCACCGTCAAGCTCTCGCGCCGCCTGTATCCCGGCCATGCGCGTCACAACCTCGACAGCCTGATCGCGCGCCACGGCCTGCACTGCCGGGCGCGGCACCGCGCGATGGGCGACGCGGACGCCGTATGGCAGTTCCTGCGCGTTGCCGCGGCCGAGCACGGCGCCGGCGCGCTCGGCGACGCCGCGCGGCAGCTAGCCAGGCAGCCGAGCCTGCCGACGCACATAGAGCGCGAGGCGATCGACGCGGTGCCCGAGGCCCCGGGCGTTTACCTGTTCTACGGCGAGGGCGAGGCACCGCTGTACGTCGGCAAGAGCGTCAACATGCGCAGCCGCGTGCTGTCGCATTTCGCCGACGACCTGCGCTCGTCGCGCGGGAAACAGCTCGCGCGCGAGGTGCGGCGCATCGACTGGCAGCGCACCGCCGGCGAGCTCGGCGCCCTGCTGCGCGAGGCCGAGCTGGTCAAGGCGCTGATGCCCGTCTTCAACCGCCGGCCGCGCCGCGCGCCGCTGAAGACGATCGCCTGGCCCTGGCGCGGTCCGGTCGGCGTGGTCGAGGAGGATCGCGAGCGTGAAGCGAGCGACGTCCACGTGGTGCACAACTGGTGCTATCTCGGCACCGCGCAGTCGGAATCCGAGCTCGCCGAGCTGCTCGAGGGCGGCCCGCGCCCGCGCTTCGACCTCGATCAATACAAGATCCTCGCCCGCCATCTGCTGAAGGGGCGCGCGCGGGTGGTCGAGCTTTCGACCTGACGATGCACTGCGAGCTTCTGGTCCCGGCGCTTTTCCCGACGCGCGAGCCCGCGCGCGAGGCGCTCGCCGCGCTGCGGCTGCCCGCGCTCGAGCTGCTGCTCGCCCGCGGCCGCGCTGCGGGCGCCGAGCCGCAGGCGCCGGAGCGCTGGCTGGTCGAGGCATTCAGTGGCGACGACAGCGGCGAGGACGCGCCGCTCGCCGCGGGCGCGCTGACCGTGCTCGCCGACGGCGGGGAGCCCGGCGACGAGGCGTGGCTGCGCGCCGATCCGGTGCACCTGCAGCTGGGGCGCGAAGGGCCGGCGCTCGTTCCGAGTACCGCGTTCGAAGTCACGCGCGAGGAGGCCGAGGCGCTGTGCGAGGCGCTCAACCGCCATTTCGCCGGCGCGCTGACCTTCTACCCGCTCGTGCCCGCGCGCTGGTGCGCCCGCCTGACCGATGAATTCGCCGCCCCCGCCGAGTCGCCGCTCCAGCTCGCGGGCGAAGACGTCAACCAGCGCTTCGCCGCCGAACCCGCAGCGCGGCGCTGGCATGCGCTGCTGACCGAGATCCAGATGGCGCTGCACGAGCACCCGGTGAACGCCGAGCGCGAGCGCCGCGGCGCGCCCGCGCTGAACAGCCTCTGGCTGTGGGGCGCCGGCCGCGCGCCGCGCGAAGCGGCGGGACCATGGCAGTCGGTCTGCGCCGACGAGCCGCTGGCGCTCGGCATGGCGCGCCTGGCCGGCGTGGCAAGGCGCGCGCTTCCGGCCGCGGCCGAAGAATGGCTGGCGCGGGCGCCCGAGGACGGCCGCCACCTGCTGGTGCTCGACGCGCTGCGCGCCGCGCACGCCCTGGACGACGCCGAGGCCTACGCCGCGCGCCTGCGCACGCTCGAAGCGCGCTGGTTCGCGCCGCTGCTCGCGGCGCTGCGCGCCGGGCGCGTCGGCATGATCACGCTGCACGTTCCTGACGCGGCGGACGCGCGCTCGTTCGAGACCGTCGGCGGCGACCTGCGGCGGATCTGGCGCCGCGCACAGGCGCTCGGGCGCTACGCATGAAGATCGTCCAGCGGGCCTATGCCGAAGCGGACCGGCGCGCGCTCGAGCGCGCCGGCGTCCACCCGGTGCTGGCGCGCGTATTCGCCGCAAGGCGCATCCGCTCGGCGGACGAGCTGGACTATCAGGCGTCGCGCCTGCTCGCGCCGGCGCTGCTCGCCAAGGCCGAGCAGGCGGCGGCGCTGCTCGCCGACGCCATTGCCGGCGGGCGGCGCATCCTCATCGTCGCCGACTACGACGCCGACGGCGCCACCGCCTGTGCGCTCGGCGTGCGCGCGCTGCGCAGCCTCGGCGCCGATATCCAGTACCTGGTGCCGGACCGTTTCGTGCTCGGCTACGGCCTGTCGCCGGAGCTGGTCGACCTCGCCGCCGCACTGCGCCCGCAGCTCCTGGTGACCGTCGACAACGGCATCGCCAGCGTCGAGGGCGTGGCGCGGGCACGGGCGCTCGGCATCACCACGCTGATCACCGATCATCACCTGCCCGGCCCCGAGCTGCCGGCGGCCGAATGCATCGTCAATCCGAACCAGCCCGGCTGCGGCTTCCCGTCCAAGGCGTTGGCCGGGGTCGGCGTCATGTTCTACGTCATGCTGGCCTTGCGCGCCGAGTTGCGCCGGCGCGGCGCGTTCGCGGCGCGTGCCGAGCCCAACCTCGGCGCGCTCGCCGACCTGGTGGCGCTCGGCACGGTGGCGGACGTGGTGCCGCTCGATGCCAACAACCGCATCCTGGTCGCACAGGGCCTCAAGCGCCTGCGCGCCGGGCGCGGCGCGCCGGGGCTGAACGCGCTGCTGCGCCTCGCCGGACGCGTGCCGGCGCAGGCAACGGGGTTCGACCTCGGCTTCGTCGCCGGCCCGCGCCTGAACGCCGCCGGGCGCCTGGCCGACATGAGCCTGGGCATCGAGTGCCTGATCACCGACGACGAGGCGCGCGCGACAAATATCGCGCAGCAGCTCGATCAGCTGAACCGCGAGCGCCGCAGGATCGAGGGCGAGATGCTCGAAGAGGCGCTGCGTGCCGCGGCCGGCATCGAGGCTGCGCCGGGCGCCGCCGCCGCGCTGTTCGAGCCGGGCTGGCACCAGGGCGTGGTCGGGATCCTCGCCTCGCGCCTGCGCGAGCGCCTGCACCGCCCGGTGGTGTGCTTCGCGCGCGCCGGCGACGGCGCCAACGCCGGGCTGCTGCGCGGCTCGGGGCGCTCGATCGCGGGGCTGCACCTGCGCGACTGCCTCGACCTGGTGGCCAAGCGCGAGCCGGGCTTGATCCTGCGCTTCGGCGGCCACGCGCAGGCCGCCGGCCTCACGCTGCGCGAGCGCGACTTCGAGCGCTTCGCCGACGCTTTCGAGCGCGCCGCGGCCGACACCATCCCCCCTGAAGCGCTGGCGCCGGTGATCGAAACCGACGGCACGCTCGATCCGGCGCACCTCACGCTCGGCGTGGCGCAGTTGGTGGAGCAGCAGATCTGGGGCCAGGGCTTCCCGCAACCGCTGTTCTGCGATACATTTTCCGTCGACAGCCAGCGCGTGGTGGGCGAGCGGCACTTGAAGCTGCGCCTGGTCAAGGACGGGCAGCGCTTCGATGCGATCCGCTTCAACGCCGTCGACCCGCGCTCGGCACAGCGCGGCGACGGCCTCGGCTCACGTATCCGCGCCGCCTACCGGCTTACAGTGAATGAATTCAACGGCCTGAGGAACGTCCAGCTCAATGTCGAGCACATCGAAACCTAGCGCCAGGCTGCGCATCCGCGCCGGCCGTACCGAGTTCGAGGTGGCGCTCGACGACACGCCGACCGTCGCCGCGCTGCTCGAGGCACTGCCCTTCGAGTCGTCGGCCCAGACCTGGGGCGACGAGGTCTACTTCGACGCCCCGATTGCGGTCGACCTCGAGCCGCAGGCGCGCCAGATCGTCGAGCCGGGCACGGTATGCTTCTGGGTCGAGGGCTCGGCGCTCGCCCTGCCCTTCGGCCCGACGCCGATCTCGACCGACGGCAGGCCGAAGCTGGCCAGCCGCTGCAACGTGCTCGGCCGGGTGCTGGGGGACGCGCGCGTGCTGGCGCAGGTGCGCGCGGGCGACAAGGTGAGCGTGGAGGCGGCCTGAGATGGAGCGCAAGCGCGTCAATTCCTCGAAAATCCGCTCGATCGGCTACGACGAGAAGAGCCAGACGCTCGAGGTCGAGATGTCGAACGGCCGCGTGTTCCAGTACCCCAAGGTCTCGCCCGAGGTGCACCGGCGTTTCATGGCGGCGCCCAACCCCACCAGCTTTTTCGAGGACCGCATCGAGGAGGACTACAGCGGCAGGGAAGTCAGGTGAGCGACCTCGCAGCCGCGATCCAGGAGCGCCTGCGGGGCCTTTTCCCCGAGCTGCTGGGGATCCGCTTCACCGAGGTGACGCCGGAGCGGGTCGTCGCCGAGCTCACGGTGCGCCCCGACCTGTGCACCGCGGCCGAAGTCATGCACGGCGGGGCGATCATGGCCTTCGCCGACACGCTGGGCGCGGTGGGAACGATCGCCAACCTGCCCGCTGGCGCGCGCACCACGACGATCGAGTCCAAGACCAACTTCGTAAGCGCCGCACCGGTCGGCTCGCGCGTGCTGGGCGAGTCGACTCCCGCGCATCGCGGCAAGACCACCATGGTGTGGCAGACGCGCATCAGCTCCGAGAGCGGAAAACTGCTGGCGCTGGTGACCCAGACGCAGATGGTGCTCCCGGCGCCTGTATAATCCGCTCTTTTCGCGCGGCCCCGATGGAAGCAGAACGCATCAACCAGATTGCCTCGTCGCTCGAAGACCTGCGCCAGCGGATCGTCGAGCTGCGGAGGTATCTTTGACTTCGACGGCAAGCAGAAGCGCCTCGAAGACCTGAATCGCGAGATCGAAGACCCCAAGCTGTGGGAGAAGCCGCAGCGCGCCCAGGAGCTCGGCAAGGAGAAGAAATCGCTCGAAGCAGTGGTGCTGACGCTGCAGCGCGTCGACGCGGGCGTCGCTGACGCAAGCGAGCTGTTCGAGCTCGCGCGCGACGACGAAGACGACGCCACGCTGGAGCAGATCGGCCGCGAGGCGGCCAAGCTGGAGACGGAGGTGGCGGGGGTCGAGTTCCGCCGCATGTTCTCCAACCCGCTCGACCCCAGCAACTGCTTCGTCGACATCCAGGCCGGCTCGGGCGGCACCGAGGCGCAGGACTGGGCCGCGATGCTCGAGCGCATGTACCTCAAGTTCTGCGACCGCAAGGGCTTCAAGGTCGAGATCCTCGAGCATACGGACGGCGAGGTGGCGGGGATCAAGAGCGCCGCGCTCAAAGTCATCGGCGACCACGCCTACGGCACGCTGCGGACCGAGATCGGTGTGCACCGCCTGGTGCGCAAGAGTCCCTTCGACTCGAACGCGCGCCGCCACACCTCGTTCGCCAGCGTATTCGTGTACCCGGAAGTGGACGAGTCGATCGAGGTGGACATCAACCCGGCCGACCTCAAGATCGACACTTACCGCGCCTCCGGCGCCGGCGGCCAGCACGTGAACCGGACCGACAGCGCGGTGCGCATCACGCACCTGCCGACCAACACGGTGGTGCAATGCCAGAACGACCGCTCGCAGCACCGCAACCGCGCGGAGGCGATGGCAATGCTCAAGTCGAAGCTGTTCGAGCTCGAGCTGCGCAAGCGCCAGGTGGAGCGCGACAAGCTCGAGGATTCGAAGTCCGATATCGGCTGGGGACACCAGATCCGCTCCTACGTTCTGGACCAGTCGCGCATCAAGGATCTGCGCACCGGAATCGAAATCGGCAACACGCAGGCGGTGCTCGACGGCGACCTCGACGAGTTCATCAGCGCGAGCCTCAAGCAGGGAGTGTGAAATGACGGAAACGACCAAGCCCGAGGCGCAGCAGGACGAGAACCAGATCATGGCCGAGCGCCGCGCCAAGCTCGCCAAGCTGCGCGAGGAAGGCACGGCCTACCCGAACGACTTCACGCGCGACGACCTGGCGGCGCGCCTGATCGAGGGCTACGGCGAGCTTCCGGCGCAGGAGTTCGAGAGCAAGCAGGTGCCGGCCACGATCGCCGGCCGCCTGATGCTCAAGCGCGTCATGGGCAAGGCGAGCTTCGGGGTTCTGCAGGACCACAGCGGGCGGCTGCAGATCTACGTCTCGGACGACAACACCGGCAAGGAAAGCCACGCCGCCTTCAAGCACTACGACATCGGCGATATCGTCGGCGTGAGCGGCTTCCTGTTCAAGACCCGCACCGGCGAGCTGACGCTGCGCGCGCACGGGCTGCGGCTGCTGGCGAAGTCGCTGCGGCCGCTGCCCGAGAAGTTCCACGGCCTCACCGACCAGGAGCAGCGCTACCGCCAGCGCCACGTAGACCTGCTGGTGAACGAGCGCTCGCGCTGGGTCTTCGCGGTGCGCTCGCGCGTGGTGCGGGCGATGCGCGAATACATGGCGCGCGCCGACTACCTCGAGGTCGAGACGCCGATGCTGCAGCCGATTCCCGGCGGGGCCACGGCGCGTCCGTTCCGCACCCACCACAATGCGCTCGACATGGAGCTTTACCTGCGCATCGCCCCCGAGCTGTACCTCAAGCGTCTGGTAGTCGGCGGCATCGAGAGAGTCTACGAGATCAACCGCAACTTCAGGAACGAAGGCATCTCGACGCGCCACAACCCGGAATTCACCATGATGGAGGTGTACTGCGCGTACACCAACCACCATTACATGATGTCGCTCACCGAAGCGGTGATCCGGCACGCCGCCGAATCCGCGCTCGGCGCCACCAAGGTCGAATACCAGGGCCGCGATATCGACTTCGGCAAGCCGTTCGCGCGCCTGACGATGGCGCAGGCGATCCAGAGCCACGCGCCCGAGCTCTGGAGCGCCGCGCAGCTGCGCGACCGCGCCTTCCTCGCCGACAAGCTGCGCGGGCTCGGCATCGCCTTCGGCGACGAGCAGGGCTGGGGCTCGCTGCAGCTGCTCCTGTTCGAGGCGCTGGTGGAGAAGCAGCTGATCGAGCCGACCTACATTCTCGACTTTCCGGCCGAGGTCTCGCCCCTGGCGCGGCGCAAGGACGGCGACCCGGAGGTCACCGAGCGCTTCGAGCTGTTCGTCGACGCGAAGGAAATCGCGAACGGCTTTTCCGAGCTGAACGACCCGGAGGACCAGGCCGAGCGCTTCCTCGACCAGGTGAAGAAGAAGGACGCCGGAGACCAGGAAGCGATGTACTACGACGCGGACTACGTCCGCGCGCTCGAGTACGGCATGCCGCCCACCTCGGGCGCCGGCATCGGCATCGACCGCCTGGTCATGCTCCTGACCGACAGCCCCTCGATCCGGGACGTGATCCTGTTCCCGCAGATGCGTCCGGAGGCGTAGCGCGCTAAAGGCGCAACGCCAACAGGCCGGCGAGCACCGCCGTCGTGGCGCCGGCGCGCCGCAGCGTAATGCGCTCGCCGAGGAACAGCGCGCCGAGCGCGGCGGCGAAGATTACCGAGGTTTCCCGCACCGCGGCCACCAGCGCGACCGGGGCCCGGGTCATGGCCCACAAGGCGATGCCGTAGGAGCCGAGAGTCAAGGCGCCGCCGACCGCCGCGCGCAGCCAGTGGCGCCGCAGGTACGCCGGGATCTCGGCCCCGCGCCGGGCCGCGCCGAGCGCGATCTGCACCACGCTGTTGGCGATGAAGAACCACAGCGCGTAGCTCACCGCGGCGCCCGAGACGCGCACCCCGCGCGCATCGATCAGGGTGTAAGTCGCGATAACCGCCGCGTTGCCGACTGCGAACAGCAGCGCGCGGCGGCCGGCCCGGACGTCGCCGCGCGGCCCGCTGGCGAAGGCCAGGATGCCGCCGCAGATAAAGGCCACCGCGGCGCCCTGCGCCCAGGAAAGCGCCTCGCCGAAGACCGCGATGCTGGCCAGCGCGACCAGCACGGGCGCGCCGCCGCGCATCACCGGATAGGCGAACGACAGGTCGCCCCAACGATAGGCCCCCGCCAGGGCCCAGAAATAGGCCACGTGCACCACGACCGAGGCGGCGAGCCAGGGCCACGAGGCCGGCGCCGGCAGCGGCAGCCACGGCACGCAGGCGAGCGCGAGCGCGCCGCGGCTCACCGCGAGGGCGACGTTTTCGAGCGCCTTGTCCGGACTCGACTTGAACAGCGCGTTCCAGCCCGCGTGCAACAGCGCGGCGCCGAGCACGGCAAGCGTGACCTGGGGCGAGAGATCCATCCTTGCCACTCTAGCAAGCTTCGCACTTGACCTGGATTGAGCGATCGCTCAGAATAACTGAGCAGTTGCTCAATTTTTACCCACCATGGTCCGACTCTCCACCCGATCCGAGGCCGCCGCTGGCGGCACCCGCGAACGCCTGATCGCCGCCACGACGCGCCTGATGTGCGAGCGCGGCCTGGCGCGCACCAGCACGCGCGACATCGCGCGCGCCGCCGGCGTCGCCGA
>Ga0102953_1001105_pt1 | contig 17515 bp, 14 predicted proteins | sample SalPon2A_C_D2_MG_FD_78509 | JGI IMG/M metagenome (GOLD analysis project Ga0102953, IMG submission 78509) | Soil microbial communities from South San Francisco under conditions of wetland restoration - Salt Pond MetaG R2A_C_D2_MG | ecosystem: Environmental > Terrestrial > Soil > Wetlands | place... | reverse complement strand
GCGCCACAGTGAACGGAATGGGCGCTGCGTTATCCAATCGAAGACGGACGAGGGGAGGAGACGTGCACGCCGCCCTCCCGCTTTTGGCTATTCCACGGCTGGTGCGCACGCAGTCGGCGCGCCGCAAGGAGAATCATGAACACCTCAGCACGCAAGACGATTTGGACGCTGGGAAGCTTCCTGGCGGCCATGGTGCTGGTGGCTGGCGTCTCGCTGGTGGCGCCCGCTGCCCACGCGAAGACCAAGGCGCCGATCCGCATTGGCGTGATCGCGCCGTTTTCGGCCATCGATGGGGCCTCGATCATCAACGGGGCCGAGATGGCGGTGGATGAAATCAACAAGGCCGGCGGGATCGAAGGGCGGCCTGTCAAGCTCTTCAAGTACGATAACCACGCCTCGGCCACCGACGCCGTGCGGGCCTTTCAGCGCGCGGTGAAGCAGGATCATGTGGTGGCCATCGCCGGCACGTTCATCAGCGAGGTCGCGCTGGCGATCGAGCCCTGGTCCGCGCGGCTGCACACGCCCTTTATCGTGACTGGCGCGGCGAGCACCAAGATCACGGGCGAGGTGCACAACCACTATGCCCGCGACAAATACGTGTTCCACAACTGGCTCAACTCGGACTTTCAGGGCCGCGTCGTCTGCGATTTCGCCAAAGATGAACTGGTGGGCAAGCTGGGCTACAAGACGGCCGTGGTGATGAGCGAGGATGCCGCCTGGACTCAGCCACTGGATGTGAGCTACCTGAAGTGCCTGCCCAAGGCCGGCCTGAAGGTGCTGGATCACATCCGCTTTTCACCGGATACCAACGACTTCACACCGCTGTTCAATAAGGTCGAGTCCGAGCACGCGGACGTCATTATCGCGGGCTGGGCGCACGTGGGCGTGAAGCCGACCGTGCAATGGCACCAGCAGCAGGTGCCGGCGTTGCTGGCCGGGATCAATGCCCAGGCCGGGGCGAGCAGCTTCTGGAAGAGCACCAACGGCGATACGGAGGGCGTCATCACCGGAACCGCCGGTGTGTCCGGTGCCGCCGTGACGCCCAAGAGCGAGCCCTTCACCAAGGCTTATACCAAGCGCTACCACACCACGCCGGCCTACAACGCGTACTCCACCTACGATTCGATCTACATGCTCAAGGCGGCCATCGAGCGTGAGCACTCCACCAACGCGGACAAGCTGGTGACGGGTCTGGAGAAGACGGACTACCTGGGCACCGTGGGTCGCGTGAAGTTCTACGGCCGCAACGATCTCTATACGCACGGCATGGAGTACGGCAAAGACCTGGTGCAGACGGTGGTGTTCCAGTGGCAGCACGGCAAGCAGGTGCCAGTCTGGCCGCACAGGGTCTCCCTGGCCAAGCTGGAGGTGCCGTCCTTCGTGAAGCAGCACGTCGCGATGAACCGGTAGGCTCCGTGATCCTGCCGCACAACGACCCGAGAGCGAAGCGATGACCCTGTTGCTGCAAGTGCTGGTGGATGGCTTCGTGATCGGCGCGCTTTACGGCCTCGGGGCTGCCGGCTTCACCATCATTTTCGGCGTCTCGGGCGTGCTGAACCTCGCCCATGGCGGCGTGATGGTGGTGGCGGCCATGGTGGCCTGGATGGTTGCCGGCGGTATCCTGCACGCCAGCCTGCTCACAGGCGTGGTGTGCGGGGTGGCCGCCGGCATGGTCACCGCCTACGCGACCTACTATCTCGTGGTGCGCCCGGCGCAGCGGTCGCGGCGCATCCCGGATGAGGAGCGCGAAATCTTCATTCTCACAGCGACGCTCCTGCTGGGCATCGTGATCCAGGAGGGCATCGCCTATCTCTTTACCTCTAATCCGGTCACCGTACCGCCGCTGGTGTCTGGCGTGGTGCACGTGTTCGGCGTGCGCACCCCCACCAACGAGTTGCTGATCGGTGTCATCTCCTGGGTGGTGTTGGGATTACTATGGCTGTTCGTCAACCGCACGCGGCAGGGCAAGGCCGTGCTGGCGGCGTCCATTAACCCCCACGGGCTGGCGATGCTCGGCTTCGAGCTGCCGCAGATCCATCGGCTGGTGTGGGGCCTGTATGGCCTGCTGGGTGGCGTGGCGGGCGTGCTGCTGGCCACGTTCGAGGGCGCCAGTTCCGGGTTGGTCGGAGGGCTAACGGCCAGCGCCTTCATCATCGTCGTGCTGGGCGGCCTGGGCAGCGTACCGGGCTCGTTGGTGGCGGCCTACGTGATCGGCTTCATGGAGACGGTGACGGCGTACCTGATTTCCCCCGCCATCCGCACCCTGCCGGGCATGGTGCTGTTGCTGCTGATCCTCTACGTCCGCCCCCAAGGCCTGCTTGGCCGGCGCTGAGCGGCGGACGGAAACGCAAATCGGAACGTCAATGAAAAGGGAGCGGCTGATGCAGTGGCTGCGGAGCCCCCGCCTGTGGGTCGCCGCCCTCGCCCTGGTGGCGATGGTGCTGCTGCCGTTGTGGGTCTCGGAGTATGTGCTGGGCGTATTGACCATCGCGTACTACTTCGGCGTGTTCGCCATGTCCTGGGACCTGCTCTTTGGTTACGCGGGAGAGGTGAACTTCGGCCCCACGTTTCTGATCGGGATCGGTGCCTATGTCAGCGGCATGCTGAACATCTACACCAGCGTGCCCATGGTGCTGTGCATCGCAGCTGGGGCTGTCGCCGCCGTGATCGCGGGCGTGCTGCTCGCCTTGCCGGCCCTGCGACTGCGGGGGGCGTACTTCGGCCTGGTGACGCTGGTCTCCGTGCTGATCCTGCAGACGGTCATCGTGCTGTTCGCGAGCTACACCGGCGGCGAGATCGGGTTCTCGGTGCCCAGCATCCTCTCCATCGATTCCGGCGTGAACTACTACTATGCGCTGGCCTTCATGGTCGTTAGCGGGATGGTGCTGCTAGCCGTTGCACGTTCGCCCATGGGTCTGATCCTGCAGGCGACGGGGCAGGATCCCCTGGGCGCCCAGGCGCTGGGATTCAACGTCACCAAGCACAAGCTGGCCGCATTCTGTCTGAGCGCACTGTTTTCCGGTCTGGCCGGCGCACTCACGATCTTCTACCTGGGCTCGGTCTCCGTGAACACGGTGGTGGATCTCGCCGTGACCGTGCAGATCATCATCGCCGCGGTGCTGGGCGGTCGACGTACCATCGTGGGCGGCGCGCTGGGCGCCATTTTTCTCATTGTCGCCGCGGAATATCTGCGGCCCATTGGTGAGCTGAGCAACTTGGTGGTGGCGGCGTTCGCGCTGATCGTGCTGCTCTTCATCCCGGATGGCTTCCTGGGACTGTTCCCGCGCAGGGAGGCGCGCTCATGAGCCTGCTGAAGGTGACGGGACTGGGCAAGCGCTTTGGCGGGTTGATCGCCGTACGCGATCTCTCCTTCTCGCTGGATCCAGGGGAGATTCTGGGGCTGATCGGCCCCAACGGCTCGGGCAAGTCCACCACGATGGGGCTTGTGATGGGTGTTATTCCGCCGGACACAGGCTCGGTCCGCCTGGGGGGCACGGACATGACCGGCTGGGCGCCACACCGCGTGGCCAAGCATGGCGTGAGCCTGATGTTCCAGCACTCCCGGCCACTGCGCCGGCATTCGGTGCTGGAGAACATCGAACTGGCCCTGCTACCCGATTCCCTCTGGAACTTTGTGCCCCACCCTCGTGTGGCGCGCCGCGCACGGGAGATCGCCGAGCGCGTCGGACTGGAGGAGTTCGTGGAGCGCTGGCCGGAAACCCTGCCCTACGCGCATCTGCGGAGGCTGGAGCTGGCGAAGGCGATCGCGCGCGATCCGCAGGTGCTGCTGATCGACGAGCCATTCGCCGGCCTTACCATGGCGGAGATGCGGGAGTTCTCCGCATTGATCTCGTCCCTGCGCGACGAGCGCCGTGCCGTGCTGCTGGTAGACCACAACGTGAAGGGCGTCCGCGCGTTGGTGGACCGTGTGCTGGCCATGCATGTGGGCAGCAAGATCGCGGAGGGCACGCCCGACCAGGTGATGAGTGATCCCACCGTGCGCTCCGTATACTTGGGCGGCTCGCTGGATGGCGGCCCGGAGACGGCCGACCGGGGCGCAGTCGCCGGTCCACCGCTGCTGCAGGTGGAATCCCTGCGCGTGCACTACGACCGGGCGCAGGCCCTGGACGGCGTGGACCTGGAGGTGCGTGAGGGCGAACTGGTGTCCGTGGTGGGCCTCAATGGCGCAGGCAAGACGACGCTGTTCAATGCCGTCTCCGGCTTCGTGGCGCATGAGGGGTTTATCCGCTGGCGTGGGGAATCGCTGGATGGCGCCACGCCCGGTGCGGTGGCCCGGGCGGGCATCGTGCAGTGTCCCGAATCGCGTGAGCTGTTCGGCGACATGACCGTGGCGGAGAACCTCGAGATGGGCGGCTACCACCTGTCGCGTGAGGACTACGCCCGCCAGCACGCCACCGTTCTGGCGCTGTTCCCCATCCTGGCCGAACGGCAACGGCAGACGGCGCGCACCCTGAGCGGCGGAGAGCAACAGATGCTCGCTATCGGGCGTGCGCTCATGACGCGGCCACGCCTGCTGATCCTCGACGAGCCCAGCATGGGGTTGGCGCCGCTCGTGATGGAGCACATCTCCACCGCTATCGAGGCCCTGCGTGCCGAGGGCGTGACGGTGTTGCTGGGCGAGCAGAACGTCTCGTTCGCCTTGCGTCATTCCGATCGCGTGTATCTGCTGGAGCAGGGCCGCATTGCCTGGCAGGGGGCGCCAGGCGCCTTCGCCGAGGCCACCGGCGAGCGCTACCTCTAGCCCTCCTACCTGTCGTCCACGGCGCGTCCGTGCTTGGCCGATCCAGCCAGCCGCCTCCAAGCCCAAGGGGCACACCCCGCATCGGCCGCCGCTGCTTCCCAACGCATGCGCCGATTGCCCCCGGCGGGCAGATCCGCCGTCAGGCCCCGCTATTCGCCGCCGCACGCAATTCCGAGAATTGATTTAATGTTGGCGCAGTCCAGATGTCTGTGTTAGGAACACGCAGACGGGGGAAGCGTCTCAGTCCCTATGCGAATGGAAGCGGGGTCTGGCGTCTCGGGCTGTCAGCCGTGGCGGCAACCGGCGGGTCAGTGCGGCATCGAGCGATGCAACTGGCCAGCGTGGCGACCGCCAAGCTGCAGCGCCAGACGAGCAGACCGGCGTGCCCCTGTCGCCGCCACCACCACCCTGTGACCGTACGCAAGGGCGTGGCGGCCGACCACGTCGCTGTTCGAAGGGGAGCGTGGTGATGGCGCTTCGATCGTCGCGCAAGCGCGAGGCGGAGGGGATGAAGCCTCTGCTTGCTGAGGCCCGAAGCCCACGAAGTCTGGGGTTACGACTGGGCACGGAACCTTGGCCCAATCGTGGCCTGCAACGGTTCATTTGCTGTTCACAGCGGTCTGCACACGTCCACTGTTTGCGTGGAAAGGGGTCCTATGTTTCGCAAGGCATTTACCATCGTACTAAGTCTGACTTTTCTGGTGCTGGCGGCTAGCGCGGCCATGGCCTACCGGCCCAATGCGTCCGATGTCAACGTGCCGCCAGGCTACAAAATCGAGCCGTTCCTCACCGGCCTGACTACGCCCATGGGCGTTACCTTCGGTGAGGGCGAGATCTTCGTGGCCGAATCGGGCTGGCTGAGCCCGTCCAAGAAGCCCGCGGCGATTCAGGTGTTCAACATGCACGGCAAGCACCTGCGCACCCTGGCTGCGGGCAAGCTGGACGTGAACGCGCTGGGCATCACGTATTACGACGGTTCGCTCTATGTGAGCGGGATCAACACGATCCTCAAGGTCAATCCCAAGACCGGTGCCGTCAGCACCGTGCTCAAGAACCTGCCCTCTTATGGCGACCACAACGTCAGCAAGGTGCAGTTCAAGGGCGGCTACATGTATTGGGGGCTGGGCAGCTACACCAACTCCGGCGTTGTGGGTACGGACGTCGCTGGCCCGACGTTGGCCAAGACGGTCGACCCCAACACCGGTGAGCGGGCTCACGACGTGCCATGCCGTGACATCAAGCTTTCCGGCGTGTCGTACAAGACCGAGAACGGCAAGGTTTCCACCAGCCCGTTCCGACCCTACGGCGTGACGGCTCCGAGGGGTTTTGTGGTCAAAGGGCAGGTGCCCTGCAGCAGTTCCGTGCTGCGTGCCCCGATTGACGATCCTCACCACATCGAGCTGATGGACTGGGGCTTCCGCAATCCCTTTGGGCTGGCCTTCTCGCCCGAGTGGCACCCGGTGCTGCACGGCGCCCTGCTGGTGGCCAACAACGGCATGGACCATCGCGGCAGCCGCCCGGTGGACAACGCCCCTGACGAGCTGTTCGTGGCGACCGGCACGGGTGCGTTCCATGGCTGGCCGGACGTCGAAGGCTTCCTGCACGCCACTTGGAAGCAGGGTTCCGCGGACGTCACGGGCAACGTGCTGGGCGACAATGCCCGGGGTGCCAAGGCCGTGTATGAGGAACTGCCCATGCCGGTCACCAACCCGATTGCCGTGTTCCCGGTCGACTCCTCGGCGGACGGGATGGACTTCAGCCGCAACCATCAGTTCGGCATGGAAGGCGATCTGTTCGTGTCCATGTGGGGCCAGATCGGCTTTGCTCCGGTGGATCAACAGGAGAATGCCCACCGTGTGGTGCGCGTGCACTTCCTGTCCCCCGCGGGCACGCAGATCACGGACTTCGCGACGAACAAGGTGCCCGGTCCGGCCGACCAGACTGGCAAGGGCGGCTTCAACCACCCGGTCGACGTGCGCTTCAGCCCCGACGGCATGGCCATGTACATCACGGACTTCGGCCCGGTGGATGTGCGCGCCTTCCGCCCGACGGATGGCGCTGGCGTCGTCTGGAAGGTGACCCGCAAGTAGCATCGGTTCCCCGCAGCCACATCACGTCATTCGGCGCGATATGGCTGCGGAGTCTTCCCTGGGCTTGCCCCGGGGGCTGGCTCCCGTCTCCGATCGGCTCCGGCCGTGCCGGGGACGGGACGTATCCATTTTCGCGGGTAAGCTTCTGCACCGCCTGGCGGGTACGTCTCGCACGTGCTGCAAGGCTGTCGCACTGCGCTTTGATGGCTGGGCCCCATGCCCGGCGCCCGCACTTGACCTACAGAGTGTTCATGCGTTCGTTTCGACTTCCAAGGTGGATAGTTCCGGCGGTTTTGGTTGCCGGTGTTGCGTTGGTGGCCCTTCCCGGGCAATCGGCCCTGGCCAAGGGCAAGGCACTCAAGATCGAGCCGCTGTTCCAGAAGAACTGCATGCGCTGCCACAACATCAACGGAGTCAACAGCGTCTGCCCAGACCTCTCGACTATCGGCAAGCGCCATGACGCGGCGTACATCCGCCAGTCCATCCTGGAGCCCAACGCCTACATCGTGCCGGGCTTCCCCAAGGACGTAATGCCGCTGAACTTCAAGGAACAACTGACGCCCCAGCAGGTGGACAAGATCGTGGCGTTCCTGCTCACGCTCAAGGGCCAGACGATTGACAAGGCCAGGGCGAAGCAGGGCGTGAAGTGGTGATTTGTCGGCGCGGGGTGTGGCGATGAGTGGGACCGGCCATGGCCGCTAGGCGGCGCTGGTGGCGGGCCATCCGGTGGCGCCGCTGGCTGGCTGTACTCGGCGCCATGATCCTGGTGCTGTTCGTCTGGCAGCAAGTGGCCGGGCGCCGCACCGAAGCGCAGCAGAGGGAGTCCGTGGCCTTTGGCCAGCCGACGTTCCGCTTCTACTGCGCACCCTGTCATGGCTTTCACATGCAGGGGCGTCCATTCATCGGCAAGGTCGGTGCTCCACCACTGAACAAGCGCGGCTACCGCATCTTCTTCCGGCTGATGCCGGATGCGATGGAGGGCTGGGTCGCCGATCAGATCGCGGAGGGCAACGCGATCATGCCGGCCTTCCGCGGGACGCTGAACGCGCGCCAGCGCCGGGAGGTGGCCCTGTATATCCGCCTCGTCAACATGGGCGGAGCGCCCGTGCCGTGAAGTTGCGCGATGACACGTCTGCGCCGCGGGCGGACGCCTTGTTCGCCTGGAGCGTTGATCCTATGATGAAGCGCACCCGAATGGGGGTAGCTACTGCCGTCGTGTGCGTCGGCGAGCGTCCGCCCCGCCGAACGCGCGCCACCGGCAGAAGGAAGGGCGAGCCATGAAGGAACTGTTGTACGACCTGCTGCGCACGCGCGCTCCGGCGCCGGCCCTGGCTTGGCTGGACAAGGCCCTGGCGGACGTCACCGGTGCGATGCGCACGGAGCAGGTGCTGGGCATCTATGCCGGCGCCTCGCGCCGCATGGGCAAGCAGGCGCTGGCGCTCAGCGATGCCGAGCGCGACCGGCTGCGCGCCCTGGATGCGGAGGTGGTGCTGGACCACTGGGGCATGGACGAGGCGGCGCGGGCCCTGCTGCTGCTTAGCCTGCCCGACCGCGACGTGGATACACACGCAGAGCGGGTGCTGGCGTGCTACGAGAAGGGCGACAGCCGGGAGCAGGAGAGCTGGCTCCGCGGCTTGGCCGTACTGCCGCAACCGGAGCGCTGGGTGCTGACGGCGGTGGACGCCTGCCGCACGAACATCCTGCCCATGTTCGAGGCCATCACTTGCGAGAACCCGTTTCCGGCCCGGCACTTCCCGGAGCTGAACTTCAACCAGATGGTGCTCAAGGCCCTCTTCAATGGGGTGGCCCTGGCGCGTATCGTGGGGCTAGGCCGGCGGGCCAATGCGGAGCTATCCCGCATGTCGGACGACTACGTCTCCGAGCGCGAGGCGGCCGGGCGTGCCGTGCCCGTGGACATCTGGGTGGCCCTTGCGCCCCATGCCACGCCGGCCGCCCTGGAACGGGTCTATCGCTACCTGGAGCACGAGAGCCCGGCGCATCGCTATTGGGCGGCTGTGGGCCTGGGGGCGGTGGCCGGAGATGAACCACGCCGCCAGCTGGTCGCCCGCCGGGCTGCCGAGGCGGATGCAAAGGTGCGGGAAGCCGTCGAGGTGTCCCTGAGCAGGTTGGGCTGATCGGCCGCGTGGAATCGGCGCGGGCACTTGGTGCAAGGCACGAATGAGCAAGGAGCAGGCTATGAATCTGTTCGATCCGCACATCCACATGACCTCGCGCACGACGGACGACTACGCCGCCATGGCGCAGGCCGGGATCATCGCCGTGGTGGAACCGGCCTTTTGGCTGGGTCAGCCCCGCACCCACGCGGGCTCGTTCGAGGACTACTTCAACTCCCTGCTGGGCTGGGAGCGCTTCCGTGCGTCTCAGTTCGGCATCCGCCATTTCTGCACCATCGCCCTCAATCCCAAGGAGGCCAACAATCCCCGGCTTTCCGAGGAGGTGCTGGATATGCTGCCGCGCTACCTGCAGAAGGAGGGCGTGGTGGCCGTGGGTGAGGTCGGCTACGACGACCAGACCGACATCGAGGAGAAGCTCTTCGCCCGCCAGGTGGAGATGGCGCTGGAGTACGACCTGCCTGTGCTGGTGCACACGCCGCACCGCGACAAGAAGAACGGCACTATCCGCACCATAGGTCTCATTCGCGACGTGGGCATCCCGGAGGAGCGGGTGCTGATCGACCACAACAATGAGGAGACCTTACCGTTGGTGCTGGACACGGGCTGCTGGGCCGGCCACTCCATCTATCCCAACAGCAAGATGGACGAAAACCGCATGGCCTTGCTGGTCAAGCAGTACGGCAGCGAGCGTATCATCATCAATAGCGCCGCGGACTGGGGCATCAGCGATCCACTCAAGGTGCCCAAGACCGTGGCCAAGATGCGCGAGATGGGCATTGCCGAGGACGTTATTCAAACCGTCGTGTGGGACAACCCTGTCGCCTTCTTTTCCCAGAGCGGCAACCTGGACGTGGACGATATTGACAAGCGCCCCAGCATCAACCAGACGCAACTCTTCGACGGCAACTCTGTGCTGCGCGGCCAGACGCCCGTGGTGGATTCCTAGCCTCGGCCCCGCGATCCTGCGATGCACCCCACTGTCGTCATCAACGTCGTCGGATTGGCGGGCGACCTGCTGGGCGAGCGCACGCCACGCCTGAGCGCCTTCGCGCGGGCGGGGGCGGGCGTGCCCCTGCACACCATCACGCCCGCGGTTACGTGCAGCGTCCAGTCCACCTTCCTCACCGGCGTGCTGCCGGAGCAGCACGGCATCGTCGGCAACGGCTGGTACTTCCGCGAGTTGGCCCAGACGCTGTTCTGGCGCCAGGCGAACCGCATCGTGCAGGCGGAGAAGGTGTGGGAGACGGCGCGCCAGCGCGAGCCGGACCTCGTCACGGCCAAGATGTTCTGGTGGTACAACATGTACGCCAGTGTCCAGTACGCCGTGACCCCCCGACCCATGTATCCCGCTGACGGGCGCAAGGTGTTCGATACCTACAGCGAGCCCCCGGAGCTGAACGACCGCCTCAAGGAGGAACTGGGGCCGTTCCCCTTCTTCAGCTTCTGGGGACCCAAGTCCGGCATCCCATCGAGCGAGTGGATCGCCGCGGCCAGCCGCTGCGTGTTCGACTGGCACGCGCCAGGGCTGCTGCTGATCTATCTGCCGCATCTGGACTACAACCTGCAGCGCCTGGGTCCGCACGATCCCCGTATCGGGGAAGACCTGGCGCGCATTGACGCTGTGTGCGGCGAGCTGCTGGATCACTTCCAGGAGCGCGGCGCGCGTGTGATCGTGCTCTCCGAGTACGGCATCACGCCCGTGAGCGGGCCTGTGCACATCAACCGAGTGTTGCGCGAGGCAGGCCACGTCCGCGTGCGTCCGGAACTGGGCCTGGAGATGCTGGACCCGGGTGCCAGCACGGCGTTCGCCGTGGCGGATCACCAGGTCGCCCACGTCTACGTGCGCGATCCGGCGCAGGTGCCGTCGGTGAAGGCGCTGCTGGAGTCCGTTCCGGGCATCGATCGCGTGCTGGACGAGGAAGGCAAGCGCGAGATGGGCCTCGCCCACGAGCGGTCAGGCGAATTGGTCGCCATCTCTGCGCCAGACCGCTGGTTCACCTACTATTATTGGCTGGACGATGCTGTGGCGCCGGACTTCGCCCGCACGGTGGACATCCACCGCAAGCCCGGGTACGACCCCGTGGAGCTGTTCGTGGATCCCGCGATTCGCTTCCCGCCCGCCAAGGTTGCCTGGATCCTGGCCAAGAAGGCGCTGGGCTTCCGCTACCTGATGGACGTGATCCCGCTGGATGCCTCGCTGGTGAAAGGCTCCCACGGGCGGGTCACAGACGATCCGCGCCAGGGGCCGGTGTTCCTCACCAATGCATCGCACCTGCTGGAAGCCGATGCTGTGCAGGCCACGCAGGTGCGCGACCTGATCCTGCGCCACCTCTTCGATTAGTTGCTTGTTCGGGAGTCTACCCGGGCGGGAGAATTCCTCACGCTGCCGCGGCGGCTTTCCGGGCGCGCTGTCAGGTCACGCTGGGTGGCTGCTGGGCCAGCTTGGTGCCCTGGGTGTAGGTGGCCCCGCTCTGCTTGAGTCCGACCAGGAACTTGCCCAGCTTGAGCCGGTTCAGCTCCTTGAGTCCCAGGTATTGCAGGTGGACCTGGGTGTTGCCGTCGTCGCGCTGAAACAGACCCACCACCTGCGCTACCAAGTCGTCCTTGATCTGCGCCGCGGGCAGGCGGAACACGATCATGTCTCCCTCGTGCACCTTCTCGTGATGGCCGTTGGCCACCACCAGCGCGCCGCCAATGCTGACGTCGCGGATCGCGCCATCGAAACGGTACTGCGAATCCAGCGCACGCAGGGCCCCCGCGGTGCGCTCGGAGGCGAACTCCTGGCGGATCACGAAGAATTCCGTGGGAATGTCCACCTCGATGCGGTCCGCGTTGCGGAACAGCAGGCGGCTGATGCCGCGCGTGTGCCCACACATCACGGGTTTGGTGCCAGTGGGGAGCTGACCTTCGATGGGGCAGGTGAACTCGTATTCTGCGTCGTGCTCTCGCGACACGCGGAACTCCAGTTCGCGCAGGCCGCCGAGGCTCACCGGTTTGCCTTTCGCAGTGGGGGGCCGGATAATGAACTGGTTTTCGTTGATGCCCAGCACGGTCGTGAGAAAGCTCACGTCGCGCTTGGGCAGGCGGATGCGGCAGCGCACACGCGTGCCGGGAGCCAGCATTCGCGTATCCACGAACGGATTGCGCACGTTGCTGAAGCCGTACTCCAGGTGCTGACGCAGCTGCGAGATGCGCTTCAGTATGGGGTGGCTGGGGTTGGCTTCGCGGAAGCGCGACACGGCTTCCTCGAACGTGTCGCGCGTTTCCATCAGCTCCAGCAGGTCCGCCGTGTCGCCGCCGCCCAGGAGGGTCTGCAGCAGGGCGATCTCCGAGCGGCCCAGGTTCAGCTCGGAGACCATCAGCTTGAGGCGCGCTTCCTCGCGCTGCTCGGCCAGTTCCGCAGCGCGGCGCTTGCTGCGCAGATAGAAGAACGCGCCGATGCCGGCCGCGATGATGACCGCGACCAGCAGGGCGGCTCCGATAACCCCGTTCATGGCCGCCGCTCCGCTGGCACGGAAGCGCAGCGCACTCAGATCGAGGTTCGTCGACTGCGCGAGGAAGTACAGCAGTCTGTTCATGTTCGCTTTCCCAGGCCAAGCCCCCCACGGGCCAATCCGCAGCGGTAGCCCATTTTCGCAGGATCGCCCCCCAATTGAAAGCCCCGCAACCGAAGGATCGTCCGGTCTTCGCCGTGTTCGGCGGCTCGTTCAACCCGGTGCACGAGGGGCACGTGGGGATCGTGCGTGCGTTGGCCGCCGATGCGGAGTTGAGCGGCACGATCGTGATGCCGGTTCGGCGTTCGCCGTTCAAGCGTGCCACGGCGCCGCTGCCCGATCCGGTGCGCTGGGCGATGCTGCAGCATGCGCTGTCCGGACTGCACGGCGTGTGGTTGAGCGACATCGAGCTGCGCCGCCCCCCGCCTTCCTACACGGTGGACACGTTGCGCACATTGTCCGCGCTGCTTCCCGCAGCGCGGCTGTGCTTCGCGCTGGGCTGGGATGCTTTCGCTGAGTTTGCCCAGTGGCATCGGGCCGCGGAAATCCTCGGCATTGCCGGTCTCATCGTCTTCGATCGCGCGGGCCATGAACGCATGGCCCCGGCCGACCCGGCGGCCTGGGTGCAGCACCTGCCGCCGCCATGGGACGCCCAGGCCCGGACCATGGGTCACGATCGCCTCGTCGCGGACGGTGGCCGCCTGCTGGTGCGGCACCTGTCCTTGAGTCTGCCCGCGGTGGCCGCGCGGGAGATCCTCAGCGAGCACTCGTTGCAGGGTGTGCCGGCCGGCGCACGCGAGGTGCTGGCGGACTACTGGCGGCGCGCAGGGGCACGGTAGGCGCCATGGCCGGCTTGCGTGTGGTGTGGGTGGGGCGCTCCCAGCAGCGCTTCGTGGAGCAGGGCGTCGCCTTCTACCGTGAGCGCATCACGCCCTTTGCGCCGCTGGAGTTGGTGGAGGTGCGTGCCGCCGCGCACTCAGGTCGCGACCCCGCTCAGGCGTTGCGCCGCGAGGGCGAGGCGATCCGCAAGCGACTTGCGCCGGAAGATCCCGTGGCTCTGCTGGACGAGCGCGGCCGCCAGTTCTCCACAAGGGAGCTTGCGGACTGGCTCGCTGCGCGTCGTGCGGCCTCGGGCCGGGCGCTCACGTTCGTGATCGGCGGGGCGTATGGTGTGGACGAAGCCGTGCGGCGGCGCGCCAATGACACGATCGCGCTCTCGCACCTGACCCTGCCCCACCAGTTGGTGCGCGTGGTGCTACTGGAGCAGCTCTACCGCGTGCTCAGCCTGCAGGCGGGCCACGGCTATCATCACGACTGACGCGCGATGGCGGCCAAGCCCACCAGGGTCGGCAATGGCAGACCAGGGCTGACTGGCGACCCCCGACGTCGAGACTACGTCGGGGGGTCTCCGAAGTGGGGACTACGCGGGCTTGTCGCGGGTCAGGGAGATCGTCTTGCCACGCACGCTGACCCTGAGCTTGTCGCCCGGTTTCAGGCCAGCGCGCATGAGGGGCTCCTGCGGCACGTTCACGCCGAAGGCATTGCCCTTGCCCCGGCGCTTCACTTCAACCTGCTCCACCCGCTTCAATTCTTTGCGGCCGCGCCGACTGGGCTTGAAGGGAGGCACCGGGTGCCCGGTGAGTTGGGAGGCCTTCACCAGTCGGTTGTTCAGCGTGAAGGTGGTCTTGAAGCCAAGCTGCTTGGCGATCTGCTTCTGATTGTGCCCCTCCGCAGCCAGCTTTTCCACCTGCTTTAGTAACTGTAGTGCTTGCTCTTTGTTATCTCTTGCCAAGGATTCCATTGATCGCAACCTATTCGCATGTTCCGAATCAAAACCACCGATCCACGCCCGAAGTTTGTCCGCAAACCGTCAGTGACTTCGCGCTGAACAGACACCATGACTTGACCATCCGGTTGGCACCTGTCTTGGATGCAATGATAATCGTTCTGCAAGGTTAACAAACATGATGCCTGCAAATCTGTCAAGGATCAAATGATTTGATTGGCCCACTCGCGGGATCGGTTCTCCGGAAAGCTTAATGCCTGGGTCGGGTTCTTACGCTCAGTGCCCGAGGTCCGGCCCTTCGCGCGCATAGACATTGTGACCGCTGGCATCCAGGCTGGGGCGACGCGATCGGTGTGGCCAGCGGGTGGCGCCAAGCGGGACACACAGGTCTAGAAGTTCAGCAGACCAAACAGGATCACCTGCGCACCCCGATACTGGTCGTCATTGAGCGGGTAGGCGACGTCGACGCGGATGGGGAATTCGATGAGCCGTAGCAGGTTGATCTCCAGTTCCACGCCCAGGCCGGCATCCTGGCGGCGCGGCCGCTGGTCGTAGCGCTCGCCGTTGTTCCAGCCACGGCCCATGTCGCCGAAGAGGTACAGCGTAATCTGGCGGATCTGCGCCGTCGTGCCGATGAGCCGGCGCGTCAGCACATAGCCGTAGTCCAGCTTGGCGGCGGCCACCTGGTCGTTCGCCAGCAGCACCACGCGCGGGTAGCCCCGCATCAGCTCCGGCCCGCCCAACTCGTGGCGCAATTGCACGGGGGGCGTGCCCTCGGTGATCCCTCGCGTGAGCTGGAGTGTCAGCAGGTGGGCGGAGCCCAGGGCGAGGGTCTGGCTGACGTCGGCCCGGTAGGTGGTGAAGAGGTAGTCGCTTTCGTATCCGGGGCGGGAATCCACCATCGTCAACAGCAGGTCGTTGGAATAGTGCAGCCCCGGCTTGCGCCGAAACTCCAGTTCCGTCTCGATATTGTTCACACGGCTCTTGGGTTGCGCCACCAGTGCGCCGTTGAAGTCCAGGTAACTTGCCGCCCCCACAGTCTCCGCATTAAGCTGAACCAGGGCCCTCAGGTCGTGGCGATCCGTTTCCACGGGGATGTACTGCAGCCCGACACCCTGCAGGCGTGTGCCGCCTAGCTCCTGAGCCTTCACCAGAAGGTCCAGCCGCGGCGCCAGGAAGTCCTGCCAGGTCCAGACCGCTTGGTAATTGCGCAATCCGGTGCGCGAGCCATAGATGGGAATCGCGGTGAGTTTGTTGTTCTCGTTGAGGGTCAGCCGCACCCCGAGCCCCACATAGTTGCCGTCCGTGGAGTTGCCGCCTGCGGTGCCGTGGAGCGTGACAAGGAACTCGCGCTGCTTGGACCAGTCGAAGATGGGCCGCACACGGTATAGTACATCCGTGCGGTTGTCTTTTCGGTTCAGCTCCAGCCAATGTTCCTCAGGGTCGATGGCGATGCTTGCCGCGGGGCCGGGCAACAGAAACGTGAGCTCAGCCGCCGCGCCATCGCCCTCCCAGCGCTGATCGAACGTTTGGCCGTCCTTGGTCGTGACCCGCACCAGCACGGGCAGTTCTGGCAGCGGCGTGCGTTGCACCCGCACGTGCACCTCGTAGCCGACCGGCGTGGCCTGTTGTTCCCAGCTATCGATGGCGAAATTGATGTGCGGGGTGCCGTAAAACCATTCGCGGAAGAACGGCCGCAGATCCATTCCTGACGCCTCCGTCATCTCCTCGCGCAGGGTTTCTGCGGTGACTGCGGTGTAGCGATGCCGGAAGTACAGCGCGTTGAGCGCCCGCGCGAAGGCTTGGCGACCCATCACATAGTCCAGCGATCGCAGCACGATCGGCGCCTTGTTGTGCGTCACCAGCAGGGCTGTGCGCTGCAGCGGGTAGTGGCGCAGCGAGATCATCAGCGGCGCGTCCTCTCCCGCACGGATCAGCTCGCGCAGGGGGGCCTCGAAGAAGTGTTCGCGGTACTTGGGCTGCAACCAGTCCATCAGGTTGTGGATGCCCGCGTTCCAGCCATAGAGCGAGTGGAAGTAGTCCAGCGCCAGGTAGCCGGACAGGCCCAGTTGCAGCCAGGATTGCGTGTCGCGGTTGGACCACACGGCCTCGCCGAACCACACCTGGGCCACCGCGCGCGAGAGCTGAGCCAGGAACACGCGGTCCAGTAGTGGGCTGTTCTGGAAGTAGTCCTGCGGAATAAGGATGAGGCTGCCCACGGTGCGGATATCGCCCGTGGGCACGTTCACCTCCACCATGGCGATGCGCGTGTCAGGCGGAGGCAGACCGTACTGGCGATACACGTAGCGCCGGAAGTCCTCGGCGATCTGCACCGCGAGGTGCCCGAGACGCGTATGGCTTGACTGGTAGTACGAGTACAGCGACAGGTCGTACGCGTGCCGCACCACCTCGGGCTGCGACCCCATGAACACCAGCGGCAGCATGCGCAGTGGGTGCGGATCCAGTGCCATCTCGGCCGTCTGTCCCGGCTCCAGTTGCCAGGAGTATCCGTGGCCCAGAAAGAGCTGCCCACCTTCCGCCACGGTCAGCCGCGCGGCGTAGCGGCCGGGGCGCGGGTCGAACATGTCGAAGTCCCATTGCCCTCCGCTGCGATTTGCGAGCAGCGGGTACCACTGCTCCAGCAACATGCCTGCCTCGCTCCAGCCATCCCAATAGCGCCGCGGCAGGTGCGTGGTGAACGCGATGCGGAAGTGGCGGGCGCTGCTGGCGGCTCCCAGGCGCACATGCATCAGTCCGTTGTGTACGGAGAAACCCTGGGGGATCGCGGGGTTGTCAGTCAGCTCGAAAGGCAACGCCGCGCCGGTGCCCGTCTCCACGTGTTCGATCGCAATGTGCCCTTCGCTGAAGCCCGCCGGCCAGCGCGGGTCGAACAGCGTGTCGGTCTGCCGGAAGCTGGTGGCGAAGGGCAGCGAGTCGGTATCGCGGCGGCGGCCCCGCGGATCCTCCTCCATGAAGCGGTTGGGCGGCAGGTGGAACCACAGATCGCCGCCGATGCGCGGGTCGCCCGGCTCCAGCTCCAGTTCCAGCTCGCCTTGGATCGTGTGGGCCTGCAGGTCCACACGCGCGGTGAGCCGATAGATGGGCGCGGCCTCGGCCGGTGCCTGGGCCCGCGCCGCGCGCTGCACGGTCAGCAGCACGAGCAGACCTGCCCCCACCACCAGCGCCACGCATCCGGCGCGAGCAAGGGAGCGGGATCGTTTGGGCGCAGATCTGGACGTCAGCATGGG
>Ga0102953_1001104_pt1 | contig 17519 bp, 15 predicted proteins | sample SalPon2A_C_D2_MG_FD_78509 | JGI IMG/M metagenome (GOLD analysis project Ga0102953, IMG submission 78509) | Soil microbial communities from South San Francisco under conditions of wetland restoration - Salt Pond MetaG R2A_C_D2_MG | ecosystem: Environmental > Terrestrial > Soil > Wetlands | place... | reverse complement strand
TTCAGGATTACGAACGTATCAAGTTCAATATCCAGGTGATTATCAATCAGGTGGATAATAACTACAACGTTAAGGCCACATTGGTCATACAGTCGCAGCGCCCCATCTATAACACGGTTTCACAGACACCTATCCTGGTGTCGTCGGACGACTGGAACTTCAATTATCCGCCTAACAAAAGCATCGTCCATGACGAGTTTCAATATGATGATATCGCCTCGATGCTTGATTACTACAGCTATCTTGTTCTTGGATTTGATTATGACACCTTTTCCCTGATGGGAGGGACACCATATTTCACAAAGGCCCAGAAAGTGGTTGACCTGGCTCAGGGTGTTGGTGCCGGCGGGGGATGGAGTTCCTCGTCCGGGCCGCGGAGTCGATACACATTGATCACCGATTTGCTTAATCCTAATTATGCAGGAATCAGGAAATACAATTATATCTATCATCGAAAGGGACTGGATATGTTCACCATTAACGCAGAGAAGGCCAGGGAGAATATCCTGCAGGCATTGAACATCCTTTACCAAACTCAGCAGAATACGACAGACAACTATCCATTTGACCTGATCTTTAATACAAAGTATAAAGAGTATGTCTCCGTATTTCAGGATGCCAAAGTGGATCAGCGACTCGAGGTTTATCGCCTGCTGACTAAAATGGATACGGGTCATATCACCGAATACGACAAGCTTAAAGGCGGTGGAGACTGATAGGCGACAGGTTTTCCAAACCATTGAAGAGAGAGCATCATTCTTCCGAGAGTCCTACAAAGATAAGAAAGGCTGATTGAGCATCCCTGTAAGTGCAGTTCCCCGCGCTGGGTAAAAAATTACAGCCGATGGTCAGGAGCCAACGGCTGTAATTGGCATACAATTATTTATTCCAGTTTCTTCCGTTTCCGTTCATCATCTTGCCTCTTTGACCCCATAATGGTACAAATTTTTGTTGTTGATCGGTTGTCAGTATCTGTGCAAGTTTGGCATGCGTTGCATTTCTGACAGGGAGCATTTGGCCTTGCATAGCCTGGCGATTTCCTCTATATAAGCCGCGCAGCGAATCCTGTTTGGCAAAATGTTGCTGCAAAACAGCTTTGAATTGAGCCTGTTGCTGTGTGGTAAGGCTGAGCTGTTGTGTCCAGTAAGTCATTGCCCGATTTAACCTGACCTCACTATTTACAGGACCACGGTTCCCGCCACGGCCTTGTGCGTTTACAGATGAATTGAATATGAAGGAAAGGCTTAATGACAGTAAAACTGCCAGTGCAGTTAATCCTATCTTGCGATAAACTGTTACAGGTTTCATAAGTCACTCCAATGGAATTATTGTTTAAATGGTATTTTAAGACTTATTTATCTTAAACTAGTTTTATGACGAACGAACGGAACGTTTAGTTGTACATTTACCTTGCCTTTGTACCGGAATAAAGAGCTGGTAAAATGGTATCTTTAATCCCCTTTTTTGTATTCTATGCATCAGAAGTAATCTGAGAGATGATGATAAATTTCGTATTATACAGCCCGGAAAAGCGGTTACAGAATTAAAAATAGTCAAGAAAAGTTTTAATTATGAAATTTCATATTTGTATTAAACAGGTTCCGGACATAACGGCTCCCATCAGTATCAGAAATGGAGAACTGGTTTTTGAAACGGATCGCGTTGTGCTGGACGCTTACAGCGCGTCGGCTGTCGAGGAGTCTTTGGTTTTAACCGAGAAGCATGGCGGAGAGACAAGTATCATTTCAATTGGTCCGGACAAGGTGAAAGAAACAATTCGAAAAGCGCTGGCGATGGGTGCGGAAAAGGCAACACACATTAAGACAGATGAGAATGCCTCACTCGATTCTTCTGTTTTTGCACGTTTGCTGGCAGCGTATTTTGAAAAAAATCCGGATTATGAGGTTATCCTCCTTGGCAAGCAGGCCCAGGATACCGATGCGGGGCTGACCGGATCGATGCTGGCAGAAAAAATGAATCTTTCCTATGCGACAAACGCCGTTGGGTTGGAGTATGATGAATCGGCGAATAAAATGATTGTGACACGGCAAGGAGATGCAGGTCAGGAAGTGATTGCACTGCAGATACCTTGTCTTATTACTTGCTCCAACGATATGAATGATCCCCGCATCCCGAATCTTCGTGGTATCATGCAATCTAAAAAGAAACCGGTGGAGGAGATATCGCCGGATGACTTGGGTTATCCGTCTGATAAACTGCAACAATTAGCGTCTACGGAAATCACGGGATATGAACCGATGCCCGAACGCCAGCCTGGCAAAAAGCTGGAAGGGGAACCGGTGGAATTGGCTAAACAGCTGGTCGATCTGCTTCAAAACGAAGCAAAAGTATTATAGAACGTGGATTCAATGAATTTTTAACACTATTCAGAATAATCATTATGAGCACGATTTTAACATATGTTGCGGTTAGTAACGGGAAACTGAAACGGTCATCTCTGGAGGTTCTGTCACATTGCCGCGAATTGGCAAAAGTCAACGGATATAAATCAGAAGCGGTGATTATCGATTCCAATGCTTCCCGGTTTGCAGAGCAAGTAGCCAAATATGGGCCTGACACTGTTTATGTGATAGAGCACCCAATATTCAGGGACCATATGAACCAACCGTTATTGGATGCCCTTGAGATGGTTGTCAAACAATCCAATCCAATGCTTACTGCTTTTGCTTCAACAGAGGCTGTTAAGGATGTACTTGGCGCTCTTGCCATGCGTCTCGATGCAAAGGCGTTGCCCGATGTGGCATCGTTTGAGCTGAAAGATGGAGCGGTCGAGTCGCTTCGCCCGATAATGGCCGCCAAGTTGATGGCAAGAACGAAAGTTGTTGGGGACCGAATGCTCGTTTCCGTTCGTTCCGGTTCATATGATGTGTCAGAGTCGGAAATTCAGCCGGAAATAAAGAAACTCGATTTCACATATAATGAAAATGCGCTAAAGATGGAGCTACGCGACATTATCACCAGCTCCGGCGGGGGCGTGGATCTTGCTGAGGCTCCGGTTGTCGTTTCTGGTGGTCGTGGCATTAAAGATGAAGCGGGCAAAAAGATGGTACACGATCTTGCCGACCTGATGGGTGGAGCGGTTGGTGCCTCCCGAGCGGTCACTGAGTCAGGACTTTTTCCGGCTACTGCACAGATAGGCCAGACCGGGAAGGTTGTATCACCACAGATCTATTTCGCTGTGGGTATTTCCGGGGCAATCCAGCACGTAGCAGGCATGTCGAATAGTAAGGTTATCGTGGCAATCAACAAAGATCCTGAAGCACCGATCTTCGACATTGCTACATACGGACTGGTCGGCGATTTGTACAAGATTTTACCCCCGCTCATCGAGGAAGTAAAAAAAGCCCAAAGTTGATATTAGCTAAATAAATATTGAAACGGATTTTGACTTGATGATCAATTCAAAATTCATAATTCAAAATTCATAATTTTAGTTTGGTGGAAGACGAAAAATTTGATTGTATCGTAGTCGGTGGTGGCATTGCCGGTCTTGGTGCGGCTTTAACTCTTGCGCGGAACAACATGAAATTTCTCCTGATAGAACGGGGTGAATACAGCGGTGCTAAAAATGTATCGGGCGGAGTTCTGTGGGGTACGCAACTGAGTGAGCTGGTCCCGGATTACTGGGAGGATACCGATGCCGGCATTGAACGATATATCAAGCACCGGCGGCTGAGTTTTCTCGATGAACAATCCGCTTTTTCCATCGATTTCAAATCCGAACATTTCGAGGAGAAACCTTATAAGGGTGTGATTGTTCTGCGTTCGCGTTTCGACCAGTGGCTTGCCGATAAGGTGCAGGAAGCCGTGATGCAGAGTGACTACGCTGAAGAATCGTTCGTTGCCAACGATATTCTGGTGGAGGAAATCCTGAAGGAAAACGGTCGTGTGGTAGGTATCCGGAGCGGAGAAGAAAAATTTTACGCGAATTGTGTGATTCTGGCGGAAGGGGTGAATAACCTTCTGACACGGCAAATTGGCCTGCAGGACGAGTATGTACCCGCGGATTACGTAGCCACTGGAATCAAGGAAATTATCAAATTTGATCAAAAGACATTGGAAGACCGATTTCAACTGGACGGATTAAGTGGTATGTCCAACGAATTCATCGGACTGGGAGCAACGTGCGGAGTCGAAGGTGGTGGTTTTCTGTATACGAACAAAGATTCGATCTCACTCGGATTGGTTTTGGGGATGAAAGATCTCCGTGAAAAAGGAGGAAACCCCGATATTAGAAAGGCGGTCGATCGCAGAACGACTTCCGGGGATACCACTCCCGATTCCGACAAAGTCAAGCCTCTGAAAATCTATGATATCCTGGCCGCCTTTAAATCTCATCCGGCCGTCCGCGATATGATCAAAGGTGGAGAGGTGGTTGAATATTCGGGACATGTTGTATCAACAGGGGATATGCGCATCATGCCCAGAGAAATTTACGACGACGGAGTGATGGTAGCCGGCGAAGCGGCCAACCTGCTGATGAACTCCGGCAAGGCCATCCAGGGTATGGACTATGCGATGGCATCGGGTGTGCTGGCGGCAAAGACGGCTGTTGCAGCTAAGAAGAAGAATGATTTTGGCAAAGCAACGTTGAAAACATATCGTGATACCCTGGAAGACAGTTATGTGATGAAAGATCTGCGCGGGTTTCAGAACGCCGTGCACTTTCTCCATCAGCCTGCGATGTTCAGCAAGGTACCGAACATAGCATGTGACTTTGGCCGTCAGTTTTTTACGATAGACAATAAACCAACGACGAAAACAAAAGACATGCTAAAAGGCGCTGTCAAACGACACAGTTCATTCTGGGAACTCCTGAAAATCGGCTTCAAAGGCTATAAATCGTTATGACTTGTGAGACCGGACTCAATTTCTCATTACTAAATACTCACTACTCAGGACCAACGCTATGAAAAAACTAAGCATTGCAGAACGACTTGGACTGGTTAACTACCGTAATCAGGGCAAATCGGATGCTACTCCTCATATCGATGTAGATACTGATATTTGCAACTCAACGTGTCCGCATCTCTGCACGACCTATGTTTGTCCGGCCAATTGCTATACCGTTGACGAGGAAGGCGAAGTGCACTTCCAGTTTGAAGACTGTATTGAATGTGGAACCTGTATGTACGCCTGCGATCAGGGTGCTGTTACATGGCACTATCCCCAACCGGAGACCGGCCGGGGTGTTAACTGGAATTTTGGGTGAAAATAGTCGTGAGATTAAATGTAAGTTTAGTGACGAAGGAGTATCCTTTTTATATAACAATTCATATAAAAAGAGAATACGATGCATGAGTATAAAAATCTGAAAGTTTGGAATAAGGCACTAACACTGGCAACTGATGTTTATAAAGTAAACAATTCATATCCAAGTGAAGAGAGATATGGATTATGTTCTCAAATTCGCAGAAGTGTGGTATCAATTAGTTCTAATATCGCTGAAGGTGCAGGCAGAGGAACTGACTTAGCGTTTAAACATTTTTTGAATATAGCGTATGGATCAGCATATGAATTGGAAACACAATTCATAATTTCGAATAATCTTATTTATTTGGATTCGGATGTCTTTAAAGAATCATTAGTTAAGATCGAGGAGATAGAGAAAATGTTATATGCATTGATTCAAAAATTATCTAAAGTAAAATATGCAGGTGACTCATGACTCAAGACTCTGGACTCAAGACTCAAAAACTATCATTTGATCTGACCGAGGATCAGCAACTTATTCGTGACAGTGTACGCGATTTCGTTGAGCGTTATGTCGCTCCGGGGGTGGTTGAGCGTGATGAGGAAAAGAAATTTCCACACGACCTGATTGCGCAAATGCGCGAGATGAACCTGCTCGGCATGTATCATGATGAAAAATATGGTGGGGGCGGGACCGATGTCGTCAGTTTTGTCCTGGCGCTGGAAGAGATCGCGCGCTGGGATGCATCACTGGCATTAACCATGGCTTCTCATACTTCCTTGTGTTCGGGACACATTGCTATTGCCGGCAATGAAGGACAGAAGAAGAAATATTTGAGCCAATTGACTAGTGGAGAAGTGTTGGGGGGGTGGGGACTTACCGAACCCGGTTCCGGCAGTGATTCTTCCGGTATGAAAACGACTGCCGAATTCAAGAACGGGAAATGGATTCTGAATGGATCAAAAATGTTTATCACCCAGGGATCGGTCGGGAAGATATTTGTGATCCTGGCACTGACTGAACCAAAGTTGGGAGCAAAGGGCATCAGTGCCTTTATTGTCGAATCGGAATGGAAGGGTTTTTCTCATGGCCCAAAGATCAAAAAGCTTGGCATGAACTCCTCGGATACGGTCGCCTTGTATCTCGACAATGTGGAGGTCCCGGAAGAGAACCTGTTGGGAGAGTTAAACCATGGATTTTATGACACGATGAAAGTGCTGGATGGCGGGCGAGTCGGTATTGGCGCGCTCGGAGTGGGAATCATTCGAGGTGCATTGGAAGAGTCGATCAAGTATTCAAAAGAGCGACAGCAATTTGGAAAGCCGATAGGTAAAAATCAGGCGATCCAATGGAAGATCGTGGATATGAAAAGCAAATATGAAGCTGCTCGCCTGTTGGTACTGCGCGCTGCATGGCTTCGCGATCAGGGTAAACCGTATACCGAAGAAGCCGCATTGGCCAAGCTCTATGCCTCCGAAGCGGCAACGCAATCTTCGCTCGATGCCATTCAGATCCATGGTGGTTATGGCTATACCAAAGAATACCATGTTGAGCGCTTCCTGCGCGATGCAAAGCTCCTTGAAATCGGCGAGGGAACCTCGGAAGTGCAGCGTATTATAATCGCACGGGATTTATTGAAGGGATAGGCAGGGAGACCAAAATAAATTATCCCTCTGTTTATGCGGCAAATTAGGATTTGAGATCTATCAATTACCCGTGAATAAAGTCCCCTTTAGGGGATTTAGGGGTTAAAAAATGGTTTGCCCAAAGCTACAGACGTTCTAAGAAACCGGGTATAAATATTATCTGGCCTATCCCGAATTCAGGCCAAGTAATCTTTAGGATTACCAGTAACAATATATTGGCTATCAAATCATTAGCACACCTCTGTAATATTCCCTGGAAATTGGCTACTATGCCGGGAGAAACTTTAAACAATCATAAAAATCAGATATAGTTTCTGATTATAAATCTTCCCATTAGTGATCATTATTGATGCTCATCTGGATTTGGCCTGGAACGCTTTGCAGTGGAATCGGAACCTGGAATTGCCGGTTCAGGAGATTAGACAACTCGAAAAAGGGATGCCGGAACCCGGGCGAGAGATGGGAACAGTTGCCCTGCCTGAATTGAGACAGGCAAACATGGTGTTGTGTTTCGCCACACTGCTGGCGCGGTCTACAGGCACAATGGAGCCGGATCTGGATTATTTGTCGCCGGCCCAGGCCTATGCAATTGCTCAGGGACAACTGGCCTATTATCATGCCCTTAGCCGCAGAGGAGAAGCACGACTGATCACTCACCCGGCGGTGCTGGAAGAACACATCAGTGAGTGGGGAAAATGGGAGAAAGGTAAGGCAAAAAAGCCGCAACCACCGATTGGGATTGTCATCAGTATGGAAAGCGCTGATCCGATCGCAGAACCTGAACAGCTGACGGAATGGTGGGCTTCCGGCCTGCGCATTATCGGTCCGGCTCATTATGGGCCCGGGCGTTATGCTGGTGGTACGGGATCTGAGGATGGATTGACACATGCCGGGAAAAAGCTGATTAAAGAGATGAGGCATCTTGATATCATACTGGATATGACTCATCTGTCGGATCGTGCTTTTTGGGAGGCGATGGATCTCTACAACGGACCCTTGATTGCGAGTCATAATAATTGCCGTGCACTGGTGCCCCACCAGCGTCAGTACAGTGATGAACAAATCCAGGCAATCATAAATTGTGATGGTGTCATTGGTGCCGCATTCGATAACTGGATGATTGGACCGGGGTGGGTCAGGGGAGCGACTAACAACAAACCGGTTATCATGGACCAGGTCGTCGACCATATAGATCATATCTGCCAGCTTGCAGGCAACAGCCATCATGCAGCCATAGGCAGTGACCTGGATGGAGGATTTGGCAGAGAACAATCACCATCCGATTTGGATACCATTGCAGATTTACAAAAAATACCCGGCTTATTAAAAAAACGAGGTTACAAAGAAACAGATATCGATGCCATAATGCATGGCAACTGGCTTCGTACGCTCAGAAAAGCCTGGGCGGGGGAATGAAAGAAAGATGGGAATTTTAATGCATTTGATTTGCCTTCCATCAATCCTTTACTAATCAAATCTAATGAGGGAGTTAGGCCCTTATTTCCCTATATCTTTATTGCTCCCCACCTTTTACATACTTCACCATCCAGCCAACCCAGCGTTTGAAGATACTCGTTGTCCGTACGATGTCGTGCGGGAAGTGGGTATTGGCCGGATAGGCATAAAATTCAGTATGTACCCCGTTATCACGCAAGGCATGATACATCTCATAGCTGTTGATGATCGGCACATTGGGATCACCGACATCGCCCATAATCAGGGTTGGTGCCTTGACATTATGCGCATACATGATTGGCGATTGTTCGCGCCAAATCTTCCAGTATTTTTTGACCCACGGAGAACCCCCGAAGAAATAGAGATCACCGGTCTGGTAGAAGGCTATCGTGTAATCCATCACCCAGTCGTTAAGAGCTGCTCCCTCGACGGCTGCCTTCCACTTGTCAGGGTAGTTACCATTTAGCCACGAAGTCATGTAGCCACCATATGACCATCCGGAAACGCCAATCCTGCTCACATCGATCATACCCGTTTTTTCCACTTCCTTCAATCCGGCCATCGCATCTTCTCCGGGACCTTTTCCGGTGTCCCTGTAAATGGCATGCTGGTAGGCATCGCCGAGGTTGACGCTGCCCCGGTAATTGGGCTGGAATACAAAGAATCCTTTAGCCGCAAAAAGTTGAGGCAGGGCAGAAAACCGAACACCCGACGCTCCCTCGGGTCCGCCGTGAATAACGAGTACGAGCGGATATTTCTTCCCCGCTTTATAATCGACGGGATAAATCAGCACCCCATCTTCTTGAAATCCGCCCGGGCCTTTCCAATCAATACCCGTTGCTTTACCCAGAGCAAGGTTGTCAACGAAACCATTGAGGTCAGTTAGCCGTCTTGGTTTGCCTGTTACCGAATCCATGACATACAATTCCTGTGGATGGTTTGCTGTACTTCCGGTAAAAGCTATAACACCATTATTGGAGACACTCAGGGAATAGCCGGGGTTAACATCACCCAGATCCAGTTGCTCAGCTTTTCCATTTACCGGTTGGTTCCACATCACGGACATAGTACCCTTGTCACCCGTTAGTAATAGTGACCTGCCGTCAGGAAGCCAGGCGTACGAGTTAATATTTCGAGCCAGTTCATGCGTTGCATCGGAGATATCCCCATCCTGATCAACATAAACCGCATTGCCGTTATTCATGTCTCCATTTCGTGGTCGCATGAATGCGAGCGTATTGCCTTCGGGTGCAAACACAGGATGTCCGGATCCTTCACCGTCCACAATGGTACGCACCTTGCCGCCGCTGGTATCCACTTCAGCCAGGGTCGAATGCCATGCATTACCATACCAGACATCAGGAAATTTCTGAAAGACAATCGATTTACCGTCCGGTGACCAGGCTAACGGTGTGATGGTTCCCTGGTCGGTGTCAATGCTCCAGGAACCGTGTGTCAGTCGTTTGGGCGTTCCTCCTTTAGATGAGACGGTCCAAAGATGCCAGGGTTGGACCGCTGCCCGTGTCGTGTAATTTTCATCGGTTACCTTAAAACCGTCTTCATGATGCTTGATTGCTTTTGGATTGGGAACGGTGTCCTGGGCGACAAAGGCGATCATCTTCCCATCAGGGCTCCAGGAGAATTCGTCGATTCCCGTCTTTGATTTTGTGATGCGAACAGGATCGCCGCCTTTCATTGACATCACAAATAGCTGTGTTTTCTTTGTTTCCGGATCCTTTGAAAGAAACGCAAGGCGGCTTCCTTTCGGCGACCAGCGTGGTTCCGAGATCCCTTCACGGTTGTAGGTGATGCTGCGTGATGATCCGTCCGCAACATTCACCAAATCAATTTCCTGCTTGCTCTTGTCTTCCTTCCAGTCAGGCCTCGAGACAATTACTGCAATTTGAGTACCATCCGGAGAGATGCGCGGACTTGAGAGGTTCACCAATTTTCGTAAGTCCTTGAGCTGGAAATGTTGTTTTGTGGTTTGTGCTAAAGAGGCCCTGGTTATCAATGCACAAAAAATAACTAGTACAATTCGTCTGGCTGTTTTCATAAAGCGACTGCTTGCTTACAATCTTTAGTTATAAAACCTCCTGGTCTTAAAATATTGAAGAGAAAATAGGGCGACAGGTCGTATTTGAAAAATAAATTTGCAAGGTTTTACAGATAGGACCTACACGATAACCTTGAAATTAGCCAAATTCAGTGATGTGGTTTGAGAGGGAAAGAGCTGAAAATTTCCGGAAATTGATCTGATTCCATGGGTCAACGTTTAAATCTCCGGTTGTGCAATTTGTGATCGAATGAGAACCTGCCGGCTCCGGCGAATAACAGAACCACAAAAATTAATAAGTAGAGTAGAGCTTTCTCTTTGATGGCGATAGGATCCGCCCCATGTTGAATAAAAGCAGCCACCGACAGGTCAATAATCGGTGGAATTGCGGCCAGGCGCGTTCCCAAACCAAGGAAAATGAATATCACGCAAATGGTTTCGGCAAAGGTGGAAAGAACAAGTGATAGTACTGAGCCCATGCCGAGAGGATCTGGAAAATGAATATTTCCGGTGACGATCATAACCAGCTTGGGAATGCCGTGTGTTAATAATAGGACAGCAATTCCGATTCGCAAAATTAGAATCGCGAGATGTGATGCGGTTGAATTCAAATCTGTCGAAAGTGACCAGCGAAACATGATACCCGTTATCTTGTAAAGCCATACATTATTAATAAGCCATCAAGATAAAATCTAGATGCTTTTGTACCGGATAGTCAGGGATAAGGTGCAAATAGATGGGATAGAATCCGATTAAGCGCAGGGAGAACCGAATTAATGAGTTGTCGGATGGTCAGGCGGCAGATGAGATTACATATTTAACGTGAGTTCGATATAGTAAAATGTTCGGGATCAGGTTGAATTTTACGGTTTTAAGGCATTCGGAAAGTTTTAATGAATGAAAGCTAAGTGACATGTCCTCCAATTTTTAAACGAAGGTTTTTCTCACAGTCTCGCATATGGGTGGGCGGGGTACATCGGCCGGACTCCATTTCCAAGGTGTCTTGGGAACAAAAATTCCAACATGGTATTGAACATGTCACCACAGCGAACTGACGTTATTCAGGCAACTCATGTAACCTCTGAACGCAGCACTTCCAGTGGTGGCCTGCGGTAGATGCTTCGGCTGTTGAGCATCCCAATGAGTAAGGTGAGTAAGGTAAGGCTCAGAATACTACCAATGATCAGCCAGGGTTCAGGAAAGAAAATGAGATCGAAGTAGTAATACCCGAGCAGCCAGGTGGAACCGAGAGAGATGATGAGACCGGTTAGCGCGGCAAATAACCCGAGGAACAGGTATTCTACGGCAAGGATGGAAATGATTTGTTTCCGTTTGGCACCGAGCGTTCGTAACAGCACACTTTCCCGGATGCGTTGCAGCCGGCTTGTGACCACAGATCCCGCCAAAACAATCAAGCCGGTTACCACGCTGAACAAGGCCATGAAACGGATGACGAATGATACTTTATCCAGGAACGTCTGTACGGTTTGCAGGATAAGCGACAGATCGATGGAAGAGATATTGGGATAGGCAGTCACGACAGCCGCTTGCAGCCGGACAGATGCGTTGGCATTGGGGGCATGCGTGACTATCGCGTTAAAATGCGGGGCAGGCTCAAGGACACCGTCCGGGAAGACCATGAAGAAGTTTGGCTGAACCCGTTGCCAGTCCACTTTTCTGACACTCCCGATAACGGCCTTAACCGGTGCGCCCTGGACGTTGAAGGTGATCGAGTCGCCCAGCTTCAGGTGTAGCGATTCCATAACGCGCTGGGAGGCCGAAACGGGTACCGGAGAGGTTCCCGTTTTTACTTTCCCGGTAAATTTCCCCTGAATCAGTGTTTCCGAACTGATCAGGGAATCACGGTATGTGGATCGGTATTCGTGTCTGAGTGCCCACCGTTCGGCATGCATCGAGGTGTCGTTACGGATAGCATCGATACCTTTTCCATTGATGGACTGTATCCGCATGGTGACAATCGGAACATTCTGAAGGATCGGCATCTTGTTCTCGTGCAATATCTTTTCGACACCGCTTAGCTGATCCGGCTGAATATCGAACATCACTAGATTCCCCTTGTCAACCTTGCCGCGAACATTCAGTTGCTGCATGAGCATTTGCTGTGCGAAATACATCGTGCTGATGAGCAGCATGCCGAGACCAAGGGATAAAATCAGTGTAGTGGTCTGATTGTTGGGACGATACAGGTTGGCGAGTCCCTGCCTCCAAACATAGCTCCAGGATGAGGGGAAGAAACGCCGCACCAGCCATATCAGAAGGCGAGCGGTCAGCCACAGGAAGGTAAAGGCTATGGCAATTGAGAGGGTGAAGAAAATGCCAATCCTGATACTCTGCGTGATCAACCCCGCATAAACAACGATGAGCAAGGCGATAAGGGCGAAAATTGTCCATCGTACCCCCTTGCCCAGGAGATTTTGCAGAGGGACTTCAGAGGTGCGCAGTGTCTCAAGCGGCGATATCTTGCGCACGGCCAATAACGGAAGCAAGGCAAAGATAACCGCGACAATGATACCGGTCGTCATTCCGAAGATAACAGCCTCCCATGATATTCGGATAATAACCTGAACGGGCAGGAACACACTGAAAACTTCAGGCAAAAAGTACTGCAATCCCAGTCCGGCAAGCACCCCAACCAGTGAACCGATGAAACCCATCGCTACAGCCTGGAGCAGGAAGATACCGAGCGTTTGATTGGATTTTGCCCCCAGGCAACGAAGCACAGCAACGGTATTAATCTTGTTCTTGATATACACATTAACCGAGCTGGCGACGCCGATTCCGCCCAGCAGTAGTGCGATAAATCCGGCCATATTCAGGAAACGGGTCAGATTTCCCAGCACGCGGCCGAAACTGCGCTTACGATCGGCTACTGTTTCGGTGTGGATCTGGTGTTCATGGCCAAAAGCTTCGGCCCGCCCAATAATGGCAGGAAGATTCCTGTTCGAACCGAATTTGAAATACGTCCGGTATTCTACACGGCTGCCGGTTTGAATCAGTCCCGTTTCGGTGAGGTATCTCTTAGGAAAAAACACGCGGGGGCCGATCAGCGAGACAGCTGCTGCTTCGCCGGGTATCTTCAGTATTTCACCGGCAATCCGGAATTTGACATTGCCTATTTGGATACTATCTCCTACCGAGGCTCCAAAACGGATCATCAGGGCCTGATCGACCAAGGCATTCTGACCGTTTCGAAAAGTCTGCGCCGCATTGGCGGGTTCTGTCTGCAGTTCTCCATAAAACGGATAAGGTCCGTTTAGAGCACGGATCTCACAAAGACGTGTTTGTTCTTTTTGGGGGTAGAGGACCATAGAAGCAAAGTTCACTTCCTGGGCCTGTTGCCCGCCCAGTGAATCAATGAATGCTTTGGTCACATCGGTGTAGGGTTGCCGGCTTTCCATAGACAGGTCGGCACCAAGCAGCGTTTTTGCCTGATCATCGAGTGTATAATTCAGATTGTCGCGAAAAGAGATGAGTGCGACCTGTGCGGCCACCCCGGCAATGATGGCAGCTACGTAGATAAACAAACGTCTTTTGTGAGAGCGTGAATCACGCCAGGCCATCAGCCATGTCCAACGGGAAAAGAGGGCATTCATGTTAGTTTTTCCGGCTTTTCAGTGTTTATGTTCATCAGGACGGCTTAAAACTAGCTATCGCTCATGGGGAAATAAGGAAATATGGGTATAAGGATATAGGGAATCGAAATGTGTCGAATTTTCAAACGTTCCGTTGTTTCCGTATTTCCTTATAACCTTATTCCCCATGATTCTAATATCGTATCATTTTATTCCACATCGGTATTCCTCTCAATCGGATGTACCTCCGGTGGCTATCTCTGAAGCCTCAGTATCTGAATAAATCGCGCCGTCCCTGAGCCGAATCAGCCGGTCACATTTGCCTGCCAGATCCAGGTTATGTGTGACCAGCAACAGCGTCGCACCGTGGACCCGGTTCATCTCAAAAAGCAAATCCTCGATAATATGGCTGGTTTCATTATCCAGGTTTCCTGTCGGTTCGTCGGCAAACAGCAACTCCGGACGGTTGATGAACGCCCGCGCAAGGGATACACGCTGCTGTTCCCCACCTGACAATTGAGATGGATAGTGATGTGCGCGATCCGAAAGTCCGACTTGATCAAGCAGATCCACCGCCGCCTGACGTACATCCTTCTTACCCCGCAACTCCATGGGAACCATCACATTTTCGAGTGCCGTGAGGGTCGTTACAAGCTGAAAATTCTGAAATACGAAACCCACATATTGGTTACGGATTTCGGCTCTTTCATCCTCATCAAGCTCATTCAGGGATACTCCATTTAATGATACATTGCCGGAAGTTGGTCGATCGAGACCGGCACAAAGACCGAGAAGTGTGGTCTTGCCGCTTCCTGAAGGTCCCACAATGGCGCATGTAGTTCCACGTTCAACAGAAAAAGTTATGGAATTCAGAACGGTCAGATTGTGATCCCCGCTTATGAAACTCTGGGTGAGCTGATCGACCTCTAATATCGGATTACCCATGGAATTGTTTTTTATAAATGACAAAGAATTATCAACGCAACAGCAATGTATTGAATTTTGATCGTAGATTTGTTGGACACTTTTGCCGGTTAAATATCACGATTGAATATGAAAACAATCTGAAACGACTTTTAAAAGAATAAACCGGTGATTCTGCCAGGCTTCACAGAACTTAATCCATATCAACCTTAGCGAGCTTTGCGGTTTTAAAAAAAAGGATCGTTACTTTATGATCTCTGATTGAAAATAGTCAGATGATATAAAAAAGAATATTTGGAATGAAAAAGCTGTTATCACTCAGCCTTCTGCTTTTAGGGTTTATGCTGACAGGAAAGGCAAATGCGTTTGTGAAAAATGATACCACAACCGTCCTGTTCCTGGGCGACAGTATAACGGCAGGGCTGGGAGTTGGTGAGAATAATGCCTATCCGGCCATCATTCAGCATAAGGTGGATTCCCTTGGGTGGAACGTGGATGTGATCAATGCCGGGCTGAGTGGGGAGACCTCTGCCGGCGGCCTGCGCCGTGTCAACTGGCTGATCCGCCAATGGCGGAGGATCGACGTAATGGTGCTGGAGCTAGGAGCCAATGATGGTTTGCGCGGCATCGATCCAAAATCCACAAAGAAGAATCTTCAGGAAATCATCGATACGGTGAAAGCTAAAAATCCAGGTGTACGAATAATACTGGCTGGCATGCAGGTTCCTCCGAACCTTGGACAACAATACACGACCGAGTTCAAAGATATTTATCCGGAACTGGCTAAGACCGATCACACATTGTTGATCCCGTTTCTTCTTCAGGGAGTGGGAGGAGTACCTTCTTTGAATCAGGGGGATGGTATTCACCCAAATATCAAAGGTCATAAGATTGTCGCTCAAAACGTATGGGAAGTATTGAAACCGGTGTTGGAAGAATTGCGAATCAAGAACAAAAATAGATAAGCAAGTCTATATTTATTGGTAGCTTGTATGCCTCCTGTTTTATAAAATGACATCATTGTTACTTGTCCGGTTCAATGAAAATCCGTGGGCAAGAATGATCTCGATATGTTTGATCATTATGAGGAGGGGTTATGAAATTTCTGCTTTGCAAATTAATCCTGATCCCGCTTTTACTTATGTCAACCGCCGTTTTGGGACAGGAAGCTGATCGTCAAACTGATGTAGCCTATTATTCGTTGAAAGACCGGCATAGTCTCGATTTATCTTTTGGTCTGTTGAGTGATTTGAACAGTTCAGCAGACGTTACTGTCGGCGGGGTCCATACCCGTTCATCAGGCAACGGGTTTCTGGGTTCCGTTATTTATTCCTATTGGCCCGAAGACGAATTGGCCGTCAGCATCCACGTCGGGGTACAAAATACAGATATAAAAACATCGGTTACTGGTTTGAATGTCGTCTCCGAGTCGGCAGTTATTATCCCGGTATTATTTGGAGTGAAATATCAGGTATTCCGAATCACCGAACATAATAATTTCCGGCCATATGCCTCTGTTTCTATCGGCCCTTACTTTGGATTTGTTTCAAATGTCCGGACCGGATTTGGAGTGACAACCGAATCGATCGCGGAAGTTGTCCTTGGGTCCCGGTTGGCTGCTGATTTTGACTTGTTACTCAGCCGTCGTTTTAAACTGGGTATTGGAGCCGGATATCGTTTCGTCTCAGATTTCAGCCGACGGATTGGAACCGAAAGGAATTATAGCAGCCCGGAGTTTTCCATATGTTTGGGATTCATTCTGGGTCACGGGAAAAATTAGGAAACGATATCGTATGGCAAGGGAAGATTTATATAAGCACACCGGCATATCCATCGACCGTATTGACCACATTGTCTTAACAGTGAAGAATATCGAAGAAACTGTGCGGTTTTATACGACCGTACTTGGTATGGAGAAAATAGAGTTCGGTCAGGGAAGAGTAGCCCTCAAATTCGGACGCCAAAAGATTAACCTGCATCAGGCTGGGAAGGAGATCGAACCCAAGGCTACGGCACCGACACCCGGTTCCGCTGATTTGTGCCTGATAACGGAAACTTCAATTGCCGAGGCAATGGATCATATAAAGAATAAGGGGATTCCAATCGTCGGGGGTCCCGTGAACCGGACGGGCGCCAACGGCCTGATCACGTCATTCTATTTCAGGGATCCGGACGGGAATTTGATTGAAGTATCAGTCTATTCGTGAGCTGTCCGTGCGGTGCAAAATATCGCAACATCTACATAGTTCAGGTGTAGCGCGATGCTGTTATCATATTGATTTTTTTATAAAGTTACTTCGTAACAGAAAATCATTCTATTGGAGGAGATAATGTCGACGCTCAAAGAAGCTGCTGAGGAATTCCTGTCCCACAAGAGAATTGCGGTAGCTGGCGTATCGCGCAAGGGCGATACGGCTGGTAATATCATTTATAAAAAGCTTCGTGACACGGGGTATGAAGTTTTTCCCGTCAATCCCAATGCCAGCGAGGTGGAAGGAGACAAGTGCTATCCTGATCTGGCCTCGATTCCGGGAGGTGTAGAGGGAGTGGTGATTGCCACGCATCCTGAAGTAACCGAAAGTGTGGTAAAGGACTGTGCCGATCTGGGTATTAAGCGGGTCTGGATGCAC
>Ga0102953_1001103_pt1 | contig 17521 bp, 15 predicted proteins | sample SalPon2A_C_D2_MG_FD_78509 | JGI IMG/M metagenome (GOLD analysis project Ga0102953, IMG submission 78509) | Soil microbial communities from South San Francisco under conditions of wetland restoration - Salt Pond MetaG R2A_C_D2_MG | ecosystem: Environmental > Terrestrial > Soil > Wetlands | place... | reverse complement strand
TTTGATTTTTATTATTATTATTTGAATTTTTTTATAAAATAATAATTTTTTTTTTTTTAAAAAATAATTTATTTTTATTTTTTTTTTTTTTTATTACCGAATTTTTTTTTTTAATAGTTTTAATTCCTTTAATATTATTTTTTGAAATAATATATGCAATATCTGCGATTTTATCAATATTTAATAAATCAAATATTTCTTTTACATTTACAGATTCTGCAATACTTGTAATGCATGTAATCGTAGATATTTTAAAATCTGTAAATGATTTTTTTTCAGGTGAAATAATAATACATGATTGTATGAAATTTTGAAATATTGCGTTCGAATCTTTATATTTTTTTTTATCATAAAATATTTTATTTTGCATTTTTTGTCACTGCGATGTTTTTAAAAATCTTGACAAAAAAATAAATTATTATAGTAATGTAAAATAAGCTAATATTTATAATATGTTGATAAAGTAATGTACATAATTTGTGACATCATTAACGAGCATAAATATTTAATTCTAACATTTAAAGCATTTGAGTATTCAGCATTTGCGTATTCAGCATTTGCGTATTCAGCATTTGGGTATTCAGCATTTGGGTATTCAGCATTTAAAATGTATCGTCGAATGAAAATGTATCGTCGAATGAAAATGTATCGTCGAATGAAAATGTATCGTCGAATGAAAATGTATCGTCGAATGAAAATATATCGTCGAATGAAAATGTATCTCCCGAATGAAAATGTATCTCCCGAATGAAAATGTATCTCCCAAATGAAAATGTATCGTCGAATGAAAATGTATCGTCGAATGAAAATGTATCGTCGAATGAAAAAAACAGCATAGTATTCAACGATAGCTTTATTTCAACTAATATTTCGCAAATATTTTTTTAATGATATTATGTAAAAGATGTAAAGATTATTATATATATAGCAAAAAAATTTTTTGTTGGTTAATTTACAAAAAAAAATGGATCATGATACTTCATTAAATACAATGATGTTAAATACACCAAAAGAAAATGAAGCACAAACAATTAAATTAAAAATGATGGATTTAAAAAATATTCCTGATGGATCTGTATGCGCATTTTTTGGGAAACGAAAATCTGGAAAAAGTTTTGCAATACGTGATTTAATTTATCATAAAAAATATTTTCCAATGGGACAAATTGTTTCAGGGTCTGAAAGTGCTAATCCATTTTATCATGATTTTTTTCCTAGTTCATATATTATTGATGAATATTCGGAACAAATAATTAAAAATATTATTAAAAGACAAATTAAAATAAAAAAATTTGCAGAACAAGAAAAAAAAGAAAATATTAAAAATTCGCGAGAAGTAGATACAAGATTTTTAATTGTTTTAGATGATTGTTTACATGATTCATCATGGCAAAAAACTAAATCAATCAAAAATATTTTTATGAATGGGCGACATTTTGGTATATTTTTTATTTTAGCAATTCATTATGTTGCTGGTATACCACCAAATTTACGATCGAATATTGATTATATATTTATTTTTCGTGATTATTCAATACAAAACCGTCGAAAATTATATGAAAATTTTGGTGGATCTATACCATCATTTGCATTATTTTGTGCATTAATGGATAATTTAGATAAATATGAATGTTTAGTTATTTGTACTGATGCTAATAAAATATCTTTCGAAGACCAAGTTATGTATTTTAAATCAACAATTCGTAAAAATTTTAAATTTGGTTGTAAAGAATTTTGGGAACAAAGTGAAAAAATTAAACAATTACGATTGGAAATGCAAGAAGAAGAAGAAAAAAAACAAACATCACATAAAAATTCATATCGTCGAGTTTTAGAAAAATTTAATAATAATAAAGGTAAAATACAAATTATAAAACATTAATTATTTGTAAATTATCAAAAATTATAAAAGAATAACTTCATGATTATTTGCCCTTGATTTTTTGTATTCATTATGAGTTAAATATCGACCACATGCAGATATAGCGATTTCTAATGTTGCTGGTGTAATTTTTTTTCGATTTAATATTTTAGTAAAACTTTTTGCTATTTTTAAATATTGTACAATTAATTCTTCAATATAATACGCTATCATATATGCAGATTTTTTTGTAAATGTTACTTGATTTTTATTAATATTTGTAAATTGTACTGGAAAAAAATTTGATTTCAAAACTTCTTTTAAAATATTGGTTAATTTTGTTTCTTTAATAACAAAACATTTTTTTTTTTGATATATTTTAATAAAATCTTCTGCCCGTCTTTTGTCTGGCATACCACAACGAATAACATTCATTAAAATTTTTGAATGTTTTACTAATTTTTTATCAATTTTTATATCTTTTGGCAAAAATTCAAATGTTGTTAAAACACGAATCACTATATCTTGTGTAATTTTATGAGATGATTCAGTATTTAAAATTAATAAACAACTAAATAATACTTCTAAAGCTAAATATCTTACTAATTTATTTAAAATTATATACATTTGTTTTCCGTATCCAACAGTAGAAATTTTAGCTTTATAAAAGATTTTTTTTACCATAGTTTTATATAAATCAGTATTTCCAGCTTTTTCAAAAAATGGTTTCCACATTTGTTGCACATTTGCTCTTTCTGTTGTAAGTGCAATAAATGAAAATTTTTTTGGCATTAACATTATTTCAAAGGTTATTTCCAAAACTTCATTTGTTATTCTTGAACCTTCGTCCATATCAAGATATAAAAGATGCCAACTACTTTTTACTAATAATGTACGAATTAACATTTGAATAACACTTTGAAATGTTCGATAACAATCGCGCGACATATGTTGAGAAACATTAATAGCTTTAAATGGTCCTTTCATAAATGATAAAACATATTTAACCATAGAATGTGTGTAATTATAAGAAATAAAATTACAATTTTTCATTTGACTATAATGAGTTTTTATTTCTGAAGTACTATGATCTTCTTTATAATAATTATCTTGTGGGCACATTTTTTTATATGTTTCAATAAGTCGTACTGGTTCTTTTTTTATATTTGCAACAACAATTTCAACAATATGTTTACTTATTTTTGTTAATTTTGTATTTGCTGCCATTGCTAAAATATTTTTAAAGATTAAAACTAAATATTTAAATACTAATTTATTTATTGTTGCATGTGTGTATTTTTTTAATTTATAATCATTTAAATCAAAAGAATGTTGATATCTTATTAAACCTGCTTGATTCATTTTTGGTGCTGTATTTTTATTATATTTTGCTTTTATTTCACGAATTTTTGAATAAGCTGCATCTCTTCCTGCCATTACATGTGCATCTAAATGTATTATTTCAACTGGCATAATTTTGTAATTAGGTTAAATATATAATTATGATATAATTTTTTTTTTAGGTTTTCTATATACAATATCTTTAGGATCTCGTGTTGTTTGTACTGTTGTTATTTTTGTTTCTACTTGACGAATATCTGGATCATTATAAAATGGTTTATCTTTAAATCTAAATTCAGATTGAAATTTATTTTCTTCCGATTTTTTTTGTGCATCTAAATCTGATTGTGTATAATTATTACATTTTGAATATTCATAATGATTACGAAAATTAATAGACCAATTATATAAAATAAATAAAATGAATCCTTCAAATAAATTTAAAAGTAATTGCATAGGTATGGTTGTTTGTTTGCGAAAATAATAATAAATTGGTATATGTTGTATCATAAAAAAAATTGCATATAATGGCAACAATGTAACTAACATTTGTTTTGTTATTTCAAAAAATTGTACACGTAATAATTTTTTAGCCCAACAATGTTTATATGCATCAATATAAAATATTATAATAAGTATAGTTAATGACACAAATATATTTCCTCTATTCTGTTTTGCTGGATTAAACCAGTTAAATTCATAGTCTTTATTTAAAAATTTATTCATAAAATATTTTTTTGTTAATTTAAAAGATATTTCAAAAAATACAGATAAAATAAAAATAAAAATTAATATAACACTTATATCTGAATATTGTTTCATTATTTTTTGTGGTGCATGAAACATATCTGATAAATCTGCACCAAAATTTTGTAATGTTAATTTTATTGATTCTGTAAAATTAGACATGTTTAAATTAAATGTCGTAAAATATTTTGAATTATATAATGATTTTTTATAATATATAAATTATAAAATTATGCAAAAAGAAATTCAAAATATTTTACAATTACCTTTATTTACACCTTTTGGAAGAACTCCTATAATTCTAAAAGAACGATTTGATAAACGAATGTTAAATAAAATTTTAAATAATCCACAAAAAGTTGTAAATTTAATTCCTCGTACTGAAATTGATAAAAAACAAATTATGCAAAGTATAAAACAATTAAAAAAATATAAAAAATTTGCAAAACAAAATAATTCAGTAAAATGCAAATATCAATATTTTGATGCTAGTATGAATTTAGGTAGATTAGAAAATAAATCAAAAATATGTTTACAAAATGCAGTACGTGAAATAAGACAATCACTTACTCATAAATATTATGATGATATTGATATTAAAAATGCACAACCTACATTATTAAATTGGTTATGCAAAAAATTAAAAATTAAACATTTTTATTTAAGCAAATATGTGAAAAAGCGAAATTATTATTTAAATAAAATTGCAAAACAAAATAATATGGATAGATCAGATGCTAAAGTTTTAATTATTCATATTATGAATGGTGGTACAAAATTTTATAAATCTTTAAAAATTAAAAACGCATTTATCAAAAATTTTTATAATGAAATGCAAAATATACATACACAATTATGTTTTAAATTTCCAATAAGTTGTAAAAAAGCAAAAATATATAAAAAAAAAGAAAATGTATTTATTGAAAATTATACAGGTACTTTAATCAATGTTATTTTAACTACTATTGAAAATCATGTATTAATGGGAATTTGTGAATTTTTTAAAAGAGAAAGTTTATTATCTGGTGAAGGTATTTTAATATATGATAGTATTTTAATACCAAAAAATAAAAAAAATATTAAATTATTAAAAAAATGTGAAAAATTTATTTATAAATATTTTAAAATTAAAATTATTTTAAAAAAAAAAAAAATGGATGAATATCTTAAATTTTAATTTTCGTAATATTTAAATATTATAATTTTACATAATATATATAACATTTTTTAATTCTACGTTTAATTTCTCATCTCATTTATTATTTCAATTTATAAGTAAATTCTTTTTTATCTAATTATGAGTTTTGAATTAGTGTCACGTAAAATAGCTTTAGGATATTTTATACGAGATATTAATATTTTAAATAAAAATGAATTATTAGATTATTTAAAAGAATTATATAATTTACAAAATTGTAATGTAATTAAATTTAAAAAATTAAGTAAAAAAAAAATACAAAATAAAATCTTGTTAAAAAAATTTGAATTTTTTTTAAATGTATTTGTTGAAAAATCAAATATACCTTTGGATTTAATTAATTTAATTTATAAATTTACTGATGAACAAAACACATTTAATTTAGAATTATGGACACAGATAAATCGCAGCAAAGAAATTCAAGCGGCCAGACAAATTTTTTTTCTAAATGATACAATTGACATCGAACTTTCAAAAAAATTTTTATTAAAATTGTATCCACAATTTATTTCAGAAATTAAATTATTGAATTTAGATCAATGTAAAAAAATATTTGATCGAGAAATAAATAAAATTATGTTATTAAATAAATTACCTTATGAATTACGAGAAGAAGATCATTATGAAAGACAACAATATTTGAAGTATTTATATTATACTGGAGTAAATCGAACAAAATCTATTTTTACGTTTGTAGATAAATTAATTTTTGATTGTCCAAATACATATTTATATACAGATATTATTAAATAAATTTGGGATTGTCCAAATACATATGTAAAATATAAATTTCGTAAAATTAAACTAGTAATTTTATGTTAATTTACAATTATAAATTATACATTTACAAAAAAATATTGCAAAAAATTTTTTTCATTAATAAGAAAATGGATTCACAAAATTATGAATATTTATGTAATAAAATTAATTTAGGGTTTTTTCATAATGATGTAAAAATTTTGAATAAAAAACAATTACTTGAATATATTCACGATTTTCATAATGAATTTAAATCAAATCAAATCCGAAAAATTGAGCGATATAAAAATTTAAAAAAACAAGAATTAATTGACGAGATTTTATTCAAAAAATTTGAATTATTAATTTTTAGATTATCGACACAAAAAAATTTTTTAATAGATTTATGTAGACAAATTTATAAATATGCTGGTGGATATGTTCCAGGTATTTATATATTTGATTTACGTTTATGGACACAAATGAATCGATGTAGACAAATTCAATGGTCCCGACAAATTCAAGATAAAGAATATTTTTGGGATTTTACGGATAATCCAAAAAAATTTTTACTTCATTTTTATCCACAATTTACATCTCAAATCATAAAACTTAATAAAGAACAATGCCAAGAAATTTGTAAAAAAGAAATTGATAAAATTGTTATTTTAAAAAAAATGCCATATGAAATTTTAGAAGAGGTGCTTTCAAATCGTAAAAAATTTTTAAAATATTTGCATTATAATTTATCAAATAATAATTCAATAAAAAAATTTCGTCAATTAATTGATGAATTAATATTAGATTGCCCAAAAATATATTTATATACAAAACTAATTGTATAAAAAAATTCAACAAAAAAATTTTAAAATATATAAACAAAAAAAATGTCTGATTTTTATAATTCATTACAATTTTCATTTTCAGATTTTTTTGAACAATTAGGAAATATACCAGATAATCCATCAGAAATTTTTGCACATTATTCGACATATTCAATTCCAATAATATTTATTTTTGTTATTGGAAATATGTTTTCAACATTTATGTATGCAATGAAGAATACAATAACATCTTCAATCAATAAAAACTCTGAAAAAAATAATCAACATCCCAAACTATATCGAGGGTTTTTTGGTATACATTTAATAATATTAATTAGTATTTATTTTTTGGATTTTTATGATTATTGTCAAAAACAATTTTTTGATAATATTAATTTTGGAAATGCAATTACACAAAATTTATTTACAATTATTCCATTGTATTTATGTTTATGGTTAATTCAAAAAATACCATTATATTCAACGCTAAGAAATACAGTACCAAATTTTACTGCTAATATTTTTGAAGGTTGTATTTTATTTTTATTATATAATTGGATTATGAATTTTCGTAGTTTTAATAATTATAATATTTGTGATGTTGTAAGTGATGAAGAAATTGAACAAAATTTACTTGATAAAAATAAATCAGCATTTTTACAAGATAAATTTAATTTATGGTCAAATAAATTAAATGCTATGTCAAAACCAAATGAAACAACTACAACCGTAACTAAAATTAAAACACTTGGTGTTTCATCCAATGCACCTACAATTCGAATTATAGATAAAGATGGTACTGTGACTACAGATATTTTACGTGATGATAAAGATAATTTAAAAAAAATTGCAAGTAAACCAAAAGAATCAACAAAAGAAAAATCAAAAACACCAGAAATTAAAAAAACAATTACAAAAACCCAAGGAGAATCTGGTTCAAATTGGGTGTATACATTGATGATGGTATTATTAACTATATTTACTTTAATTTGGGTGATTTGGCTAGGTATTTTAATTTATTATTATTATAACCGAAAAAATTTAATGCATGAAGAACAAATGCGACAAACACGTGGTTTTGTTAATATGGACGATGGTAGTGAAGAGGATGCTGCTGGTGGTGGTCAAGTTGGTCCTCACGGTGGTGGTGGGTTTGTGATTCCAGCAATGCATGATGATAGTTCAATGCAGCCACAATCACAACCACAACCACAACCACCATCATCAACGGGTTGGTCTGATAGTTTTTTCAATGCTTTGAAAAAATTATTACCAAAACAAAAACCAAATGATCCTGAACGTAATTTACCTATGAATATATCTGCACCTGGAGGCGGAGACAAACCACAATATATACTATCCGAGATGGCTCAGGCGAGTGACGGAGATGAAAATTAATATTTTGTCCATTTTTTTAATCATATTTAATTTTATAATAATATATTGATATTATTTGATTTTTTTACAGACAATGTTTTTGGATTTTCTAGTAAGTATGAAAAATGCAATTGGTGATTTTGGTTTGGAAATTTTAGAAGTTTTTTTAAATCCAACGGAAATTACTTCACGTTATTCTTTATATTCACTTTTATTAATTGGTTTATTTGATATTTCACAATTTATTACTTATGCATTATATTTATTTCATAATTTTTTATTTCCAAAAAACATAAAAAAAAACACACAAACTCGTGGTTTTTTTGTGATTCATTTCTTTTTTACATTAATCGTATATTTTATTGATTTTTATTTAAATTGTTGGAAAAAAGAAGAAATAAATATTAAATTTTCAAAAATGTTAGAACAAGGTTTATTAACAGTCATTCCATTATATGTTATCATGTATTTTTTACAATTAATACCATATTATAATACTTTGAGAAATACTTTACCAAATTTTATTTCTAATATTATTGAAGGTTTTGTATTATTTTTATTATATAATTGGGCAAATAATTTTAGAAATAAATTTAATTATAATCAATGTGATGCAATATCAGATTGGGATATTGAAAATACAATTATACAAAAACAAAAAGAAGCAATATTACAAGGTGATACTAAAGTAGGATTTCAACCACCTGAACAAAAACCGATTACAACTATTACAAAAACTCAAGTAAATGTTGGTGATACAGGTATTCAAACTGTTGATATAGTTACAGATAAAATAAGTAAAAAATCTACTATTATACCAGTTATTGAACCAACATCACCATTATCAAAACAAAAAACTAAAACAACCAAAGATAAAACAACAAAAATATCTATTGTAAAAACTAATCAAACCGCTGTGTTTATTTTCATAATTATATTTTTTATATTTATGTTAATTATTGGTGTATTAATAGCATACAGTTATTATAAACGTAAACAATTAAAAGAAAAAGAAGAAGATACTGCTAGAATAGAAGATAAAGAAAAACAACAAGTTCTTCAAATAATTCGAAAACAACGTGCAGACAAACAAGCAATGGAATATTTACAACAACTAGATCAACAAAATCAACAATTAATTCAATCACAACAAAATGCATTACAAGGACAACAACAACAACAACAACAACAACAACAACAACAGGGAGTACAAAATCAACCACCAGATCAAGGTCAAGGTCAAGGACTTCCAGCACAAAATCAACCGCCAGATCAAGGATTTCTAGTACCATCACATGTACTAAACGTACCACCGGATTCTGTAGCACAAGGAGCACCACCACCAGTAGGAGTACCATTAAGCGTATCGGCATCATTGTTGGATGAAGCTGAAGAACAATCCTAAAATTTAATTTTGATCTAATTGCACAAATATGTTTTTTAATTCTGATATATTTGTCGTGTATACTTCATTCATAATTTCTTGAAAAAAATTAATAATATTTTTTAAATATATTTCATCAATATTTTTTTCAAAATGTAAATATATTATAAATAATATTGTGGAATCAAATGGATGTTTTTTATGATAATGTGCAAATATAATGTGTTTATTTTTATTGATAAAATAACTAATAACATTCGCAATTTGACATGAAATATTTTCTACATTTAAAATTATTTTAATTGATGTTTTTTTTTCATTAATTTTTTCTTTTTCTATTTCACAATTGTGTTCATTTTCAATAAAAAAATGTTGTAATTTATTTTGTAAAATATTAAATGCAATTAATAAAAGTTTTTTTGGTTTTATAAAAATATATTCGATACAAAAAACATATATATTTTCTAAATCTTCTATTATTAAATTATCTGCATTCATATCTAAAAATTTAGTTAATTCATCTAATTCAAAATCATTTAAATTAGTACTAAATCCAACACATTTGTAATTTTTTTTTTGTATTTTATTTGCAAAATTAAATTCTTGTAAATTTGTATATAAATTAAATTTACATTTATCAAAATATTGATTAATTTTTTTTAAATTTATTTCAAAATTTTTATTCTTTAAAATATAAATAAATTTTAATTTTCTAAAATAAACATTAATAACTGGTTTATAAATGTCTATATGTTCACCAGTATTATAATCTACATGTGCCACAAATTGTAATTCTTCGTTTTTTTTTAATTTACAAATAATAATATTCTCAAATATTTTAATATTTTCATCAAATGTTTGAATATTATTGCTTGTTGCAAATATTGGATAATTTTTTGTATTTATTATATTTAAATGAACTTTTTTTAATTCATTTGTTTCTATGGAATAAATTGGAATTAAAGAAATACGATGTTGTAATAATTCATTATTTATAACTGAAGTATTTTTAATGATTGAAATATTTTTGGAATTTATTCCTGAATTTTTAATATCACTTATTATAATATGTCTTAATGCATTAATTATAGAAATGTCAATGTTTTGTATTAAAAATATACATTTTCGATTTTTTTCGCAATAATTTAAAGTAAATATCATTTTTTAATTTTTTTGTTTTGCTATAAACTGTAAAAAAAATTTAGTCAACAAAATTTTTATATATATGACACATATGACATCTTCATATAATATTAATATTAATTCAAATACAAGTAAAGTAAAAAAAATATGTTTTAATCCAATTAATCCAGAAGAAATTAAAAAATATGCAGTTTGTGAAATTAAACATGCAGATTTATATACAAAAGATAAAGAAGCAAGATATGATGGTATTAATGATCCACGTTTAGGTCCAATTAATAATTTAATTAAATGTGATACTTGTCATGAAACAATAAAAAAATGTCCTGGACATTTTGGGTATTTAAAACTTGCATCACCTGTATATAATCCAATTTTTTTAAAAAAAATATTATTAATTTTAAATAATATTTGCATTTATTGTTCAAATTTATTAATTGATAAATCTAATATAAATTTTATACACACTTTAAAAAAAACTAAAAAAATAAAAAGATTAAATTTATTAAATAAAAATAAACCTTTTTGCACAATATCTACAACAATATCCAAATGTTTTCAATGTTATTATTGTCAAAAAAATATTAATTATAAATTTATAAAAGATGGTTTTTTAATTCTTCGTCTCAATTTAATACAAAAACAAACTGCTAATAATATCCTTATAATGTTTGAAAAAACAACAAAAATATATGCAGATACAGTTTTACCAATTTTAAAAAAAATATCTCAAGAAGATCGTGAATTAATTGGTATATTACATCCAGAATGGTTAATTATTGAAATTTATCCAATTGTACCACCAATTGTTAGACCAACCATTAATTATGGATGTAATCAAAGATGTGAAGATGATTTAGTTTATAAATTAATTAATTTAATTAAATTCAATAAAAAATTGAAAGAAAAAACAGTAAATCATAAATATATTGATTATTATAAAGAACATGTACAATGGAGTTTAAGTATATTAATTGATAATAATATTAAAGGTATTCCACAATCATTACATCGAAGTAATAATCGAATATTAAAATCATTTAAAGATAGAATTAAAGGTAAAGAAGGAAGATTACGTGGTAATATTTTAGGTAAACGTGTAAATTTTTCTGCAAGAACTGTTATTGGTCCTGATCCATATATTAAAATTAATGAAATTGGTATACCATTTAAAATATGTAAAATATTAACATTTCCTGAAATTGTTAATCAATTTAATATTCAACAATTAACACAATGTGTAAAAAATGGCAGCGAAATATATCCTGGTGCAAATTATGTTATTCAAAATACTTTTGTAACAAAATTAGAGAATTCACAAATAGCACAATCAATTAATTTACAATATGGTGATATAGTACATAGACATTTAAATAATAATGATTATATTTTATTTAATCGTCAACCATCACTACATAAAATGAGTATGATGGGACATAAAGTATTTCCTATAAAAGGTAAATCATTTCGATTAAAACCATCTGTTACTAAACCATATAATGCTGATTTTGATGGTGATGAAATGAATGTTATTGTACCACAAAATCAATTATCTATGATGGAAATTAAAGATTTAACTTGTGTTCAAAAACAAATAATTTCACCACAATCTAATTCACCAATTATTGGGAGTATTATGGATAATATTTTAGGTTCTTATATTTTAACATTACCAAATGAATTTATTAGTGAAAAATATGTTCAAAATTTATTATTAAAATGTTCAAATTTTAACGGTATATTACCACCATGTGATCTTACAAAAAATAATGAAAAATTTTGGAAAGGTTCTACAATATTTTCATTTATTTTTCCAAATAATTTTACTGTCCACAATGAAAAAAAAAAAAATGACAAATTTTTATTAAATTATAAATCTGAAACACAAAATGGAAAAATTTTAATTGTCGATGGGCAAATTAAAAATGGTATTTTAGATAGTAAAATTATTAGTTCTTGTGAACATAGCCTCATACATTTTATTAATAATTATTGTGATGGTAATACTGCAGCCAAATTTATTGATAATATTGAATATTTAACAAATCAATTTTTAAAATTTCGTGGATTTTCAGTTGGATATTATGATTTTAAACGAGATAATCAATTACAAAAAAATAATATACAAACAATTTTATCTGCAAAAAAACAAGTTATTCAATATATAACAAATATTTATACAAAAACACAAAAAATTTTAAAACAAGATTTTGAAAAAAATATATTTAATACTTTGAATAAAGCACGCGATGATATTGGTAATAATGTTATGCAATCTATTGATAAAAATAATTCATTTTATCAAATGATTAAATCTGGTGCCAAAGGTAATATTTTAAATATTTCACAAATATTAGGTTCGGTTGGTCAACAAAATATTCAATGGAATAAAAAACAAGGTCGAGTACCTCTTATTGTAAATAATAGAACTCTGCCATTTTATTATCAATTTGATTCTTCACCTGAAGCACGTGGATTTGTTGAACATTCATATGTTGATGGATTAAATGTAAATGAATTTTTTTTTCATATGCAAGCTGGACGTGAAGGTGTTATTGATACTGCATGTAAAACTGCTGATGTTGGTTATTTACAACGAAAATTAATTAAATCATTAGAAGATATTAAAATATGTTATGATATGACTGTAAGAAATGAAGGTAATCGTGTAGTACAATTTGTATATAATTGTAATAATTCAAATACAATTACACAAGAACATCAAAAATTTTTAATATTTGAAAATAAAAAAGATTTTAAAAAAAAATATGAATGGAATATCGCGGATTATCAAAAAACTTTTAGACAAAAAAAAATTTCTGAACAAAATGCAAAATTAATAAATAATGAATATTTAGAAATAAAAAAATTGATTAAATATTTTCGTAAAAAAAAAATATTTTTAGAAAATGAATTATGTTTATCATTAAATATTAGTAAAATAATTAAATTACATACAAATAAATTAAAAAAATGTGTAAGTACATTTTGGAGAAACCCGTTAACAATTAAAGAAATAATTGATACTAATCATAAATTATTACAATTTATAAAACTTAATCAAAATACTAAATTTCCATTTAGTGAATTAAATGATTATAATATGAAAATAACACGCTTATTAATTATTTGTCATTTATCTACTAAACAATTATTATATAGATTTCGAATAAATAAATTAATATATCACCAAATTATCAATACAATAAAACAAAAATTTTATAAATATTTAATTGATCCGGGCACAGCGGTTGGCCCACTTGCTGCACAAAGTATTGGTGAACCATGTACACAATTATCGGTTGTTTACGATACAAAAGTTAAAATAAAAATAAATAATTTGTATAGTGAACCAAAAATAGGTGTATTAATTGATAAATATTTAACCCAGCATAAAAATCAAGTAATCACAACAAATATTGTTGGATCAAAATCATATATTTTGCCAATATCACCTTTATTAAATATTCAAACCTTAGGTATTAATATAAATACAGGTAAAGCTGAATATAAACCCATTACAGCATTTTCAAAACATCCACCAAATGGAAAACTAGTGAAAATCACATTAAAAAGTGGTAGACAAGTATGCGCAACTGCTGGACATTCATTTGTAATTAAAAAACAAAATAAAATTATAATTATAAGAGGTGATCAATTAAAAATTGGTGATTTAATTCCAGTATGTAACCACCGCTAAAAATTAAAAACAATAATTAAACAATTCAAAAAAATAAAAAAAATGAAAACATTCAAAAAAACAAGTGTGGTGTTGATAAAACACCTGGTAAAAAAATAAAAAACAAAAATATTAGTCACTATGATTTAATTTTCTTTTGTTTCTTGTTTTTGTAACAATAAATCATTTTGATGTTTATATCTTTCAATTTACCACTGAATTTTTTGAATCATATATGAAACGAATCATGAATACTTTTGTATATTTTAATGTTATTTAATTCTAAATACATTAAAAATAAGTGTACAATCAGTAAACAAAATAATTTAAATAAAAAAATAAAAATAAATTTGAATATTAATTTTTTTTTAAAACGTGTAATTATTATTAAATATAGTTGTGCATTTTCGAGAATGTTTATTTGCACAACTTTGAAAATTATCTGTAAATCCATATTTGAATACATGAACATGATTTCGTTCATATTCAATTTTTTCAAGATCTACAATAAAACTTATTTTAATTAAATATACTGCTGATAAATGATGTTACTTTTAATGTTAATATAAATGATTTAATTTTTTCTTAAAACATATCACAAAAAAAATAACAAAATATATGTGCGCGGCCAGTGCAATAAAATATTTAAATAAAAAAATAAAAATATTTAAATTTTAATTTTTAAACATAATATATTAATTTTTTTAAAACACTTGTGTATTTAAATGGAAAACATTTAATATTTAACATTGGTGGTATAATTAGTTTATTATATTTTGATTTTGGAATTGCTTCATTTTTATTTGTTCGAATTCCATATTTTTCACATAATTTTTTTGTTATAAATATTTTATAATATTTTTGATATTTTGTTGATTTTTTAAATAAATCAGCCGCCTTCAATTATAAATTTATATATATTTTTCTCAAGTGTATTATATTGATTCATTTATGTTTTAATTTTAATTTCTGCACGAGAATATGCAGTAAATATATTATTGTTAAAATCTTGCTTTTGAAAAAAAAAAATTAAAATTAAAATTAAAAACAATTAAAAAATTTTGGTGTTGATAAAACACCTGGTTAAAAAAACAACATGAAGTCAAAACATTTGTCAATTATTTGTTATTTTGTAATGAAATTATTTGTTTTAATGTGGTTATTGTTTCATTTTTTGATTCTAATTCTTGATGATTATGTTTATTTTTTTCTTTTTCCAATGCCAATTGTAATTTTAATTCATGTATCTCATCTTTATATTTTATTTCTAAATTTTTATTCTCCATTTTTAATTCATTTAATTCACGTTGATGTTGTGATTTTAATTCATTGATAACATCTTTATGTTTTAATTCTAATTCCAATGATTTACGATCAGTTAAATGTGCAATATTATTTGCTTTAATTTGATATTTTTTATGTAAATCACCCAAAATATTATCAATTTTTTTCAAATTTAATTTAGAAATAATAGCATTTTCAATATGATTATCCAATTCAATTAATGTTGCTATTTTGGATATATGATACTTGAATTCCGATTCAGCATCAGATATCAATTCTTCAACAATATATGCAATGCTATATAATTTTGCACCAGGATATGCATTGGATATATGTTGTTTAAATCTTTCTTTTAAATTTTGGGTTTTACCCCATTTTAAAACATAATCATCTTCATCATATAATATAAAATCCGTAATTTTTCCATGTAAATCTTTCACTTTACCACATAAAAAAAAATAAATACATTCAATATTATGAGCGTATACCTTGGAGTAAAACGCAAATTGATCAAAATTATATGATTGTAATGGCGATGTTGGTGGTGATCGTGATTTAATTAAATTATTATTGTTATTATTATTATTATTATTATTATTATTATTATTATTAGTATTGTCATTTGATTTGTTTTTATTTTTTATATTTTTTAAACCATTTGTCAAATCATTTTCAATCCAATTATATAAATCTTGTAATAATATTTTTTTTTGTGCATCCAATAATGAAATTAATTTTTTAATACCAGCAGGTGTAATTCCAGTACATTCACGATGATTATTTTCTGATTCAATAAAATGTTGAAAATGAATATTTTCTTCTAAATGATTTAATTTTTCATAAACATGTTTTGTTTTTAAAAAATCACCAATATCATTTAATTTAATAAATATTTCTTCAATTTGTTGTGGATTATTTGAATAAATTTTTATTTTTTTCCGATTTTTACAATATTTAAATTCATAACATATATTTTCGGAATTTAAATCCACTATTGTCGGAAAAACTTTTTTATTAAAAGTTGAATCAGGTACTGGATTATTTGCATCTGTACGTAAACCATATTTTGCACATAATGCAGCACTAATGAATATTCGATAACCTCTTTTGTATTCCTTCATTGTTTCATATACGCCATCTTGATTTATATTTATAAATATTAATTCGGGATATTTTATTTTATTTTCTAATAATTTATTATACATTTTTCTTTGAGAACCACGCATTTTTATAAATGTATTAGTTAAATTAAAATCTTGTAATAATTCTACATTAAAATAATTCGTATTATTAATTTGAATTTTTAATTTTGAATTAATTGGAGTTAATTTAGTGTCATTAATCTTATTTGTTTTTTTAGTTTTTTTTAATGGAGTTTCAATAATTTTATCAAAACCAGCTTCTGGTGTTTTTCTTTTTGTCATTTTTAATTTTAATAAATAAAAATAAAACAGCAAAAAAAAGAACCTAAAAATTGTTGATTTTACAAAATTAATTTACTTGGAACGCAAGGATGGTGAGTAAGTAAGAAAGTAAACTAAAAGTTTTTTTTAAGTAAAAACTTTAGTAAATTTGACGTCAAGTATTTGAAGATGACGTCAAAAATATTGGTACAATGTTCTGGAAAAATATTTCGAATTGGACTCTGTGTATTTGGGCTCGACTGTATTTGGGCTGGACTGAGTGTATTTGGAGCGGACTGAGTGTATTATGGATGGACTGAGTGTATTATGGATGGACTGAGTGTATTTTGGCTGGACTGAGTGTATTTGGGCTCGACTGAGTGTATTATGGCTGGACTGAGTGTATTTGGGCTCGACTGAGTGTATTATGGATGGACTGAGTGTATTTGGAGCGGACTGAGTGTATTATGGATGGACTGAGTGTATTATGGATGGACTGAGTGTATTTTGGCTGGACTGAGTGTATTTGGGCTCGACTGAGT